>Ga0315336_1000281_pt1 | contig 176588 bp, 173 predicted proteins | sample ASW5metaG_FD_204512 | JGI IMG/M metagenome (GOLD analysis project Ga0315336, IMG submission 204512) | Ammonia-oxidizing marine archaeal communities from Monterey Bay, California, United States - ASW #5 | ecosystem: Environmental > Aquatic > Marine > Intertidal zone | place: USA: California... | reverse complement strand
CGGCCTTGACCGGCAGAAGATGCTCAATCGCCTTGAAGGTGTCACGGCTTGATTTGTTGAGATAATTCAGTTCAAGCGTCTGCGGGTCGGCCATCATGACGTTGATCGGCATGTTCTCGACCATTTGCTGCAGACGATCTGAATCGGCGTCGGCCTTGACTTTCTCAGTGACGATGCTCCACGTTGCCATGGCGGCAATGTAATTGCCGTCCTTGTCATTTACCGCAGAGACAGCGAGATCAAGTGTTTCGTCGCCAAGTTTGATGAACGAGGTCAACGGCAGGTTGGAAGCGTCCGTCAGGATACCGCGCTGATGAGCCGGATCCTTGTGGAAAATATCAATGCACGAACCCAGTACATCGTCGGCCTTGACCGGCAGAAGATGCTCAATCGCCTTGAAGGTGTCACGGCTTGATTTGTTGAGATAATTCAGTTCAAGCGTCTGCGGGTCGGCCATCATGACGTTGATCGGCATGTTCTCGACCATTTGTTGCAGACGATCTGATTCGGCGTCTGCCTTGACCTTTTCAGAGATGATGCTCCAGGTCGCCATGGCATTGGTATAGTTGCCGTCGCCGTCGTAAACCGCAGATACCAGCAAATCGAGGGTTTCATCACCCAGCTTAATGTGCGTCGAAATTGGCAAATTAGAGTCGTTCGCCAGAATGCCGCGTTGATGGGATGCGTCTGCGTGGAAAACGTCGATGCAGGAGCCCAGAACCTCGTCTGCCGAGATCGGCAGCAAGGCTTCGATCGCCTTGAAAGTGTCCTTGCTGGCCTTGTTGAGATACGTCAGTTCAAGCGTATTCGGATCGGCCATCATGACGTTGATCGGCATACTGTCGAGCATGCTGTGAAGCTGGACGACTTCGTCATTGCCGCTTACGGGGGCGCTTGCTGCTGTATCTGCCACGGCGGTATTTCCTTCTGCTGCTTTAGCCTGGTTTGCCTTGCCCAGAACGTCGTCACGCGTGCTGGCGGCAATCGCCATCGCTTCGCCGATCAGATCGTCCGGGACACCGAGTTCCTTGAGCGTCGCGTTCAAATGTCCAGCGACCGCGTCAAAATGTGAATCATTAAGCCCATCGTCGACGAGATGAGCGTGGGCATTGGTCAAATCCTTGCCCGAATAATCGTTGGGACCGCCAAAAGCCATGGTCAAAAAGGCTTTTTGCTTGGCGCGTTGGTCATCCATGTCCGTAGACTTGAAAAACTTCTTTATCGATTTGTCGCCCAGAACCTTGCGATAAAACAAATCAACCGCTGCATCAACGGCGGGTTCACCACCCAGACGTTCAAACAGACTATTATCGTTATCGGACATATTCAGCGCACTCCTACGTGTTTAATCATCTGACCATCCACTTAATATCGGGCGGCCAGTAAATGAATTGGCGATCAACACGACCCCCGTTTTTTCGCGTGCATACCAGTCAGATTTCACTGGGTTTTCCGGGCCTCAGTGAGCACAGACAGTTACCATGCTGAGAACAACCTAATTGTCACGATTGAGAAATCCAGCCGATTGCCAAAAAAAATTGCCGGTTTTGCAATCAGGCAGAATATTCCGGCTCAAATATGTGAATTTGTGTGAATTGGCAAAATTAAATTTCTGACCCTGGACAGAGATAGATCCGGTTCTCCAACCAGGCAGACAAATTTACCGTTTTCAGGTTTTGGTCATCAATGTGCGGACGTGTGAGGCGACGGATGAAGCCAAAGCCATTGGATTGTAGCCACCTTCGAGGACAGACACGACGCGTCCTTCGGCATGCCTGTCAGCCACACCCATCAATTCCCGGGTAGCCCAGTCAAAATCCTGATCAACAAGTTTCATCCCACCTACCGTATCAGCGATATGAGCATCGAAGCCTGCGGATATAAACATCATTTGCGGCTCGAACTGATCGAGGGCGGGTATGACCTGCTCAGTGAAAACTTGCCGGAAACGATCTCCCCTGGTTCCGCGTGCCAGCGGCACATTCAGCAAATTACCGACACCCGTTTCATCGGCTGCACCAGTCTTGGGGAAAATCATCCATTGATGCGTCGAGGCAAAAAATACGTTGGGATCTCTCTTGAAGATGTTTTGCGTGCCGTTGCCGTGATGAACATCGAAATCCATGATGGCAACGCGTTCAAGGCCATGTTTCTCGCGGGCATGCGCGGCACCAATCGCGACGTTGTTGAAGAAGCAAAAGCCCATGGCTTGAGCGGCACTGGCGTGATGTCCAGGGGGGCGCACGGCGCAAAAGGCATTGTCGCCTTCACCGGCCATCACAGCATCGACGGCAGCGCAAATTGAGCCGGCAGCTCGCAATAATGAATCGGCTGAATTGGGTGACAGGCGGGTATCGCCGTCCAGATCAGTGACTTCTGTTTCGTGAATACCCTGCAGAATGTCCTGAATATGTTTCATTTCGTGGACCCTGCTGAGTTGGGCGGAGTCCACTTTTGGAGCCTGCCGGCGAACCAACGGGCCAAATTCGGCGTCAGCCATCCGCTCGGAGATTTTTTTCAGGCGTTCAGGCGATTCAGGATAGCCGCCACCCGGGTCATGTTTCAGGCATTCTGGATGGCTGTAATACAACGTCGTCACGAGCGGGCGGTCCATTCATTCTTCAGGCGGCGTTGCCCGGAAGATGTCATGGATTTATAATTTGTCCAAGTTGAATACCAAACTACATATCTTTATGCATTGGTTTACGAGTATGGTTCGCGCTAATTCAAGGGGAATAAATGAACGCGTCGCGCGACAATATTGGGTTAGGGTTTTTCCCGCTTGCACCTGAGGCATTCAGGGCTTTCGCGAAAGTAAACGCGACATCCGAAGAAATTGGACCGATTGCGACATATCTCGACGAAGGTGTCGGCGCTTCAAAGCATCATGAACATGATTCGATCCTGAAGACCGAAATAGTTTTGCTGGGCTTGTATGGCTGCGACACGCTGAGCGCAGCAATATGTTGCCTGGTGACGACGTCAAGGGACAAAACCGACGGCGTCGACGTTACCCACGCGATCAAACTTGATTCGATCGTCGTTGATCAGCATTCCCGTCGGCGCGGTCTGGGCGTTGCCCTTGTTTCCGAATGTTTTGCTGAAATAATTGAGGATCCCGGCAAGAACGTCAGGCATCTCTATGCTCATTCCGTTCATCCGGCGACGGTTCGATTACTTCGTACCCTTGCATTTCAGGATCCGCCGCCCAGCGGCGCTCCAATTTCGTCGCTACATCTGGAAGACGGGGCGGGCGCACTGGTCAAACGATGCAATGATCGGCTGGCGTCGGTCTCGACAAGTCTCAAATTGCATTGTAGCTATTGTCAGTCAAACAGCCGAAAGGCTCGGCGCTGGTGTTCAAAGGTTCGCTTTGACGCTTGAAACACTACCGGTCACGGAATTTCTGGTTTATGACTGACGACAACAAAAAACCCCTTATCACGATTGCTGAATTTAACGAACTCACAGCCAAACAACTGCCGTTCATGGTATCGATGGGGGCTGTGACGGAAGAGATCGGCTATGGCTACGCCCGCATGCGGCTGCCGGTCGAAAATGATCATTTGCGCCCGGGTGGTACAGTCGCCGGGCCTTTCCTTATGGGGCTGGCGGACGGTTTGATGTATGCCGTCGTACTTGGCATGATCGGCAAGGTCGAACTGGCCGTGACAACAAACCTCAACTGCAATTTTCTGCGCCGGCCAAAAGTCGCGGATATTATCGGCGAAGGTAAAATCCTGAAGCTCGGACGGCGTCTGGCCGTGGGAGAGGTGTCGCTATTCTCGGATGGGGATACATCGCCGGTGGCCCATGTCACCGCGACCTATTCAATTCCGCCAGACCGTTGATATCAATCGGTTTTTAGGGTTTGATAAAATCCTTGAATTTGAAGATGTTACGCTAAAGGTACCATAATACCTTTTTTATAAAGCATTGTTATATAACACTTTAATAGTGTTGACTGGACAAAGTTTTCTGACATACTCCGCGACTTCAGCGACCGGCCCCATTTTGGTGCCGTACTCGCATTTATTACACCTGAGCGTTGCCGGTTCTCCGGGGATGCCTGAAAATCAGAGTGACGTCATGAAGACTTATTCCGCCAAGCCGTCGGAGGTCGTAAAAAAGTGGATTATGATCGACGCCGAAGGGCTCGTTCTCGGTCGACTGGCAAGTGTTATTGCCGCGCGCCTGCGTGGCAAGCACAAGCCGATGTTTACGCCGCACATTGATTGTGGTGACAACGTTATCGTTCTCAACGCTGACAAGGTCGCCCTGACCGGTCGCAAGCGTGCGAACAAAACCTACTACTGGCACACCGGTTATCCGGGTGGCATCAAGGAACGCACCGCCGAAAAAATTCTCGATGGTGCGCATCCCGAACGTGTCGTGCAAAAAGCCGTGGAGCGCATGGTACCGCGCACGCCGCTTGGCCGTCAGCAGATGAAGAACCTGCGTGTCTACGCTGGTTCCGATCACCCCCATGAGGCGCAAGATCCTGAAATGCTGGATGTTGCCGCGATGAATTCGAAGAACAAAAGGAGCGATTGAGCATGGCCGAAGACAAGCACACGCTGGCCGATCTCAAGGATTTGACCGAAAACCCGCCGGCCGCCCAGGCTGAAGACGCAACTGCTGCAGACGACAGTGCTGACGCGGCCCCCGTCGAAGCCGCTGCGGCACCGGTTGAACTGGTCGAGCCCAAAATCGATGCCCAGGGCCGGGCCTATGCCACTGGCAAACGGAAAAACGCCGTTGCCCGTGTCTGGATCAAACCGGGTTCCGGCAAGGTCTCCGTCAACGGCCGGGAAGGGGAGGTCTACTTTGCCCGCCCCGTTCTGCGTATGTTGCTGGCACAGCCTTTCGCCGCTGCTGATCGCGCCGGACAATATGATTTGTTCTGCACGGTCAAGGGTGGTGGCCTCAGTGGCCAGGCCGGCGCCGTACGTCACGGCATCAGCCGCGCCCTCGTAAACTTTGAGCCGGGCCTGCGTCCGGTGCTCAAGAAGGGTGGCTTCCTGACCCGTGACAGCCGCGTCGTCGAGCGTAAAAAATACGGTCGCGCCAAAGCCCGCCGCAGTTTCCAGTTCTCGAAGCGTTAAACTTCAGGGACATACGAACAGGAAAGGGCTGCCTTCGGGCGGCCCTTTTTATTGCGGATGTTTGTTTCGACCCGGCGGACTTTACCGGAAGCGCAGCGTCAGCGAAGTCGCGACCGGAAATCCGATTGATGTCGTCGATCTAATTTTTTTTACGCTTCAGGGTGGGGATCGAGAAATCATGTTTCTTGATGAAGGCTTGCATCAGGTCGTGCGATCTCAAAATCTGGACCTGCGTCATGTTGGCTTCCGCCTTGAGCCGGTTTTGCACAGCAAACCCGCGCAGATTGGCCAGCTTGAAGTACATGTTTGCGGTCACAATGTCCCTTTGCGCACCGCGGCCCGTGATATGGGCGATACCCATTTGATCCAGCGAATAACCGTTGCCCTGAAAGGCTGACTGCTGGAACCATTTGACAGCGCCGTTGATGTCCTGATTGACGCCCAGCCCTTTCATCAGCATCCGGCCGACGAACATCTGGCCTCGGTGGTCGCCTTCCTGGGCGAGGGTCACGAACTCCTTGAAGGCTTCTTCGTAGTCTCTATCGATGTAAAGCTGCCGTGCCTTGATGAAATCTCCCGACCAAGCGTGACCAACCGTCGTCAGAAAGACGACGAATATCACGGAAAGGAACTGGATGCATTTCATGCCGTCAATTCTATCACATGATGTGGCCTGAATTGGAGCCCCCAGAGGTTACCCATGAAAAAAAATCCTTCCTGAGCCATATCCGGGCCCGGGAGCCGGTACTGTGCGGCAGGGCAGCAGCGACGCCGACTGTAAGAAAAAGGTCGCTTCAAAGCCTGCCTTGGGGATGCCCTTTTTTGTTGAATACGAACTGTCTTTTTGCGAGTTTGAAAATTATCAAACTCAATACAAGCCATCAACTCGACGCGTTGGGAGATTTAATATTTCCATAGAGCTCAATCACACAATAGTTCAGGCTGTGGACCAACAGAAGTCGGCACAATTTTACTGATTACGCGGGCAATGATATGAAAATCAATCATCATAACGGGGGGCGCGGCATATATTTCCGGGACCTGGAGGGAAATGTACTCGAAATCCTGACCACAGATTACGATGACAAACTGCCCTTCGAATACGGTGTTCACGAGCGTTAATACTCTGAAACATGCGATCCGGGAGATACGCGCCCGAAGGCGGGTCTTTTCTTGGCCTTCCCGGTCATTCCACCTACCTGAATAAACGGGCGTCTTGATTGCTTCTGTCGAATTCAGTCCCTCGTGGGCTGGACTTCTGAAACCGTCGTGCGTCCGATCTCGGTTGACTAAATCAGGTTTTCTGGAAGGACAGCGACAATGGGAAGCAAGAAACTTATCGGCTGGATCGTCGCACTTGCGGTGGTTGCAGGCGGTCTTGCCTGGTATTTGCTTGCGACAGGGTCAGAGATGAAAACTGTCGGCATCTCTTCCTGGGCCACAAACCCTGAATTTGACCGAAGTGTCGAAAGTTTCAAGAAAAGCCTGGCCGAGAAAGGCTATGTCGAAGGCAAAAACATCAATTACATCTACGGAATTCCCGAAGCCAACCTCGACAAACAGCGTGAAATTATTGCGTCTTTCATCAAGCAAGACGTCGATCTGATTTATTCGCTCACCACGCCCGGAACAATTATTGCCAAGGAATTGACCGGAAAGATGTCGACGCCGACGCCTGTCGTGTTTTCCATTTGCACCTATCCAGTAGAATCGAATTTGATCGCGTCGCTCGAAAAATCGGGCAACAATCTGGTCGGGACGCGCAATTATGTTCCCTTCCCGCAGCAGTATTACGCATTCGAGCAATTGTTCCCCAACACCAAAAGCCTCGCAATTGTCCGCCGGAAAGGTGAGCCCAACTCGACCAATCAGTCGAGGGAGGTCAAGGCCTTGCTGGGTGAAAGAGGGATCAAGGTCGTGGATATCGCAGCCGTTGATCTGGACGACATCCGCACGCAGTTGACCTCTCATATCGGCGATATCGATGCCATATTCTCGACCTGCGACACCCTTACGCACAACGGCGGCGATGCAATCATTGCCGAACTCGGCAAAAAGCACAAAATTCCGTCATTCGCCTGCAACAAATCGGGTATTTTGCACGGACAGTTGATGGGTAACATCGGAGACTTTGGTGCGATCGCAGCAATTTCAGGCGAACAAGCGGCCCTTATTTTGCAGGGTGCAGACCCATCCTGGATGAAAACAGAATCGCCACGAGACAGCTTTGTCGTATTGAATGAAACGACCGTGAAAGCTTTGGGAATCAAGATCAGTGAGGCCTTCTCTCAAAGCGTGAAGGAAACCGTTCAGTAAAATGGCGTTGCACAACCAGGCCGAACGATGAATTTATTAGTCAAACTGACGCTCGGGTTTCTGATGACGTCTGCCCTGGCGGCGCTTACCGGTTATTGGGGGCTCTATCAGCTCAAGACCGTCTCCAGCCTGCTGAACAGGGAAGTTGTCTCGGGGATTGAAGAATACCAGTCGTCAGCCAGTATTGACGAACAGGCGCGACAGGTTCGTTACGTCCAGGAGGTTATGGTTCAAAGCGTCCGTAATTATGCATTTACCGGCGAAAAGAAATGGGAGCAGCGTTACTATGCCTTTCGTCCCGAAATGGCAGAGTTAACGGCTTCGCTGATCGAGAACGTTGATTTGCCCAGCCACGGACTGTTTCAAAAAATAGATCACGCCAGGCAAAATCTGTTGAAGATCGAAAGCCGGGCGCTTTTGCAGATTAATGAGAACAGGCGTGCTGAAGCCGCCACACTGCTCAAGGCGCCCGAATACAGCAAACTTCTGCGCGTTGTCGCCAATGCGTTGCGCGACTTCGATTTGCAACACCGGCTGGGTGAACATGGCATTGTGTCGCTGAGGCTGGCGGCACAACAGGCCCAGATCGCCTTGCAGACCAGCGAACGCATTTCATTGTTGTTTGTTATTTTTGTCGTCGTCGTTGCGGTTGTGACCGGCATTTTCATGGCGAGATCAATTTCCGGGCCCATTGCCAGCCTGAGCAAACATATGAAATCGATAGGTCTGCACAATATCGGGGCACAAATCGAACTGCCGGAACCCGATAAAGGCATTCCGGGCGGACGTAAATTGAAGACAATGTTTCCCAGGGTATTCAGGAATGAGACCGCCGATCTCGCCCGGTCATTCAATCAGATGAGCTCCTGGCTCGAGGAAACCGTTGTCTCTAAAGATTATGTCGACAATATTCTGGACAGTGTTTCAGAAGGCATTGTCACGATTGATGACAAGGGAATGATCAAGACCTTCAATTCAGGTGTCGAAAGCATATTTGGGCACCGGGGTGATGAAATGATCGGGCGAAATGTCTCGATCCTGCTGTCGGAGAATGAACACGGAGAGTACGAGACGATCCTTGATAAGTCCGGCATGAAATCAACTGTTCAAACCCGTGAGCTGGAGGGCAGACGGGCGGACGGGACACTGTTTCCACTGGAGCTCATCGTCGCACCAATGACAATTGGCGGCGGAAGTGGTTTTGTCGTTACCCTGCGGGATATTACCGAGCGCTCCGAAATTGACAAGGCAAAGTCTGAATTTGTCTCGACGGTCAGTCATGAATTGCGAACGCCGCTAACCTCAATCAAAGGGGCGCTGGGTCTGATTAAATCCGGCACCGTCGGTGATTTGCCGGAGAAAGCAACGGCGATGTTGAATATTGCCTATAACAACTCCGACCGACTGGTCTTGCTGATTAATGACATTCTCGATATGGAGAAAGTCAGTTCAGGAAACCTGAATTTCCAGTTTGAGCCCACTAAAATCACAGCGCTTGTCGATAAGGCGATTGAAATCAACCAGGGTTATGGCGACCAGCACAATGTTACTTTTGTCAGAACCGGAAACGATGAAAACGTCGAGACACTCGGGGACACGGATCGCCTGATGCAGGTGCTGTCAAATCTGATGTCCAACGCGGCAAAGTTTTCTCCCGAAGGGGGGCAGGTCGAACTTTCGGTTCGCCGAAGTGACGGCGATATTCTTGTGTCAGTGACTGACAAGGGACCTGGTATCCCCGAGGAATTTCGCAACAGGATATTTGAAAAATTTACTCAGGCCGATTCGTCTGATACCCGCCAAATCGGAGGCACCGGTCTTGGTCTCTCGATCTCCCGGGCCATCGTCGAACAGCATCAAGGCACGATAAATTTCGAATCGAAAATTGGCGAGGGAACAACTTTCATTGTCACTCTGCCGGATTTACACGCCACTGTTCCGAAAGAAGCAGACACGACGACAGATGTAAGCAAAAGAAGAATTCTGATATGTGAGGACGATGCGGACGTCGCCAGTTTACTTGAACTGGTATTGGGTGGTGGCGGATACAGCACAACCATCGCCCGGACTGCGGGCGAAGCCAGGGCGTTACTCGACGCTAAACCCTTCGATGCAATGACCCTGGACCTCGGGCGGCCGGATCAGGATGGCATATCATTGATACAAGACCTGAGACGTCAGGAGAAAACCCGAAATCTGCCCATCGTTGTCATCTCGGCAACCGCCGGAGAAGGCCGACAGAAGTTGGAGGGTGATGTTGCCGGCGTAATCGACTGGATGGAAAAACCCGTTAACCCTGAACATTTGATCAACCGGCTTGAAGAGGGCTTGCGGCAACTGACCTCTGCCAAACCAAGAATTCTACATGTAGAAGACGATGACAGCGTCCTTGAAATCGTTTCGACACTGGTCAATGGCGCTGCGGATATTGTTGCAGCCAGGACTGTCAGGGAAGCCAGAATTTCTCTGGAAAAGCATACTTTCGATGTTGTTATTCTCGATCTCGTCCTGCCGGACGGTGACGGCGAAAGCCTGTTGCCGCTGCTCAATATGCCGGGCAAGCCCAAAACACCGGTCATTGTCTTTTCGGCCAACGATGTATCACGACAGACAGTTGCTAAAATCGAAACTGCACTGGTAAAAACCAGAACTTCGAACGAAGTATTACTCAATACCATTCGCGCCAGTATCGACGCGAGCAAAACGGTTGCATAACCTGACCTTCGAAAGCGTGGTAATCGACAATGAATGAGAACAGAGAGCAAGACCGCCGGGACAAGCCTGCGTCTTTCAAGAGCGCGATCAAAAACTTCCTGTATAACTTTGGCAATCTGTTCATCCACCCGTCACAGAAAGCAGGCGATGAACATCGTGATCCCAACAACGACCGTGGCCGTCGAAACCGCCGCGCCCGCCGCACCAAGTCCAGAGACGACGAAAGAAGAACCGACTCTCGCCGAAGCTAGCCGGCATCCAGCGTGTGGAGTTCGCGGCGCATGATCTTGCCGGTGCTGGTTTTCGGCACGTCGTCCACGAACTGTATTTCCCGCGGGCATTTATAGGCGGCCAGTGACTGGCGGCAGAAATCGATAAGATCCTGCCCGGTAATGCTGGCGCCTTCTTTCAGAACGACATATGCCTTGGCGATTTCGCCCTTCATCTCGTCGGCTTGTTTGCCCACCGCTGCCAGTGCGACGTCTGGATGCGCCGCCAGGACCCTTTCGATTTCGGCCGGATATACGTTGTAGCCGCCGGTCAGGATCATGTCCTTTTTGCGGTCGACGATGTAGACGCAGCCGTCCTCGTCCATCGTGCCGAGATCGCCGGTGTGGAGCCAGCCGTCGGGTTCGAGCGTCTCGCGCGATTTTTCCTCGTCACCGAAATAGCCCATCATCACGATGGGGCCGCGGACCATCAATTCGCCAACTTCGCCGCGCGGCATGGTTTTGGGCGCATCCTCCGCATCCGCGATCCGAAGCTCGCAGTAGGGGATGGCACAACCTATCGAGCCGTGTTTGTTCTGGCCGTAAAGCGGGTGCGTGGAACCCAGCCCGGCAATCTCCGTCATACCCCAGAGTTCATAGAGAGGGACCTTGAACCCTTCTTCGACAGCTTCCATCGTTGGCACCGGCATGGTCTGGCCGCCGACATAACAGCGCGTCAGGCTGCTGAGGTTTGCGTCAGCGAAGGCCGGGCTGTTTAGCATGAACATGTACATGGTCGGCACGCCGTCGAATATCGTCGCTCTGTGATCCTCGATGTCTTGCAAGACCATGGCGGGATCAAAGAGTTTATGCAGAACCAGTTTTGTGCCGAACATCATCATGCCCGTCATCAGGACATTTGCGTAGACATGGGGACAGGGCAGGGCACTCACCACCACGTCGTCCCGGCCCCGCATATGCAACTGACTGGTCATGGCACCGTTGAAGATGACGGCCTTGTGGGACTGCATCGCGCCCTTGGGGTGGCCGGTGGTACCTGACGTATAACCGATTGTCGAAAGAGCTTCGGGCTTAACCTCGACCATCGCGGGCGGCTCCATATCGCGCGAGATCAGATCATCAAAAGATTCAGCACCTGCAGGTGCATCGCCGAAGGAGATGATTGAGGAGACGTCTGAATTGTCCTTCACACCCATGATACTGGCGGCCTTGTCGCCAGATGTGATGATGGCCCGTGCACCGCAATCCTTAACGACAAATTCGATCTCCGTTGGCGTCAGCATTGTGTTGACCGGATTGATCACCGCGCCAATGCGGGCTATGGCGAAGTAACTGACGATCCACTCCCATGAGTTTGAGGCGTAGAGAGTGACCACTTCACCCTCGCCAACCCCGAGACCGTGGAGAGCACCTGCCGTTTTCTCGATGAGCGAGTTCAGATCATTGAAAGTGAAGGACCGTTCCTCGATTACCAGGGCTTCCCTGTCCTGAAAGGCCTGTGCCGCATAAGCTGGAATCTGGCCGATGTGATCAAGCATGTCTATTCCCTCTGGTTCCCGTCAGCGATGAGGATACCCTCATTCTGTACTGGCGCTCAATTATGCAGCATTTGTCTCACCCTTAGGGGAAACAAGTTCTCCTGCGTCCGAAATTAATGTAATTGTCCCAAATAATTAAAACCGAGAATCAATAAACGCCTGGAGAAAACGCGATGTCGAATACCGATCCAAGACAGAATATTGGCTTCGTCGGCCTGGGAGGCATGGGGCGGGGGCTTGTCAAGAATCTGCTGAAAAACGGCTTTGGCGTTACGGCGTTTGATGTCGATCCGGATGCTCTGGAAGTGGTCGCACAAATGGGCGCTGACAAGGCCGGTGATATTTCTTCACTGGCAGCAGGTGCCGATGTGCTGGCTGTCTGTGTAACGACGGCTGAAGTCATTCAAGGCATCATGTTGGGCGATGATGGCGCACTGCGGCAGATGAAGGCGGGCGCGGTTTTTCTTGATCACACAACGACCTCTCCGGCCCATGTTGATATCATGCAGGAAGCCTGCCGAGAGGTCGGCGTTGAATATTGTGAAGCGCCGATGACCCGTACCCCCGCCCATGCCGAGCGGGGAGAGGTCAACGTCTTGTATGGCGGCACAGAGGATCTGCTCGATCGGTTGCGTCCGGTCTTCGCGGCTTATGCCGAAAATGTCTTTCATGTCGGTCCGGCAGGTCATGCCATTCGACTGAAACTGATCCACAACTATATTGCTTTTTCCAACGTCGCCGCCTGGTGCGAAGGGTTTGCGCTGGCGGCGAAAGACGGCCTCGACATGTCCAAGGTCATCGAAATCATCTCGGCCGCCGGCGGCAAAAGCGGCATGATGGATATTTACGGCGCGTCAACCCTGCAACGGGATTTTACGCCCCATATGTCCCTGGCTAATGCCCAGAAAGATGTGCGTTACTATACTGAATGGCTTCGTTGTGCCGGTATGCCGGAAGACATGGCCGAAGCGGTTCACCAAGCCTACGCCGAAGCGTCAAGACAAGGACATGCCGAAGAAGGCTGCACAGCCATAATCAAGGTTTATGAGGAATTGTCGGGCGTTGAAGCGCGTCTTGATGATTGAGGTTCCAATAAAAGAGTAAATTTCGACGGTGACTCTTGTTACATAAATTAATATGGAAACTCATTAGATATTTATCCCACGCCGAATAAGTGAGTAAAATGTAACTCCTGTAATCAAATCGGGCATTTTTTATTATGAAAGGCATTCGATTCTATCGTATTTGTTTGATAATAACTTTTGCCCTCTTGTTCGGGATTTCAGGTTCACCAAAATCATTTGCCCAGCAGAGCGGGGACCAGGCCAAACTTCAAAAAATAAGATTTGGTACCCAGCCTTTCTGGGCCCCGTCGTCAATCGTATTCGGGGCCATAGGCCATGACGCCATATTGGTCAAAAGGCTCGCGGCACTGGGGTTTGAAATTGAATTTACGCCCTTTCTGAATGGCACGGCTGTAAACGCTGCAATTGCAAAAAAGGAAATCCAAATCGGCGTGGGCGGGGAGATGCCCACTTTAAGCGCTTGCGTGGCGCAAAATACGCTTTCGGTATCTCTTGTCAGTTTCGGCTTTGCCAGCATCGTCGCTCGGAAAGAAATGCTCATGTCTGACCTTCGCGGCAAGACAGTTGCGACCGTGTTTGGCACGACGGCCCATTTTGCCATGTTGAAATTTCTGGACCTGGCCGGGATTTCCACGGCGGATCTGAATGTGGTTTCCATGCAGGTGACGGAAATGGCACAGGCGCTAAAATCAAGGAAAATAGATGCCTTTGTCGCGTGGGAGCCCACGCCTCAAATCGCCCTGAACCAGAATGAAAATTTCAGAACGATCGGCCGCATTTTAACGACCGGGTATTTATACTTCGGTCGTGAATTTGCAAACCGGAATGAAGTTGTAATTCAGGAGATACTGGCCGCCCAGATGAGAGCGTCAACCTGGCTGGGCGGGAGAAGAGAAAACATATTTCAGGCGGCAAAATGGAATTTTGACACCGCCAGAAATATGGGGGAAGGCGCGATGACGGTTGACCTCGCAGATTTTGAGAGCGTCATTGATGACAGCCTGAGAGCAGCTTCGGGTTTACCCCTGATTTCAGACAAGGATCGCGGGCCGAGTGGCCGGATCGCAACGGCCCTTGATTTCCTTGTTAATCGTGGTGCCGTACCCGCTGGCTACGACTGGCACAAAATTTCAGGATGTTTCGATAGCCATCATCTGCTGAATGTTTTGAAAAAGCCTGTGACGTACCAGTTGAAGGAGCATTCCTATATTCGAGACCCTTCGCTGAATGGCCCTTCGGGTGACCGGAAAAGCTCGAATGATTAATTTCAACAGCATCAAAAACAAGGTCTCTGTCCTTTTTATTGTTTTCTCAACTTTGATCACCGCATCGGTCGTGGGGGCGCAGCTCTTTGGCATCCCGTACACGGAGATTGACGGCAGCATTGAAGATAGCCGGCAGGAAGATATTCTCCGGCTCAATCAGTTGGCGGACAAACTGAAATACAGCTTGTCTCAATGGATTGAAGAACGGCACAAGGATATCAGGTTTGTCGGATTAAGCCGTGAATCTTCGGAACACTCGCAGGTACTGGTGGATTATGCCGAATCCAATGCATCTGCGACGGAAGAGGATGCCGAAGCTGCGCTACGCAAATACCAGAGAACAATAACATTTTATGATGAGTCATTTGATCGTCTGTTGGCAGCCTACCCGGAATATTCGGAAATTCATCTTTTGCACCCGGAGAGCGGTTTGGCCATTGCGAGTTCGGATGAATTTAATCTGGGGAATGAAATTCTTGATCCTGTCTCTTTTTCTTTCATCAGGAATGCATTTGCGCCAGTTAGTTTGTTGACCAAGAAATCGTCAGATATCAGTGAAAACAATTTGATATTTGCCTTGCCGACTCTCCAGGAGCGCGACGGGGCAACGTCAATCCTGGTGTTCATCACGCCAATTTCGAATATTCAGGACATCCTTGTCCAGTCGCAGAAAGAATTGGGGCAAACCGGAGAAGTTCTGTTCGTCAATAACGACGGGAACGGTATCAGGCTTAACGAATTCGGTATCGAGGAAATTATTGAAAACCCCGGCATAAGGGCGGCGCTTGATGCGGAAGTCGAATCCACCCGAAAGCTGATTGATCGCAGCGGCGTATTTTCGCTGGTTGCAAGCCGGTTAATTCCTGTCAATCAGGATCAATCGATCTCAATTTTTTTGAAAATAGATGAATCCATATTGATCCGCAAACGAGAAGAAAGACTGCTCGCGGGGATTTTGCTGGCCATTGTAACTGTCGGGCTTTCAGCAATTCTAATTGTCTTTGTAATGCACCGATATCTGGGCCCGCTGTTGCCCCTTACGACAGCCGCCGAGACAATTGCCGCGGGCGGCTATTCAACGCGTGTTGAAACAAAGGGTGCCAATGAAGTCGGACGCCTGGAAGTTGCCTTCAATAAAATGGCGGAAGGTATTCAGGAACATGTTGGAGAACTGGCAGTTGCGCGAGACGTTGCCGACAACGCGCTGAAAGCGAAAGGCGATTTCCTGGCGACCATGTCCCATGAAATCAGAACACCGATGAATGGAGTCATCGGCATGATTGATCTGATCAGGGAAACAAAACTTGATACAGACCAGAGCCACATGATGACGACGGTTCGCGATTCGGCATTTTCACTGTTGCACATCATCAATGACATTCTGGATTTTTCCAAAATTGAAGCTGGAAAAATGGATCTGGAGGATGTCCCGGTTTCGATCCGTGATGTGGTCGAAGGCGTCGGCGAAACGCTGGCGCCCAATGCCATGAAGAAAAATATTTTCCTGTCGACATTTATTGATCCGAATATTCCTGACTGGGTTCTGGGTGATCAGGTTCGTCTTCGCCAGATAATGTTTAACATGGGCGGCAATGCCGTGAAGTTCACCGAGAACCAGCCGGACAGGCGCGGCCAGGTATCTATCCGGGCCGAGTTAATGGACGACAGCGATAGCGAGACGGTCGTTGTTAAATACTCAATCGTCGATAATGGTATCGGTATTCCGGAAGAGGCTCAGGCAAGCTTGTTTGAAGCCTTCTCGCAGGTCGAGAGCTCTACAACACGCCGTTTCGGTGGCACTGGCCTCGGCCTGTCAATCTGTGTCCGGGTTATGGAACTTATGCAGGGCACGCTTGATGTGGAGAGCGAACCGGGGAAAGGGTCCATATTCTCAGCGACCATTCCGCACGAACGATCTGACAAGGCACCTGTTCGGGATGATGGCAGATATCTGGAAGGCGTCAGGGTTCTGCTGGTCTCCGGAATACCGGACATTAACTGGATGCTTGGTCGCTACCTCACGCACTGGCATGCTGATGTACGTTCCGTTGACGGGCTGGAAAAAGCCTATCCCGCAGCCATGGAGGCTGCTGCATCAGGTCTTCCGCTGGATTGCGTGATCGTCGCAGAAGATTTTGAGATGGCGCAAAAGAACGAACTTTACCAGAGCTTCCATCTGACAAAGGAACTGGCGGCGTCCAAATTTATTTTCCTGCAACGGGGGCGTCGCAAAACCGCTCGTCTCGTGAACGATGAAGTCGTGACAGTGGATGCCTCTCCCACGCACCGGGCCGCATTTGTGACGGCTGTGGCGATTACAGTCGGCCGAGCCAGCCCTGAAATCAAGATCGCTGAAGTTCTGGAATCCGGACATGCCAAACGCAAGGCACCGACCATCCCGGAGGCTGAAGAGCAGGGCGTTCTTATCCTGGTCGCCGAAGACAATCTGACAAATCAGGACGTCATTGGCCGACAATTGGGCATGCTGGGATACGCGTGCGAAATGTTTGAAGACGGTGAACTGGCCTTTGAGGCGTGGCAAAAGAAAGATTACGCCATACTGCTGTCGGACTGCCATATGCCGAACATGGACGGCTTCGAACTCACCGCTGCCATTCGTCAAGACCAGGAGAGCAGCGGCAAACGTCTGCCAATTATTGCCATCACCGCCAACGCCTTGCAGGGAGAGGCAGAGAGGTGCCTGGCCGCCGGTATGGATGATTATTTATCCAAACCCCTTCAAATGGATATTCTGAAGACCACGTTGAAGAAATGGATGCCGGAGGGAAAAGCAGGAGTTTCGGAACCTTCACCTGTTGCTGCTTCCGGGCCGCCTGTCGAAGTGGCTGCGGCCACAGTGATTTCGGGGGCGGACGAAACACCTTCCGATGTCGTTGAGGTACCGATTGACCTGAGTGCACTTCGTGATGTTTTTGGCGATGACGACGAAACACTAAAGGAAATTCTGGGAGATTTTGTCGATCCGGCGACAAGCAATGTGGCCGAGATCGAAGCGGCGTGGCATGAGCGATCCGCTGAAGGTGTGGGGCGAGCAGCGCACAAATTGAAATCGTCCTCCCGTGCGGTCGGTGCAACAGAAATGGCGAACCTGTGCACGATTCTCGAAGCCGCTGGAAAATCTGACGACTGGCAGGAAATTGACAAGAGCGCGCCTCGACTGACAGGCCTGATGCAACAAGTTACGGATTACATTGACGCGCTGTGATGACCTCTCCGGGGTGGGTCAAGTTGCCGATAAAAAGCAAAAGAGTTTATGATCCTTAAAATGATCAATATCATTTCCAGTAGAGGATCAATTTTGCGATGACCGCTTGTACAGGATATCTCCTGATCGCCGACATTTCCGGCTATACCGCTTTCCTGACCTCGTCAGAACAAGACCACGCCAATCCGATATTGCAGTCTCTCTTGACGTCGCTGGTCGAGCAGGTCGGGGAGCCGCTTCATTTGTGGCGGATGGATGGCGATGCGGTTCTGGCGTATTCGACGAGCGAGGAATTCCCGTCCGGCGAAACTTTCCTGGCGATTTGCGAAAACCTCTACAATTCTTTCACCACGCGCCGCCGTGACATCATCGCCAATACTACGTGCACCTGCCAGGCCTGCGCCAATGTTGGTGATCTTGACCTCAAGATTATGGCGCATTACGCAGATTTTGAAGAAATGCAGATCGGGCCGATGAAGGATATTTCCGGTGCCGACGTTATTCTCGTCCACCGCATGGCCAAGACAGACGTCAAGAAAGTCACCGGCATCGGTAGCTATGCGCTCTTTTCCGACGCAGCAGTCAAGGCCATGAACATCGATGCCGCCCTGACGCCTTACAGCCAGGCCTTCGAACATTTTGGTGATGTTTCCATGCAGGTTTATGACCTGGCAAAAGCCTGGGAGAAATTCCGCCAAAGTCAGGAAAGGCATTTCCTCGAAGAAAGCGATGGCGTTTTTACTTACCGCCACCAGTTCGGGATTCCCCCCGCTGTCCTGTGGGAAGGGCTGGTCGCGCCTGAGTTGAAACAGCGCTGGATGGAGATGATCTCTGTCGATGTTGATCGGCCTGAGGGCCGCATAGGTCCGGGTTCCGGCTATCACTGCGCCCATCAGGATATGGATTTCCGCTATTGGGTCACGGACTGGGAACCCTTCGACTACTTCTCGACAATCATGACCGACCCCGGCAATGACGGGCTCAAGTTTCACGAAACCTACCAACTCATTCCAACGGAAACGGGAACCGAACTTCGCTATACGATGGGTCCCGAGTGCGATGCCGAAGGCGTGCGTCATGAAACCGAGGAAGCGGCGTCAGCCGGCTTTCTTGCCGAATTCTGGCCTGGCGCTTTTGATGAACTGGAAAAGCTGATCCAGGCATCTCAATGAAGAACGTCCTTTGTTACGGCGATTCCAATACCTGGGGCTGCAAGCCCATTACGACCCTTGGTGTGATTGAGCGTTTCGACAGGGACGTGCGCTGGACGGGTGTCCTGCGCCGACTTCTGGGCGAAGACCATCTCGTCATCGAGGAAGGCCTGAATGCCAGGACGACCGTCCATGACGACCCCATTGACGGGGCACACAAGAACGGCAAGCCATATTTGTTGCCTTGTCTGGAGACCCATGTGCCGCTCGATCTGGTCATCATCATGCTGGGCACCAATGATCTCAAAAGCCGCTTCGCACTGTCGGCTTATGACATCGCCAGCGGCATTAAACCCTTGCTGGAAATTGTCGCGTCCATCGCGCCCAAAAACGGTGGTGTCGCGCCGCAAACCCTGGTGATAGCCCCACCGCCCCTGGCGCGCCTGAGCTTGCTGTCAGATATGTTTGAGGGTGGCAGCGATAAGTCATTACAACTGGCTCGGTACTATGAGGGCGTGGCCGGGCTGTTCAACAGTCACTTCCTCGATGCAGGCGCGGTGATCACCTCAAGCGACGACGACGGCATCCACCTTGAGGCGGATCAGCATAATCTGCTGGGCGCGTCTGTCGCGGAAAAGGTGGCAGACATTTTGGTGGATCGCTGACAAACTCCACCGTCATATGTCGTGCTGAGAGGCAGGCAACAGAAAATAGCAAAACTTTTTATATTTGCAGCCTGAAAGTGATAGTCTCATTGTATCAATGAATGAGAGTCGATGTTTCCGGCCAGTTTGGAGGGTATTTCAAGACTGGATTTGATAATTTCCTTCATCCGAACTATATCATTCGACGAAGGCCGCCTGCGTTAGCAGGACAGGGTCCAAATCTTTAATTTGACGAACGATTATTCAGGCAGTCAATTCAGGTTTGTAGCCTTATTTTGCAGACGACGGTTTCAGCCAAAAATATTGTCGGGCGTCGCTGATCCTCTGGATCAGGGAAAATATTATTATGAATTTCAATAACCTCAAGGCCCGGACCAAAATCCTGATTGTTGATGACAAACCCGCCAATCTTGAAGCGCTGGATGCGACGCTTGCGGGCTTCGACCTGAATATCGAGGTTGTGCAGGCTCAAGGTGCTGAAGAAGCGCTTCGCCAGTCACTTGTCCACGAATTCAGTATCGCGCTGCTTGATGTCCAGATGCCGGAAATTGATGGTTTCGAACTGGCTGAAATGCTTCGATCCAGTGAAAGCACAAAAAATGTCCCGATCATTTTTATCAGTGCTGTTCATTGCGATGATTTTTTTACCCAGCGCGGATATGAACATGGCGCAATTGATTATCTTATCAAGCAGGTGATGCCACCACGCCTGTTCAATAAAGTGGCTACATTTGTGGCGCTTGACCAACAGGCAAAGCAACTGTTTGCCGCGAGGGTTGTTGCTGAACAGGAAAGTGATGCCAAATCGGTGTTCCTGTCCATCCTTAGTCATGAACTGCGAACACCCCTGAACGCGATCCTGGGTTTCGGACAGCTTCTGACGCTCGACAAGGAAGAGGTATTGACAGCCAATCAGTCGGACAGCGTCGAGCATATTAATCGCGGCGGCCGGCATATTTTGAACCTGGTCAACCAACTGCTTGATCTGGCTAAGATCGAGTCCGGGCAGATATCCTTTTCGATCGAGGAGATCGACCTCGATCAGGCCTGGCGGGAATGTCTCGAATTTATTCAGAAAAGTGCAAACGAGCAGCGCCTGGTCATCGATAGCGAAATGAGAACAAACCTGACGATCAAGTCTGACTTTACCCGGTTCAAGCAGGTCTTGCTCAATCTGTTATCAAATGCCGTCAAATATAATCGCGAGGGCGGAAAACTCTCCCTGATTTGCGAAGACGTTCCCGAAAACCGGATACGGTTGTCCGTGTCCGATACCGGAGAAGGTATCCCTGAAAGCAAATGGGGCGGTGTGTTCGAGCCCTTTAATCGCCTCGGCATGGAGTCAGGTGAAATCGAAGGGTCCGGCATCGGACTGACGATCACGCGTCAACTTGTCGAATTGATGGACGGCAATGTCGGATTCAAATCCGAAGTTGGTGTCGGTACCACATTCTGGGTGGAGTTCCCGGCGATCGAACGCACCCTTGCAGAACCGCCGGAAGTGCCCGACGCACTGAATAATGGTGGCCAGGCCATCGCGCCAGGTGCAGACGCCGTCATACTTTATGTCGAAGATAACACGGCCAACCAGCGCCTGGTCGGCAGGATCATCGAGAAAATGGATGGCATAACCCTGATCACGGCACAGGATGCTGAAACAGGTCTGAAGATGGCCGAAGAACATCAACCTGATTTGATCCTGATGGATATCAACCTGCCGGGCATGGATGGTATTGCCGCCAAAAAAATTCTCGACAAGAATGATCTGACGCGGGAAATTCCCGTCATCGCGATTAGTGCAGCCGCTATGCAGGAAAACCTCGAGAGGGCGACGGAAGCCAGTTTCAAGGCCTACCTGACCAAACCGTTTCAGGTGCCGGAGTTGATCGATGTCCTTGAAAGGGAATTGCGACCCTAGACCGAAACGACGGTTGTCAGATCGTCCAGCGTATTGACGTCGCGCCAACAAATCGGCGCTGGCGGTCGAGTTCAGCGTCGAGCGCAGCTTTGCGACCTTTGCCCATCTTGATGCCGGGCTCTGGCCACAGGCCGGTGACGATGAGTTCATCCTCGATGTTTTTCACATCGATGCGACCGATGAAGCGCTGGCCTTCAAGTATGGGGAAAACGTAATAGCCGTATTTGCGTTTGGCTTCGGGTACAAAGATTTCGATGCGGTATTCAAACCCGAACAGACGCTGGCAGCGCTTGCGATCACGGATCAAAGGGTCAAAAGGGGAGAGCAGGCGTACCCGGTCCGGTGGTTCCGGCAGGACATCAATTTCAGCTGGCAAGTCTCTGAACGCCAGGGCCTTGCCGGGTTTGCCGCCGTCTGCTGGTTCAACCAGGACTTCAATCAAATCGCCGGATGCCAGGTGATCGCGGCACCATGTCGCGGCTTCCTTTGCCGTGACCAGGGCCCAGAAGGCGGCGATCTCGCCCGACGTTGCCATCCCCAGGCGTGTCAACGCGGCATGACAGGCCCAGTCGACAAAATCAGCCTCGCTGACTTTTTTGTGGCGGTGTGTGTCCGGAACAACGTTTTCGCTGAGGTCATAAATCTTCTGGAATCCCTTGCGGCCGGAAATGGCGAGATTGCCGGTCCGCCAGTGAAATTCCAGTGCGGTTTTTTCCGGATGCCAGTCCCACCAGCCCGTACCCTTTTTCTTCTTCGCTGTCACAAAATCACGTGACATCGAGGGCCCGGCCTGCCGCACTCTTTCGAGCATATCGGCCAATATTCCCTCAAAGCCCTCGCGTCGCCACAGGCGCCAGCGCTCCAGCAATGATATTTTTTCCCGGGCAAAGCGGTGTTTCCAATACGGGTAGTATTCAGTCGGGATGACGGCGGCGTCGTGGGTCCAGTGCTCAAACAGTCGGCGATCGTGTTCCAGAAGATGGCTGAGCAAGGCGGGCCGGTAAGTTTGATTGCGGGCAAACAGGATCATGTGATGGGCCCGGGCGACTGTATTGATGCTGTCGACCTGAATAAACCCGAGGTCCGTGATGATGTCGAACAGTCCGTCGACATCAAGTTTGGCTCTGGGAGAGGATGAAAGACCCTGGCGTTGAAGAAAAAGCTTACGCGCCAAAGCGTTGGAAATGAAAAACAGCTTGGTCATATGGTAGAAATATATAGTACATCGAAGGACGGGACAGGTTTAACTACTGCGAAAAATGTAGAATATTCCTTGTGCATGCGTCGAAAGATCGCACGGGTCTTTCCTGTACAGGGATTTGGGATTTTGGTATTTCAAAACAACAATTTCATTTCCGGTTCAGCATGAAACTATTCTGCACATTATCGGGTGTTGTTTTGCTGGCTCTGACGGCACTTGGTCCGGCACCGGCAAACGCCAAAACCAAATGCCCTGAGGTCGCCGCGACGTCGTGGCGGCCAGCGGTTTCGCATGCCAGCATTATCAGGACTTTAGACAAGCATTTTGACGGCAACTGGTCGGGCTATATTGCCAGGTGGGAACGCGAACTGGATGTCGCGACCGATGTATATCGGCGAAAAAGCTCCCTGATCGTTCGTATTGGATCGCAGAAACGAGTTTTCAAAGGCCGGGTTCTGATAGCGCATATGATTAGCCTCGCCGAGCGCATACAGGCTGCCTACTGCCTCAGGAACGAAATGATGAGCCAGGCTGATGCCAATGCCGCCGGTCCTGTTCCACGTCGCCCGGCCGGACGCCCGGAGATTGGCAGGAAGATCGTGAAACTGGCGGAATGCGACGACTGTCATGGGGCGAACGGGATTTCTGACAACAAGGTGATCCCCAATCTTGCCGGCCAGGATGCCAGATATCTCAGCATTCAGATGCGGGCGTTCGATTCGTCTTCGCCCGTAGTGTCATCGACTTACGGTGCCGCGTTGCGACGACACAGATTAATGGTGAGCAGATCCGGCATCGTGATGAGGCGGCCATCGGTCGACGTCGCCAGCTACTATCACGCGATGTCTAGTGGCAAATCCCCTGCGACCGTAAAGACATCATCAAAAGTACCCTGGAAGGTCGAAATTTGCTTTGCCTGTCACGGCAAGACCGGCCGCAACAAACGCCGCGGCGTACCAAATCTGGCGGGCCAGAAATTTGACTATCTGAACAATCAGTTGCGCGCCTACCGGCTGACGGCCGGGAATCCAAAGAAATTCCGTTTTTCCAATCGGCGATATCACCAATTCATGTCGACAGTATCAGAACAACTGTCGAACGAAGATATTCGCGCAATAGCCGGTTATTTTTCAGCGCAGTCCTGCCGCTGAAAACTTGGTCGGTCAGCCCTCAATTACGCCAGTAAATTCAACCCTTTGTTAACTATAGCTCAGCGGTTTGTTAATGAATTTCGGCTAGGGTCGTGAGACGTTAAATCGTTTCATGGGCAAAAGCCCTTTTCCGGAGGTCATCATGCAGACCGCAGAACATCCAAACACCTACCTCGTTCGCAAGGACGGTATCCGTTTCAAAGTCGCAGAAATCGAAACCGGCAAGATCGAAAAATATCTTCACGATCTGAAGAAACTGATGCCGCAATCCAACTGGCGTATTGAACCGCGATTCCCCGTTTGCGGCGCTGACTGAATTAACGACCAACGCTTCGTTCGCCCTGTCGAGCCCTCGGCAGAGCTGAGCCCGAGCGCAGCGAAGAAGACCATGACCGGTTTGGCCGCGAATCGCGCCGACTGTGAATACCCGGGTTCGTCACACTATCCCTCAATTAAATATCTCTGACGCCGCAATGGCGCTAAGTTTCTTCCCTTACCTGTCCTGTTGAGGACGGAATCGGAGAGATAGAACTTGCGACATACGACGCACTTGCGACATCTGCTTGAAAAGCGCGCCGCCACCGTATTGCCAGGGGCTGCCAACGCGTTGACGGCGCGGTTGATCGAAGACATCGGTTTCGAGGCGCTTTATGTCACTGGTGCCGGCGTTGCCAATACATACCTGGGCATGCCGGACATAGGTCTACTGACGTTGAAGGAACTGGTCAACCATGTCGCGGTAATGCGCGATGCGGTTGAGATGCCGATGCTGGTCGATGCAGATACCGGTTTCGGTAACGCGCTCAACATGGCGAAGACGGTTCGCCAACTGGAGCAGGCAGGGGCCAGCGGACTTCAGATCGAGGATCAGACGTTCCCCAAGCGCTGCGGCCATTTCGATGGCAAGGAACTCATCAGCGCCGCCGAAATGGCGGGCAAGATCAAGGCAACGGCAGACAGCCGAATTGACGATGACTTTGTCATCGTGGCCCGTACCGATGCCCGTGCCATGGAAGGTATGGACGCGGCCCTGGAACGCGCGCACCGATATATCGAAGCCGGAGCGGATGTGACGTTTGTCGAGGCACCAACAACTGTCGAGGAGCTTCGACGGATCACGGATGAACTGGCGGTGCCGCAAATCGCCAACATGGTCTTTGGCGGCAAAACACCTCTGGTCGATCAGGCAGGGCTCGGGAACATGGTGTATGGCGGTGTGCTTTACGCCAACGCCGCCTTGCAGGCCTCGCTCCATGGCATGCAGCAGGTTCTAGGTGAACTGAAAGCTTCGGGCAACCTGGAAGCGGTGGCTGACAAGCTGGTGGATTTCAGTGAGCGACAAAGGTTAGTCTCGAAAGATAAATTCGATGATCTAGAAACATTATTCACAACGCCATCACCAACATCCGGGGAGAACTGATTTGGAACCCATTGTGGCCGCACAGGATTGCTTTGCGACGAGTTACGCCGATGCCCGATCGCGATTTCGCCAGGCCTGCAGCGATGCCGGTGTCGAGGTTGATACGCGGGTCAATCCCTTGCTCGCCCCGGACGGCGGCGACCTGTCGACGGATGTGGCGTGGTTCGGCCCCAAAGATGCACGCAAGGTCATGTTGCTGATGTCATCGACCCATGGGGTGGAGGGCTTTTGTGGCTCGGGTTGTCAGATCGACTGGATCCGTGAGTGCGGCGCGGCGGGCCTGCCGGCGGATACCGCAGTCATCGTCGTCCATGCCATCAATCCGCATGGCTTTGCCTGGCTGCGACGGGTTAATGAAGACGGCTGCGACCTCAATCGCAACCACGTCGATTTCGACCAGCCACTGCCGGAAAATCCGGGTCATGATGACCTGGTCGATGCCTTTGTCCCGAAATCACTGGATGAGGCATCTTTGGCGGCTTCAGACGAGGCTGTCGCAGCCTTTAAACAGGAAAAGGGTGAACCGGCCTATCGCATCGCCCGTCAGGCCGGACAGTATAAACATCCGCACAGTACGTTTTACGGCGGCACCAAACCGACCTGGTCGCGCCAGACCTTCGAAGCCATTCTGGCAGACTACGAATTGCCCGGTCGGGACTTCACGATCTTGCTCGATTATCACACCGGCCTCGGCCCTTATGGCTATGGCGAAATGATATTGACCAACGCGGTTGATGGTCCGGGCCCTCGACGGGCGCTGGCAATTTACAACGAGACCGTCGGCATCCCCCTGATGGGGACATCGACCTCAGTCCAGGTGCATGGTTCCTGGGGTGACACATTCAAGCGTGCGTTTACGGATGAAAATTATCTCGGCTTTGGGCTTGAGTACGGCACCTATCAGCAGCCGCGCGGCCTGAATGTGTTGCGGGCTGATCACTGGCTGCACGCTTACGGCAACGTTGATTTTGATGACCCACAGACCGCGACCATCAAACAAAACATCAAGGATCATTTTTTCTGCGATGAGCCGGGCTGGAAGGAAGCCGTATTGTGGCGGTCGCGCCAGGTTCAGCGCCAGTCTGTTGAAGCGCTGGCATGGTTGCCGGACTAACAGGGAGACGATTGTTGGAAAAAAGTATGTCAGGCGGGTGTGCCTGTGGCACGGTACGCTACGAAGTCAGGGAAGAGCCGTCATTTTCATTTCACTGCCACTGCCTTCCCTGCCAGAGGGCGACGGGCGGCGGCCATGCGTCCTCGTTCATCGTCAGTACCGATGGGACGACCGTCGAAGGCGACTTGACGTATTACGAACGGATTACCGAAAAAGGCAACATTGTCGGGCAGGGGTTCTGCCCGGCCTGTGGCTCGCCCGTGCTCAATCGCAACTCCGGCATGAACGACAGGTTATTTATCTACGCCGGAAGCCTGGACGATCCGGCGCAGTTCAAGCCGGTGCGCGAAATCTTTCACGACGACGCACCGCCCTGGGACCACGTTGATCCGGACCTTGTCTAGGCATATCAGTCTTTATCCTTCCTGTTAGGATAAAAATCCGTCACAGCCTGGGGGCCGGCGCGTTCGAGACCGGCGTCAAATCCGGCTTCATTCCGGGTTCGCCATGAAAAACGCTCACTGTAAAATGGCATCAGCTGATCTTCGATCCGCCGTTTCTGTCCATCCATCAGCGAATTAAAGGCGTCTTCGACGTCTTCGACGCCCGTCCACGCACCTTTGTACAGAATGACGCCGCCCCGACCGATGATCCAGGTCATGTTGGGCAGAATGCCATAGCCCCGGTGTGCCTCGCCCGTCAACGTATCGAGCAGGATCTGGCGTTTGACGTTCGAATGCTTCTGGAATGCACGTGCGTTGTTGCGCTTGTCGTCCATTGTCGTGTGGTGGCGATAGTTTTCGCCCGGATGAGCTTCACGTGAATAGATAAAAACCGAACGCACGGTTCGATCTGCCAGACGGTCTGTGAAGGCGTCCATCGCCTCCGCCGCCATGGCACAATAGGGTCAGGTAAAGGAGCCGAACTCGATAATCGCCGGGCCTTTTTGCCACAATTCTTTCAAGTGCACTGTTTCGCCGCTGTCGAGATCCTCGAGCGGGAAATCCAATGCCTTTTCGCCAACATGCAAATGGTCGCGAAAGGTTTCAAACGGCGGCATTTCGTCCGCCATCACGAACTTCTGGTAGTTATAATCAACCATCTGGTACTCCCTGTTTTGCTGAGCAAAGACTAGTCGATATATGATAATGCAGTCTAGACTGCTTACACGATGATCGTCTGTTCAGGTTATTCCAGTTGTCAGGGCAAAACCCATGTCTCAAATCAATATTCAGTTCACGTTGTTTTCGGCCTTTTATTCGCCGCTGATCTCAACAATGTCTGGTGGATTTCTTGAGGCGGAAGGGCTTGAGCCGAACTGGTCGATCTCTTCGCCCGGCGTCTCAGCGATTGCGGCGCTGGAAGATGGTACGGCCCATGTTGTGCAATCTGCCTTGAGCCAGGGTTTTTCAGTGCTGGCCAGGGGTGAGGTGCCGACAGCTGTTCATTTTGCTCAAGTTAATGAGATGGATGGTTTTTTCCTGACAGGGCGTGAGGCCGATCCCGATTTTACCTGGGATAAACTGGAAGGCTCGGAGGTCGTTCTGTTCAAGGGGGGGCAGCCGCTGGCCATGTTCAAATACGCTTGCCACAAGGCTGGCATCGACTTCGACAAGATCAAGGCGATCAATCCCGGAGCGGCAAAGGATATTGATGATGCCTTCCGGGCAGGCGAGGGGCAATACGTTCAGCAACAGGGACCCTTCCCGCAGCAACTGGAAGCCGATGGCATTGGTCACATCGTCGCCCAGGTCGGCAGGCAAATTGGCCCGTGCGGATTTTCCAGCCTGGCCGCCACCCGTGACTGGCTGCAAAGCGATATGGCTTCAGCCTTTACCCGCGCTTACGCCAGAACGCGGATCTATATGAATGAAACATCGGCGGCGGAAATTGCGGCCGCCGAGAAACCATATTTTCCCGATATCGACGAAGCCGTGCTGGCCAACTGTATTGCGACTTATCAGCAGTTGGGCACGTGGACGCCCCACGTCGAAATCACGCGTTCAGCCTTTGAGGCCACACAGGATATATTTGACTACAATGGTCTGCTGAAAGAACGTTATCAATACGATCAGGTTTGTGCGGAACCGCCAGCGACCAACTAAAGATATTTACCCACGGGGATATTGAGTGAAGATCAACGCCGATTTATCGGAACGCGTCGTCATTGATACCAATCAGGTTGACTGGACCGAGACACGTCTGCCAGGCGTTCACCGGCGCGTGCTGGATCGGGATGGTGCCGAGGCCGGACGGGCGACGACAATTGTTCGCTTTGATAAAAACAGCTATTTCGATCCGCATGAGCATCCCGGCGGCGAGGAATTCCTCGTACTTGAAGGCGTATTTTCGGATCAGTACGGCGATTTTCCCGCCGGCACGTACGTACGCAATCCTGTTGGCTCCGCCCACAAACCGCACACGGCGGAAGGTTGCACCATTTTTGTCAAGCTGTGGCAGATGGAACCCGAAGACCAAGAATTTGTGCGCGTTAATACCGACTCAGCGACGTGGCATCCGGGCATGGTGGAGGGGTTGACCGTCATGCCGCTGCATCAATTCGAGACGGAGCATGTCGCCCTGGTCAGATGGGCACCTGGCACTGTATTCACTCAGCACAGACATTTTGGCGGTGAAGAAATTCTGGTGCTGGATGGTGTTTTTGAGGACGAATTTGGCCGCTATCCAGAAGGCACCTGGATTCGCAGTCCACACGGCAGCGTTCATGCACCTCTCAGTACCGACGGATGCACGATTTTGGTCAAGACCGGCCACCTCGCCGAACAAGTGGAACCCACGGTGACAGGCAGCGCCTATGTCGCCAGGTAGAGAGGTTGATACCAGACAGTCAGAAGCACTGTCGCGGACAGTGTTTAACGCCAGTTTCAGCATTCTGACGATCAGCAACATATCCGATGGCAAGTTTTATGATGTGAATGACGCCTGGCTCGCGGCGACGGGCTATGCGCGCGCCGAAGTCATCGGAAAAACATCTCAGGAGCTTGGTATCTGGCCCGTGCCGGAAGATCGGGATTTCATATTAGCTGCGATCGGACGTGATGGCTCGTTACTGGAATACGAATGCAGCATCGGCACAAAAATGGGTGAAATCGTTCGCATTCTGTATTCCGGAGAGATCGTCAACTATGAAGGTGAAGATCGCTTGCTCAGCGTGGCCATCGACGTCTCGGATCTGCGTGAAAAAGAACAGGAACTCATCGATAGCGAAGCGCGATATCGCGACCTGATCGAAGGATCAGTTCAGGGAATTATCGTTCAGAGAGATCTGAAGTTTCTGTTCGTGAATATGGCCTACGCCAGGATGCACGGCTACGAAAGTCCTGAAGAGATATATGCGCTCGACAGTGTGCTGGACTTGTTGCCGGAGGTAATGCACGAAACACTGACGCGACGGTCCGAGGACAGACTTGCCGGCCGAATTGCCAATAGTCGTTATGAACGACGCGGCCAGCATCGTGATGGCCGCGAGATCTTGCATGATGTGTCCGTCAGACGCGTGATCTGGGATGGTGAGCCGGCGATCCAGGCGGTCGTCGTCGATATCACGGATACAAGGGCTGCTGAACTCAAGCTGAGGGAGAGTGAAAGCGGATTAAAGAGAGCACAGGAAATTGCCAGGGTCGGCAGCCTGACGCGGGTCATCGAGACAGGCGAAGGCGAATGGTCCGAACAACTTCGCCGTAATTTTGGTCTTAAGGCGAATGAACCATCTCCAAGCCATGAGGAGATGCTGGCGCTGATTCACCCCGAGGATCGCGAACGTATAAAAGTCGCCAACGAACGCCTGACAATGGTCGGCGATGAAGCCAAGCACGAATATCGTATTACCTGGCCAGACGGGTCCGAACACATTCTGTCGGCACATATGATGGTCGAGGTTTCCGGCGATGGACGGCGGATCAAACGCGGCACTATTCAGGACATCACGGAATTCAAGACGCTTGAAAACCAGTTGATCCAGGCCCAGAAAATGGAAGCCGTTGGACACCTGACCGGCGGTGTCGCCCATGATTTTAACAATTTGCTTCAGGTTATCAGCGGCGCCAGTTCCATCATTGGCACTCTGGACGGCAAGCCTGAAGAACGTCAGAAGTGGATTGATCGCATTGATGCGTCGGTTGATCGGGGTGCCAGCCTCACAGCCCAGTTGCTGTCCTATTCCCAGAAGCAGGCCCTGAACAACCAGGTATTGAAGCCACTTCGCGCCATCGCTGATATTGAAGAATTGCTGCGTCGGACACTGGGCGAAGATATCGATCTGACGGTTTCCAGCACAAACGATATTGGTTCAATATATGTGGACGCGCATGCTCTCCAGAATGCCCTGATCAATCTCAGCCTGAATGCCCGGGGTGCCATGCCGGATGGTGGAAATCTGACGATCAAAATGCAAATGTTGAGCGTTGATGCCGATCTTGATGTTGGTAATGAAACGCTCGCGTCTGGACGGTACATAGAAATATCGGTCATCGATGATGGATCGGGCATGTCCGCCGAGACGATAGATCTGGCTTTTGATCCTTTTTTTACGACGAAAGCCGTCGGCGAAGGTTCGGGTCTGGGATTGAGTATGGTCTATGGTTTCGCCCGTCAATCCGGCGGTCTGGCACGTATCGACAGTACGCTCGGCAAAGGCACTATGGTTACGATCCTCTTGCCGGAAGCCGATGAAGAAGTTCTCGATCAGCCAACTGCCGCAAATACTGTTCAGGACGAAAGCGTGAGGGCTGGCACGGTATTGCTTGTCGAAGATGACCCGGACGTACGCTCAACCACACGGTCGATCCTCGAAATGATCGGCTACAACGTGATGGAGGCCAGCAACGGTGCCGCTGCGCTGGAAATCGTTTCGGCGGAACAAGGCCTCGATCTGGTGATATCAGACGTCGTCATGCCAGGCGGCATCAGCGGCATTGATCTGGCGCGTGATCTGTCGCAGCGTCAAAGCAGCCCCAGGGTTCTGTTGATCTCGGGCTATCCGGACAAGGTCAATTCCGATATCGGAGACGGCAAACAGGAATTTACGATCCTGGCCAAACCCTTTTCCTCCAGCGCCCTGCGTGAGGCGATTGATGTGACGCTGGGGTGATGTCGCCAGTTTACTCAGATCGGATAGCCGTCCGGGAATATGTGAACACCATCATCGCCGAGCTTGATGTCGACGGCCTCGATCACGGCGTCGACCGGCAGTTCCGAATAGAGATGCGGGAAGAGCATATCATCGCGCGACGGTTCCCACTTTAAAGCATCGCCAAGCTGGCTGGTGTCGACGACGAGCAGTGTCAGGTTGTCCTGGCCGGCCCGGTGTTTGGCCGTGCTGGTGCGCACCTGGGACAAATCGGAAAAATGAATGAAGCCGTCTATGGCGTCCTGGGATGAACCGGCGTACGCGCCGCGCGCCTGCGCTGCCTGCCATTCTTGGGTTTTGCAGACGTGGTAGATTTTTGAATCAGACATTTGTGCAAGCCGTCAGGCGCCGTGGCATTTTTTGTATTTCTTGCCGGACCCGCAGGGGCAGGGCTCGTTCCGACCGACCTTTTCGGACGTAATTGTCGGACCTTTGGGGTTCATCACGCAATCTGAAAACACCCATTTACCATCCTCGCGGCTGAACATGGCGAGTTCATGGTGGGCGACGGGCTGTCCCTGTTCGCGGTAGCGCGCGACAAACTCGACCGTGCCTTCTTCATCGTCTTCGCCGCCGGCGGCAGTATTCCTGATCTCAAGGCCCTGCCATTTTGTCTGTCCGGCAGAGGCTTCAAACTCCTCGATGTCAAAGTCGGCGCGTTGATCGGTCGACAAAGTTGCCGAAAGATACGCACCGCGACCAAGGGTAAAAGCCGAATAACGCGAGCGCATCAGGGCGACAGCGGTCGGCGCAGCCTCGCCGCCATCAATGTAGCGCCCGCAACAGGCTTCAAGTGTCTCGGCGGAGCCGCAGGGGCATTCGGTCATCAGGTTCAGGTCCTCAATTCAGGGCACAGGAATCTGTGCCCGTTTCCAGGACTTGTCTATCCGACCTGTTCGTTGATCACAAGAGGGGAACTCAACTGGCAATCTGCCTCGGCGCTGATTTCAAATGATCCTGCCGGTCGAGATGCTCAATCAGGGTTGATACCGACGTCTCCAGCGTCAATTCGCCGGTATCGACAACGCAGTCTGCCTGCAGCGGCTCTTCATAGGGCGCGCTGATGCCTGTGAATTCGGGGATTTGACCGGCACGGGCACGCTGATAAAGACCTTTGGGATCACGGCCTTCACAAACTTCGAGCGCCGCCTTGATGTAGACCTCCTGGAATCTGTCGCCGACGATGGTGCGGGCGTTGTCGCGGTCTTCACGATAGGGCGAGATAAAGGCGGTGATGACAATAAATCCGGCGTCGGCAAATAAATTGGCGACTTCGGCAATGCGACGGATGTTTTCGCTGCGGGCATCCGGGCCAAATCCGAGATCGCTATTGAGGCCCTGGCGCACGTTGTCGCCGTCGAGCACATAAACCTGTTCACCGCGTTCGAACAGACGACGCTGCAGCGCCATGGCAAGCGTTGATTTGCCCGACCCGGACAATCCCGTCAGCCAGAGCACACCACCGCGATGACCATTGGCGAGGGCGCGTTCATCGACAGACACGGTCTGGTCGACCGATGTCAGATTGTTGGTCCGGGCGATGTCTTCGGCGCTGCGAATAATGCAGCCACCGACAAGTTTATCATCCCGCACCAGCACACCGCGGCCGGTTGCAGCCAGATCGTCGTAGAGATCGACCGCCATGCGTGAGCGGCTGCGCAGCGTCACTTCGGCGACGGCGTGTTGTTCGATGTATTGCTGATCGTTGTTGCCGTCTCCATGGGAAACGTCCTCGATATCGACAAGCCGGTCGATATGTTCGACAGATACCGAGTGTTCGGCGTGACCGATTTTCAGGGTAAGCCGGTCGCCGGTTTTCAGTGACTGATTGTCGAGCCAGAACAGCCGCGCCGAAATGCGATTTGTTTCGGAAAGGCCATGCTCAAGCGGCCCGGCGATATGGCCGCGCTCGACAAATATTTCCTGATCGAGTGTGAAGGCGACGGATTGACCGGCACCTGCGGAGAGCCGTGACGAATCTTTCCACGCTTCAATACTTTTGACACGGGCGGTTTGTGATCCCGGTGCGAAGCGGACGGTATCGCCCACACGCAGATGTCCTGAGGCGATCCGGCCCGCCAGCACGCGCTGATCGTCGCGCCGGTAGACATCCTGGATGGGTAACCGCAAGGGTTGCTCGCTGGCGACGACCCGGGACCGGAATTGATCAAGAGCCTCGACCAATGTCGGGCCGTGCCACCAGGGGATCTGATTTGTCTCATCATCGCCCTGAACATCGACAATATTGACACCGTGACGCGCGGCCAGTGGCACGATCTCCAGGGGCTCGATCCCGAGTTCCTTCAGATATACCCGGGCCTCTGCGGCAACGGCCATGAAACGCGCATGGTCGTGATCAATCAAATCGATTTTATTGACGGCGACGACGACTTGCGAAATGCCGAGAAGCTCCAGCAGATACGCGTGCCGTCGTGTCTGTTTGGACACACCTTGCTCTGCATCGATCACGAGGACAGCGGCTTCTGCAGCGGCAGCACCGGTGATCATGTTTTTGAGGAACGCCTTGTGTCCCGGCGCATCGATGATGACGTAGCGGCGTTTCTCCGTGGCGAACCAGATCCGCGTGGTGTCGACGGTAATGCCCTGGTCGCGCTCCAATTGCAGGGCATCCATGACGAACGACCATTCGAAGACGCTATTGCGGCGTTCGGCCTGTGCGCGCAGTTCATCGACCTTGCCGTCGAGCAAACTGTCGGTGTCATGCAACAGGCGACCGACCAGGGTGGACTTGCCGTGATCAACGTGGCCGACAATGACGATGGGTAACGGTGCTTCGATGGAAGCTTGTTCGCTGGACATAATAAGTTTCCTAAAGGTAACCACTGGTACGCAGACGCTCAAAAGCATCCTCTGATTCATGATCCATCGCCCGGCCAGCCCGTTCCGGCTCACGCGTGGCTTCGAGCTCGATGATGATTTCGCTGATGGTCGTTGCTTCACTGTCGATTGGAAAGGTGATGCCCTCCTCGCCGAGCGAGCGGAAGCGCTTGCCATCGCGGGCAAAATAAAGCGGCACGACCGGGATATCCTCACGCTGGATGTAGCGCCAGATATCCACCTCGGTCCACTGCAGCAATGGATGCACCCGGACATGCGTGCCGGGCTCAAAGTCCGTGTTGTAGTGGTCCCAGAACTCCGGCGGTTGATCGCGAAAATCCCAGGCACCGTCTTCATTACGCGGACTGAAAACCCGTTCCTTGGCGCGCGTTGACTGTTCGTCGCGGCGAATGCCAGTGATCAGGGCCTGAAAATCATAACGTTCAATGGCCTGTTTCAAGCCGAGGCTTTTGCGCGCGGCAAACCGGGATGCCGGCGGCAGATCTTCGCCAACTTCTTCGATGGGCGGGCAGGGATCGTCAATCAAATCGAGCTCCCATTCCTTCGCATAGCGTTCGCGAAAAGCGTAGGTCTCGGGAAATTCCTTGCCGGTATCAAGGTGCGCTACGGGGAAGGGGATTTGTCCGAGGAAGGCCTTGCGGGCCAGCCAGATCATGACGTTGCTGTCCTTGCCCAGCGACCACAGCATGGCGAGGCGATCAAAGCGGTTGTACGCCTCGCGCAGGATGAAGATGCTTTCGCTCTCGAGGGCATCGAGATGGTTCATATATCGGCTCCAAAATCAGTAAACGGTTTACCCGGCATGTGAATGCCGCATTCATCCTTGTCGCGACCACGCCAGCGACCGGCGCGCGGGTCTTCGCCGTTGGCTACGCGATCCGTGCACGGCATGCAGCCGATCGAGAGGAAACCATCGGCCTCCAGCGGATGACGCGGCAGTTTGAATTCTTCGAAATAATCATCGACGACGGCCTGTGACCAGCCCGCCAGCGCATTGACCTTGACGCGCCCGTCAGCACCTTCGAACCGGGGCAAACTGGCACGAGTGTCGCTTTGCTCCGTTCGGCGTCCGGTGAACCAGGCATCAAAGTCACCCAGCGCCCGATTAAGCGGGGCAACCTTGCGAATGAAGCAGCATTCATCCGGCTGTTGCGACCACAGAATCCCCTGTGGGTCATGTTCGTCAATAACGGCCGCATCGGGTGTGATACTTCGCACATCCGTCAAGCCAAGCAGGCCTGCAAGTTCGTCGCGATAGCGCCGGGTTTCGCCAAAATGCTTACCGGTGTCGAGAAACAGCACAGGCGTTGCCGGATCAGCTTGCGCCACCATGTGCAGCATAACCGCCGAGCCCGAGCCAAATGAGGACACCAGCGCGATACGACGTTTGAAAACATCCTGTACCAGGCGTTTCACCAGGTTGGCAGCTCCCAGCGCACCGAAGTCGTGATCGAGACTGCGGGCGATTACACGATCAGAGGCCTCAATCCGGCCGATGTCATTTGAGGGCAGGGGAGTGGCCATGATCAGGCTGCCGCCACGAGCGTTTCTGATTGATCTTCAGCATCTGACTTGTAATCGGACTGTACGTCCGGCTGGTAGGCCACCGAAATAGCGTCAACGGCGATATCCCAGGCGGCAGCCTCGACATCGTCCCGGGCATCGACAGCGTCAAAACCGCAACGGTGCAACAAGGGAAATTGATCCCGGACGATGGGACCGACAGCCCGCAGCTCACCACTGAAATGGAAACGCTGGCGCAGCATGCGGCCAATCGTGTAGCCGCGTCCGTCGGCAATTGAGGGGAATTCGACGCTGACGAGTTCAAGATGCCGAACGTCGTCCGCCAGATCAGCGGCCTGATGGCTGCTGCCCAGTTGAACACCAAGTACGATCCCGGATTTCACCAGGATTTCAGACTCCTTTTGCCAGCGATCAAGCGAAACGATGATATGACGGTGGTCGCCAGCATCTTCGTCATCGGCCAGAAAATGCCAGTAATCGTCTGCGACCGGTTCGCCATGTTTAATGAGCGACATAAAGTTTCTCCTTGAAAGGATCGAGACCAACCCGCCGCACTGTGTCGATAAACCGCTCGGCTGACTGGCGGATGTCGAGATAGGTTTCAATCAATATTTCGACTGCATCGGCGACTTCGTCAGCAGCAAAGGCTGGCCCGAGAATTTTGCCGATTGACGCATCATCTCCGGCGCTGCCACCGAGGGTAATCTGGTACGATTCCTCGCCATTTTTCTCCAGGCCGAGCACGCCGATATGGCCAACGTGATGATGAGCACAGGCGTTGACGCAACCCGAAATCTTGATCTTCAGTTCACCAATGTCGTGCAGACGCTCGATATCATCAAAACGGTCGGTGATCTGCTGCGCCACGGGGATCGAACGGGCACTGGCCAACGAGCAAAAATCAAGCCCCGGGCAGGCGATGATATCGGTCACCAGGCCGGCGTTGGCGGTTGCCAAGCCTGCCTGTGACAGCGCGAGCCAGAGCTGGTGTAAATCAGTCTGCGCAACATGCGGTAAAACCAGATTTTGTTCGTGGCTGACGCGGATTTCACCGAACCCGTAGCGTTCAGCCAGATCGGCGACGATGTCCATTTGTTCTGCTGTCGCGTCGCCAGGTGCCCGATCAGGTGATTTGAGGGACACCGTGACAATGGCATAGCCGGTCTGGCGATGGGCATGAACATTGCTGGAGACCCAGTTGGCAAAATCCCGATTCGTTTCCAGCGATTGCAAATAGGGGGCCGGATTTGCCGACAACGATTTGAAATGAGGTGGCGCAAAGGACAACCGCATTTTGAGAATTTCGCTGTCTGTCAGCGCCAATGCCGTATCCTTGATGCGTGCCCATTCGGCTTCGACCATATCGGTGACCGTCTCGATACCGAGCTCATGCACCATGATCTTGATGCGTGCCTTGTACTTGTTGTCGCGACGACCTAGCTGGTTGTAGGTACGCAAAATCGCTTCGAGATACGACAGCAGGTCTTTCGTCGGCAGGAAGTTGCGGATTATTTTGGCCAGCATCGGCGTGCGACCCATGCCACCGCCGACCTGGACCTGAAAACCGGTTTCGCCCTCGGGTGAGCGTGTTAGACGCAACCCGATGTCGTGCACAGCCGTTGCCGCGCGCTCCTCACCGCCGCCGGAGACCGCGATCTTGAACTTGCGCGGCAGAAAGAGAAATTCGGGATGGATTGTCGACCACTGCCGAACAATTTCCGCCCAGATGCGCGGATCATCAATTTCATCCGCCGCGGCACCGGCGAAGTGATCCGCAGTGACATTGCGAATGCAATTGCCGCTGCTTTGAATGGCGTGCATCTCGACCTTCGCCAGATCAGCCAGGATGTCGGGGGAGGTGTCCAGTGACAGCCAGTTGAACTGGATATTCTGCCTGGTCGTGAAGTGACCATAGCCCCGGTCGTAAGTCCGGGCGATGTGGGCGAGTTGGCGGAGTTGACTGGAAGATAGCGTGCCATAGGGAATGGCGACGCGCATCATGTAGGCGTGCATTTCCTGATAAAGGCCGTTCATCAGGCGCAGCGGGCGAAACTCGTCTTCTGTCAGGGCACCATCAAAACGGCGCTGAACCTGATCCCGAAATTGCCCGACGCGCTGATCGACCAGTTCATAATCATGTGATTGGTACTGGTACATCAAACTCTCCTGTCGCCGGGGATTGCGGTTGTCGGGCCCGTGGCCCGAATACGCTCGCGCAAACGCAATGGCCTCGGCGTCTGTTGATCGGCGTGAATTTCAACGTCTATGGAGTAGGGACTGACGACGCGCGTGAAAGAGTCCCGGGTTTCAGCGGTTTGCAAAGCCTCTTCAGCATCGGCGTCGCTATGCAGAACCAGCGCTTCGGAGAGTTTTTCCGACCAGACGAAATCACTGGCAAGAAAGACGACAACGCCATCTGAGAGCCGATTGGCGGTAATGGTCGTCACCGGATTTGTCGTTTGATTGCCCATCTGATTTGGTCGCCTGATTTATTTGAACTGCAGTGTCTGATTTTTTATATACATATTTTGTTCGTGTAATAAAAGGAATAATTTAAAAATTATGTAAAATAATTTATACAACATAATTATAGTGTTGTTAACGGGCAAATAGACCGGGCGTTCGGGTTCAGACTTTATTTCAAGTCAAACGCCTGTATGACCGGATCGGAAAGTTGGCAAATAATGTTAGCGTTGAGGCATACCGGGAAAAGTCGGCAGGCTGGCATCGACTGTGTCCCAATCGGCCGCACTATCGGTGTATATGACGGCCTTGGCTTCAAATACACTCGAATCATCGAGACTACCTGCGCGAATGACAACACCCTCGGCATTGGCTGAACTGGTGCCGTAAATTGGCGTGCTGCAAACCGGGCAGGCATATCTGGTCATACGATTGCCGCTATCGGCGTCGTATTCATAAACCGCCAGATCACCACTGACATCAAAGGCGGCCTTCGGGCCAATGAGGTTCGAAACATGGCCGCCACTGCCAAATTTCTGGCAGTTCGTGCACTGGCAATGACCGCCCCACAGGGGGTCGGAACTCAATGTGTATCGCACGGCACCGCAATGGCATCCGCCAGTAATGGGCTCAGACATATTACTCACCTTTGTTGTCGTGTTGATCGAAGACCCTCAACATATCATAGAAAGGCGAAACCGGAATTCACAACAATCTGATTTCCTGACATATTTCACTCGAGACAGAACATTTTCCGTTTCGTATTTGATTTGAAATATGCTTGCGCGGACCTAGATCACTAGGTGTCAAAAGATCAGTCAATTTTTGGGCAACCTGAATATGAGTCGAGCAAATATATCGACTGGACTGGGGCCAATCGGATCCTGGGAAATCAAGGTCGATACAGGCGAATTATACTGGTCGGACGAGATCTACCGCATCCACGGCATGGAGGTCGGTGGCGACATAGACGTCGACGCCGCCATCGCTGTTTATCACCCCGATGACCGGGAAATGGTAGCTGAGTACGTTCGCCGGGCCCTGGAAGAAAAAGAAGACTATCAATTTGATCTCCGAATTGTCCGGCCTGACGGCTCTATGCGCGATGTCAGGTCCACCGGCATCGTCCGTCTGAACAAAGCCGGAGACGTCGAGACATTGACAGGTGCCTTTCAGGACATTACCGAGGCTCTCGACGCAAAGCGGGCATTGTCTCGAAATGCCAAGTTGCTCGAACAAGCCGAACATCTCGCGGGCATGGGCCACTGGATTCTCCATGCCGACTCCGGGGAACTCTATTGGTCGGAAGAGGTCTATCGGATTCACGGCATGGAATACGGTGCCGGCATCGATACCGAAACGTCGTTTGGCAACTTCCACCCGGACGATCGCAAAGTTGTCGAGGAATGTGTTCGTCGTGCATTTGAAGACAAGGAGGACTACGAGTACGAACTGCGCATCATCCGGCCGGACGGAGAATTGCGGCACATCAAGTCGACGGGCAAGGTTCAACTCAAGGAAAATGGTGAAGTTGATCAGCTGTTTGGCATTTTGCGCGACATCACGGCACAAAAAGAAGCCGACGAGGCATTACGTCAAAGCGAGGAAATGTTCCGGGCATTTGTCGATCACTCGCCGTCTGCGATTCTGATCAAGGGGATTGACGGGCGCTATCAACTCGCGAATCGACGCTGGCACGAAATATTTAACCCTGAAGGCAGGGAGATCGTTGGACGAACAACAGGTGAATTTTTTTCCGGGGGTGTTGTCGATGAGGTTGAAAAACGGGATCGCCAGGTTATTGAATCCGCCAGTTCAACGGAATATCACTACGTTGGCGAGGATGAAGACGGATCATTCGTTGAAAACTTTATCCACAAATTTCCTATTTTTGATGAAAAGGGTGTAATCAAGAGTATCGGAAGTATTGACACGGACATCTCCGAACTCAGACGCGCACAACACACAGCGGAAAAAAATCAGAACAGGTTGTTCGAAGCGCTGGAGAATGTTTCAGACGGTTACGTGTATTACGATTCGGATCAGCGTCTCGTTTACTGCAATAATCGTATTCGTGAAATTTACCCTTCGATTAGCGACATTCTTGAGCCGGGCGTACATCTCAAAGACGTAATCCGGACGGCCGCTGAGCGGGGACAATTCGCTGCCGAGATTGCTGACATCGATGCATGGGTTGAGTCCGAGTACAGGTCTTTCAAAGAGGCCCGACAGGGTTTTATCCAGGAACTCGAAAACGGCAGCATATTGTATTGCAGTAACAGCCTTTCAAGTGATGGTGGCTATGTCTGTACGCGCACGGAAATAACCGGACTTGTTCATGCAGAAAAGGAACTGACTGAAAGCGAAAGTCGTTTCCGGCGGTTATTTGATACCGCAGAGATTTCGATGTGGGACGAAGATTTTTCCGCGATTGCGATCGAATTTGATCGCCTTCGAAATAGTGGTGTCACAGACCTAAAGGCGCACCTCGACGGAGACCTTGATGAGGTGCTTCGTTTGGCCGGTCTTGTAAGAATTGTCTCGGTGAATGCGGCTACACCCAAATTGTATGGCATCGCCTCGGTTGAGGAATTTATCGAAAACCTTGGTGAAATCATTACGGAAGAGACTGCCGTCGTGTTCATTGGCGTTCTCACTGCGATGTGGAACAAGGATGATTATTTTGCCACGGAGACAAGGCACCAGACATTCGATGGCCGGGAGATCGCTGTCATGGTGTCGCTGCCCATTCCCAAACAGGTTTCGGAATGGCACCATGTTCCCGTTTGCGTGCTGGATATCACGGAGCGAACCCGAGCCGAAGAAGAGCTTCTGAAGCACAAGGAAATGCTGGAGGTGATGGTCGCAGACCGCACCAGGGAACTGCAAACAAGTGAAGGAAAATTACAGGATCTGATGGATGGCTCCCTGCAAGGCATGCTGGTTCACAAGGATTTTGGAATATTGTTTGCCAACGATACGTTCGCCGAAAACCTGGGCTATACGCCAGATGAAATAATGAACATTCCGTCGACCCTTGATATCATTGCCCCGGAACATCGCAAAGAACTGGGAGATTTTCATCGTCAGCGATCCTCAGGTGGCGAGGCACCGGAGCGTTTCGAATATCAGGCACAACGCAAGGATGGCAGCCTGATCTGGCTATCCAGCCGTGTCCGCAAGGTTACCTGGGAAGGTGAGGTAGCCATTCAGAATTCGGTTATTGATATTACCGAACGCAAGAACGCAGAAGACGCCCTGGCTGAGCGAGAAAGGCTTTTCCGGAATATCCTCGAGACCAGCCCGATCGGCATGGGGATAGCCAACATCAAAAGCGGCGTCGCAAATTTCGTCAACGATGCTCATCTCGAATTGCTCGGTCGAACGCGCGAGGAATTCCTCCGAATGCCCGGACGAAGTCACTGGCACGACCAGAACGAGCGACAGAAATTTGTCAAAAGCTTTGAAGAAACCGGTTATGCCACCGGTGAGATTCAGCTCAAAAGGAATGACGGCACACCGTTCTGGAGCGTACAGAGATGGGTGCAAAGTCCTGGTTCGCCAGAAGACATGCTGTACTGGTCCTATGACATCTCGGCACTCAAGGACGCCCAGGACGATATGAAGGCGGCCCGGGATGAGGCTGAAAAATCCAGTCTGGCGAAATCGGAATTTTTATCGTCGATTAGCCATGAACTCAGAACACCACTGAACTCGATTCTCGGTTTTGGCCAGATTCTGGGTGATGATGACAATGCGCCACTCAGTGGCGATCAACAGGATTCGCTCGACCATATTCTGCGCGGCGGCCGCCACCTTCTGGATCTAATCAACGAAGTTCTTGATTTGACCAGAATTGAATCGGGCCAGATTCAAGTGGCCTTCGAAGATGTTGTTGTCGGCGATATCATTCAGGAGTGCCAGTCACTGACGGCATCCCTGGCTGCGGAACATAGTCTGAGTATCACTGTTGAAGAACACGGGCTGGGATCGACAATCATCACCGCAGATCTGACCCGTATCCGGCAGGTCTTGCTCAATTTGTTGTCGAACGCTGTAAAATACAATCGGGAGGGCGGGGCAATAATTGTCTCCTGCACGTCATTGCCGACTGATCACCTTCGCATAACTGTAACAGATACAGGGGAAGGCATTGCGCCGGAGGATTACTCGAAAGTTTTCGAGCCGTTCGAACGCCTGGGCGCTGAGGGCTCGGCAATTGAAGGGACCGGAATCGGACTGGCAATCAGCAAGACACTTGTCGAGGAAATGGACGGTGCAATTGGATTTCGCAGCGAAATCGGCATTGGATCCAGTTTCTGGGTCGATATGAACATTTCGGGTGCCCAGGCACCTGGCGGTGATGTGACCAACAAACCGGATGCCGCGAGTGATATTGCCTTCAAGGAACGCCACACGATCCTCTATGTCGAAGACAATCCGGCCAATTTGCTGTTGATGGAAAAAATCGTTCGAAGCGTGCCGAACCTGTCCCTTATCTCCAGCGAAAGTGCTGAACTGGGAGTGGCTCTGGCTGTCAGTACCAAACCCAGTCTGATCCTGATGGACATCAACCTGCCGGGTATGGATGGCTTTGACGCCCTGAGCCGGCTGACAGGGTATCAGGAAACGAAGGACATTCCGGTTATTGCCGTCAGTGCGAAGGTTTTCCCCGAAGACGTCGAAAAAGGCCTGGATGCCGGATTTAAGGCTTATGTTCGCAAGCCAATCGTCGTGGATTCGGTGCTCGAGGTCATCAAAAACAACATCAATGAAGCGCGTTGAAACCGGCGAACCCGAAATTCAGCTTTCGTCGTAATTGCCGCAGGCCGCCTGATAGGCTTCCAGCCTTGCCCTCAGGTCGTCGTCAATGCCCACGGGGCGCCCGTCGTCGAGATTGACGATGACCAGATCGGACAGTGCATTCATCCGGTGTTCGCCGTTGACCCGCCCGACATAACGCACGCGCATCGAGGAACGACCGATGCGTTCCAGGTAGAGCGTAATCTCGAGCGGCTCGCCGAGACGGCAGGGTTTTTTGAAATCGCATTCGGTGTGTGCCGTCGGCAAGCCAAGGCGTTTGCCCATGACCAGCTCGGCGTAATCGAGTTGAAGGGCCTGGTTGAACCATTCTTCAACGACAGCCTGAAACATCTCGAAGTAGCGTGGGAAAAAGACGTAACCGGCGGGATCGGTATGGGTAAACCGGACGGGCAGGCCAAGCGTGAATGGGGCCAGACTTGTCGAGGTGGCGTCAGTAGACATAATGCTATACTCCCGTCGATACAGACCTGATGAAGACGCTAGCGGATATCGTTGGTAAATACTAACTGGAAGGATGATTTTTACATGACCTTGAAGGCAGACCTGTTCTGGTCGTTTCGCAGCCCCTATTCCTATCTCGGCGCAAAACAATACCGGGAAATCGCCGGGGAATATGATGTCGAGATCACGGTCCGACCGGTGTATCCCATCGCCATCCGCAATCCTGAATTCTTCGCCAAAGCCAATCCGCTGTGGATTCCCTACCTGATCAAGGATTGTTTGCGCATCGCCGAATATCGTGAATTGCCGTTTGCGCTGCCGTCGCCCGATCCGATTGTCCAGGACTTGCAGACCCGGGCGATATCGGATGATCAGCCTTATATTTTCTGGCTCACTCGTCTCGGCGTTGAAGCGGCCCGGCGAGGCAATGCTCTTCAATTCATTGAAAACGTCTCGAGCATGGTTTGGGGCGGCGTCAAGGATTGGGACAAAGGCAATCATCTGGCAGAAGCAGCATCCAGCGCCGGTCTTGATCTGAAGTCGATGCAGGAGGCGATTGATGGCAATGAAGAAGAAATCGACGCCGAGGTCTTCGCCAATCAGGATGCCCTGGAAACCGCAGGGCACTGGGGTGTGCCGTGTCTTGTCGTCGAAGGTGAACCCTTCTTCGGGCAAGACCGCATCGACATGGCGCTGTGGCGCATGAAACAACTGGGACTGGAGGCAAGATCTTGACTGAGAATATTACCGTACGTCGCGTTGACGCCGACGATTACGATGGCTGGCGCACGATCTACATCGGCTACGCCGAATTCTATCATGTCGAATGGACGGAAGAGATCGTTGCGACTGTATGGGGCTGGGTGCTCGACCCCGATCATGAAATGCTCTGCGACGTCGCCCTGGATGCCGAGGGTACCATCATCGGCTTCGCGCAGTATCACGGCACACCGCGCACACTCGGCGGGCACAACATTTGTTATCTCAGCGATCTGTTTGTTGATCCGGATATCCGCAGCAAGGGCATCGGTCACATCATCATGGATCACCTGATCGAGGTTTGCCGCAAGGAAGGCTGGCCGAAACTGCGCTGGCTGACGGCAGAAGACAACGACCGCGCCCGCAGATTGTACGATCAATACGAGGAACGCAGCCCGTACATCGTTTACTACGTCGACACGGCGTAGGCGCTAGATCGAACGACCGGCATTTTCCCAGTAGGGTTCGCGCAGTTTGCGTTTGAAGATTTTGCCCGAATCCTCGCGCGGCAGGTCGTTCTGAAATTCAATGCGGCGGGGAACTTTCAAGCCGGCGATGCGTTCGCGCAGGAAAACCTTCAGGGCGTCGCTATTGTTTTCGCTGCCGGGTCGGGGCTGAACCACCGCCATGACGGATTCGCCAAACTCATCGTCCGGAATGCCGAAGACGGCGCAGTCCGCGACATCGGGATGCAGTACCAGGACTGATTCAATTTCGGCCGGGTAAATATTGACGCCGCCCGAGATCACCATGTCCTTGCGCCGGTCGCACAGGAAAAGATAGCCGTCTTCGTCGAGATAACCGATATCGCCGGCGGTCAATAATCCTTCATGCTCCATATCCTCGCGTTCAGCCCCACGGTTCTGATAGGTGAAATCCGTCATGGTCAAACGTTTGGTATAGATGTCACCGATTTCGCCCGGTTTGCAGGGCGAGCCATCTTCGTGGAAAACCCTGAGTTCGCAGTCTTCCATGACGCGGCCGACGGTGCCGGGATGCGAGAGCGAATCTTCCGAGGTGCAAAACGTCGTGATCGACGCTTCGGTGCTGCCGTAATATTCATTGATCACAGGCCCCCACCAATCGATCATCGCCTGCTTGACGTCGGGCGGGCAGGGGGCGGCGGCATGGATGACAAATTCAAGCGATGAAACATCGTATCTGGCTCTGACGTCCTCCGGCAGCTTCAGCAAGCGGACAAACATCGTCGGCACCAGGTGGATGTGCGTCAGCTTTTCGCGGTCAATCAACGCCAATAGCTTTTCGGCGTCGAAGCGCGCCTGCAAAAAAATCGTGGCCCCGATGCGGGCGGACAGCAGGCTGTAGGCGTTGGGTGCGGAATGATACATCGGGCCGCAAATTACCGTGCGCATTTCCGGTTTGGTATCAAACGCACGTTCAGCCATCAAAGCCAGGGCATTGGAATGTGCCGCTGTCGGGGGATCGCGACGAACGCCCTTGGGCCGACCGGTGGTGCCTGAAGTGTAGATCATCGAATTAACCGGCTCGGGTGTGCGCGTTTCGGGCTGGTCCGGGCGATCGATCCAGGAGTCCCAGTCGAGGTCACTTGTCGCAACGTCGCAAATCACCGGATCAAGGCCGTAGGCTTTTGCGATATCAGGCGGTGTGGCGACGACCATCACCGTGACCTGGTCGCCGTCGATTTCGTCTTCGATGCCACCCGCACGTAGCTTGTGCCAGAGGTCAGCATGGACCACCAGAGCACGGGCGCCACTGTCCCGGATGACATAGGCCGCTTCATCGACGGTGTAGTTCCAGTTGACCGGCGTGGCGTAACCGCTGAGCAACGATGCGGCGAACGACGCTTCAAAAAAAGCGAGGTCATTGCGCATCAGGATGGCGACGCAGTCACCGGTACCAACCCCGACTTCGGCCAAACCTTCTGCCGCCCGTGCGGCGCGCTCCATCAACTCCTGGCGGGAGATCGAGCGATCTCCGCTCTGTATATATCCGCTCAAAACACCCACCCCTGACAAATATGACCAGCCTCAGACAGGACTATCGAGACGATCATTGTAAAAAGCGACATAATTCTTGATACCTGCCATTTCATCGAACGGTGCCTCGTAGCCCCAGGCGATGTTTTCCTCGCCTTCAAAACTCCAGTACGATGCATCACCCTTGAAGGGGCAATAAGTCGAATGATCCGTCTTGCTGGCGAGATCGAGACGGACATCTTCAGCCGGGAAATAGACTGTGTCCTGATGACTCGATTCATGCATGATTATGGCGTTGTCGCTTGCCGCAATCACCACGCCATTGAGGACAGCCTGAAGCGACGGGCCCGCAGGCACAAGAGACAATATGTGATCCGGCGCGCGGGCGTATCCGGGGCCGGAGTTGGACTGTTCACTGGATGTGGTCATATCGCTTGCTCCTCTTAAGTGTTATCCCGGCACAAAATCAGATTTGTCCCCGACATTTGCATGACAATTTCATCGTTCTGATTGCGCACCTCGACGTCCGACTTGACGATACCACGATCCGGTTTTGATTTGGATTGTCGGGTGCTCGTGATGGTGACACGAACCGACAAGGTATCGCCGGCACGAACAGGGTTCGGCCAGCGCAAGCTATCCATACCGGGCGAGGCGATGGCGGAGACTTCCGAAAGGTATTTCACGCCATAAAGCCGCATCATCAATCCGGCGGTCTGCCAGCCGCTGGCGATCAGGCCGCCGAACGGACCTTTGTCGGCGAAAATCTTGTCGGTATGTATTTTTTGCGGATCGTATTTTTCAGCAAACGCAACCATTTCGGCCTCGCCTATATCGACCGAACCGAGGTCATGCGTCGTGCCGGCGACATAGTCTTCAAAATACCGCTCCCGGTCTGGCGACGTGAAGGGCAGATCGTCTGTCATGATTTTTTGCTTTTGGCCAGATGGGGGGCCATGTAGACCTGCGGCTCGTCGGTTTCGTAGGACGCGGCGAAGTGATCGATCCCGGCGTTCACACTTCCGGCCAGATCGAGGTCCGGCCATTTGTCGATCAGGGCCTTTTGCGAACGCACGGCGAGGGGTCCACTCTCGAGGATGTGCTGAACGTGGTGTGCGACCGTTTCATCCAGCAGTTCAGGCGTCACCAGGCGTTGCAGGTAGCCCATCGACAGCGCTTCATGGGCATCATAGTTGATGCCGGTCAACAACATCTCACGTGTCCGGCCCCAGCCAATCAGGTCGGGCAACAGGGCAGCTTCAATGACGGAGGGGATGCCGACTTTCACCTCCGGCATGCCGATAATGACGCTTTCGTCGCCGATGCGCATGTCACAGCCCGCCGCGATTTCGACACCGGCCCCGAAGCAGGCACCGGTCATGCGGGCAATCGTCGGCACCGGGCATTCACGGATCGCCTTGATGGCGAGGTGCAGGCTGTTGATAAAGGCACGTGCCTCGTCGGGCGATGTCAGATGCTGCATCACCTTGATATCGGCACCGGCGACAAAGGCTTTCTCGCCGGCACCACGCAAAATGACGGCGCGCAGGTTTTGATCGTCCGCCAGGCTTTCGAAGGTTTGCTGCAATTCTCGGGCGACGTCGGCATGGACGGCGTTGCGTTTCGCTTCGTTATCGATTTCGACGGTCACCACGCGGCCCTCGCTCGAGTCGACATTGATGATATTGATCCAGGCCATAAAAATTCCGTTCCGTGTTGGTTAGCTAATGAGTTCAATGGCGCGCGATTTGGTCGGCGCGTCCGGTGTTGGTGTAAATGGCGGCTCGGGATCGTATTCCAGACCGAGCTGAATGGCCTCGGCAGTTTCTCGATCCTGCAATATTTCACAGAGCGCCAGCCCCATATCAATCCCGGCCGAGACACCTGCCGCCGTGATAATCCTGCCCTGTCGGGTGATACGTTTGCCGCTGTAGGCCAGGCCCAGTTTAGGGATGAAGTCGGCAACGGCCCAGTGACTGGAGATCTCGCCTTCGGTGATGATGCCTGCTGCCGCCAGCACAAGTGAACCTGTGCAGACTGAAGCTGTTATTTGCGTTGTCTTATGTTGCTGGCGCAACCAGGCGAGCGTGCGCTCGTCCTTAATCACTGCCCATTGATCACCGCCCGGTACGACCAGTACGTCGCAGGGACCGGCGTCGTCCAGGTCATAATCGGCACTTAAACCCAGAAAACCCGTGTCTGTACGGACAATGCCTTTCTCAAGACCGACCATTCGCACCTCGACGTCATTGAGACGGCTCAGGCTTTCATAGGGGCCAATGGCGTCAAGCGCCGTCATGCGGTCGTACAAAAGGAACTGGATAATCATCGTGAACCTTCGAACAGGGTAAATATCAGCGGGCATATTTGCATTCCCCGGCGACAGTTTCGAGCCCCTAGTTGCGCTTATCGCTTGACGGTGGGCGCGCGCCAAGGCATTGAATGCCGGGAATCAGGAGGATCGGACGATGACAACGACGGACGACAAGGTGCGGATTGCGATATTGGGTGCCAGCGGCTACACGGGTGCGGAACTCGTGCGCCTGCTCGTCCGACATCCCCATGCACAAATTGTTGTCCTGACTGCCGACCGCAAAGCCGGCATGGCGCTGGCCGAAGTCTTCCCGCATCTCGCCGGTCTTGATCTGCCCAATCTCATCGCGATCGACGATGTTGAATGGTCGGGTGTTGATGTTGATGTCGTGTTCTGTGCCTTGCCGCACGGCACCACGCAGGAGATCGTCGCCGGTCTGTTGCATGCCACTGGCGATACGCTGGCGGATGAACTGGTCATCGAAAAACAGCGCGATCTGATCGCCGGTATACGTGACGACGTCAAGGTTATCGATTTGTCGGCCGATTTCAGGCTGACGAGCACCGATACCTACGCTGAGTGGTACGGCCACGAACACTATGCGCCGCACTTGCAGGGTGATGCTGTCTATGGGCTGGCTGAGTTAAACCGCGAGGCCATGAAGGGTGCACGGCTTGTCGCCTGTCCCGGTTGTTATCCGACGTCGGCGATTATTCCGCTGTGGCCCTTGCTGCAGGCCGGTGTGATTGAGCAGACCGGTATCATCATCGATGCCAAAACCGGCGCGACCGGCGCGGGCAGGGCGTTGAAAGAAAGCCTTTTGTTCGGTGAAGTCGCCGAGGGCATGGCACCGTACGGTATCGCCAGCCACCGGCACGGACCGGAAATCGATCAGGAATTGACACGGGCCGCCGGTACAGATATCGCCGTGACCTTCACGCCACACCTGGTGCCGATGAACCGGGGCATAGTCTCGACGATCTACGCCAACGTCATCGATGGCAAGACGGTCGACGATCTGCGCGATGCCATGATGGATGCCTACAGGGACGAGCCGTTCGTCCGTCTGCTGCCCGAAGGCGTCGTGCCGAAGACGCACAATGTGCGTGGATCCAATTTCTGCGACATCAACGTTTTTGCCGACCGGGTCCCGGGCCGGGCGATTATTGTCGCGGCGATTGATAACCTTGTGAAGGGTGCGTCGGGTGCCGCTGTGCAGAACATGAACATCGTCTTTGGTTTCGACGAGGACGCAGGCCTCGGCCAGCAGCCGATATTCCCATAAGGTTTTTAGTCCATGAATGAGCTTTCCGATCTGGCCAATGACGGCACCGTTGTGCCGTTTGGCGATACCCGACCTGTGATTGCTGACGATGTTTTCCTCGCACGAGGGTCGATGGTTATTGGCGACGTTGAAATCGGGGCAGGGGCCAGTATCTGGTTCAACACCGTCGTGCGTGCTGACGGCAATCGGGTAACAATTGGTGAAAACACCAATTTGCAGGATGGCACCATTGTTCACGTTACCCGCAAACATCACGGCACAATCATCGGCGCCAACATCACCATCGGCCACATGGCGTTGATCCACGGCTGTACGTTGCAGGACGGCTGTTTTATCGGCATGCAAGCGACAGTGATGGATGGCGCAGTCGTCGAAAGTGGTGCCATGGTCGCCGCTGGTGCCATGGTCACGCCGGGCAAGGTCGTGCCGTCTGGCGAATTGTGGGGCGGATCACCTGCAACCTTCATGCGCAAGCTCTCCGACGGCGAACTCGACTACATCAAGGATGCCGCGCATCATTACGCCCTGCTCGGTGCCATGTATCGCACCGGCGAAGTCGTCCGCTAGAATTTCGGGGTTACGCCGGCGATAGCAGCCGATCTGCTTCGGCAATTTCCTCTGCGGCCTTTCCGGCGGAGGGGCGGGCCTTGACGCGGTTGAACCACTGATCAAGCAAAACGAAATTTGAGATGGATGGTGCGCCGAGGCGGTTAGCGAATACAACTGTCATGAACATGGCAATGTCCGCGAAACTGAATTCATCGCAGAAGTATTCCCGTCCAACGAGGCTTTCGTCGAGGGCACGGTAATAATCCGTGATCGCGGCTTCTGCCTTCAGACCGTCGGCTTCGATTTGACCCTGGCGTATCGGATCAGGATCAGCCGGTTCCGTGCGATACATCAACCTGGCGACCAGCGGCAGCAGGATTTCGTCAGCGGCCAGTTCAATCCCCCGGCAGTTTGCCCGGGCAGCTGCACCTTTTGGAAATAACGCGGGTTTTGGGTAAGCGTCTTCGAGGTATTCGAAGATCAGGGTGGAATCAAACAGCGTCAGTTCGCCGTCAATCAGCACGGGTACCTGGGCCTTGGGATTTGCGGCAAGAACGACCGCATGTTTGGGCGAATATCCGGCAGCCTGTGTGAACGGCACCATTTCGCGCTCGAATGTCAGTCCTTTCTCGGCGAGTGCGATTTCCACCTTGCGCGAAAACAGGCTGAGCGGGCCGGAATAGAGCTTCATGATCTTCTGTGCCTTCGAAAGTTGGTAAAACGATCGGCAAATGAAGACATCTTCAGACTGCAGCGTCAACGAAAGGCACAAAAAAACCGCCCCGGAATTGCCAGATTGACAATCCCGGGGCGGTGTATTTTTGCTCCGCCTGAGTTAAGCGGCCTTGATGTTCTCCAGGAACTTCTCGACTTCGGTGCGCAAGCCCTGGAAGCGTTCACCCAACTCCATCGAGGCGCTGAGAACATTGCCGGAAGCTTCACCGGTCTGCTCGGAGCCCGTCTTGACGTTGACAATGCTTTCAGACACTTCCTGTGTACCTGAAGCCGCCTCCTGAACATTGCGGCTGATCTCGTTGGTCGCTGCACCCTGTTCCTCGACGGCCGAGGCGATGGTGGTGGCGATTTCGTTCATCTCAGTGATCGTTGTGCCGATGCCTTCAATGGCACTGACAGCTTCCTGTGTCGTCGTCTGGATGCCGCCGATCTGGGCACTGATATCCTCGGTCGCCTGAGCGGTCTGGCTGGCGAGGTTCTTGACTTCCGACGCGACGACCGCAAAACCCTTGCCGGCGTCACCGGCACGGGCTGCCTCAATCGTCGCGTTCAAGGCCAGCAGATTGGTCTGATTGGCGATGTCGTTAATCAGGTCAACGACTTCACCGATCTTCTGGGCGGCTTCGGCCAGTTCACGGATGGTTTTATTGGTGCCTTCCGCGGCCTGAACGGCCTTGCCGGAGATCTCTGACGAATGTGACACCTGTCGACTGATCTCATCAATGGAAGACGTAAGCTCCTCTGCTGCACTGGCAACAGTCTGTACGCTGGCTGTTGCCTGCTCGGCTGCTGATGCCACAGTGACGCTTTCGTTCTCGGTCTGTTTGGCAATATCGGACATTGATTTGGCCGAAGATTCCATCTCGGTCGAACTAGCCGCAACAACACCGAGAATTTCCTCAACCGTATCGCCGAAGCCGGATGTCAGACCATCGATATTGTCCTGGCGTTTTTGACGCGTGGCAACTTCTTCAGATTCGCGCTGACGATCTGCTTCTTCACGCTGACGACGTTCTGTGCGCGCATTTTCCTCTTCGGCCTGCAGACGCAGGTTCTCGATGGCGTTGTCCTTGAAGACCTGGACGGCACTTGCCATCTTGCCAATTTCATTCGTCAGACCAATGGACGGGACTTCGATTTCATTGTTGCCTTCTGCCAGCGTACCCATGGTCATCGTCATATTGGCGATCGGCACTGTGACGGCACGGCTCAGGAAAAAGGCGGCAACGACACCCAACAGAAGGGCGATGCCTGTGGCAACGAACAGCATGTTGACGGCGGTATGCTCATCATTTTCCAGTTTGATCAGGGCGGCTTCGGTGAAATGTTCAATCAACTCAAGTGAATGGATCAATTCCTTGTCGATCTGGTCCTGTTCGTGTTCGATCTTTTCGGCAATTTCACCCGGGTGCAGAAGCTCGCCGCCTTCGATCAAATGAAGGGTTTGTTCGGCCAGTTGCTCATAGTCTTCATGCTCTACATCGACCTTCTTCAGGATCTCCAGCAATTCGCTGAATGCTGCCTTGTCACTTGCTGAATGTGCCGTCTCAATCGCTTCCGCCAGCAACGCTTCGGCTTTTTTCAACTCCTCCGCAACCTTGTGGCCCAATTCAGCGAACTCGTGCTCAAGTTCTTTGAAATGATCCAGTTTGCTCGGGTCAGAAGAAAGTTCTTCACCGAGGGCCAGGGAGCGTTCAAACAACACTGCCTGTTCAAGCTGATGCAACGTGACGGTGGTCAGTTTTTCAGTGAGCGGCATATCGCGCTCGGCGATGTCTTCGATCTCCGTTCCCAGGGACTGCATTTCAAGAATGCTGAAACCGGAAAGACCCATCGAGATCGTAAGCAGGACAGCAACCAGGCCGTAGATCCGCCAACTGATTTTAAGATTTGCTAACATTGTAAATATCCCTGAGACAATAATTCAGACGATTAATGAGTAGCCACGCCGCCAGTAGCTGAATCGATCAGCAGGCGGTGGCCGAGATGTTGAACAGGCCGTGCGTTATTTCCGATCAGTTTTGTAAACTGGCTGATCTGCGCGGCCGACGCTTCAATCGGTGTCTTGGCTACATGCCACTGAACACCTTCCGAACATGGCGGTGTCGTCAGTGAACCGACGAAGCGAAAGTAATCCATGTTTTTGGGCAGCAAGTCCCGGCCATTAATGATGACGTTCTTTTGGGTCCGGACCTCGTTGACCTTGCCGGGCATTTTTGCCCAGATCTCACCGAGGGCCGCGTTTTCTGCACCTTCCTTGAAGAAGACACCGAGAACGCCGAGATGACCATTGGCATCCTTGTGCACAAAATGCACTTCCATCGGATATGCCTTGCCATCTATGACGTTCTCGCTAGGCGTGTGAAAATGAAACTGCAGAAGCTGGTAACTGGCGTGACCAACTGACAAGGAACTGCCTTTGCCAATGTTGACCTGAATTGTGTGGCCATTATTCACAATGCTCAGGGCGCCCGGTCGATAATCAATATTCATGCCCGCCAGGCCAGCCTGCTGCGGGTGGGTAATGTTGATGGGAGATTGCATTTGGCCGGTGCTGCAGAGGGCATAGGCAGTTGAAAGACTGCCCCAGTTCGACGGGCCTTCGGCGCCGCTGTAACCCCAGTGCGCTTTGGGGCCGGAAGCACTGCCGCTCCCTGACGCCATTGCCACACTTGCAGCCATCAATGAGATAGCCAGTGCTCCAAATGAACTTTTCAAAATGCTTTTGTTCATAATCAATCCCCTAATCCAAAAAATGACCGGGTGAAATTCGATTATCTGAATTTCACCATAAATTTTGTAGGGGGATCATGTGGGGTATTTGTATCGCCGGTATTTCTAATTCAAATAGATTTGTTTCAAGGTTGTAACAATTTTGCGTACTTTCAACGCTGTAGTTAATGCATTTGCATATTTAAGAGCTGACTGTTTTATCCTCGACCGCGGATAAAACCTCCCGAACAATGCCTCCGGTTCCTAACCGCGTGTTCGCGTCAGGCTTTCATCCGGACGTATGATCCGGGGGCGTCCTCGATGACGTCCAGCCTGCCGTCACCGGGCTGACGTGCCGGGACCTTGTCGTCATTGATTTTAGACAGCCATTTAACCCAGTCCGGCCACCACGAGCCATCATGCTGGCTGGCTCCGGCAAACCAGTCGTCGGGATTGTCGGCTTTTTTGTTGTTGGTCCAGTAGCAATATTTATTGGCGGCGGGCGGATTGACCACACCGGCAATATGACCGGAGGCCGACAGAACAAACTTGTTTTTGCCGGAGTAAAGTTGCATCGACTTGAATGCCGAGGGCCACGGCGAGATGTGATCTTCCTTGGCGGCAAGCAGGTAGCTTGGCACCTTGACCTTGCCAAGATCAATCGGCTCACCGGCAAGCGTAATGCCGCCGGGCTGACGCAAAAGATTTTGCTGGTACATGTTGCGCAGATAGAACGAATGCATCGTTGCCGGCATGCGTGTCGAATCGGAATTCCAGTAGAGTAGATCGAACGGGAAAGGCTCCTTGCCCAGCATGTAATTGTTGATGACAAACGACCAGATCAAATCGTTGGAGCGCAGCATGTTGAAGGTCGCCGCCATCTCGTGGCCTTCGAGATAGCCTTTGTCGGCCATGCTTTCTTCGATGGCCCTGATCTGGGTCTCGTCGATGAAAACAGAAAGGTCGCCGACGTCCGAGAAATCTGCCAGCGAGACAAAATAAGTCGCCGACTTGATGCGATCGTCCTTCTTGTTGGCCATATAAGCCAGCGTCGAGGCCAGCAAGGTGCCGCCGATGCAATAGCCAATGGCGTTGACCTCAGGGATACCCGTAGCGGCTTCAACGGCATCAACAGCCGCTAGCAAACCATCAACCATGTAATCTTCGAACGACTTTTCAGCCAGCGCACCATCGGGATTGACCCAACTGATGACAAAAACAGTGATGCCCTGATCGACGCACCACTTGATGAACGAATTGTCGTCGCGCAGATCGAGAATGTAGAACTTGTTGATCCACGGCGGGGTGATCAGCAGGGGACGGGCCAGCACATCCGGTGTTGACGGCGTATATTGCAGCAACTGGATCAGCTCGTTCTGGAACACCACCTTGCCTGGTGTCGTCGCGACGTTACCACCGACTTCAAAGGCGTCCTTGTCGGTCTGGGCAATATCCAGCCGCCCGTCGCCGCGTTCGAGGTCTTGCAGCAGGTTGTCGAGACCCTTGACCAGGTTGTCACCGCCGGATTCGATGGTGGCATGCAGCACAGCCGGGTTGGTTGCCATGAAGTTCGTCGGCGACAAGGCGTCGGCAAACTGTTTGGTGTAGAAGCTGGCCTTGTGCCGGGTTTGCTCGTCAACGCCATCAACATCGCCAACCGTCCGCTGCATCCAGTCCGAAGTCAAAAGGTAAGATTGTTTAATGAAATCAAATAGCTGGTTCTCGTTCCAGTCCTCATGTCTGAAGCGTTTATCGCCCGGTTCAGGCTTGATCAGTGGCTCGGATTCCTGGCCGGACATGCGCTCTGCCGCATTCTGCCAAAGCTTGAGGTAGTCCTGCCACAGGGCCATCTGGGCATTGGCCAGCTTGGTCGGATCGGCCATCATTTTTTGCGTCAATTCGAGAAATGTCTGGCCGATATTCAGGGGATCTTCAATTTCGGATTTGTTGCCCTCTGACTGGCGCTTCATAAAATCAGCGATCAATTGCTGACTTTTTTCAGCAACCAATGCCATGTTCGCGGTTAATTTTTCAAAATCCGGCGCGGGGGGCTGAGAGCCTTGTTGATCGACCATTGAGCATTCCCTATGCTATTGAATTCGGACTATAAGTGAATATATTGCGCCGCACAATTACAACGACTTCGACCGACGGCTTTATCAATTCGTTAACGATGTTTAGTGGAACTATATTCTTTGTGATTAAAATTCAAGCGCGGGCTGGTTTATGACGAAGACTGGAGCAAGTGAGATGGGCGACGTCGGGGAAGTTTACAATATGAAAAAAGAGTTGAATGTTGCGGGTTCGCGATACCGGGCGAAAGGCATTGCGACTGTGACGGCTCTTGTCGTTGGCCTTGGTGCCTGTTCCTCCTTGCCCGAATGGGCAAATCCTGTTGACTGGTATGATTCTGCTTTTAGCGATGATGCGGCAACACCGCCGAAATCCGACCGCCAGATTGCCAGCGCGCCCGTCAAGAAAGAGGCGAAAAGCTTCCCGGCGTTGAAGGCTGTTCCCGAAAAGGCCCCGGAAACAATGTCGAAGACAGATCGCAAAAAGGTCGCAGATGGCCTGGTTGCAGATCGGGACAAGGCGAAATATACCGACGAGGAACTGCGGAGCGGTGGCACAGGCTCGACCTCGACCGCCAGTGACAAGCCGGCCATGCAGCCGGCGCCAAAACCCGAACCTGCGCCTATGCCGAAACCTGTTGCAGTCGCACCAAAACCAATGCCTGCGGAAACAAAAGTTGTCATGGCCGATCCGGCCGCACCCCGGCCAGTGAAGCCCACGTCGTCACGCATGCCGCGACTGGCATCAGCTTCCAGCACACCCAAACCGGTTGCGCCGCCGCCGCCCGCGCCGTTACCGCCGTTAGGCGCTGCACCGCAACCGGTTGCAGTTGCACCCGTCGCCGCCGCTCCGGTAGCGGCAGCTCCGAAAATTTCCCGGACGCCTCCGCCTGCGCCGTTGCCACCGCTTGTGGCACCAGTGACGGCTGCGCCTGCTCAGGTCGCGGTGGCACAACCGGCTATGGCGGCACCATCGTTCCCCAACGCGGGTCAGGATACCTTGAGCCAGGCGTTTGCCGCGAGTTTGGCGCAGTCAGCCAGCACAGTATCGACCGCGCCGGCGCATTCCACATTTGCATCGCCCGGCGCGGCACCGCTGTCGCCCGGCCAATACAAGGTGCCGAACATCGTGCTGGCGGCTTACAACAACCCACTGACGGGCAAGTCACCCGCGAGCACAACTGTGACGCCGGGGCAGACGCTGAACGTCATGCCGTTTTCCACCAACCGCCAACTGAATGTGGCGCCGGGCCAAATCATTCTCGTCAAGTTTTCCAATGGCTCTTCACGCCTCAACGCCAAAGGCCGGGCGCAAGTCCGCAAGGCAGTCAAGGCATATAAGGCCAAGGGCAAGGGCACTGTCCGTGTCGTCGGACATGCGTCCCATCGCACTCGGGATATGGCCATTGCCAGGCATCGCATGACAAACTTCAGTGTTTCACTTGACCGTGCAAACGTTGTTGCACGAGAACTCATGCGCCAGGGGATCAAAGCCAGTGTCGTACGGGTTGAGGCGAAAAGCGATTCCGATCCGGTGTTTTTCGAATACATGCCGGCCGGCGAAGCCCAAAATCGCCGGACAGAGATTTTTCTTGGTTTTTAGTTAAACCCACCTTACGTCCCGACCTGGAGCTAACTCACCGCCGGCTGATGAATGCGCGGCGGTAAAAGTATTGATTATGGAATTTCACCGAATAAAACGGTTGCCGCCGTACGTCTTTGCTGAAGTCAATCAGATGAAGGCGAAGGCTCGCGCCGATGGCGAGGATATTATCGATTTCGGCATGGGCAATCCCGATATGCCGACACCGCCGCACATTGTCGAAAAACTTGTCGAGACCGTGCAGGACCCGCGCGCCCATCGTTATTCACAGTCCCGCGGCATTCCAGGCTTGCGCAAAGCCTATGCCGCGTATTATTCGCGTCGTTTTGACGTTGATCTCGACTTTGATCGCGAAGTGATCGTGACGCTGGGCTCGAAAGAAGGCTTCGCTAACCTCGCCCAGGCAATTACCGCACCGGGAGATGTGATCCTGGTGCCGAACCCGAGTTATCCAATCCATGCCTATGGATTTATTATTGCAGGCGCTGCGATCCGGCATCTGCCAGTGGGCACCGGCCACGATTTCCTTGCGGAACTGGATCGCGCGGTCAAACACAGCGTGCCTGCACCGTCGGCGATTGTGCTGAACTATCCGTCCAATCCGACAGCCCAGGTCGTCGATCTCGATTTCTACCGAGAGATCGTCGATTATTGCCGGGCGCATAATATTCTGATCCTGTCCGATCTGGCCTATGCCGAAATCTATTTCGACGATGCGCCGCCACCGTCGATCCTGCAGATTCCCGGTGCCATGGATATCGCCGTCGAATTCACCTCACTCAGCAAAACTTATTCGATGCCGGGCTGGCGCATCGGTTTTGCCTGTGGCAATGCAAAATTGATCCAGGCCCTGGCCCGCATCAAATCGTATCTGGATTATGGTGCCTTTACGCCGATCCAGGTGGCAGCCACCGCGGCCTTGAATGGTCCGCAGGACTGTGTTGATGAAGTGCGGGATATTTACCGTGCGCGCCGGGACGTCCTGATATCCGGTCTCGCCAGTGCGGGCTGGGATGTTCCGTCGCCGCCGGCGACAATGTTCGCCTGGGCACCACTGCCACCGGCCTTCGAAGCCATCGGCTCGCTGGAATTTTCGAAACTTTTGCTCGAAAAAGCGCAAGTAGCTGTTTCGCCCGGCGTTGGTTTCGGCGAATATGGTGAAGGTTATGTCCGTATTGCCCTGGTCGAGAACGAACAACGCATTCGTCAGGCGGTCCGCAACATCAAAAAGTTTTTGGCTTCCGCTGATGAAATACTGGCGGGCTACGATACGCAGGCGATTGCATCTTGAACGAACCCCTACGCATAGGTATCGCCGGGCTTGGCACAGTCGGTACCGGTCTTCTCGAACTTCTCGACGCGCACGGTGATCTTCTCACCCAGCGATGTGGCCGCGAATTGCAGGTTACGGCAGTTTCGGCCCGTAATCGCGGGCAGGACCGGGGCGTCGATCTGTCGGGCTATCGCTGGCACGATGACGCCCGCGATCTGGCCGGCGACGATGAAGTTGATGTCGTTGTCGAACTGATTGGCGGCTCCGACGGAGTTGCCAAAGACCTGGTCGATGCCGCGCTGGCAGCCGGCAAATCCGTTGTGACGGCCAACAAGGCACTGATCGCCCATCACGGGACAGAACTTGCTCTTGCGGCGGAGAAGTCCGGTGCGGCTCTGGCGTTTGAGGCCGCCGTCGCCGGTGGTATCCCCATCGTCAAGGCGCTGCGCGAAGGTCTGGCCGGAAACGACGTCTCCCGGGTCTATGGCATCTTGAACGGCACCTGTAATTATATCCTGACGCAAATGGAAGAAACCGGGCGTGATTTCGCCGAGGTTCTCGATGAAGCGCAAAAACTTGGCTATGCCGAGGCCGATCCGGGATTTGATATCGACGGCGTCGATGCGGCTCACAAGATCGCTATTCTGACCAGCGTGGCCTTTGGCTGTCCGGTTGATTTCGAGGCGGTCCATGTCGAGGGTATCCGCCACGTGACGGCAATGGATATCGCTTACGCCGCCGAACTCGGATATCGCATCAAGCTGCTGGCCATTACCCAGGCCAGCGATGGCGGTATTGAACAACGTGTACATCCCTGTCTGGTACCGCTGAATACGCCCATCGCTCATGTTGATGGCGTCTTTAATGCCGTTGTGGCACAGGGCGATTTTGTCGATCAGACGGTCTATGAGGGCCGGGGTGCAGGTGCCGGGCCCACGGCCTCCGCCGTTGCCGCCGATCTGGTAGATATTGCCCGCGATCTGCGTATGCCCGCTTTTGCAGTCCCGGCCCATGACCTCAAGACATTGCCGACACTGGCGATGGATGACCATGATGGACCGGCCTATGTCCGGCTGATGGTGATTGATCAGGCCGGTGTTCTGGCCGACGTATCGGCTATCCTGCGCGATGAAGGTGTATCGATCGAAACCATGCTTCAGCGCGGGCGGGCACCGGGTGAAGTCGTCTCGGTCGTGCTGATTTTACATGATGCCCGCGAAGCGGCGATGAAGCGCGTTCTCGCTGCCTTTGAAAAACTTGAGCCTGTTGTCGAACCACCGCGCATGATTCGCATTGAACTGCTATAGATATATCCAGCAAACGCCCTTATCCGAAGGATCCCACGCCACTATGTCAGACGCCAACGACACCATTCTCGACCGTAATCTCACCATCGAAGCGGCCCGTGTCGCGGAAGCTGCTGCCATCGCCTCCTATCGCCAGATCGGACTTGGAGATGAGAAAGCCGCTGATCAGGTGGCGGTCGATGCCATGCGCAAGGCGCTCAACGTGCTTGATATCGATGGCACAATTGTCATAGGTGAAGGCGAACGCGACGAGGCGCCGATGTTGTTCATCGGCGAGAAAGTCGGCAAGGGCACGGGCCAGAAGATTGACATTGCACTTGATCCGCTGGAAGGCACGACCCTGACGGCGACCGGTGGTCCCAACGCCCTGACGGTGATTGCCTTTGCGACCGAAGGCGGATTATTGAACGCACCGGATACCTACATGGACAAAATTGCCGTTGGCGGTGGATTGCCGTCCGGTGTGATCGATCTCGATGCGTCGCCGGACGACAACATTCGCGAACTGGCCAAAGCCAAGTCGTGCGCACCATCAGACATCGTTGCCTGTATCCTCAGCCGCCCGCGCCACGAAGAAATGATCGCCAAGGTACGTGAAACCGGTGCCAGCATCCGGCTAATTCCCGATGGTGACGTCGCCGGCGTTATCGCTACCGCGACACCTGCCACAGGCATTGATATTTATATGGGTACAGGTGGCGCGCCTGAAGGTGTGCTGGCTGCCGCCGCGTTGCGCTCCATCGGCGGACAGATGGAAGGCCGTCTGGTTTTTCGCAACGATGACGAAAAGGCCCGCGCTCGTAACGTCGGCATCACCGACTTCGGGGCAAAGTACGATCTTGATCACCTGGCCAGTGGCGACGTGATATTTGCCGCCTGTGGTGTCACTGATGGCACCATGCTGGAAGGCGTTCACATGGATGGCGATGCCATGACGACACACACCCTGGTGATGCGTTCCAAGACCGGCACCGTGCGCTGGATCAAGGCTCGCCACGCCGCAGGCAAAGTCGCCGGCTAATTTCAGTTATGACTGACGACGCATATCTGGGGGTCGAGCAATCGGCATCCGGCAAGCGCTGGCGGCTGCGCGAAGCAGATGAACGCATTGCCCAGGCCCATGCCCAGACACTGGGTGTACCGGACGTTGTCGGGCGATTGCTGGCGGCGCGTGAAGTACCGCTTGAGGACGGAGATAAATATCTCAAGCCCACACTGAAGGACCTGCTGCCCGATCCGTCGGTTCTGAACGATATGGACCGGGGAGCTGCGCGCCTGGCCGACGCCATCATGACGGGCCAGCCTGTCGCTATTTTTGGCGACTATGATGTTGACGGGGCAACCTCGACCGCGCTGCTGACACGTTTCTTGCGCAGCGTCGGCGGTAATGTTCGCATCTACATTCCGGATCGAATGATCGAAGGCTACGGGCCCAATACGCCGGCTTTGACAAAGCTGGCGGACGAGGGCGCCAAAGTCGTGATCACGGTCGATTGCGGGATCTCGGCGTTCGAGCCCTTGCAGGCGGCAGCAGACGCAGGCCTCGATGTCATTGTCGTCGATCATCATGAAGCCGAGGCCGCCTTGCCAGCGGCTCACGCCATCATTAATCCAAATCGTCTGGATGAAGACCGTGCGCTCGGCCATCTTGCAGCGGTTGGCGTGGCCTTTTTGCTGGTCATCGCCACCAACCGTGTACTGCGCACAAAAGACTGGTTTGGTGATCGCCCTGAACCTGATCTCATGCAATGGCTCGATATTGTCGCCCTCGGCACAGTTTGCGATGTCGTGCCGCTCAAGGGTCTCAACCGGGCTTTTGTCATTCAGGGGCTGAAAATCATGGCGTCGCGCGGCAATCCAGGCCTTGCCGCGCTGTCAGACATTGCGAAGATTGACCGCAAGCCTGAAACCTATCACGTCGGATTTGTGCTCGGGCCCCGCATCAACGCGGGCGGTCGGGTCGGACAGGCTGATCTTGGTGCGACTTTGCTAAGCTCCGATGATCCGGCCGTCGCCACCGATATCTCGGGTAAGCTCGATCATTTCAATTCTGAACGACGGGCCATCGAAGCCATGGTTCAGGAACAGGCGGTCGAGCAGGTCGAGGGGTTGAGCGAGCCGCCGGGTGCCCTCGTGGTCGCGGCGAATACGGGTTGGCACCCTGGTGTTATCGGTATCGTCGCCAGCCGCCTGAAGGATCGCTTTAACCTGCCGTCGTTTGTTGTGGCCTTTGATGACGACGGCGTCGGCAAGGGTTCGGGCCGCTCGATCAAGGGTGTTGATCTCGGTGCGGCTGTCATCGCCGCACGCCAGGCCGGATTATTGATCAATGGCGGTGGTCACGCCATGGCTGCCGGGATCACCGTCGCCCGCGACCAGTACGAGACCCTGGTCGCTTTCCTCAATGAACGACTGGTGCCTCAGGTTGAAGCGCTGGGCACCGTGCGTTCACTGGGTATTGATGGTGCGCTTGCCGTCAGTGGTGCGACAGCGGATCTGATTGATCTGCTGCAACAGGCTGGTCCTTTCGGTTCCGCCAATCCCGAACCACGTTTCGCCATTCCTTCGGCCCGCGTGGTCAAGGCCAACGTAGTCGGGCAAGGACATGTCAGTTGTATCTTCGCCGGACGCGGCGGTGGCCGATTGAAAGGCATCTCGTTCCGAACGGCGGAAACGCCTCTGGGCATATGTTTACTGGAAGCCGGGCAGCGTGAGGTCCATGTCGCAGGCCACTTGCGCATTGACGAGTGGCAGGGCCGGCGACAGGCGCAAATCTTCATCGATGACGTTATTTACGCCGATCATGCAAAAAACGACTGATTAACGATTATGTCTCTTGATCAATGGCCCGGATCAGTCTACAAACCCGCCGACGCTCCCATCGTCTAGTGGCCTAGGACGCTGCCCTTTCACGGCGGAAACAGGGGTTCGAGTCCCCTTGGGAGCGCCAATTTTCTTCAGAGACCAGAGGCTTGCCGGACGGCAGGCCTTTATTTTTGCCGACACTGGCAATTTTGTTGTCCGCGCGCTGTAGTAAACAGATGGAAATTATAACCTGATTCAATTAGTACAGTTGCCAGACAAAACTGTTGAGTTTCTATCGCACAATGGATCGATTGAATTTTTATGAAAAAGCTGTCCCTGATCTGGCCATTCCTTGTCGATAACAAGAAACACTGGATCCCGCCGGTACTGATATTAATAATGTTGTTCGGCGCACTCGCTGTGACGAGCCACGGCGAAAATACAGAGACAACAGTTTATCAAAACCGGGACTAACGAGGTTCCTGGAGCGCAAACAGTTCGTTGCTCAGTGACCCTCATGCCCACGGTTTTTGTAGTTCGGTCGAATGTTGAGAATGGGCTGTTCAAAACTGACGTGAAAGACATACGCCACCAGTCCGGTGATGCCCACATAAACCAGGAAGTTTGGAATGGAGAGCAATTCCAAACCGTTTATCGTCATCAGGCTGATGACCGTTACGTGAAAGAGATAAACCGGATATGAGATTTTTCCGACTACACGGGAAAAATCCACCAGGTGGCGTTGTTCAAATATTTTTTCGTTTGTCTTGAAAAACACAAGAAGCAATGAAGACCCGAATATGGGCACAAGATAGAAAAACAACCATTCCATATTTTGGCCATATTCCGCAAACACGCCGAGGCTGAAGAATGTCAGGCCGAGAGCTACAAGGCATATTCCCGCTAGCCAGATCACGTGTATTCCAACCAGTTTGCGGTGCCATAGATAGAGCACGAATCCGAAAGTAATAGAGTCCAGTCTGAATATGACGATCCGTCTGGTACCATCGTCAAAATTATCAGCGGTGGAAAACAATTCCCGATTTAATGAAACAAGTACAATAAAGATCAGGGCACTCCAGGTGATGGAAATTCCAAATTTGAGATGTAGAACGAACAAAAACACCGGGAAAATAACATAGAACCATTCTTCAACCGAAAGGCTCCAGGCAATACCAAAGTAGTCTTCGGTTACATTGATCCCAAAAAAGTTTTGTATGTAGATCAGGTAGAAGACAAAGTCCCGCAAGCTTGCGCCCGAGGAAATCAGTGTTATGGCGACGAGGGCAACAATGTAAGGAGGGATCGTTCTGAACCAGCGTCTAAGTAAAAAAATCCGGAAATCCTGTCTGAATGTGCCGCCGCGAAGGCATCGCAAAATCTGTGGTGCCAGTACAAATCCGCTAAGAATAAAGAACACCTCCACCGCAATATTGGCTGTTTGTTCTGTGGCGGTATTTGTTACGTCGTCCCAAAGAAGATAGTGAGAAATCGCCACGGTGAAGGCGGCAGCGCCTCTCAGAAAATCGAGACCCGAATTCCGGCTTTGAGAGCTGAACTCGGAGGAGGCATTTTTGATGTTCATGGATTTCGGTGCTGCGTCAAGAAATTTGATTGGGAAATTGCTTCCGCTCGAGGACCGGCGAATTCGACGGGAAATAGCTCATCCCAATTGAAAGATTATTGACAATTGTACGGCCTGTTCCAAAATATTCTACCCTGAGCAGCGATTTAAATCACGGTCCAAAATAGTTTTCGCTTTAACGTCCCGCACGCACAATCTGGCACGCCTTGCTGCGCTGTCTCCAGACTTGCTATACTCATTCCATCAGGATATCAGTTATCATTTAAACCCCAGCAAGAAACGGTGATCTGTCATTTATGACGCGAAGAATTACCCTCATAACATTATATTTTTTCTGTGCGCTTTTTGTTTTTGAGGTGTTGGGCCACAGGTATTTCAGTGACAGGCTACGCTCCGACCTCTGGGTTAGGCTTGGTACACATGGCCTGAAACATACGCCGAACTTTATCGGTCAGTTCAAGAACTTTGAGATGTCATACAATGTCCATACCAACAGAGACGGTTTTAGGGACACGATCACAGCGGACAGCCTGATCCCTTCTGATTGGATAGTACTCGGCGATTCACTCACCTTCGGTGTTGGTGCCGAATTCGAGGAATTGTGGCATCAGCTTATTGAAAAAGAGTCAGGCATTCAGATTTACAATGCCGGCCTCGGCGGAGCGCAGCCTAAACATTACATAAATAACTACAGCGAAAATTTCGGAAACAGTAAGCATAGCGGGGTTTTGATCGGGTTCCATCTTGCCACTGATTTTATATCTAAAGGTGCAAGCGAAAAAATATCTGGAGATCCGAATGGTGACTTCTATTACTATCGATGGAGGCTGCTTGTATTTATGGGTCGTACCTCAATTACCTACAATGTAATTCGAGATCTGATTTATTCCTTGATTGGTGGCAGGAATTCGAATGACGGAAATCAAAAAATTCAAACATCTGTGCCTCTGGAAGACATCTTGTTCGTCTGTGATCTGTTCGCAAATTTTTCGCTCGATCTGCAAAGTAAGAACAGACAATTGATCGTGGCTTTTCTCCCTGAAAAGAAATTGATTTTGAGCGAAAACCGGGAAACCTTTGCGATTGGGAGCGCTGCAAAACAACTGGGGCGTTGCCTGAGAAAAAGAAACACGGTCGTACTTGATCCAACCGATTATCTATCCTCATATCCTCCCAACAAAAAGGCCAAATTGTTTTTTCCCATCGACGGGCATTTGTCCGCTTACGGAAACAGCGAGTACGCAAAATTTTTACAAAGAAGTAATTTGTTTCCGAATTGACGCTTTGCTGGCACTTCGCATTGCCACGTCGAAAGGGCGACCATATCCGCCGACAAACACTCGGTGTATCCGCTGCCAGACGAACAGTTTCTAACGATAAAAGCGGGAGATATGCTCGGCGATAATTTCGGCAGCCAATCGATTCCCATGGACGTTTAGATGCCCATCGTAAGGAAAGTATAGAGGTTCGTTTAAAGCGAGAAAGTTTTCCCTCAACTCTGGAGTCAAATTGATGGCGAGAACACCTTTTCTTTTAATACATTCAACCAGGTTACTAATTGAATCGGATGGTTTCAGAACATCATTCTGGCCATGCCAGAACCCTTTGATATCTTCTACCTGATCGCGGCGAGGAAATAAAACGAACACAAAATCATTTCCATTACCCGCCACGAAACGGGCGGTGCGTTCGATGAAGTTGCAATTCACCGCCAACATCTCGGGGTCCGCCAAGCGATCTTTTGTTCGGCTGTGTGAATAAATATCGTGGCCAATTCCAAAGCCGAACAATGACCGCGAGACAAAATTATCGGTATTTTTGATTGTCCGAAAAACGCCATAAATGAACGAATTTTGACTGAAAAAACTGAGGATTTGGTAGCGCACCGTCACCCATAACGGTTCCGTTTGGCCGGAGCCTGTTTTGGATTTCGATGCTGTATCAGGTCCAAATGCATGATCAATATCGCCTGCTCCCACAAAATCGTTCATGGCAAAATAGTCAAATACGACCAGACGGTGCGGTTTTTTCACCAGGTTCTTCCGGTACCCTCTGACGTAGTTGAGCGGTCCGACACCTGCCATGCCTGTATTGAGGCTGTTAACTCGGATTCCAGTTTTCTCGACCAAGAGCTTCGGTACAATTTTGACAAATGAATTCGACAAGTCAACTCCGTATCCGAGAGTGATCCCATCACCCAAAAATATGATGTCATCCGGACCGAGCTCGGCAAGCCGTATATCATCCCGATAGCCATCTTCATTTATCTCTATATGGTAATCAAACTCCCATGTCCGGTGACGCCCGCCGGAATTTGGAAAATGACGGTAATTGGCAAAATCCCGCTGCAATGTATTGTAGAAATCGTCCGCCAGGAATTGGGGGAAAAAGACATGCCCAATCAATTCCAAAATGATCACAGACAACAAAAGAAATACTTTAGTGAAATTGGCGCGCACTTTCATTCCAGACCTTTATAACTTTGTCAGAAATTTGCAAACCGAATGACCCGTCAATCTGGAAACATCAGCCCGGCTTGGGCACCGCGATAATTTCGTCGGTATTGAAGCGTTTCTCGCATTCGTCGAGGCTTTCCTTGACCACGGCTTTTTTCATGGTGGCGTCAAAAGCCAGCCAGCGTTCGATGTGTGCTTCGGACACTTTTGACTGACGCAGCGATTCCGCAAGCAGATCCTGGCGCAGCTGGAAAATCTCTTCGGTGATGTAGAGGTGCTGATGCGCCGGCATGGGAAATTTACCGAAATAGGTTTTTGGATTGGCGCCGAACAAATCGACCATGAAGTCGGTTTGCTGCGCTTCCAGGACCTCGCGCACCTTGTCGACAAAAAAGCCTTTCATCCAGGGATGTGTCATCAATTTGGTATAAAATATCTTGTGCACACGCTCGACACAGGCTTTGCCGCCGATTTCTTCCAGAAAAGTCATAACTGTCCTCTTGTAATTTTCAAACCACGCTAGTCGCGGGATACCTTGCGCAGATCTTTCATCTCGTACGGATCGGTATAAATATTCTCGACGCTGGCACCGGCAGCAAGGGCACGATCTTTAGCACTGTGAACCATCGGCGGATAGCCACAAAGAAAAATGCGCCATCCTTCCAGTTCCGGGTGGTCAGCGAAAGCCACGTCGTCGGCCCGGCCTTCGCGATATTTGTTAACGTCTGACTCTGCCTTGCCGGAAATGCAGGGAATGTAGCTGAAATTTGGATGTGCCGCCTCGAGTGCCCGCAGTTCATCGCCGAGATAAAGCCCGGTCGGCTTCTGGCTGCCATGATAAAGCTGGATGGCGCCGGTATGTCCTGACGCAAGGGCATCCTTGGCGATGCCGATCAGCGGGGCCAGGCCGGTGCCGTTGCCGACCAGCAGCATTTCCTGTTCTTCGCCACCCGCCTGATAAAAGCAATTGCCAACAGGACCCTGAATTTCCAGATGATCTCCCGGCGCGAGATCGTTAAATATCCAGTTACTCATTTCGCCGCGCATCAGAACCTTGATGTGAAATTCAAGCCGATCATCCTGGCTGGGAACGCTGGCCAGCGAAAAACTGCGGGACAGGCCGTCTTCCCGGCGCAGGTTCAGAAATTGTCCGGCGCGGTAATAAAGGGGCGTCGCGGGTTCGAGAAATACCCGGCAAATATCGCGCTGAAGGTATTCGATATCGAGCACAATGGCAGGGCTGAACAAATCCTGGCGATCGGACATGGCGACGCGCATATCGCCCTCGGGGCGACAGACACAGGGCAGAAAGTGCCCCTGCGTGATGAGTGACTGGCGCAATCCGGCCTGCGCCTCTTCCGGCACTTCCCCTTCGACCATCTGCATCACACAGGTGACGCAAACCCCCATTTTGCAGGAATACGGAATGTCCTGGTCATTATCGAGCAAAACATCAAGGATCGTTTTTCCCTTTATGAAGGAAAATTCCCTATTGTAAAAATACAGCTTCGGCATCTCGAAAAATTATTGAACAATAGCTGTATGGTTGCAAGCGCTGGATGTAATGGGAATTGAGTATGAGTGGTAAGCAAACGCCGGAGCATTTTGATGTGCTGATTGTCGGAGCCGGGATATCGGGGATCGATGCGGCATATCATTTACAGCAGAAGTGTCCTGACAAGAGTTTTGCCTTGCTGGAAAGCAAGGAAAGTTATGGCGGTACGTGGCTGACACACAAATATCCCGGTATTCGGTCGGACAGTGATTTGCATACCTTCGGGTATAAATGGAAGCCTTGGGTAGGCAATCCGATCGCTACAGCTGTGGAAATACTCAAATATCTTGACGAAGCGCTCGATGAAAACGATTTGCGTCAACACATCCGGTATCAACAAAAAGTGTTGCGCGCCAGCTGGTCGAGTGAAGACAAACGCTGGGCCCTGGAGATTGCCATTGGGGAGGGCGGGGAGGTTGTTCAACTCACCTGCAATTTCCTCTGGATGTGCCAGGGCTATTATCGTCATTCGGAAGGCTACACGCCGGATTTTCCGGGTATGGAAGACTTCGAAGGGCAAATTATTCACCCCCAGACCTGGCCAGACAATCTCGACTACAAGGATAAACGCGTCGTGGTCATTGGTTCGGGCGCGACGGCGGCAACTCTGATCCCGTCCATCGCTGAAGAATGTGCCCATGTCACCATGCTGCAGCGTTCACCAACCTATTTCTTTGCTGCTCCAAATCGCTATGACGTGGTCAATATGCTCCGGGAGCTGGATATCCCCGAAGAGTGGATCCATGAAATCGCCCGACAGAAAAAACTGCTCGAACAGCAGGTGGTGACGCGCCGGTCATTTGAAGAACCAGAAGTCCTGAAAGCTGAATTGATTGCCGGCATCCGGCATTATCTCGGCGACGACTTTGACGTCGAGAAACATTTCACGCCAGAATATCGCCCGTGGCGTCAACGCCTGGCCCTGGTGCCGGACGGCGACTTGTTCGAAAGTATCAACGCCGGCAAGGCTTCGGTCGTCACCGATCAGATTGAGACCTTTACCCCCGGCGGTATCCGGATCAAATCAGGTGAGGAGCTGGCGGCCGATATCATCGTGACGGCGACCGGGTTCAACCTCAGTGTAATGGGCGATATCGAGTTTGTTATTGACGGCAAGGAGCTCGACTTTTCCGAGACCTGTGGTCATCGCGGCATTCTGTTTTCCGGCGTGCCCAATCTTGCGTGGATATTTGGCTACTTCCGCACAAGCTGGACCATGCGGGCAGATCTGGTGGCTGACATGGTCTGTCGTTTACTCAATCACATGACCGACAAGGGCGTCGACGTTGTGACCCCGCAATTACGAGCGGAGGAACGCGATATGGAGATGCGCCCGCTGGTCGATCCGGAAAATTTCAATGCCGGCTACCTGACGCGCAATATCGATCTGTGGCCCAGGCAGGGTGACCGTGCGCCGTGGCTCTTTACCCAGGACTACTACAGTGAAAAAGACGATATCCCGGCGACCGATCTGGAAGACGGCACATTAATCTATCGATGAATTCGATATTCTCCGTCAGGCATCAAGACGGGGCCGTTCGAGGCAGGCAGTAATCTCCAGGCGTGACCTGGTCATCAAGGCTTCAAGGCTTTGGGCGGCAAGATTGGTTCCGGACAAATTGTCATCCTGTGCCAGCCGCTCCAGCGCGCTGAAGGTAAGGCTCAGTTTGAGAAGCGCGACGCTGCCACTCATGCTGGCCATCTTGTGGGCGCCACTTTGAATGCCGGCCATGTCAGCCGCCTCAATCGCTTCCTGCAGTTCGTCCAGCGCCTCCGGTGCATGCGTTTCGAAAATGTCGAGCATTTGCCTGAAAACCTCGTCGCCGACTTCAAGGCACATCTTGTCGAGGTATTTGATATCCACGACATCAAGCACTGAATAATTATCGACCACATCCAGTATTGACAGGTCGTCCATGATGTTTGCCACGGAATACACATCGTTCTGGATGTCATTGTTGTCCGCAGCCGCGGCGGTCGTCGCAATCGACGCCAGACAACGGTCGAGTTCTTCCTGCTCGAGCGGCTTGCGAATGACGCCGTTCATACCGGCTTCGAGATAAGCTTGTTGATCGCTGGTGAATGCGTTGGCGGTAACGGCGAAGATCGGAATATTAGCGTCTGACGCTCGAATTTTTTGCGCAACTTCAACGCCGCCCATATCAGGCAGGTTTATGTCGAGCAAAATAACGCCGAAGTTTCCGCGACGGTATGCATCGATCGCTTCAGCTCCCGTGGCGGCAATCGTAATGTCGTGACCGGCGTTCTCCAGCATTTGTGTGGCGACAATCTGGTTCATGACAAGGTCCTCGACCAAAAGAATGGACAGGGGCGATGAGGAAACCGGTTCCAATGCAATGACGGGCACCTCAACAGGTCTGTCGGCTTTCTCGAATTGCAGGTCGAAATGAAATTCGCTGCCTTCGCCAGGCGTGCTCTCAACTCTCAATTCACCGCCCAGAACGTCGACAATGTCGCGCGCGATCGATAATCCAAGACCGGTGCCGATACGGCCAGCGGGCTGATTGTCCAATTGACTGAAGCGATCAAAGATCAAATCCAGATCCTCGTTCGCAATGCCGGCTCCATCGTCGGAAACTGAAAATCCTGTTGTCTCTCCATCCATCGTAACGCTCAGTCTCACCGGCGCATCGCGTGAGAAATCGATGGCGTTTGAAATCAGGTTATAGATGACGTGGCGCAATCGGTTCCCGTCGCCAGTGACCCAGGTGGGAACGTCGTTACCGATGTCGATATCAATGGCCGGGCGGCCCAGTTCAAAGGCGCGCGCTGACATGACTTCGCAAACTTCGCTCACCGTTTCATGCAAATCGAAGACGGTGTATTCGGCCTGGAGTGCCTGACGCGGAGCCTCGATGGAATCGAGAATACCGTTGATAATATTCAGGAGTGTACGACCGGAATTCTCAATCAGGTTTGAACGTTTGAGGTTTTCCTCTGACAGCGCTTCCGTCCGTTGCAGACGGGCCAGACCCAGAATGCCGTTCAGAGGTGTTCTCAACTCATGGCTCATCGCCGCCAGAAAGTTGTCCTTGACCTTGTTTGCGTGATTGAGTTGCTGCCCCCGGGTTTCAAGCTCACTCGCCAGCTCATATTGTGTCGTCAAGACTTTCCGGTAGCCGTGCGTATAATTGAACCGGACGAACAACCAGGCCGAAAGGATAAAGACCAGAAGCCCGAACATCCGGTCACCGACAAGAATCAGGGATATCAGGAAGGGGATGACGGTGACGACAAACCGCATTTGCGAAAACCCGGGCATTGGTGCGTAAGGCCCGATCGTGCTGGAAAATGTCGTGATAAATAACACGATGCCCTTGTCGAGAGGGTTGCCCGACAAGAAAAAGAAGCTGAGGCCGAGGCCCCATGTCAGACCATAGATTCCGCCAACAAGGAAAAATATGGCCGCAGTCCGCCGCGGGTCTTCGAAATAGACCGGGTTGGCTTCGACACGACGGGCAAAAAGTCTGATGGCAATCCCACACAGCGTTATCAGGGCGATCCACGCCATCCAGCTCAATATCGGGATGGCATCGGACTGGAAAAAATGAAGCACACCCATGGTAAGCATATTGAGGATAATCGAACGCGAGGTAATCCCCTGACAAAAGGCGCTCAGCAGTTTGCACCGCGTATCATGTGTCGTATTATGCCAGCCGACGAACCGGTCGATTAATGAAACTTGATTTTGCAAAGTTGTCCTGTTTTTCGTTTACCGTACGGGTTATTTCCCTGGAAACATTGAAGCTATTTTGATCGGAAATATTAATTGAAGGCGACAAAAATCTGGTCGACCATCGCCAGTGTTCGCGATGTTCATCCCTTTATACAAAATATCAACAATGAAGTCGTGACGGAACTCACGACCCAGGCCATTGTCTCACTCGGCGGTTCTCAGGCCACACTGTGGGACCTCAATGAAGCTGCGGATTGTGCAGCGATCGCCAGTGCGCAAGTCGTCAGCATTGGTACCCCGAGCGATGACTGGGCGGCAGCAGCGATTGAGGCGGTAAAGATCGGCCGGCAACGGAATTTACCCTGGGTTCTGGACCCCGTGGCCTATGGCGTGTTGCCCTATCGAACAGAACTGGCTGATACCTTCCTCGACATGGGTCCGGGCGTTATCAAAGGCAACGCTTCAGAGATTCTCAGCGTCGCCGGCGCCCATGGCCAGAGCGTCGGTGCTGACAGCACCACGAACACCGAAGACGCACTTGATGCCGCCAATGAGGTCGCGGCCCGGTTTGACTGCGTTGTGATGGTTACGGGCGTACGCGATTTGATTACCGATGGCATGCGCGTGACCTGGCTGTCGAATGGTCACGAGTTAATGGCTAGTCATACCGGCACGGGATGCATGTTGGGTGCGGTCACCGGCTGCGCGCTTGCGGTGGCCGAAAATGCATATGAAGCAGCTGTCGCTGCCGCCGCCTATTTTTCCATCGCCGGCGAGATTGCCGCGGAAAACTCAAAAGGTCCGGGCAGCCTGAGGATGAATTTGTTTGACGCTCTGTACGCGCTGACGACCGAAGAAATTCAGCAACGGCTTCATTTACAGGACATGAGTTAAACGGGGGCGGCTCAGCCGGTTGAAATGTCAGGCGTATTGTTCTGAAAGACGTAGCCGACACCGTAGAGTGTGATGATGAATTTCGGCAATTTTGAGTCGACTTCGATCTTTTTGCGCAATCGACGGATCATGGCATCAACTGCCCGGTCGTAATTGACGCTGTCGGAACCACCGGTAATGTCGAGGATCTGATCACGGCTGAGGACCTTGCCGGCATTCGTCACCAGGGCCACCAATGTATCGAACTCGCCGCGTGTCAGGGAGACATCTTCACCCTCGATCGACATCAGTGTGCGGGCTGCCAGATTGAGCCGCCAACGACCGAAGACAAAGTCATCTTCACTGAACGTGCCGGATTGTTCTGATGCCGTAGTACGTTTGGCGAGGTTTCGAACGCGGATCACCAATTCAGCAAGATCGACAGGCTTGGTAATAAAATCATCGGCCCCGAGTTCGAGCGATCTCAGGCGATCAATCCGGTCCGATTTCTGCGTCACAAAAATAATGCCGGGATTGCTTGCTGACTGAAAGTTTTTGACCAGCGATGTGCCCTTGCCGTCTGGCAGGTTGATATCGAGGATAACAACCGTCGGCGTCCCGGATTTAAACTGCTTCTTGGCTTCGGCAATGGAATGTGCTTCGAGGACCATGAAGCCTTCGTTGTCCATGCGCTGGCACATGCTGTATCGTGCGACAGGGTCGTCTTCGACCACAAGTACACGGATATCCTGTTTGGCAGCGCTTGAATTCATTGGCTGGTTCTGTGTATTCCACCGAAAACGGTGCAACCCCTGCATTAAAATCATTTTTTTGATATTCAGGTAGTAAAGTCCCTGTTCGTCACAGTTTGGTCAAGATTGAATTCGACCAAATCCCGCGAATCTCCGTGGATGGCGACAATTTGGGTAAATTAATCTAGGATGATTGCTGTCAATCAGGGGATTTGTTACTTACTCGTTTTGTATCAGGCAGAGTCGGCTCCGGGTTTTATCCGGACTGAACTGGTGGGGACTGTGATGAAAAAACGCATTTTGTCTCGCGTCTGGGCGGTAATGCTAATGATTATCGTGCCGTGGTGCGGTGTTCAGGCGGCAGGTCTGTCAGGGGAAATAAAGGTCAAGGGCAAGCGTCCGCCCAAAAACCTCGTGGTGTATCTAACCAAGGATAATGCCGACGATACCGCTGACGCCGGGCAGGTGACCATCAGTCAGCGCAACGCAATATTTTCGCCCAAGCGGGTGGTCGTCGTAAAAGGTGGATCCGTCAAATTTCTCAACGATGAAGAACAGGACATTGACCACAACGTCTACTCGTTGAGTAAAAAGAACAAATTTGACATTGGCCTGGCGGCAAAGGGTTCGGTCGACGAAGTTGTTTTCAACACCACCGGGATCGTCAAATTCTTCTGTTCCGTTCACAAAAACATGCAAGGCACGGTCTTTGTCGTGCCCAGCAAATATTATGCAGTTTTGGAAAAGCCCGGAAAATTTGAAATTGAAGACGTGCCCGAAGGCAAATGGACCGTCAACGTTTCCGTCGCCCACCGGCGCTACAAAGCCAAACCGCAACGTGTCACGATCGCCGGGGACGGCGCTGAAAATGTCGTGGTTCTGGTTAGCAAAAAACGGTAGGTGCTGATCATGCGTTTCGTTACAGCAATCCTTACGTTTGTGTTTTTGGCCGGACCGTTCGCAGTAAACGTCGCCGCCCAGGACACTGGCACGATCTATGGGCACGTAAAAACCAAGGGTCACAAGGAAGTCCTCGCCAAGTGGTTGTCACAATCGATTGAAAATGACGAACCGGCCGGTGAGAGCTATGGAAACAAGAACGGGCTGCCGGACGGTGCCATCGACTACGGCAATTTGTCTGGCATCTACGTCATTTTGACCGACAAGGGATACAAGGGCGGGCGCTACCACGAGGCGCGCGTCGACAGCGATGGTTTCTGGCCCGCGGCTCTTGCGGTCTCGGTTGGTGACAAGATACGGGTCGAGAACAAAACCAGTAACGACATTACTGTATATCTGGCAGGCGACGGCGATGACGATATTCAGGAATTCCCGGTCATCGAGGAGGGCAGGTCGGAGACAATTGTGGTCAAGCTCACCGGCGAACTTGAACTCGGTGTTGATGAAATGGAAGACGAAATCATGTCGGTAGCGTCCGGTACGGGCTGGCGAACCCAACGATTATCGAGCGGGGATGATTACGAATTCGAAGACCTGAAGGCCGGCGCTTACGATGTTGTGTTCTGGTTCTGGCGTCTCGGTTCAATTGTGCGTCAAGTCACCTTGAATTCAGGACAGCGCCTGAAGGTTAATGAAATTTTGTCGGTCGACAGGATTATCAAGTAGGCTGTCCGTCTTTGGGTTACCAAATATCAGTCAGGTATAAATGGGTCTGCGCGCCAAAATATTCGCCGCTTTTTCAGTTGTCGTCTTTGGTCTGTTGGGGACGGTTGTCACCGTCACCAATACCGAAACCGAAGCCTTCGAAACCGAGCGTATTATTCGCCAGCTCAATCTGGCGCGCGACCGTTTTCAGCAGCGACTGGATGAACAGCGAGGCACAGCATTCACGCTGGTTCAAACCATCACTTCGGATCAAAAATACCGCGCCTTCCTCGAAGACATGAAAGACAATTTTTTCTCCTTCGCCGAGGAAATCGCTCGCGACACCAAAAGTGGCCTAGTGATCGTGGTGGACGACGAACTGGAGATCAGCGGTGTCTCCCGTCCGGTTCACAATCGTGATGACATGGAGGAACATGTCGAACGCGTGGCCGCGTCGATCAAGGCCGAACATCTTGAAAGTGTGTTTGACGAAGTCCTTGATACAGGCGAGGGCCAGACCCATGTGATCGCACTTGGAGAAGGGCTCGCCAATGCGGTATTTGTGCCGCTGAAAGAATCGCCCAAAGACGATTACGCCCTTGGCGTCGTCATGGTTGCCAATCAGATCAATGACGACTGGGTGCGAACACTGCTGGGCAATGAAGTCGATGACTTCACCGTGGCTTTCTTCGCCGGGAACCGGGCCGTCGCTTCGGATGCCTCGCAGGCCAATCGCCAGACACTGGTTGCATCCGCGACCGCTGAGGAACTCAGCCGTGTCACGCTGCAAAGTGATCGCCATATCGCCCTGCGCGCGCTGTTTGAGACGGCGGGTGTACCTGCGGGCTACATCGTCGCCGGCAATCTCGACCGGGCTCTGAAGCCCATAGGCGATCTGCAGCGCGAGTTGATGATTGTCGGTTTCATCGTGCTCGTCGTCGGCATGGCGATCGCGTTTGGTGTTTCGGCGCGGATTGTCCAGCCGATCCGCAAACTGGTCGATGCCACACATCACGTTAAGGATGGTGACTTTTCCTATCGCGTGGCCAAGCCATCCGCCGACGAAGTCGGCGAGCTTTCAATGGCGTTCCAGAACATGGTCGAGGGCCTGCAGGAGAAGGAGCAAATCCGCAATCTGTTCGGCAAGTACGTGCATCCCTCCATCGTCAGCGGCCTGATTGATAATCCCGATGAGCTCGGCGTCGATGGCCGCCATCAGGTCCAGACGCTGCTGTTCAGCGATATCCAGGGCTTTGTCGGCATCAGCGCCAACATGGACGCTGAGGAAACAGTTGATTTGCTCAACGAATATCTCGGCCAGATGACTGAGGAAATCACGCGCACGGACGGCATTCTCGACAAATATCTCGGCGATGGCATCATGTCGTTTTTCGGACCACCCTTTACGCCGGGCAATCATGCCTATGCGGCCTGTCGCGCCGCCATTCGCATGCAACGCCGGTTGACTGAACTCAGGCCGGAATGGGTGGCGCGCGGCATTCCTGAAATCAACGCCCGCATCGGACTGGCCACAGGTGAAGTTATCGTCGGAAACATCGGCTCGGAACAGACACGCGATTACACCTGTATCGGCGAGACCGTCAACCTTGCCTCAAGGCTCGAAGGCGTCAACAAGTACTATGGCACCCGGATTATCATCGACGCCGGCACCCGGGATCTGGCGGGCAAGGCGGTCAACGTGCGGGAACTGGACGTTATCAAGGTCGTGGGCAGCGAAGACCCGGTGCGCATATTTGAATTGTGGGGCTTTGACGAAGACGAGACCGCCGAACAGGTCGAACTGCGCGCAACCTATGACAACGCCATGATCGACTACCGCGCCGGTCGCTTTGAAGATGCCGCAGCGGTATTTGAAATCCTTGCCGGCGAGCCAACCGCCGATGCGCCCAGCCATACCATGGCCTTGCGCTGCCGCAGTTTCATCGACAATCCGCCGCAGGACTGGGACGGTGTCTATGCGATGGACAATAAATAGGCATTGGTGTCAAACCGGCGAATTCAGGAATTTTCGGCGGTGTTATTTTTCAGATCAATCAATTCGATGGGAAACAATACATTGATATCTGTGCCGCGTCCGAGGGTGCTGTCGATGGACAGTATGCCACCGTGCAATTCGACATAGGCGACGCTTAGTGGTAAGCCAAGGCCGGTTCCCTCATTTTTTTCGTGCTTGCCGATAGCTGTTTGACCGAACGGCTGCAGAACAAGCTTCAGGTCTTCTGCAGCTATTCCACTGCCTTGATCGCTGACTTTAAAGCCGGTACGGCCGTCAGGCAATTGCAGAACAGACACCGAAATCTTCATGCCACTTTGGGAAAACTTGATGGCGTTGGTCAACAGGTTCAACAGGACTTGCTGAATTTTCTGTCGATCCAGATTGAGGTAAATCGCCTTGTCCGCATGAATAAATTCAAGCCCTACGCCATCAGACAATGCTCGCTGACGAACGAACTGCAGACTGTCATTAATCGTCCTGGATAACTCGACTGTTTCAGGCATGAGCTCCATGGCTCCGGCTTCGACCTTGGACAGATCCAGAATATCGTTGACGATATTGAGGAGGTGAAGGCCGGACCCGAGAATGTCATCCGAATATTCGAGGTACTTTTCGTTCTCCATCGGGCCAATATACTGAGACGTCATAATTTGAGAAAAACCGATGACGGCGTTAAGTGGCGTTCTTAGTTCGTGGCTCATGTTGGCCAGGAATTCCGATTTGGATCGATTTGCTGACTCAGCTTCCATCTGTGCAGATAGTAACTCTTTTTCCTGCCGTTTTCGATCGGAAATATCGGTCACGATAGCAATGCCGCCTCCCACTGGCGTCGGCCCGAGATGAATTTCCAGCGTCCGGTGGTCTTCCATCGTCACTTCAATCGTTTGTTCCTTTTCCACCAGTTCGAAAGGACTTTTCAGTGGGGTATCCTGTGATGACGCGAAGCGTTCAAAATCACCTCGGTCAACAATGAATTTGATAAATTCAGTAATCGTTTTTCCAGGAGTCACCATTTCTTTCGGGACATCAAAAAGTTCGGCGAATTTGTTATTGCTAACGCCAATGGTCCGATATCGATCGACCAGCAAAATCCCACCTGGCATGTGTTTTAGCGCGATTTCCAGTTTGCTGCTTGTTTCATCAAGGCGTTGGGTATAAATCGCGAAAGTCATAAGGATCAGGCCGACGATGGCCAGCGTGCTCAGAATGAACAAGGTGTCGGCGATCCAGGGCGCATAACCCTTGATCAAAGGATCGGCAAACAGGGTATTGCAGATCAGCAACAGGGCCGTGCTCGTTACCCCGACAAGAATCTTGGGCCTTATATCATTTTTGGCGTATCCAATCAGGGCAACGACACCAATGGCAATGAGGATCAAGCTGATTCCTGAATCCCGCCCCATAAGCAGAGCGTCCATCGCGACTTGAAGGAGAGCTGTCGTAAATACCAGATTGGCCGCCATCCGATGGCGTCTCGTATGGTTGATCCATATCGAGATCAGATACCCTGACATCATCACGGTATTGACGATCAGAATCGGCAAGAAAAGTTCAGCGTCAAAAAAGAGGTAAAAAGCGTTGTAAATGAGGTTGTAGCTGAGGGCCAGAACGCCAGCAATATTGACGACCGTAACGTGTCGGGTATCCGCACCAACTTCGCCAAACACACCAATATTTGCGATGCGTTGTAAAATTTTACCAATCAAACGCGACAAACGAACGGACTTTCCTTATTGGCCGGATATTGAGCCATATATGCATTCTTTGTGCGGTCAAAGTCACTGCAATTTCAGATCAATGTAATTTGAACGCGGTGCAGGTTAACTTGAACTCGTGCGCGAGATCATTAATGCCGCCAGCGGCGCAAGCCGAGGAGCATGAGTGAGGCCAGCACAGAGATGGCCAGGGCCAGCGTCCACGCCATCATGTTGCTAACATGGCCCGGCAGCAGGGCCAGGGCGAAGCAGAACGAGGTGTAGGAGATCAGGCCGTTGCGGGTATTGGAGATGGTCGCGGCGGCAAACTTCGGCCCGTAACTCGTATGCAGCATCCAGGCGTTGGCCGAAAGGATCACCGGGAAGGCGAACGCGACACCGGTGAGCGAAGGACCCAGTGATTTGGTGAAAGTCGCGGCTAGCGCTACTGCACAACTGCCGATCAGGGCGCGGACGAGCAAAAATCCGATACCGCCTTTGCGTTTGGCCTTGTCGCCGCCACCTGACTGGTCATAACCCTTGTATCGAAACAGATTGCTCAGACCAAAACTGACGGCAACCAGAATTGTTGCGGCGAGGAAGTCCGGTTCATAAGTGACGATGGGCCAGCTCACGATGCCCCAGACAACCGTCGCCACCGCCCAGGTCGGCCAGAAACCTGAAAACCTGCCGGAGGCGTGGGCGTAGACCGTGACATAGGTGTGGACAGCGAAGACACCGGTAAAACTGATCAGGGCGCTGTGGGCGAGAAACGCCGGTTCAACAACCCGGGCAACAAAGAAGAACCCGGGGCCAGCGTTCAACGGCAGAGCTATGATCAAGGCGGCAAGTACAACGCCTGCGCGCTCGGCAACAAGGGAGGCCGTCATCAGGATCGTACTGGTGGCGACGACCTTGATTAAAAAGTCGGTTAGAAGATCAGCATCCAAAAGGAGTATAGCCTTTGCAAGAGCGGGAAAACATTCGGGATGTCGGGTTTAACAGCTTGTCCGGCGCCGAGCGAGATTGTTTTTCGTGCCACTTCGTCCCATCATGGCAGTGGTGGTAACGCAGATTGAGGGCGCCCGGTGGCAAGCGACAACGAACAACTTGAGCTAAAGGTCGATATCTGGCGGGGGGATGCAGACGGGGCCTATCAATCCTTTGACGTCCCGGCGCGTCGCAGCCAGACGGTGCTTGATGTTGTCACCTGGATTCAACGCAATCTCGACGCCACATTGTCCTACCGTTTTGCCTGCCGGGTCGGCATGTGTGGCACTTGCGCCATGACGGTCAACGGCAAGGCGCGCTGGACCTGCCGTACGCAACTGCATGCCATTCTCGAAGATGATCAACTCATTCTTGGACCATTGAAAAACCTGCCCGTGGTTAAGGATCTGGCGACCGACATGGTACCGTTCTTTGACAAATGGGAGCGCGCCAGCGGCTATTTTGTACCGGGTGAAACACCCGAAGGCACCATGGCACCGGTTGATCCCGGCAGTCGTGCCCGCAAGTCAGCCAGTGCCGCCATTGAATGCATCGGCTGCGGGATTTGTTACGCGTCTTGCGACACCGTTGCATGGCGTTCGGACTATCTCGGACCCGCCGCGTTGAACCGGGCGTGGACGCTGGTTAATGACGAGCGTGATGGCGACAAGGCTGGACATTTGCGTTCTGCTGCCGGGGAAGCCGGTTGTCACGCCTGCCACAGCCATCAGTCCTGCGCCGAGCTGTGCCCCAAGAGTCTTAATCCGACGGCCTCGATCTCCGGCCTCAAGCGCCATGCTTTCGCTGCAGCGCTAAAGGGGACGTTATGAGCGTGCGCGTTGATGTCTGGGCCTATTCCCTGCAACGCCTCAGCGCCATGATCATGGCTCCGATGGTCATAATCCACCTCGGCCTGTTGATTTATGCCGTGCAGGGCGGCCTTAGCACGGCGGAGATGCTGGGCCGCACGCAATCCAGCGTGCTCTGGCCGATGTTTTATGGCGTATTTTTTGTCGCCGCCGGGCTGCATGCTTCCATCGGTCTGCGCACCATTCTCAAAGAAACGTCTTTGTTTTCGCGACCACTGACGGACGGGTTTGCCTTTGTCTTCCTGGTCGCCGTCCTGATTCTTGGCGTTCGCGCCGTGGCGGCAATCGCATGACCAGCTTCGCCACGCGCAATCATCCGGCATATTGGGCGTTTGTCGTGCACCGGGTGTCAGGTCTGGCGCTCGCGGTATTCTTGCCGGCGCATTTGTTTGTGCTGTCTTTGGCGGTTGAGGGCGGGGCCTCGCTGGATGCCTTCCTGCATTGGGCGGAGGCACCGCTGGTCAAGCTTGCGGAAACCCTGCTGGTGATCCTGTTCGCGGCGCATATGGCAGGTGGACTTCGTTTGCTGGCGGTCGAATTTCTGCCGTGGCAGGATCGTCAACGTACCTTCATAGCGCTGGGTGGAGCCGTGGCCATTGCGGCGGGGCTAATGTTCATGCTCAATATCGGGATCGCCTGATGGAAATCAATCGCCTCAAGACAGACATCCTGATCCTCGGCAGTGGCGGGGCCGGACTGTTTGCCGCACTTCACGCCCACAAAACCAATCCCGATCTGAACATCACCATCGCCGTCAAGGGATTGCTCGGCAAGTCGGGTTGCACGCGCATGGTCCAGGGCGGTTACAACGTGGCACTGGCCAACGGCGATTCTGTTGAGCGTCACTTCATGGACACCGTTGAGGGCGGTAAATGGATCAATAATCAAGATCTGGCGTGGACCCTGGTCAACGGTGCGATTGAACGCATCCATGAGCTTGAAAACGAAATTGGCTGCTTTTTTGATCGCAACGCCGATGGCACGGTGCATCAGAAGGCTTTCGCCGGACAAACCTTTGACCGCACGGTGCACAAAGGCGATCTGACGGGGATCGAGATCATCAGCCGTCTGGCCGAGCAAGTCTGGCACCGCGGCATCGACCGGCTGGAGGAACACCGAGCCGTCGCCCTGATCCCGTCGGAAGATGGCGCGCGGCTGGCCGGCGTTCTGCTTGTCGATGTGCGCAGCGGGCAATTCACCCTGGTCGAGGCCCAGGCCGTGCTGCTGGCGACCGGCGGCGGGCCGACGATGTATCGTTATCACACACCGTCAGGCGACAAGAGCTGCGACGGCATGGCCATGGCCTACAACGCGGGATTGCCCTTGCGCGATATGGAAATGGTGCAGTTTCACCCCACGGGTCTGGTCGCGGGCCGCGACACTCGCATTACCGGCACCATCATCGAAGAAGGTTTGCGCGGCGCCGGGGGCTATTTGCTCGATGGCAACGAGAACCGTTTCATGGCGCAATACGACGACCGGGCAGAACGCGCGACCCGCGATATCGTCAGCCGTGCCATGTTCGATCAGATGCGGGCCGGGCGCACGGCGGCCAACGGCGGCGTCTACATCACCATGCGACATCTTGATGGCAAGATGGTGCGCCGCATGTTCAAGGGCATGGTCGAACGCTGTGCCGATTGCGGCTTTGATCTCGTCGGTGGACTGGTCGAGGTTGTGCCCACGGCGCACTACATGATGGGCGGCATTGAGTTCACACCGGAATGCTTCACAGATTTGCCCGGGCTGTTCGCGGCCGGAGAGGATACCGGCGGCGTCCACGGGGCCAACCGCCTCGGCGGCAATGGCGTCGGCAATTCGACCGTGTTCGGCGGCATTGCCGGCGATGCGATGGCGGACTGGGTGACGGAGCAGGGCGTGTTTGCCGCGCCCGATCAGAACGTCATCGATCAGGCTGTCGCTGCGGCCCTTGCGCCATTTGACCAACCGGTCGGCGACATGAATGATATTCGCGAGCGGCTGAATGACCTGATGTGGGAAGATGCCGGGATAATTCGCGATGCCGACAGTCTGGCCCGAGCGGCCACCGGGATCGAAAATCTGTCAGACGACTTGTCAACTTGCGGAGTTGCCCCTTCGGATCGCAAATTTGATGTCTCGTGGCATGACTGGCTTAATCTGGAAAGCCAGATCGCTGTCAGCCGCATGATCATCGCTGCCGCAGAGGCACGGGAGAATTCGGCGGGCGCGCATTTCCGCACCGATTTCCCCGAACCCGCACCGGCGGTCGGAGCCTTCCACACTGTTGTGCGTCGTGCTGATCAAGGCATGACGGTGTCGCGCAAAGATGTCACATTTACCCGGGTACAGCCGGGCGAGAGCCTGATCGAGGAGGCGTCATGAGCATCATCGAAACAAGCGGCGCAATCACCGAGACCGTCATTGAAGAGGCGGGGCTTGAAATCATGCGCCGCGCCGCGATCTATATTCCCGATGATTACCGCCTCGGCATTACAGACATGATGGCGGCGGAGGAAGGTGAACTCAGCCACTTCGTCCTGCAGTCGATGGTCGAGAACTGGGAGGCTGCCGAGGGAGATGGCCGCCCGATGTGCGCCGATACCGGTCTGCCGCGCTATTACGTCAAGGCCGGGAATGATGCGCGCATTGACGGCGGCTTCATCGCCCTGGAACGCGCGCTGCGGCGGGCCACGGCGCGGGCGACGCACGAAGTCCCGCTCAGACCCAATCGCGTGCACCCCTTAAGCCGGGCCGATACAAACAACAATGTCGGCATCGGCGCACCGGAAATAGATTATTCGTTCGAGCCCGACGCCGACTGGATCGATATAACGACCGTGCACAAGGGCGGTCTGTTCGGAACGGATTACCGCATGCTATTTCCGGGCGACGGGATCGACGGCATCAAACGCTTTTTCCTTGATACCATGGTGCAGTTCGGCCGCCGCGGTCTGGCCTGTCAGCCGGCGATTGTCGGCATCGGCATTGGCGGCAGCAAGGACGTCTGCATGACACTCGGTAAACAGGCGGCCTGTCTGCGTGTGGTCGGCGATGAAAACCCCGACCCTGAAATTTCCAAGCTGGAGCGCGAATTGAAGGAACTCGGCAACAATATCGGCATGGGACCGATGGGCTTTGTCGGCAAATCGATGATCGTTGATTGCCACATTGAGGTCGGCTGCACCCATACCGGCGGCATGCCTGTCAGCGTGCACAGCTTCTGTCTTTCGTCGCGTCGAGCCGTTGTTCGTTTGCATGCCGATGGCGAAGTTGAATACCGCCCCGATCCCGCCTGGTTCACGCCATACATGCGGCGGGAGGGCATCGAATGAAGACGGCTCGTTTACAACTGCCGATCAATCCCGATGATCTCAAGGGCCTTGAGATCGGCACCATCATTTATCTTGATGGCGTGCTCTATACCGGCCGTGAAGGCTTGTACAAACGCATCATCGAGGCTGGTGAAACACCCCCCACGCCCTTGAAACAAATATCCAACGTCAATTTTCACTGCTCACCCGCAGCAGCCATCAACGATGACGGAACCTATAACGTGGGCGCCGCCACCGGGACCGCCAGTTTCCGCTTCTCCAAATGGATGGCGCGCTGGTTCGAGATGTCGGACTGCAAGATCATCATCGGCAAGGGCGGCATGGCCCCGGAAGATTATCAAACTCATTTTGTGCCAAACAACGCGGTCTATCTCACGACGGTCGGTTATGGCACCGGGGCGTTGCTGGGCCGTGGCATCAAGCGCGTGGTCGACGTGCACTGGCTGGAAGAATTGGGTATCGCCCAGGCCATGTGGGTGCTGGAGGTCGAGAACTTCGGCCCCTTCCTGCTGGAGAGTGATCTCGACGGTCGCAGCCTGTTCCACGAATCTGGCGAAGAAGTGAACAAAAATCTCGAAAGCCTCTACAGTGGTCTCAAACCACCGGCACTGAAACGCTACGGCGAAACCACGTCGCGCGACGACGAAGTTATCTAGGTCTGAATTTCCATGACGGACGCCACCTTCAAAGACAACCTCGTTTCCTGGATCATCGAGCAGGGGCTCGACGATACGCTGTACCCGGCGTTGATCAGTGAACTGGGGAGGCGATTGATCGCCGGCGGTATCCCGGTTAATCGCATCAGCATCGGTGGCATGCTTTTGCATCCCGTGCTCGGTGCCAACGACATCGTCTGGGAAGCGAAACTGGATGAAGTTCGTGTGCAAAAGGCCCCGAGACAAATTTTCAAGTCCGATGATTTCAAGAATGCGCCTTTTTTCCACTCCGTACTTCATCAGGAACCTTTCATTCGTTATCGCCTGGAAGACGGCCCCTGCGAGCCCGAATTTCCGATATTCGATAAATTTCGTGCCGCCGGAATGACGGATTATCTGACGTATTACTTCTTTTACGGCAACAGGGACAAAGCGATCTGGGCCGATCTGCCGCCGGGTATCGAAGGCATTGCCATGTCTTTCTCGACGCGCAGTATTGGCGGGTTCGCCGACGATGAAATCGACCTCATAAATGCCATTTCATCACCGCTCGCCCTGACGGCCAAACTGATCAACACGCACGAACTGTCCCGGACAATTCTTGATTCCTACCTTGGAAGCTATTCCGGTGGCATGGTGCTCGACGGTGCGATCGAGCGCGGCGACGGGCGGTTGATCGATTGCATTCTGTGGTACTGCGATCTCCGCCAATCGACGGCCCTGGCGGACAAATTGCCTTTGGTCGACTTCCTGCAAATGCTGAATGTCTATTTTGACGCCACGGCGGGCGCTGTGATTGAGCATGGCGGCGAAGTCCTGCGCTACATCGGTGACGCCGTGTTCGCGATATTTCCCTACGAGGAGGGAACCCGGCCGCCCAAAGCCATGGCACGCGCGGCCGTGGCGACCGCCCGGGAAGCCATGGCGCGCGTCGACCAGCGCAACAGAGAACGAGTTGAAGCAGGTGATGAACCCATTCGCTTCGGCATATCGTTGCATACCGGACAAGTCATGTACGGCAACATCGGCACCGACGAACGCCTCGAATTTTCCGTCATTGGCCCCGCCGCCAACGAAGTCGTCCGCCTCGAAAGCCTCTGCAAGGTAACCGGTACACCGCTGGTCGCCTCGGCGGATTTCAAGGAAGTCTCCGGCGATGAAATGATATCGCTGGGCACCCACGAAGCCGCCGGCGTCGAAGGCGGCCTCGAAGCCTTCACCTTCCCCGATTTCATGCCGGACGACTAAACGTTCTGCAGTTTGTCGCGGATGTTTTGGCGACGCATGAGTTTTTGCTGGGCGTGTTCCGGGAAGTCGGTCAACAGGATAACGTTGGTTTCGATCAGCACGCTGATCAGATCTTCGATGATGCGCAACAAATCGCTGTCTGAATCCTGTAAATAGGACCGCATCGCCTCTTCGGAGCGGCCACCGGTGACAAAGGCGATTAATTCGGGATCATTTTCGTCCAGCACTTCAGGCGCAGCCGGGTGAGGGCGGTCGAAGATCGCGACGACCTTCCCCTCTGTATCTCTTGCTACATAACGCATTGACCAGCCCCGGAGCCCTTCAGGCCCAATCCCCTGTCATAGACAAAATACCCGCGACCGAGCGGTCACCGGTATCTTGTGCAGATTAGGTTGGAAAGTTGCGCCCGACAAGGGCCGGACTGAAGATAAAATGGCTTGCGACTAGATGCCGCCGGCCGGAACGAGCGAGCGAATAACGACACTGTATTTACCTGATGGATCGGTATAGGTCTGCCAGGTGCCGCCGGGGGCATAATAGTCCGACGTCGTGACGCTGGACGTTGCTACATCGGCGGTCACAGGCGCGACAAACAGGCCAAACATGCCGAGGACCCAGATGCCACCACCCGTCACCCATGCGCCAATGACTTTGCGCGAAATGATCGGTCTGGTGCTTTTGGTTCTGGTTGCTTTGGTCATCGTCTGCGTCGCTATGATAGCCCCCTATCAGTTGGGATCGGTCTATGATTCCGTTTCATAAAACCCATATGGGAACGCCTGATTTATCCACAAGGCTTGAATGTGAAAAAAACCACCATTTTCGTGAAGTCCCTGCCTTACAACGATTTTTTGGCGATTTTTGCTGATCACACTTGCGTGTGGAGCCTTGATGGCGGAAAGTCACGGCGCGCTGTTAATACCGCCGCGTAATAATATTTCAGGATTCCCGAGCATGTTGGAACAATCTTGACGACTGACGACAAATCACCTTCTGAGACGGCCCTGATTATCGGTGCCGGCCCTGCCGGACTGACGGCGGCGTGGGAATTGCTGCAACGAACCGATATCAAGCCGATTGTGCTCGAAGCCTCACAGGAAATTGGTGGAATCTCCCGGACAGCGGAATTTATGGGCAACCGGATCGATATCGGCGGCCATCGGTTCTTTTCCAAATCCGACCGGGTAATGAACTGGTGGCTGGATATTCTGCCGCTGCAGGGCTCGAAGGCCGGCGGTATCAATATCAGCTACCAGAACAAGTCGCGCTGGATTGCATTGCCGAAGGACGGTCCGGACCCCGAGGCCGAAGACAACGTCATGCTGGTGCGCAGCCGCACCTCGCGCATCCTGTTTCGCGGTAAATTTTTCGATTATCCGCTTAGCCTGAGCCTCGGCACGCTGTCGAAACTTGGCCTGTCGGCGACGATGCGCATCGGGTTCAGCTATCTCTTTGCACAGGTCCTGCCCATTAAGCCGGAGAAATCCCTGCAAGACTTTATCGTCAACCGCTTCGGGCGGGAGTTGTATGCCACCTTCTTCCGCGACTACACGGAAAAGGTCTGGGGCGTGCCGTGCGATGAGATATCTGCCGAATGGGGTGCCCAGCGCATTAAGGGATTATCGCTGATCGGGATGGTCAGTAACGCCTTCAGTGCCATTTTCAGATCATCATCAATTGATCAAAAATCGATTGAAACCAGTCTGATAGAGCAGTTCCTTTATCCAAAACATGGCCCGGGCCAGATGTGGCAACGGGTCGCAGAGAAAGTTCAGGCCGCTGGTGGCGAAGTGCAGTTTGGTACCCGTGTTGTCGGGCTCAACAAAACGGGTGATCGCATATCCTCATTGGTCGTTGAAATGGACGAGGGTAAGCGGGAGATTGAGGCGGACCATATCTTCTCGACGATGGCCGTGCGCGATCTGTTTGAAAACCTCAGCCCGCCGCCACCTGATGACGTGCGCGAAGTTGCTGAAGGCCTACTGTACCGCGATTTTGTCACGGTTGGTGTGTTGCTCGACCGGCTTGAACTCGGCGGCGGGGCTACGGGCAGGGATCTGGCTGCGAAAGTCCCGGATAACTGGATTTACATACAGGAGCCCGGCGTCAAGGTCGGTCGCTTGCAGATTTTCAACAACTGGAGCCCCTATATGGTCGCCGATCCTGACAAGGTCTGGATCGGCCTCGAATATTTCTGCGACGAAGGCGATGAGATCTGGTCGCTCGATGACACCGAGATGTCGGCGCTGGCCATCCGTGAACTCGACCAGATCAATGTCGCCCGGCCCGAAGCCGTCCAGGGGACGACGGTGATCCGTGTGCCCAAGACCTATCCCGCCTATTTTGGCAGTTATGAACGCTTTGATGAGGTTCAGGCCTGGTTTGATGGCATCGAAAACCTCTATCCCATCGGGCGCAACGGCATGCACCGGTACAACAACCAGGACCATTCGATGCTGGCAGCGATGACGGTCGTCGACGGCCTGATCGCCGGTAATATCGATCGTAATTTGCTCTGGTCTGTCAACGCCGAAGCCGAATACCACGAAGAATCCGACAAATGAAGCGCGTCACTCCCCTGTACCTGTTCCCTCTGGCGTTGCTGATCGTGGTGCAAGTGCTGTTCATGATGCGCGACGACTCACCCTTGCCCAATCATGCGCTGTGGGGCACGGACGGCTATATGCGGCTGTTGCGGGTCGAGGCCCTGGCGGAGACCGGGCAGTGGTTCAATTCGACCATCGGGCGCGCCAATACGCCGCACGGCGATACATTGCACTGGACGCGGCCCTTTGACGTCTTGCTGCTGGCCGGGGCTGCGCCGCTGATCCCCGTCCTCGGCCTGAAAGAGGCTCTCTACTGGTGGGGCGTCTTCATCAGTCCGGTTTTGCACTGGCTAACCTTGCTGGCCCTGATGTGGGCATCCCGACCGCTCATCCCTCGTGAGGGACTGGTTTATCTCGGCGTTGTCTCGTTGGCGCAACCGGCGTTGCTGTCCTATTACGCCGCCGCGCGCCCGGATCATCACAGTCTGATCGGATTGCTCTTTGTGCTGCTGTTCGGCCTTGTGCTGCGGCTGCTGACGGGTGATGGGAACCGGCGTACTACTCTGATCGCCGGTGCCGTAGCTGGCCTCGGCCTCTGGGTGAGCGTTGAGTTCCTGCTGCCCATTGCCATTGCCCTGATGGCACTTGGTCTCGCCTGGCTGGCTCACCGTGCGGACTACGCCAGAGCGGCGCGCGATTTTACCCTCGGGGCGGTTCTGGTGGTTGCTTTCGCGTTGATCGTCGAGCGACCGGCCAGTGAGGAACTAATGATCGAATACGACCGGATCTCCATCGTGCATCTGTTTATGCTGGGCATGATCCTGGCGTTCTGGCAGGCGGCGATGGTTCTGAACCCGGACACGCGAAGATTTCGACTGGGCGTTGCCGTGCTGGGCGTCGTGGCCGTGGCGATCGCTATCGCCAATGCCTTTCCACTGTTTTTCGCCGGACCCTATGCGCTGGTCGACGCCCGCGTCGTCTCCGTCTGGTTCAAGGATACAGCTGAAGTTCGATCCTTGATAAACCCGGACAACCCTTTGAAATCGTTGCGCGAAAGCCTTTTCATGATGGGGCCGATCCTGGTTGCCGGGCCGTGGCTCTGGCACCTGATCCGGCGCGAACCACCGGCGCAACAGCAGGGCTGGATGTTCATCGCCCTGGGATTGTTGGTGTTTGTGCCGCTGGCGCTTTATCAGGCGCGCTGGGCGACCTATGCCGAATTCCTCATTGTGCCGGCTTATACTGCGGTGATCCTGGCTTTGCTGGCGCGGCTCGACGGGCAGGGCATTCCGGTGGCTCGCGGGGCTCTGTTGGCGCGGGCGGCGGCGCGGGCGATGATCGTCGGCGGCATGACGACGGCCTTCCTGCTGCTCACCGTGATCGTCTACAAACTGGAAGATCGCGCACCTGCGACACCGGGCTGCGGTATGGCGGCGATGTCAAAGTATCTCGCCACGGAACCCGGCCTCGCCGCACCGGGTAAACGCATCATGACGCTGGTTTTCTTCGGCCCTGAAATCCTCTATCGCAGCCAGCACGCCGTGGTCGGTACACCGTATCAGCGTAATACCGCGGGCATTCTCGACACCATCGATTTTTTTGCGGCCGTTGATCCGGCCAGATCGCAGGCCATCGCCCGCAAGCGCGGCATCGACCTCGTCATGCTGTGCACGTCGGCGAAGGAGGGCAGTTGGTACAAGGCTCCGGGTTCTACGTTCAACCAACTGGCATCAGATCAGCCGCCGGGCTGGCTGTCGCCGGTGGTTCTGCCCGACGATCTGGCAAAGACATTCCGTTTGTTTTCCGTGAAACCGGGAGCGAGCTGACGTGAGCGTGTTCGATTTTTTCAGGCGCTTCCCCGAATTCGCCGTGCTGGTGCTGATGGCGATCATTACTGTCGGCCTTTCTTACTGGCTGGGCACGCCGTTTGTCATTCCGGACGAACGTATCCGGATATATCTCGGCTTTCGCTATGCTGTGCCCGTCGCCATGGCCGGGATCTTTTTTGCCCTGCCGCTGCTGGTGCGACGTCAAAGGGGCGATGATGTGCCGTCGGTTGCCCGGGAACTCGGCTGGAGTGCCGCCTTTGTCGGCATCTTCACCGGCGTCATGTGGCTGCATTTCCATATCAAGATGTGGGTGCCACTGATCAACCCCATACGTTTCGATGACGCCTACCAGCGCCTCGATATCATGCTTGCTCCCCTGATTAATGCCATGACGGTCATTCGTAGTTTTGTTGATACCTGGTTTCCGGCGGTCGATAGCTGGTATCTCGCGTTTTTCATGGGCATGTTCTTTGTCTCATTCAGCTATCACATCATCTGGGATCGCGAGGGTTTTCGCCGGGTTTATCTGGCAACGATGGTCAATCAATCGCTGGGTGCGTTGTCCTACCTGATTGCCCCGGCGGTTGGGCCGTTTCTCTATGGCGGCGGGCCCAACTACATGGCGACGGCCTCACAGACAGGTATGTGGGAGGCGTACAATACGTTGCTGGCCAACGGTCCGACCTGGCTTGAACAGTTCGGCCAGTCCTATTTCAACGCCGGTCTCGCAGCCATGCCGTCGTTGCACGCCGGCGCTGCCTGGGTCTTTGTCTGGTATGCATTTGCCCACAAGACCCGGCTGAAATGGATTTATGTCGTGGCCTATTGCTGGATATTGATTGAGGCCGTGGTCTCCAAATGGCACTACGTCATCGACTTGCCAGCGGGCATTGCACTCGCCGCGTTCAGTATCTGGATCGCCAACAAATTGCTGGCTCGGGGCGCAACGGCAGAATCTGCCCGCTGAGCGCCTCGTTTCCAACTTTTAAGATTCAGTAAAAAGATTAAGGTACCCCGTTAACCTGCTGTAAAATAATCACTTATTTCACCTGATCACTAGCCAGTGATGACATCAGACTGGCACACCGATTGCTTTGTTATTAGCAGTCGGAAGGGCCGGAATATCTCCCACCGCAAGAAACGTCCTGGTCTTTCCATAACTTCAGATGAGCCCCCTCTGAAAATGGAGCGGAACCATGCGATACCTTGATGAAAACCGAAATTACCAGCGCGAACTGGCAATAAGCCTTGTAAAGACCTGTGGCCTTGAAGGCGCCCGCGACTTCGCCAGGTCTAACCAATGGAACGGCGTCGCCCAGGAAATCGATGTTGTCGAAGGCAATGTTGTCTTCGAAGGTGACGAAATCCTGCTGCACTGAGCTATACTCGCACTGGATAAATTTCAGGAGTGACGAGTGGAAATGGCGTTCGGACTGCGCATCGTCTTTTATCTGATTGCCGGGTACGCGCTGTTTACGGCGGCTCTCTATCTGGCCCAGCGCAAGATGATGTATTTCCCGGCCCAGCACCTGCCGACGCCGATTGAAGCAGGGCTCGCCGTCGCTCATACGGTGAAACTGAATACCGCCGACGGCCTTGAGCTACTGGCCTGGCACGTGCCAGCCAAACCCGGCAGCAACCTTCCGACAATTGTTTATCTGCACGGCAATGGCGGCAATATTGCCGGCCGCACCCACCGCGTGCGCCCGCTTGTTGCCAACGGTTACGGCGTTTTACAAGTCGAATATCGTGGCTACGCCGGAAATCCCGGCAACCCGACGGAGCAGGGCCTGTATGCCGACGCCCGCGCCGGTCTCGACTTCCTCAAATCAGAGGGTGTATCGCCGAACGATATCGTATTACTGGGCGAATCGCTGGGCAGTGGCGTCGCGGTCGAGATAGCTGCCGAAATGGGCCGGGCCGGCACGCCGGTCAGGGCCCTCGTACTCGAAGCGCCCTATACCTCAATCACGGATGTCGCCGCCGGCGTTTACTGGTTCCTGCCGGTGCGCGCGCTGATGAAGGATAAATTCGAGTCGATTGAAAAGATCGGCGAAATCGACACGGCCTTGCTGGTCATTCACGGCGAACATGACCGCACCATTCCCGTCGTCCTCGGCCAGCGCCTGTTGGCGGCCGCGTCCGAGCCCAGAACCGGCATATTCATCCCCATTGCGGGCCACAACGATCTCGCGGCCCACGGCAGCGACAGGCATATCCTCGACTTTTTGGCGACCAGATAGGTCAAATCGACAAAATTGTATCGTTTAGTTCAGGGTATATTTATCGGGAAGTTATTCAGCTATAGTTAGACATTAAATTCAGTTTTATGTGTGGCACTACTTCGGTGAAAGTAAGGGGGATCCAAATGAAAAAAATGGTAATTGTTTTGGCAATTCTTGTTGCCGGGTCGATGACGCTGATTTCAAATCCATCGCAGGCAGCTAAATGCCAGGGTAAATATGATAAAATTCATAAAGCCTACCAAGAGAGCATGCTGGCCCCAAAGAAGAAAGAAAAAGTACAGCATTTACTTCAAAAAGCCGCTGATTTTAATAGCAAAGGCAAAAAGAAGAAGTGTTTGAAGCAGGTCAAAAAGGCAATGAATATAATGAGTAAATAGAATCCTGCGTGGGCGAAATCAGCCGAATGACCAGGTTTTAATCTTCCGCTGAAAATTTTCCCCGGGTTCGTTTCAAGGCGCCGCGCTGGGTTTTGTTATCCGTGCGGCGTTTTTTTGCGTTGCGCGAAGGTTTGGTGGCGCGGCGAGGGATGGGGCGTATCGCTGCCGTCTTCAACAATTCGATAAGACGTTCCAGCGCGTCCTCGCGATTTTGTTCCTGCGTGCGATAGTTCACTGCCGTCAGCACGATTACACCTTCTTTGGTCAAGCGACGGCCTGCCAGTTTGGCGGCGCGGGCGCGCATGTCGGCCGGCAGTCCGCGCGCGCCTTTCAGGTTGAAGCGCAACTGCACCGCACTTGAAACCTTGTTGACGTTCTGGCCGCCGGGCCCGGACGCGCGAATGAAGGTTTCTTCGATGTCAGCGCGATCAATCTGAATGGTTGGTGTGATTTCAATCATGGCAAAATAAGTCGTGATGGAGCGAAATATCGGTCGGCAAGTCGAATGTATAAGCCTATTGTGCCGCCAAATACAGCGTCCGAGGAAAATCGTGTCCGACAACAGTCCAAAACCAGCGATGGGATTTTATGAGTTCGTTGCCCTGGCAGCGGCCATGTTCTCGCTCGTCGCTTTATCAGTCGATGCCATGTTGCCGGCCCTGCCACAAATGGGCCGGGACCTCGGATCTCTTGATCCCAATGAAAACCAGCTGATTATCGGCTCCATGCTGCTGGGATTGGGCCTCGGGCAATTGTTCTACGGGCCGCTCTCGGATTCAATCGGTCGCAAGACACCGATCTACATGGGCATATTTCTTTACCTGGTGGGCTGTCTGATCTGCGTGTTGTCGACATCGATGCCGATGATGCTGGCCGGTCGATTGCTGCAGGGCCTCGGCGTCGCGGGCCCGCGCATTGTTGTGGTTGCCATTATTCGTGATCAGTTCGAAGGCAACGCCATGGCCCGGGTGATGTCGTTCATTATGACGGTGTTTATTCTGGTGCCGGCGCTGGCACCTGCGATTGGCCAGGGCATCATGGTCCTCAGCACCTGGCGCTGGATTTTTGGCTTGTTCCTCGCCCAGGCACTGATTTCCCTCATCTGGTTCTATTTCCGTCACCCGGAAACCCTGACTCTCGATCGCCGCCGACCGTATTCGCTGCGAAGGATACTGCGCGCTACAGCCGAGGTTTTCCGTCACCGCATTGCTTTCGGTTACACCGTGGTCGCCGGTTTCATATTTGGTGCATTCCTCGGATATCTCAATTCGACGCAGCAAATATTTGACGTCGTTTACGGCCGCGGCGATCAAATGCCGTTCTATTTCGCGGTTCTGGCCATGGGGCTGGGTGCTGCCTCGCTCTCCAACGCCAAATTGGTCATGCGCTACGGCATGATGAGATTGTCGGCGATCTCGCTCGCCATTTTCTGCGGACTTTCCATCGCCTTTTTGTTCTATGCCATCGCCTGGGAGGGTGCGCCGCCCTTCGCGCATTTTGTCATCTTCTGTACGGTCGATTTTTTCTTCATCGGCATATTGTTTGGCAACATGAATGCGGCAGCCATGGAGCCAATGGGGCATATCGCCGGTGTAGCAGCCGCAGTTTCGGGCTTCATTACGTCCGTCATGTCGGTGATTTTGGGTACGATTGTCGGGCAGTTTTTCGATGGTACCGTAATTCCGCTGATTGCCGGGTTTGCCGTCATGGGGTGTATTGCCGGATTGTTAATGTACTGGGCGGAGCGTGGTCGAAAAACGAAATGAAGCGGATGATGGTCGCCGGGGTGACTACCTGGAAGGCACGACGCAGGCGCGCATTCGAAAATCTGCCGCCTTCGTCAAGGGCCGCCATTTCGTCCCGGTCGAGGTCAACGCCCAGGCCAGCGCTCTGGTCAGTGAACTGGCACTGAGCGAAATTGCCGACGAATTGCAGAAGTTCTACGAGATGAGCAAACGGGTGTTCGGCCTGCGCCGCCGCCAGACAAAACGAGATGCGGGTGAGGGCTACGGCAGTTTGTCGACCAAATATTTCCGTTATTCCGTCCATGCCGAGCAACACAGCGAAAAGCCGGAGGACTACGTCATCGTCCGGCGGCTTGAATTACCAGGCGGTACGGAAGCCGAAGAACTGGACCCGGAGCAGGGCCGACAACTCGATAGTATCTTTGGTGCGACCTTCGACAAGGTCGTCGTCGAGGTCGATCCCGGAGCCGCCGATTTTGATCGTCTGGTCGAGATGTTCGAGGACCTCGAGGAAGCCGACGGTGGACGCCTGCGCGATGAAGAAGATCTGCAGCGCATCACCTATGTCGCCAAAGGAGGTGCCAGCATCATTGTTGATCTGGTGAAGGGGCGCATTGAACTCATCGCCGCCGGGGCCGCTTCGTGCTCAAGACTTCTGGCGCTCGCCCAACACTACAAGGTGACGATTTCGGGCACGGTGATTTTGCTGTCCTAAATCACCAGTGTCATCGCGACCGATCCGATCAGCAGCACGGCGAAACAGATGTTGATGATGCGGCTGATTTTCGGGTCGCGGAAGAAGCGTTGCAGAGCGGCGCCGGTGAAGAGCCAGACCATGTTGCCTGAGGCGGCGATGGTGAAGGCAAGGACGCACTTCAACGCGACGGACAGGAACAGATCGCCGGGCACCAGATCAAAACTGGCGAACAGGGCAGTGAAGGCTGCATAGGCCTTGACGTTAGTGATGTTGAGGATGGCGGCGCTGAAGAAACCGGGCGTCCGGGCTCCGGGCCTGGCCTCACCAACCGGCGGGGCCGTGGCGATCCTGAAGGCGAGCCAGGCGATGTAGACGACCGCGAAGATCGTCAGGCCTTCGGTGGCCCAGGGGATTGTCGCGATCGCGGTGATGACGCCCGCTGTGACGCAGGTGACCACAAAAACGAGGCCGCCCAGCAAACCGAAAAAATACGACCAGGCGACGCGGGGGCCATATGCTGCGGCGGTGGCTGCCATACTAAGCGTTGCCGGGCCGGGGCTGGTCAACAAGGCCACGCCTGCAGCAGCAAATCCGGCGACATCTCCGACCATCATGGAAGGTTAGCCTGATGCTTCGTCGACAGCTTTTTCAAGCGCCTCGAACGGCAGCATGACGCACTCGTGGCGGCTCTTGAAGCCTCCGACGGCGGTGAAATCTGTAACCGGAGCCCAGCTCGCCGGTGCGTCCTGGCCTTCGAGCACGGCTTTGAGACTTTCTCGCGCCGAGGCGATGTCGCCCGTTGCTGTACCGACGACATGTTGGCCGACCATCGATGCCGCTGCTTCGCACAGCATGCAGCCGCGTACGCGATGACCGATCTCGCTGATCGTGCCGTTGTCAATCTTGACGTCGAGCGTCACCCGGTCGCCGCACAGTGGATTGTCCATCGTCACCGTGGCATCAGGGCCTTCAAGTCGCTCGGCCCCGGTTTTGGCTTTGGCCAGCGTCACGATGGCGTCTTTGTAAATATCTTCTGTCATGCAAGTTTCTTGATTGTTGTCTCAAGGCCGTTCAACAGCGCGTCGATGTCGGCCTGGTTATTGTAAAAAGTCAGACTGGCGCGTGTTGTACCTGTCACATCGAAAAAGTCCATCAAAGGTTGGGCGCAGTGATGGCCGCCGCGCAGGGCGACGCCAAACCCATCGGCCATCTGGCAAACATCGTGCGGATGAATACCATCGACGACAAAGGAGATCACCGGCAGGCGGGACTGCAGGCCTGCGGGGCCAATCAGCCGGATCGCCGGAATATCACCAAGGCCGCTAAGCACGCGCTCCGTCAGGTTGGCCACGTGCTCACTGGCGGCGGCATTATCGATATCAGTGAGCCAGCGCGTTGCAGCACCCAGGCCGACAGCCTGGGCAATCGGCGGTGTGCCGGCCTCAAACTTGTGCGGCACATCGGCATAGATCGTCTCGTCCAGCGTGACCGTACGGATCATTTCACCACCGCCGAGGAACGGCGGCATGGCATCGAGCAATTCAGCCCGGCCCCACAGGGCACCGATGCCATTCGGCGCGTACATCTTGTGACCGGAGAAAGCATAAAAATCGACTCCCAGCGCCTGTACATCAACCGGACCATGCGGCACGCGTTGCGCGCCATCCAGCAGAACTTTGGCACCGACAGCGCGGGCCGCCTTGACGATGGCGGCAATGTCGGTTTCGGCACCGGTAACATTGGAAACATGGGTCACGGCGATCAGCTTGCAGCGATCCGTGACGATGTTCTCGAGGTTCGCCGTATCCATGCGGCCATCCATCGTCGCCGGGATAACCTTCAATTTGATACCACTGCGATCTCGCAACAGTTGCCACGGCACGATGTTACTGTGGTGCTCGAGCTGCGAAATGACAATCTCGTCGCCCGCGGCCAGCTCACCACCGAAACTGTGAGCAATCAGATTAATCGCACTTGTCGTGCCGTTGGTGAAGATGACTTCATTGCTGTCCGGTGCGTTGATAAAACGGGCGACATCGATCCGGGCATTCTCATAAGCCTCGGTCGCGGCCTCGGCGAGGAAATGAATACCGCGCAGGACGTTGGCGCGATGCAATGTTTCGTGATCGCGGACGGCATCAAGCACGGCATTCGGCATCTGCGACGTCGCGGAGTTATCCAGATAGTGCAATGGCTTGCCGTGCGGGGTGGTGGCGAGAATGGGGAACTGCGCCCGAACGGCATTAACATCAAACGTCATGAACTGGCCTTTCGGGCGGTATAGGCAGCGAGCGCTTCCGGTGTGTCGAGGTCGAGCAAGACGGCGTCATCATCAACCGCGACTTCGCAAACGATTTCGGCATGCTGGCCGATCAGGTGGCGGGCACCGACGTCACCAGCGACATCGCGCATTTCCTGGAAGAAGGACGCCGCCCACAGCACGGGATTACCGCGCTTGCCCTGGAAGGTCGGCACACAGATGGCTCGGCCTTCCTCAACATCAAAAGCCGCGATCAGTTTGTCGATGTGCGCCGCCTCGACCGCCGGCATGTCGCCGAGGCAAATAACAACACCTTCTACATCATCCGGCAGTGCATCGAGACCAACGCGCAACGAGGTGCTCAAGCCTTCGGCATAGTCGGCGTTGTGTGCATACGTGACGTCGTGATCCGCCAGCGCCGCACTGACCCCCTCGGGCTCGTGTCCGGTGACGACAACGACGGGCGCGGCGGCGGAATTGGCGACGGCGGCCAAAGTATGGGCGATCATTGGTGATCCTTGCGTATCGGCCAGCATTTTGTTGACGGCACCCATGCGGCGCGACTGTCCCGCCGCCAGCACCAGGGCCGCAATGCGGGGTGCGTGGGGCAGGGCGGGCACGCTGATGCTGCCATCACGTGGTTGCGGACGAGAGGCGATTTCCTTGAGCAGGCCACCAGCACCCATCTCGGTCAAATCGTTGCGCGTAACATCGATGCCGGCGCACAGACGCTGCAGCACCCAGTCAAAGCCGTTGATCTTGGGCGAGCGCGCGCAGCCGGGCAATCCAATCACCGGCACGGCACCATGACGCCCGAGTAAAAGGAGATTGCCGGGATCAACCGGCATGCCGAAGTGCTCGACCGTACCGCCGGAAAGTTCGAGGCCCGCCGGAATAACGTCGTGACGATCAACAATCGCCGAGGCCCCGAAAACCAGCACCAGATCACACCCGGCGGCAAGGGCGTCGCGGATGCCCGTGGCAACGCCCTCGGCCTGGTGAGCGTGGCGGGCTTCAAATGTCAACGCGCTGTCGCAGGCCTCGATGCGTTCGCGTGTGACGGCGACGGTTTTGTCGAACACCTTGTCGCGGGTGTTCTGCAGAGCCGTCAATATCAGCCCGACACGTCGTGCCTGAAAAGGTGCCACCCGCACCAGAGGACCATCGCCCGCCGCAATGGCCACGCCGTCATCGATGGCAGCAGAAGGTGCGGAGAACGGAATGATCTTGACGGTCGCCAGCATCTGCCCCTCGTTGACGGCGGCGAAGGGCGGCAGCGTTGCCACTGTCAGACTTTCGTCAATGCGGTTGAGATCGTCGACACGGTCCCGGTCTATCACCACAATGCCGCGCTGACTGGCGTAGAGGTTACTCCGCCCGGTAAACGGTGCCGATTTGGTTGCGCCTGAACCACATGCCGCTTCGGCTACGGCGTCGGCGGCAATGTCTTCAGGCACATCGCCGTCTTCCAGATGCACCATAATCAACGTCTCGACGCCGGCATCTCGCAGGGCCGCAAGATCATCATCGGAAATGACGCGACCCTTCTTGTAGTTCAGATCGCCCGCACGGACCCCGTGGGCGAGAATACCGCCCGTCGCCTGATCGAGATTTACTTCGCCGTAGCGCATATTGATGTCATCCGGACTCAAACATCCTGGCGCAACGTTTCAGTCACCTGGCCCAGGATCGACACGGCGATCTCGGCTGGCGACTTGGCACCGATGTTCAGGCCGACGGGCCCACGGATGCGCGACATTTCATCGTCGTTAAATCCGGCCTCCGTCAGGCGTTCCTTGCGCGCGGCATGCGTTCGGTTGCTACCAAGCGAGCCGATATAAAAAGCCTCGGACCGCAGAGCGACCTGCAACGCCGGGTCATCGAGTTTCGGGTCGTGGGTCAACGTGACGATGGCAGTGCGGGCATCAGGCGCGAGATCGTTGAGCGCGTCATCGGGCCACTCGGAATTGAGATCGACGCCGGGGAAGCGTTCCTCGCTGGCGAACGAGCGGCGCGGATCGATGATGGTTACTGCGTATCCGGCTAGTGCCGCCATCCGGGCCAGCGGCTGGGCGATGTGGACCGCTCCGATAATCATCATGCGCAAGGCCGGGTTAAATACATTCAGGAACAACGGTCCGTCAGCGGTATCTACAGTCGTTGATTTATCACTGCGCAAGGCTGTCGCCAGGACCTCGGCCAGCTCGGGGTCGGTTGATTGCATGGCGGGCAGGGCGGCGGCCTCGATCAGGCGTTCCTCGCCACTCTCCATATTGACGGCGAGCACGGCGGCGCGCTTTTCATCGCGGGCTTTCAGGATAGCATCGAGCGTTTCGAGTTTCATAGCGGGCGGTCTCTATTCCAGTCGCTCGACGTAGACCTGGACCTTGCCGCCGCAGGCGAGGCCAACTTCCCAGGCCTGGTCATTGCTGACGCCAAAATCGAGCGTACGGGCATTGCCGCCGTCAATCACTTCCATCGCTTCCTTTACCACGGCACCCTCGATGCAACCGCCGGAGACCGAACCGACCATGGCGCCGTTGTGATCAACGATCAATTGACTGCCGACAGGGCGCGGGCTCGATCCCCAGGTCGTGACCACCGTGGCGATCGCCACCCCACGTCCGGACGATTTCCAGTCGGCGGCTGTTTGCAATACATCTTCCTGCCAGGATTCCAGCGTTTGCGGATCAGTCATATTGTTCTCCCGTATTTCAAGCCACCTGGCGCTGCATCTGCGTCAGGCCTTCCTCGACGCGCGGCGCCTGTTTACCCAACGCCTCGGCCACGGCGCGCAGCGAGTTGAGATTGTGCACCGGGCGGAACTCATCGACGTGCGGTAAAATCGCGCGTATCCCCTTGGATTTGGGCTCGAAACCACCAAAGCGCAAGAGCGGATTGAGCCAGATCAGGCGGCGACAAGATTTATGCAGGCGTTCCATCTCGGCCTCCAGACCATCGCCGGCATCCCGGTCGAGACCATCCGAGATAAACAATACCACGGCACCCTGGCCCAGCACACGCCGGGACCAGACGGCATTAAACTTCTTCAGCGTCACGCCGATACGTGTGCCGCCCGACCAGTCTTCGACGCTTTCAGTGACCTGATCAATGGCGATATCGACGTCCTTCTGGCGCAAATGCCGCGTCACGTTGGAGAGACGCGTGCCAAACAGGAAAGTGTGCACCCGGTCGCGATCATTGGTGATGGCATGGACGAAATGCAGCAGCATGCGGGAATAACGGCTCATCGAGCCCGATATATCACAGAGGATCACCAGCGGCGGATGACGGCGTGCCCGCTTGCGCCGTTTGAGAGGAATAATATCACCGCCCGAGCGCAGACCGGCGCGCAGGGTTTTGCGCATGTCGACGCGCGATCCACGATCATTGGCAACAAAGCGCCTGGTCGGCACAGCCATGATCGGCAGGCGCATGTTGGCGACGACGCGGCGGGCTTCGGCCAGTTCCTCTGAACTCATGGATTCAAAATCCATCGTCTGCAGCACTTCACGCGAAGACGTCGAGCCACTTGAATCAATTATCAATTCGCGTTCATTGGCCATGCGTTCGTCTTCGCTGTCGCCGCGTCCGGGGAACAGGGCGTCTCGCAGGCGCTGGCTTTGTTTTTCAAACTCGGCCTCGCCGCCGCCACCCATCACCGGCAGCATCAGCGACATCAACTTGTCGAGGATCTCAGGATTGCGCCAGAAGATATGGAAAGCCTGATCAAACATCTCCCGCTGATCGCGCCGGTTGACGAATACAGAATGCAGCGCCCAGTAAAAATCATCCCGCCGGGTAATCCCCGCCGTCTCCACCGCCCGCAAGGCATCAATCACCTTGCCCGGTCCAATCGGCAACCCCGCGACCCGGAGCGCGCGAGCAAAATGCATGATGTTGTCGGCCAGTTTCCCGCTGATGTTCTCGTCGATCTGCAAATCAGGCGTGGCGTTTATTGTCGATTGGCCAAGCAACGATGCTACACCACCCTGTGCCGGACCTTCGGGTTCGCGGGTCATGCCTACCGCGCCTGGGCGAGTTCGGCGTTGACGGTGTCGAGGATTTTGGCCGCCTCAGAGCCCTGGATTTGTGTGATGTCGTCCTGGTATTTCAGCAGGGCACCGAGCGTGTCGTTGATGATTTCAGGGTCAAGCACCAGTTTGTCGAGCTGGATCAGGGCAGACGACCAGTCGATGGTCTCAGCGATGCCGGGCAGCTTGAAGAGATCCTTGCCGCGCAGTTCCTGGACAAATCCGACAACCTGTTTCGCGAGGCTTTCGCCGATGTTCGGGACCTTGATGTTGAGAATTTCCAGTTCGCGTTTGGCGTCGGGGTAATCAACCCAGTAATAGAGGCAACGCCGCTTGAGCGCGTCATGAATTTCACGCGTACGGTTCGAGGTGATGATGACCAGTGGTGGTTCGGCGGCCTTGATGGTGCCGATTTCCGGAATGGTGATCTGAAAATCCGACAGCACTTCCAAAAGATACGCCTCGAAGGGCTCGTCGGTGCGATCCAGTTCATCGATCAGCAGGACTGCCGGTCCGGTATCGTCGGTCTCCAGTGCCTGCAGCAGGGGGCGTTTGATCAGATGTTTGTCGGAAAAGACGTCCTGGCCCAGTTGATCGCGGCTGGTGCCGCCTTCGGCCTCGGCCATGCGGATTTCAATCATTTGCCCGGCGTAGTTCCATTCATAGACCGCCGAAGCAATATCGAGGCCTTCATAGCATTGCAGACGGACGAGGCGGCGACCAAGCGTCTCGGACAACACCTTGGCGATTTCGGTTTTACCGACACCGGCTTCACCTTCGAGGAACAACGGGCGTCCCATACTCAGGCTGAGGAACAGCGAAGTCGCCAGACTGCGATCGGCAACATAATCGCCATCGCGCAGCAAGGTTTCGGTCTCGTCGATATTGGCGGGCAGGGAAGTGGGCATTGTTGGTGTCGTTCCTGATGGATCGTTTTGGTTAATACCAGTCTACGTTATTCCTTCGCGGGCGGAAATAACGGTTGAGTGTATGAAAAAGGGGGAGGCAAGCCTCCCCCTGATCCCATGTGACCGACGTTTGCGACTAGCCGCAAGCCTCGATGGCGCGTTTGGCCATGACCTTGACCAGATTGGCGCGATATTCCTGCGAACAGTGAATATCAGCGTTCATCTGATCGACCGGCAATTCCACGCTGTCCACGGCACTGGCCGAGAAATTCTCGTTCAGGGCAGCTTCGAGGCGCGGACCACGGTGGGCGTGTGAAGTCGCACCCGTGACAGCGACGCGAACGGCGCCGCCTGTCTTTGCGACCATGACGCCAACCATGGCAAAACGCGATGCCGGTTGCTTGAACTTCTGGTAGGACGCCGCATCAGGTGCCGGGAAGGACACAGCCGTGATGATTTCATCGTCCTCAAGCGTTGTCTCAAACAGGCCCTTGATGAAGTCGTCTGCAGCGATTTCCCGCTTGTTGGTCTTGACGGTCGCACCCAGCGCCAGGATCGCTGCCGGATAATCGGCGGCAGGATCATTGTTGGCAAGCGAGCCGCCGATGGTGCCCTTGTTGCGCACTTGCGGATCGCCGATGTCGCCTGCAAGAGCAGACAAAACAGGGATGGCACCCTGTACATCGGAGGATGCCGCGACTTCGGCATGGGTGGTCATCGCCCCGATGGTGACGGTGCCACCATCGACGCTAATGCCGCTGAGTTCCCCGATACCGCCGAGATCGACGAGATCAGAGGGTGATGCCAGGCGTTGCTTCATGGTCGGCAACAAGGTCTGGCCACCGGCCAGGATCTTGCCGTCGGAAGCGCCGCTGATGGCACTGGCCGCGTCGGAGACGCTGCCGGGACGGTGATATTCGAAACCGTACATATCTAAAGGCCTCCTTAACCGGCCGCCTGGCAGGCACGCCAGACTTTTTCCTGAGTTGCGGGCATGTCGATGTTGGCAACGCCACAGGCGTCCGTGACGGCATTGATCACCGCAGGCGGTGAAGCAATGGCCCCGGCCTCGCCGCAACCCTTGACACCCAGCGGGTTCAACGGTGACGGGGTTGAGGTCATGCCGACATTGAAGCTTGGCAGATTATCGGCGCGCGGCATGGTGTAATCCATGTACGAACCTGTAACCAGCTGGCCACTGTCATCGTAGTTGGCCCCTTCAAGCAGTGCCTGGCCAATACCCTGGCCGATTCCACCGTGAACCTGGCCTTCGACAATCATCGGATTGATGATGGTGCCGAAATCATCGACCGCTGTGTAGTTGACGATATCAACAACGCCGGTGTCGGGATCGACCTCGACCTCGCAGATATGCGCGCCCGCCGGGAACGAGAAGTTGAGCGGGTCGTAGAACGCGGTCTCATGCAAGCCAGGCTCGACACCTTCCGGATAGTTATGCGGAACATAGGCCGTGAACGCGATCTCGGCGATGTTCATGGCTTTATCCGTACCGGCTACCGTGAAGTTACCGCCCGAGAACTCGATATCGTCCTCAGCCGCTTCAAGGCAGTGGGCCGCGATCTTCTTGCCTTTTTCGATGATCTTGTCGGCCGCCTTGACGATGGCCGAACCACCAACGGCAATTGAGCGCGAACCGTAGGTGCCCATACCAAATGGACCCTTGTCGGTGTCACCTTCAACCACATCGATGTTTTCAATCGGCACGCCGAGCTTGTCGGCCACGACCTGGGCGAAGGCGGTTTGATGGCCTTGTCCATGATTGTGTGTACCGGTCAAAACCGTGACGCTGCCCGTGGCATTAAAGCGGATATCGGCTGATTCCCACAGTCCAACACCACCACCCAGAGCACCAACCGCCGCCGACGGTGCGATACCGCAGGCTTCGATGTAGCTGGAATAACCGAGACCACGGCGTTTGCCGCGTGATTCGCTGTCCGCCTTGCGGGCCGCAAAACCGGCGACGTCGGCCATATCCTTGGCCTTGTCCATGCTGGCCCCGTAATCACCGATGTCATACTGATGCACGACAGGGGTCTGATACGGGAAGGCATCGGGCTGGATGAAGTTGATCGCCCTCAATTCAGCCGGATCACGACCGGTTTCACGCGCACACTGTTCGACGAGGCGTTCCAGTGTGTAGGTCGCTTCCGGACGACCGGCGCCGCGATAGGCATCAACCGGTGCCGTGTTGGTGAACACCGCCTGAACGTCGCAATAGATCAGCGGCGTCGTATAGGTGCCCGCCAGCAGTGTCGCGTACAAGTATGTCGGTACGGCACTGGCGAAAGTTGAAAGATAGGCGCCCATGTTGGCTTTGGTGTTGACCCGCATGGCAATGAACTTGCCATCGGCATCCATCGCCATTTCGGCCTTGGTGACGTGATCACGACCATGCGCATCGGACAGGAACGATTCGTCGCGATTGGCAGTCCATTTGATCGCCAGGTCAAGCTTGCGTGAGGCCCAGACACAGACGACTTCTTCGGCATAGATAAAGATTTTCGAGCCGAATCCGCCACCGACATCCGGCGCAATCACCCGGAACTTGTGTTCAGGCGCCAGGGCATTAAACGCTGCCATGACCAGACGATGCACATGCGGGTTCTGCGAGGTGATGTAGAGCGTCGAATCCCCTGTCCCGGCGTTGAAGTCGGCGAGACAGGCGCGCGGCTCCATGGCGTTCGGGATCAGTCGGTTGTTGACGAGTTCGACCGAAGTGACGTGCGCCGCACCGGCAAAAGCCTCATCAACCGGACCGGCTTCACCGATTTCCCAGTCATAACACTGGTTGTTCGGGGCTTCGTCATGAATGTTGGTCGCGTTGCCCTCGGCGTTTGCCGCACCGATCACGGCGGGCAGGGGTTCGTAATCAACCTCGACAGCTTCGGCACCGTCATCGGCTTGTTCCTTGGTCTCGGCAATAACAACGGCGATATGATCACCGACGTAGTTCACCTTGCCCATGGCCAGTGCGTGATGCACCGGAGAATTATGCGCCTCGACACCGTTCTTGCCTGCGATGTTCCAGCCACAGATCAGCGGGCCGACACCGTCAGCCGCCAGTTCTTCACCGGTCAATACGGCAACAACGCCGGGCATGCCGGCTGCAGCGGCCGTGTTGATGCCGTTGATCTTGGCGTGAGCGTGCGTCGAGCGCACAAATGAGGCGTAGGTTTGTCCACGAACATTGATGTCGTCCGTGTAATTTCCGTTGCCGGTGAGGAATCGTTGATCTTCTACGCGCCTGACGGCTGCGCCAATACCTGTTTCATCGGACATATTATCATCCTCCCATCTTCGAAGCGCCGTCTTTGACGGCCTTCACGATGTTATGGTAGCCGGTGCAACGGCAGATGTTGCCGTCCAGCTGCTCACGAATGGTGGCTTCGTCCGGGTTGGGATTGTTGTTCACCAGATCAATGGCACTCATGACCATGCCCGGTGTGCAAAAACCGCACTGCAGCCCGTGATTTTCCTTGAACGCCGCCTGCATCGGATGAAGTTCACCGTTTGTGGCAAGGCCTTCAATCGTTGTGACGTCGGCACCATCATTGGCCACGGCCAGCGTTGTGCAGGATTTGACGGATTTACCGCCGACGTGGACAACGCACGCGCCACACTGGCTGGTGTCGCAACCAACGTGGGTGCCTGTAAGTCCAAGGGTTTCGCGAAGATAGTGAACAAGCAAGGTGCGCGATTCAACGTCCGCAGACACCGATTTACCGTTCACCGTCATTGATACGGTGGGCATGAGTGACCTCCCCATTATGCCTTCGGGATTTTCCCCTGAGCCCCGGATAAGCCCGAAACCCGGGTGCGGTCGTTAAGCTGCCGCTCTCCCGATTTGATAAATACGAGTTTCGGGCGTTGTGGGGTGAAGGTCAAGACCCATATGGCGATATAAACCTCTATTCACGAAGAGGTTAAAGAACTTTTCGACGGGCGATATCAGTTCCCGCCGTAGGCCCAGAGGATCAGCGCGATGACGACAATCAGGCCGCCGGCCCAGACCCAGGTCGGCAGGCCACCCGAGGATGGTGCAGGTGCGGCGGCGGTTTCGGCTGTTACCGGCGCGTCTGCCGCGGTTTCCTCGACCGGGCCGCCGACGTGGGCTGTGAAGGCGGTGAAAAAGTCAGCAGCCATCTTTTTGGCTGTGCTGTCGACGAGGCGGGAGCCGATTTGCGCCAGTTTACCGCCGACCGAGGCGTTCGCTGTGTAGGAGAGCAGGGTACCGGCGCCGTCATCGACCAGTTTGACTTCGGCACCGCCTTTGCCAAAACCCGCAGCGCCGCCCTGACCTTCACCGGATATGGTGTAGCCGTTGGGGGCGTCGATGTCGCTGAGCGTGACCTTGCCCTTGAATTTGGCTTTGACCGGACCGACCTTGGCCACCACAACGGCTGAAAATTCGGTATCCGAGGTCTTTTCCACAGTTTCGGCCCCGGCAATGCAGGCCTTCAGGACTTCCGGGTCATTCAACGCCGCCCAGACCTTGTCGCGTGGTGCCGCAATGTGGTGTTCGCCCGACATGTCCATGATTTCGCTCCCCGAGGTCCAGTGTTTTGCGCAACTTAGACCCGGTGCGACGGCAGGGCAAGATGTGCTCGCTTGTCTGGCGATAAATAGTTGGCGATAATCTGCCAATGGCGGGACATGCAGTCAGGTCGACACTTGATGTCGCGATGTGGTTTCTGGATCGGGCGGAATCGGCCGGGGGCGAACTCAATCCGGGCAAGATGCATTGTCTGCTCTATCTGGCTCAGGCGCGGTTTGCGGCGGAAACCGAAGGTTTCAAATTCATGCCGGCGACCTTTATTGCCACGGGCATGGGGCCGCTGGAGCCGACGGTCTATCACATCTTCGAAAATGGCCGCCCGGAGGTGAATGCCGTCTATCCCTCGGGGCGGGCCGAACGCTTTTTGCACGAAATCTGGGACAAATACGGCGAACGCGAAATCCAGGACATCCGCAAGACCATCGAGAACGATGCCGCCTTCCGTGAAAGCCTCGGGAAAGGCCGAAATGTTGAGGTCAAGGTCGAGGCGATGTGTCTCGCTTATGGCGGCGTATTGCCGTCCGATGGCACCGATGCCCAGGCCCCCATAGACGGCGACGAACCCGACAAGGAGTACTATACGGCGTCCGGCAAAAAGGCCGTCAAATGGGTGCCGGGGATGGCGCGACCAAAGTGACAATTAAGATTAACAACCAAGTTTAATTTATTGAAATTATTTAATTTATATCAATTAATACAGGGTGAGGCAGACGTTGTTTAATGGCATCGCTGCCGCAATAATTGTTGGCCGTGACCATCAAGATTACGGGTTCTCGCGTTCTTTCTGCTGCAGATCGAAGATCGAGGTGTAGCCACCGGACCAATCAGGCGGCATCTCGAAGGGACGGGGTTCCATTTCCATGGCAAACGGCGGCTCACCCCGCACCAGAATATCCGAATGCTCAAACGGCTCGACCAGGTTAGTAAGCACGACGGCATCGCCGGCGGCATAGGTATTGAGCAACAGATTTCGTGGCTTGGGTGAATTATTGGGTTTTGAGCCGTGGATCATCCAGCTGTTGTGGATAGTGATCGAGCCCGCCGGTCCCTTGAGGTAGGCGGCGCGTCCGATGTCGATTTCCGGCAGGTCACGCGGGCTCAGCGCGCCGGTCCAGTTCCGCTCATCATCGTAGTGGGTATAGAACCGGCCCTTGTGTGAGCCCGGAATGACACCGAGCGGGCCCATTTCCTCATCGACGTCCGATAAATAGAGGCCGATGGTGATCTGGCCGGAATTGCTGTGTGGCCAGAACGGGAAATCCTGATGCCACTTCACTTCCTCGCCGCCGTCCGACCATTTAAAATTGAGTTTGGAATGATGATATTTAACGCTTGGCCCCAATAGGTCTTCGGCAATGTCGATCAGCGGACCGCGCAAACCGAACTCGGCATATTCAGCGTGGTGTTCGACCGGTGTCATTAAACGGCGCAGGCGTGGGTGTTCCGCTGTGTGATCCGGTTCAAGATCGAACTTGCCATTGGACTTCGACAGCTTGCGACTTTCATCGACAAACTCGCCGGTGACCTTGTTCAGGCGCTGTAGCCAATCCGTTGAGACGAAGCGCTCCAACGTCAGGTAGCCGTTATCGAAATAAAACGCGCGCTGCTCCGGCGTCAGAACATTGGCCGGCCGCGCCAGGATATCTTCGGGTTTCATGTCGTACTCCACCTGCGGTGTCATCGCAGTATAGCGCGTTTAACCACCTATTCAGCCCGGAAATGCGACACCATGTCCCCGTTGATCTCGATACCGAGCCCTGGTCCCGTCGGGATGGTGACCTGGCCCCGCACATGTTCCAGCGGCTCCATCAGGATTTCCTGGCGGAAGGGATGCTCGCTGCGGTCAAATTCAAGCAAGGGCTCGGTCGGTGTCCAGCTCGGCGGCGTGTGTGGCAAAACGGCAAGCAACTGCAGTGATGCCGCCAGGCCAATTCCCGTGCCCCAGACATGCGGCACATAGCGCACGTGAAAGGCGTTCGCCATGTCGGCGATTTTCTTGCATTCGGACAGGCCACCGGCGGCACAGGTATCGGGTTGAATGATATCGATGGAACGGCTGGTCAAAATGTCGCGAAAACCATAGCGCGTGAAATCGCACTCGCCACCGGCCAGCGGGATCGTCAGCGCCGCCTTGATTTCGCGGTATCCGGCGAGATCTTCCGGCACCACCGGTTCCTCGAACCAGCGAATATCGAGGTCCTCGACTCGGCGTCCCAGACGTATGGCATCGATCACGTCGTATCCGTGATTGGCATCCATCATCAGCTTAACGTCCGGCCCGACGGCCTTGCGCACGGCCTCGGCGATTGCCACGTCGCCCTCGACATCAAATCCGAGCTTGAGCTTGACGCCCTTGAAGCCCTCGGCGACATAGCCCAGCGCTTCCTCGACCAGATACTCAAGCGGATCGCCGTCATCACGCCGGTACATGCCCGTGGCGTAGGCCTCGACCTCGGTGCGCAAGGGCCCGCCCATCAACTGATGGATTGGTGCGTCAAAGTGTTTGCCCTTGATATCCCACAGCGCGATATCGACACCGCTGATGGCCGAAATAACCATGCCTTTCTGACCCTGATCTCGGAACTTGTTATACAAATCCTGCCAGATCGCCTCGATGGCCAGCGGATCCGCATCGATCAGTAATGGCTTGAACGCTGCGATAATGGCAGCAATCGGCCGCGCAGGCCCAAAACATTCGCCCCAGCCGACAAGCCCGCTCTCCGTCGTGATCTCCACCAGCACCGTCGAGCGCGTATCCGCCCGGCTAAACGACCAGCGAAACGGCACCGTCAGCGGTGCCTCCAGAACATGGGTGGTGACGTCTGTTATTTTCATGGGGAAAAACCGGAATAATTAATCTACGAGGTTGGGATCACTGCCGGCCATTTGCAGCATTTTGATGATGCGTTCGCGGGACCAGGTTCTGGGTTTGGTGGGCGCCATGCCACGGCCTTTGACTTCGGTGCCCCAGCCCGGTTTGTCGACGGTGACGGATTTGCCGTTGGCGGTCACGGTGATAGAACTTGGTTTGCCTTTCGCACCGGGTGTCTCCAGCAGGACGATGCAGCCGGCGTAGTTCTGATCGACGATGGCAAGCACATGAGTGCCACGGATACCGATCGAGGCAAGCGGCGTGCGCAGGGTGACCTGCTGCCGGTTGAGTTTGGCGATACCGCCGGAGACATAGCGGAAAGCGCCGCCAACAACGCTGACTTCAAATCGATTGGCCGCCGCGTCGTCGGGCGAAAAGATCAAATCATCAAGGGTAAGCTCGGCTTCGGCCCCGATGGAAATCTCGCTGCCGTCCTTGAACTTCACATGCATGCGACCAAACGGACCGGTGATCAGGCGCTCGCCCTTGCGCACCATCTTGTCCTTCATCTTGGACATCGGCGGTGCCATGGTCGGTGAGCCCGCTGCCTGTTCGGCCACCAGTATGGTGCCGATTTCAGGGCCGGGCTCGGTACCGGCGAGGGCAGGCGCAGACATCAGGCAACTTGCGGTGACGGCGACGATCAGGAATTTCGGGCGTTCAAGCATCATAGTGAACCTATTTTGCGGGTACGATTTTCCAGAGTTTACCACTTTTACCAACGGGGATGCCAAGCGCTGTCGTCAGAACGTAGAGCTCACCGTCCGCGTCTTCCCCGAGGCTGTGGATACGTACATCAAGTTGCTTCATTTTGGCCAGTGACCACTGCGCGCGCCAGGAATTTGACGGCGTTCCGACGAATAGCTGGCCGGACGGTTTCATGACCTGGGCACTGAAATCACCGAAAACGAATTTGCCAACAAGCCCTGGCAGTGCCTTGCCACGATAGACGAAGCCACCAACGTTGGCCGTGCCGAGAGGTGTCGCCTTGACCTTCGAATTTTTGCGCAACACCGACCAGTTGGGGTATTCGATGATCGGATCACGGATCGCTTCGCCCAACGCACCGTGTTTCGCACAATCCTTCGGCGGATCGTAAGCCCGGGCGCGGATGTAACAATGCGTGCCTTCGCGGATCGACCAGCCGTAGTTGCCCTGGCGGTCGACAAGATAAATCGTCTCCCAGAAGGATTCAGCAACGCCACTGACGAATATGTCGCCATTGCCGGCGCGATCAAATGACAGGCGGAAGGGGTTGCGGAAACCCCAGGCATAAATCTCGTCCCGGCCTTCGGCCTTGCCCCGGAAGATATTGGTCGGCGGAATGGCATAACCCGGATGCCCGTGATCGATATCGATACGCAGGATCTTGCCGTTGAGGCGTTTGGTATCCTGAGCCCAGAGGTCGTACTTGTGGAACTTCTTCGGGATCATGAACGGGTCTTCGGAGATTTTCTTGCTGTGCCGGTTGGGATCGGTGAGGTCGACCTTGGGCGGGATATAAACATCCGGCACACCATGCGCGCCGCCGCCATCACCAACGCCGACGTACAGATATCCATCTGGTCCGAAAGCTAGGCCGCCACCGTTATGCTTGCGGTTGACCCAGTCGAACTGCAGCAAAATGCGCTCGCTGGACCGGTCAACCTGATTGGGATCGCTGGCCGAGACCTTGAATTCGGAGGTACGCCAAGTGTAGGCCGTCTTGCCGGTATGGGGGGAGTCCGCCCGTTTTTTGGCGCTGTAGTTCACATAGAGCAATCCGTTTTGGGCAAACTTCGGGTGAAAGGCCATAGCCAGCAGGCCACGCTCGTCAAAGGCCTTGAGCAACGGCGTCAGGACATCACGCAAATCGAGGAAAGGTTTTTCGAGTAGTTTGCCATCCGGCGTCAACATCATGGCCAGACCGATTTGATCACCGACAATCCGCCGACCACTGCCGTCCGGCGGTGCGACCAGGAACAGCGGCGCATTCAGGCCTTCGGTCACCAGTTCCAGTTCAATGGCAGGCAGTGGTTCTGCTGCATTGGCGGTTGTTGCCCACGCGCATGTAAATAAAGCCAGCGTTACGATCAAGCGTCTCATTGAAATTCTCCCCCAGAGAAATATACGCAAATAGTTTTAGCGCTTATTCAATCAACCCATCGTCACAAATTCTTGTTCAGCTCATCTTCGACAAAATCCATCCTGTCTTTCCCCCAGAACAGTTCATCGCCGACAAACATACTTGGCAAGCCGAAGACGCCGCGCGCCATACCCTCGTTGGTGCTGTCGATCAGGCCCTGTCGGGCGTCTTCGCTTTCGCTGGCATCTTCGAATTCCTGGCCATCGACGCCGAGACGTTCAACGATTGGTCTGAGCCCGGCGTAGTCGGCGACGCCCGCGTCATTCTGCTCCCAGTACGCCGTGAAGATGGCATCGACGTATTCCTTCTCCAAATTCCATTTGCGCATGGCGATGGCACCGCGCAGAGCCCGGCTGGTTTTGATCGGAAAAACATCGGGCATGCGAAAGGCGAGGTCGTATTTTTCGGCCCAGCGATTGAGATCGCGATACCGGTTCGTCAGTTTGGCCTGGGGTTCGTCCATCAGGACATAATTGTGGCTGCGAAAGACGTAACCGAGATTGTAGGGATGCAGGATCAGACGTGCGCCGGTGCGTTCGAGGATCGGTTCGATCAGTTTGAGGGCGAAGTAGGTATTGGTGCTGCCGATCTCCCAATACATCTCGACCGTTTTTTCGCTCATTGTTTATATCCCCGCCGTTCGTCCGGCACATTAAGCGCGCCATTTTCAACAAATATGTTGGTCAGTTCCCGCTCATCGTTACTCATGCGCCACGACAACATTTTCTGCGCGCAGCTCAGGGCAATACCGGCATAGGCCGGATCATCGATTATGTTATTGAACTCAAACGGATCGTTCTCGAGATCGAATAACACCGGTGGCAGGCTGGTAAAATGGATGTATTTGTAGCGCTCACCGCGCAGCACACTCAACGAACATTCATCCGGTCGAAGCCCGATGGCATTTGTCTCGAAAGGAAAGTCGATATTGCGAAAATCGAATTCGAAATACGCTTCCTCGCGCCAGTCCAGCGGTGTCTCGCCATAGAGCCAAGGCAGCAGATTGCGACCATCGCACTGGCGCGGAATGTCCGCCAACAACCACTTCAGCACGGTCGGCATAATGTCGATGTTTTCGCTAAAGGCCGTGACTTGTTGGCCGCGCGTGGCGTCGGCTTCAGGGCGCGGGTCGCGGATGATCATCGGGATGTGATAGGCGTCGTCGAACCAGCCCGATTTTCCCAGCAGATAATGATTGCCCATGTATTCACCATGATCCGATGTGATGATGATCAACGTACGTTCATAGTCACCGCTCGCCTTCAGCTTGTCGATCAGACGGGCGAAATTGTCCTCGACCTCGTTGATCATGCCGAGATAGGTTGCGCGCAACTGAGCGATCTCGTCATCGGTCATGTCGGTCGACAACTTGTCGACGCCCTCACACCACGGTCTTTTTGAGTGGCTCGCGATTTGATACCCGAGGAAGGGATGCGGTGCCTTTTCGGCCTCAAGCGTCGCCGCCCGTTTTGGCGTCGGCATATCGGCCGGGTCATAGCGTTTGTTATAAGGCTCGGGCACAATAAACGGCGGGTGTGGGCGCAGGTAGCTCGCATGAACGAACCACGCTTCATCCTGCTGGTCGTCGATATACTGTGCGATTCGATCCGTCAGGAAGCGGCTGTCGCTGTCTTCGGCCTTGTAAACCGGCGGTCCGAAGGAAAACGGCCGCCCATCCCCGTCATCCTGATGCAGCCAGATATCGTTGGGCCGATCCGGCACGGGATAGCCTTTGTATTTCAGATCATCGAGCCAGAGTTTGATGTCGGTGCCCAGCGGCACGATATGTTCCATGCCCGGCAAGGTTTGCTCAAAATTCTCGAGGCGTGGATCTTCATTATCGAGGCCACGCGGGTCGAGCGTCGTGTCGGTGTATCCAAACAGCGCCGGTGTCAGCCCGAGCTTGCGGACCTCGAGGGCGAGATTGGTAAACCGGGCATCAAGCGGCGTGCCATTGGTGCCGGAGCGATGGTTCTGCAAATACATGCCGGTCCACAAACTGGCGCGAGACGGACCGCAGGGACAGGTCTGGGCAAAATGATTGCGGAACAACACACTGTCCGCCGCCAGCGCATCAAGGTGTGGCGTCTTCAAAACCGGATGGCCTGCCGCCGACAAACAGTCCCCGCGCCATTGGTCGAACGTTACGAGCAGGATGTTCCAGTCCCTGGTCATTCCGACTTCTTCTTTTTCATCTTCTGCAATTGCGCCTTGAACTTTTCGCACGGGTCTCGTGTGTCGTAGCGAGCCGTAAAACGGACCAGATCGAAGGGCAGCTTATCCGTGTTGTAAATTGACGCATAGTCCGAAGGTGTCGTTGTCTCGCGATCCACTTCAACGAAACCAACCGAAATGATTTTGGCGTCGGGTTTCATTTGTCGCAGATAATATGGCACACCACGATCACGCCGGGTGTGGCCTGACCCGGCGATTAGTACGGCGCTGTTGTGACGGGCCAGGGCGTCCGCCATCACGGCATCGCGGGCACGCTGAATTTTGGCAACCGCGCCGAGGTGCTTTGCCGGCATCATCTTGCAGTGGGAAATGAACATCTCCTGCGTCAGAGATTTGGCCAGCACTTCTGGTAATGGATCACTCAGATGCGTGCGTTCGACCAGATCAGGGTCAAGTGCTGCAAATCCATTGCGTCCGATTTCAGGTGTTTTTTTACGTGGAAAGTTGGCCGGGACGATTGCCAGGCCGGATTTCAGGGCAATCGTCGCAATCGGTGCGTAATAGCGCCAATCCGGCCAGCCGGACTTTTGCCAACCAATCGCCGCGCCGAGCCCGTCCGCAGTTTTTGGCCTATTGCCGAGATACTCGTTCAACGCTTTTTCTTGAGCGGAATTGATCATCTCAAAGGCGAGGGCAGGTCGACGGCCGGTGCTAACCAGGTCGGTTAATGCGTCGGCTTGCAGGCGGTGGTGAACTGAATTGTCGTGCTTTTCACCAAGCAAAATGTAATCCGCCTTGTACAGTTGTTCCCGTGCCGTTACTTCGTTGACAAAGGATTGTGTTGCGGGCTGCCAGAACCGCCCATTCAGCGAATGGTTCGCATCAAGTGTGGCGAGCGGCAGGGGAGACGCACAGGCCGTCAGCAGAAACAATAAAGCAGTCGCAACCGCTGCTTTCACGCCGCCAGCCGGAAAAATACGGCGGCCACCGCGATCATTTGGGCCATGTTGATCAGCACGCTGATGCGGTGCAGGTGTTTGAAGCGGGCCTCGCCAGCGACATCGCCCATATCGCGATCATCGCGGGCCCGGTTGATCGGCGGCAACAACAGCATTTTAACAAAGACGAATACGACAGCGACACCGGCCAGGACGACGGCCTCATTGCGATACCAGATCGGCACCGCCGCCAGCACGCCCAGCACAGCCATGACCTGATAATAGATCGGAAATACGGCACGCAAAAAAGCGGCGGCAATTTCGCGCTCCAGCCTCGAAAAGGCCAGCGGCGTCATAAAAAACCCGAAGAACACCATGCCGCCCAGCAACAGGGCGGTGAAGAACATCGAAACCGTATGAAACGTCAGCCAATCCATTGTGCCCCTCCGGTCAGAGGTAGGAGAACAAGAGGTATCCGCCAAGCAGAACCGTCGCGACAAGGACCATGCCGCTGGTCGAGCGCGTACGGGCCAGCGAGCCCTGTTCGCCGTGATGCAGCAGCAGGTATTCCAGCATGATGTTTAGCCGGCTCATGGCGCCTCGGCGAAGTTCGGTATCCGCGCGACCAATCAGCGCCCCGAGGCCACCGAGAACCTTTGGTGCCAGGCGCCGGTAGAACCAGTCGGTATCCAGTGAAATCGTCAAGGTACGTTTCATCAGGGGCAGCATCAGGAAGAAGGCGAGGCCGGCGCACAAGAGCAGTTGCAAGGCATTCAGCAGATGCGAATCGGTGTAGGGCTCATAGTCGACGGTGTAGGGTAGCAAGGCGTAGAGATACTGCGGCCACAGGCCCAGACCGATGCAGAAAGCGGAAAACAGGATCATCGCGAGGCGCATGTTCCAGGGCGGGTCTTTCGGGCGCAGACCTGAGTCCTTCTGGAAGAATACGAACCACGGGAACTTGATGCCGGCATGCAGAAACACCCCGGCCGAGGCCGCCATCAGGATGTACCAGAGTATGGCCAGATGTTCATCGGCCGCTGCCTGGCTGATCATCGATTTACTGACGAAACCCGAGGTCCAGGGGAATGACGAAATGGCCAGCGCTCCGATAATGCCGCAGAACGCTGTCAACGGCATCGACTGGAACAGACCGCCAAGGTCGGTGCACTTGCGTTTTCCCGTCATATACAGGACCGAGCCCGCCGACATCAGCAATAGCGCCTTGTAAATAATATGTGCGAACGCGTGTGCGGCGGCACCGTTCAGCGCCATTTCAGTGCCGATGCCGACGCCCGTCACCATGAACCCGACCTGATTAACAATGCTGTAGGCGAGGATGCGCCGCATGTCATTTTCCAGCAGCGCCATGATGATGCCGTAGAAAATCATGAAGACGCCGACATAAACCAGGATCTCGGTTCCCGGGAAACCACGTATCAATACGTAGACCGCGGCCTTGGTCGTGAAGGCCGAGAGAAACACCGTACCGCTGAAAGAGGCTTCGGGGTATGCGTCGGCAAGCCATGAGGAGACAGGCGGAGCAGCCGCATTGACCAATACGCCCGCAAGGATCAGAGCCGTCGCCACGGTGTCCGGTTTCATCGCAGTGAAGGCGATACCGCCAGTGTCATAGATGAAGAAGAAAATGCCGGTCAGCATCAAGGCGCCGCCGAACATATGCACCAGGAAATAACGCCCGGCTGAGCGCGTGGCTTGTGGCGTTCCGGCGGAGAGTAACACAAGAGTTGAGCCAAGCGCCATGATCTCCCAAAAAATGAACAAGGTGATCAGGTCACCGGCAAAGGCCACGCCGACGGCACTGCCCGCATAGACAAAGGCAGCCGAAAGTTCCAGGACACGCTTCTGGTTGAGCGCGAATAGCCCGCCGGCAAATGCCATCAGCGTAAAGATGATCGCAAACAGCCGGGACAACGTGTCGACCTGAACGATAACGAGGTTGTAGTCCATCAGCGCAATTGGTGCCGAGTTGCCTTCCGGAATAGTCCAGATCAACCACATCGTCAGCACGGGCAGACCGAGAACCAGCAACGGGCGCACCCAGGCACCAACGACCGGCAGCAAGAAGGCGCCGAAAACCAGGATGAGACCCGGCGGGAAGCTACTAATCGTCATAGTAGGTATCCTTCCGGCCGAGGAAAAGACCGAGAAATTTTGCCACGAGAACCATGGCAACGCAGGTCAGCAAGCCGTACCACGAATAGAAGCCGAACGTGCCATCGAGACCGAAATGCGGGTGCGGCGTTAAAAAGACATCACCGTAAGTCAGGCCCGCAATCACACTGAGGCCGACGACCCAGAGCACGACGATGGTGCCTTTGCGGACAAGCCAGTGCGGTTTGCTGGCAGGTTTGGCCGGATCGGATGCCGTCGGCGTCAGCTTGGGTTTGTCAGTCTGGTTGGTCATGGCGTCAGGCCGGTGCTGTAATCAGGTTGGCGAGATCATAAAGCGGGTCGGGGAACAGGAAAAGCACGATGCAGCCCAGCGCCGTCAGTGACAGAGCAATGACGCAAAGTGTCGGAGCTTCCTTGATCGGGGTCTTTCCGGCGTTGTGGTTTTCAGGCGCGTTGAAAAAGGCCTGGTAGGCGACCGGCAGCAGATAGCCAATGGAGAGCAGCGAACTCAACATCAGCACGCCAATGATCGCAAATTGCCCGGCGTCCAGCGCCGCCATGCCGAGGATCCACTTGCTCCACAATCCGCCCATCGGCGGCGCGCCCACGATACTCAGGCTGCCGATGGTGAAGGCGATCATCGTGAAGGGCATGCTGCGACCGATTCCGCGCATGTCGCTGATCTCGGTCTTGTGCGTGGCGACCAGAATGGCCCCGGCGCAGAAAAACAGTGTGATCTTGCCGAAGGCATGCATGGCGATATGCATGGCACCGCCCGTAATGCCGCCTGAGGTCGCCAGCAATGCCGCCAAGATGATGTAACTCAACTGACTGATGGTGGAGTAGGCCAATCGCCGCTTCAGATTGTCCTGGCGCAGGGCGATAACAGAAGTAACCAGGATCGTTGCCGCCGCCAGCCACATCAGATAATCCGTGACCGTCAATTTCGCCAGCAGGTCCAGGCCGAAGATATAAACGGCGACCTTCAGGACTGCAAATACGCCCGCCTTGACGACAGCGACGGCATGAAGCAGCGCGCTAACCGGCGTAGGTGCCACCATGGCAGCAGGTAGCCAGCGGTGGAAGGGCATGATGGCGGCCTTGCCAATCCCGAACACATAGAGGATCAACAGACCACCGGCGACTGCTTCGCTGACTTGCCCGTTCAGGATTCCCCCCTGACGGAAGTCCAGAGTGCCGACAGACATATAGGTCCAGATTACCGCCAGCAACAGGAAGCCAATAGAAGTCGTCAACAAAATGCCGAGGTATGTCCGTCCGCCGCGTTTGGCGTCTGCAGTACCGGAATGCGTCACCAGCGGATAGGTCGATAACGTCAGTGCCTCGTAGAAAATGAACATTGTGAAAAGGTTGGCGGCGAACGCGACACCAATGGCACACGAAAGGGCGATAGCAAAAAAGGCGTAGAATCTAGTCTGGTTCTCTTCATGATGACCGCGCATGTAGCCAATGGCGTAGATCGATGTGACGATCCACAGGCCACTGGCGATCAGGGCAAATATCAGGCCGAGGGGCTCGACGCCAAAAGCAATCTCGAGGCCCGGCAGAACTTCCAGCACAGAAATGCCAGGCCGAAGGCCGTTCATCACAGGTGTCACAAGTGAGGCGACGAGAATAAACAAACCGCTCGCCGTCACCAGCGTCACAGCTTCACGATGATTGGGATGATTGCGCGCGGCGACAATGCCGAGCACGCCGAACAGCGGCACCAGTAAAGCGGCGATAATGGCGATACTGCCGGTCATCCGCCGATCCCCAGCAATTGTCTGGCCGCATCACCGGCCAGGCCCACCGGCAACCGTGTATCGATACCGAAAAAGACGTTGGCCCCGGCCAAGACCCAGATCGGCATCAACATCGAGAACGTCACTTCTTTAACCGGCTTGGCGTCGGGCAGGGGTGGTTGAAAATACGCCACTTCGACGACCTTCCAGATATAGACGATGGCGAGCAGGGAACTCGCCAGTACCAGTACGGCAACTGGCCACCAGCCCATCTGGAACAAAGCGGTCAACAGGTACCACTTGCTGATGAACCCGGCGGTCATCGGCACGCCGATCAGGCTCAGCCCGGCGATAACGAAAGCGAACATGGTCAGGGGCATCTGGCGTCCGACGCCCCGCATCGCCTCCAGCTCGACCGATCCAACGCGGTAATAGACGGCGCCCAGCGACAGGAACAATGCGCCTTTCATCAGCGCGTGGTTGAACATGTGCAACAGGCCAGAAGTTAAACCCGTCACTGTTACCAGGCTGATGCCGAGAATGATGTAGCCGATTTGCGCCACACTGGAATAAGCCAGCAAACGCTTGACGTTTTTCTGAAAGATTGCCGACGTTGACGCCGCGACAATCGCCATCACGCTGAGAATGACCAGAACGCCCGTCAGCGGCACGACATCGAACGAGAACTCGGCACCGAAGATGGTAAAGAAAAAGCGCAGCAACACATAAATCGACACCTTGGTTGCCGTCGCAGCAACAAAGGCTGTCACGACTGAAGGCGCGTAGGCATATGCATTGGGCAACCACATGTGCAGCGGAAACAACGCCAGTTTGAGGCAGACGCCGACGGTGAAGAAAGCGAAGGCCGCCATGATCGGGCGGGTCTCGGCCACTGCCGGCAATCGTTTCGCCAGATCGGCCATATTGAGTGTACCGGTCATCTGATACATCAGGCCGATACCAATCAGGATGAAGGTCGCGCCAATAGTTCCCATGACGAGATACTGGAATGCCGCCGTCAGGGCGCGGCGGTCGCGGCCCATGGCAATCAGGGCGTATGACGAGAGTGAAGAGATTTCGAGGAAGACAAAAACGTTAAAGGCGTCACCCGTAATGGCAATACCAAGCAAACCCGTCAGGCAAAGCAGGAAGGCAGCATAAAACAGATGGTGCCGGTCGTCGGGAATTTCTTTTTGCACACTTTTGAGGGCGAACGGCACCACCATCATGCCGATGGCCGAGACAATCAGCAGGACAAATGCGTTGATCTGATCAACGCGGTATTCAATGCCCCACGGTGCGGCCCAGCCGCCGAGTTCGTACGAAATGACGCCTGCTTTGTGGACTTGCCAGGCCAGACCAATCGACATGACAAAGACGATCACGGTGATGAACCGGGTCCAGAACCACGCGAGATAGGTTCCGCGCATCAGAATACACAGGGGTGCAGCAATCAGCGGCACAGCAATTTGCAGGGCCGGGAGGTGCATCACGATTATTTCGAGGGCCGTCATTGTTCGGCCTCGGCGTCTTGTATTTCGTCTTCTTCGATGGTGCCGAAAGCCTCGTTTATGCGCACAATCAGTGCGAGGCCCAGGGCCGTTGTCGCCACGCCAACCACAATCGCCGTTAGGATCAGCACATGAGGAATGGGGTTGGAATAGATAACGCCATCCGTACCACCTTCAGGCACGATCGGTGCCGTGCCCCCGGTGACTTTACCCATGGTGATGTACAGCAGAAACACCGAAGCCTGAAAAATGTTCAGTCCGACAATTTTTTTGATCAGGTTGCCGCGGGCAATCAGCGTGTAAAACCCGGCCATCATCAGAACGACAAAAACCCAGTAATTGAAGTGCGCGAGGAAATCCATATTCAGCTTTCCTCGCCCGCGTCTGCCTGATCGGCGTCACCGGCACCACGTCCGGCAAAACTGAAAAAGATCGCAACCATCACTGCGGCCACGGTAATACCGACGCCAAGTTCGACGAGCAAAATACCGAGGTGTTGTCCGGCGACAAAGTCGGCACCGAGCACGCCATAGTCGAGAAAGTTGCCTCTCAACAGAAGTGTTGTAAATCCGACGCCGGCAAACAGCAGCAAGCCGAGGGCGATCAGAAAATTCAGTGTCCCGTCAGGTACGACTTTTTGCGCGTTCTTCAGACCGAAAACGAGAGCGTAGACGATAATCGCCGCACCAAATATCACGCCGGCCTGAAAGCCACCGCCTGGTCCATAGTCACCGTGGAACTGGACGTAAAGCGCGAACAGCATGATGAAAGGGATCAGCAGCTTGGCAACAACGCGCAGGATCAGATGATGTTTCATGACGCACCATCCTCGTCAGCTTTTTGAGGAGGTTCTGACGGCTCCTTGCGTCTGCGCCGACCAAGCAAAAGCAAGACACTGATGCCCGCCGTAAAGATCACCGTCAGTTCGCCCAGCGTATCGTAACCACGGTAGCTCGCGAGGATCGACGTCACCATATTGGGCAAGCCGACTTCGAGGGGCGACACTTCGATATAGCGTGGCGCAACGTGCTGATGGATCGGTGCCAGCGCACTGCCGAACTCGGGCATGCCCAGCGTGCCGTATACCAGCAAGGCACCCGTGGCCAGCACGACAATGATCGGCAGGACTGGCGTGTGGACCTGAATTTTTTCCCGGCTTGTCGTCAGAGACAACGTGCCAAGCATCAGCACAGTCGAAATTCCGGCACCGACAGCCGCCTCGGTAAAGGCAACATCGACCGCGTCCAGCGTGACAAAGATGGCGGCCATCAACAGGCTGTAAATTCCGGACAGCATGACCACGGCAAACAGGTTATGCAGTCGGACAATCGCAATTGCGATGATGCCGAGGAATAACAACAAAACAATGTCGACGAACGTTATGATGACGCATCGCCTTTCGTTGTCGGGGCTTTGGCGGGTGTCAGTTCGGTCGGATCAGCATTGCCGTCACTGACGACAGGACGCACGCCGGAAAAGAGCGCGGCCTTGACCAACGCATGAGTCGAGGCCGGACTGGTGATAAAGATGAAAAACAGGATCATCACCAGCTTGGCGATGACCAGGCCGTCGTCGCTTTGCACCATCAAGCCACAGAGGATCATTCCGGCGCCAAGGGTATCGGTAATACCGGCGGCATGAATGCGGGTATAAAAATCAGGCAGCCGGATCAGGCCGATGCCGCCAACAAAGATAAAAAATCCGCCGCCAACCAGCAGGAACCAGCTGAAAATTTCGGACAGCATTTCCATCAGCCCTGAGATCCCGGTTTGTCTTGTCTGGATTTACTGATTTCAACCGGAACCCACCACGGCAGGGGCTGGGCAACCTGCTGCGTGTTGATATCCAGGCCGTCACCGGAAAAATCGCCATACTTGAAAAATTTAAGGATAGCGATCGAGCCGATAAAATTGATCAGGGCATAAACCAGCGCGATATCGAGGAAATCCGGTCGCCCGGTCAAAAAGCCCAGCACGGCAATCAGCAAGGTTGTCTTGGTGGCGATGGTATTGACGGCGAGAATGCGATCAAAAACCGTCGGGCCGAGCAGGGCGCGCAACAGCGCCAGCGCCATGGTCGCGAGGATCGCAAGGGTTGCGGCGACGAACATCAGCCGTGCCCCTCCATTTTTGTCACTTTGCGATCCATCGTGCCTTCGATGAGATCTTCCGCCGCTTCAACGCTCAGCGCGTGGACGATCACCTGGTCATTGGCCAGTTCCATCGACACTGTCCCCGGAGTCAGGGTAATCGAATTGGCATAGATCACCTTGCCGAGTTCAGTTTTCTGGCTGGTTGGCAGCACAACGACATACGGGCTGATCGACAGACCCGGCGTCAAGATACGTTTTGCGACATCGATATTGGCGAGAATGATCTGCCAGATTAGCCAGGGCCAGTAAATGATGGCACGCCAGCTCAGGTGTATGGGGTGACCTTCGTGGTCAATGACGTCCATGCGCATCGAGATGTAGACCGCAATAACGGTGGAGACGACGCCAAATGTTAACAACAGGGGAACATAGTGTCCGGACAGTAAAAGCCAGACGGCAAACAGAACCAGCGACAGACTAATCGCGTGTTTCACTCTGTCCCCTTACCTTGCAAAAAAGGTTGCCGCATACCGATATCCCCCCGACAACCATGTCCCCCGGCATAATTGTCATTGAATGGTCGTTCGTTTCGAGCATGACAATAATATGGGCAGGTGGCTTGCGCCACTGAAAATGATCAATAATTGAAACTGATTTTTGCAGTGCAAAAACTGCTAACTCATTGCTGTATGAAACAAAATTTAACTTCAGATAATCGTAAATTATTCAAGGCAATTGTTATTTTGCCATAAATCTGCTATCTTTATCAATTGTCAGTAGACTTGGTTGAGGTCCTGAAATGATGCAGGATGGGGGGCTAGACTACAGCGGAACAGACTCCGGTAACGAACCGGAAGTTATTGAGGTCTCAGGTACCGTTAAGTGGTTTAACGCCGTTAAGGGTTATGGGTTTGTAACACCGTTGGACGGACCAGGGGATGTCTTTCTACATCTCTCGGCGTTGCGCCAGTCTGGTCATGAAGCTGTTGAGCCCGGAACAACCGTCACATGTGAGGCCGTCAAGGGCCCCAAGGGACTTCAGGCCGTTCGGGTCATTGAAGTCGATACCTCCACGGCTGTCCAGGCACCGGCCTACGCGCCGGCTGCACCAAGTTTCCCCTCAATCGATGGCGAAGGCGAACTGCTTGAAGTGACCGTCAAGTGGTTTAACGCCGAAAAAGGCTATGGCTTTGTCACCGAAGGACCGGAAGCACAGGATATTTTTGTCCATATCAAAACCCTGCGGCTGGTCGGGGTCGAAGACCTGAAGCCGGGCCAGACCATGCGTGTGCGTGTCGGCAAGGGGCCCAAGGGTCCCCAGGTCGCAGAAATCGAGATGTCCTGATATTTCACGTCTTGATGCCGCCGGGCCTGCAGTTATGCGTTTTTTGACAATTTTGATGTTCGTCCTTACCGGGGTGAATTTGACCGGCTGTTCTGTGCAGGCCGAAGGACGTGACAAATTGGAAATTATCACGTCCTCGGGCAGCCATTCGTTCATTGTTGAGGTCGCCTCAAGTCAGGAAGCGCGATCACGCGGTTTGATGTTCCGCCGTGAAATGGCGGCCAATGCAGGCATGTTGTTTGATTACGGGTACGAACAACCCGTCGCCATGTGGATGAAGAACACCTACATTCCCCTCGATATGCTGTTTATTGCCAAAGATGGCCGTGTGGTGAATACGATTGAGCGCGCCGTACCACATTCGCTGCAAGCCCTGCCGTCCGCCAGACCCGTTCGCGCGGTACTGGAAGTCGTGGCCGGCACGGTGTCGAGGCTCGGGATCAAGGCGGGCGATATCGTGCGCCACCGCCTGTTTCCCAAATCACCGGCGACCAAATGACGGGCCTGGACCATGATCTTCAACCGCCCGCGGGCTTTGAACCGATCGTGCATTCCAATCCGTTCGGTGCCCACATTGGCCCGATTTACGAACGGGAAGAGGGCGATCAGTTCTGGCGCGGTTTCTACGTTGGTGAAAAGCACTCGAATTCCGCTCATATTGCCCATGGAGGTGTTTTGATGACCTTCGCCGATGTTGTTCTGGCCCGGGCCGTGTCGCGCGAAATCAACGGCATGGCGGTCACGGTGCGAATGACTTGTGATTTTCTCGCACCTGCACGGCTAAATGCATGGGTCGAAGGCACTGCCAGCGTAACGCGGGCAACCAAATCGCTGGTTTTTGTCGAAGGCACGCTCAGCATCGCCGGCAAGCCGATATTCGCGGCACAAGGTCTGTTCAAACCGATCAGGCAACGCGGATAAATCCCCGCGTGTTATTGATAATGCCGGAATGAGACAAAATTCGCGGATGCGGTCCTTGCCCGCCCCTGATCTATCGTGTAAGTCAGGGTCCAGCGGGCGTTGCCCGGGGAGTAGCTCAGCCTGGTAGAGCACCTGCTTTGGGAGCAGGAAGTCGCAGGTTCAAATCCTGTCTCCCCGACCAGGCCATGCCACGAACGGGTTTCGTTATCCGGGTTTCGATGTTTCGGGAGTGAAAAAAGCGATGGAAGCACGCATTTATCAACCGGCAAAAAACGCGATGCAGTCGGGCCGCGGTAAATCGAACCGCTGGGTTCTTGAATACCAACAGGCCTCCGCCAGACAGATCGATTCGCTGATGGGCTGGACGGGGTCATCCGATACCAATACCCAGCTTAAAATGCAGTTCGAAACGCAGGAAGAAGCCGAAGCCTATGCCACGAAGCAGGGCCTGAACTACCACGTCCTGCAGCCAAAATCGCGGATCGTCAGATCGAAATCGTATTCCGACAACTTTCGCACCGACCGCATTCGCTGATCCCCTCGCGAACAACCCACACGGCCCCGTAGCTCAACTGGATAGAGCACCAGCCTTCTAAGCTGGATGTTGCAGGTTCGAGTCCTGCCGGGGTCGCCATTATTTCAATGAGTTAAGGGACTTGTTTAAAGTAATGGTGTAATAAATATTCCGCTCCTGAATACCGCATTGTCCGGATCGCAATCTGTTCTGTGTGTCCGTCTGGTTTTGCGTTACAATATTACTAATTGCGAGACCTGAAACCGTTTAGGCGGAAACCATCAGGTCTGCGTTTCCTTGATTCTTCAATTCGATTGAAACGAACGGGGAGTATCAGCTCATGTCACGGCATTCAGTAAAAGTCCTGCTTCTTTCCGCTTTGCTGGGATCTTTGGCTTTCCTCTTTGTTATGCCGGCTTCTGCTGCGCAGTCCAACAAACGTTCCGTCGCCGTCATCATCGGCAACAAAAACTATGCAAACCGTATCCCCAGGGTCGAGTTCGCCATAAATGATGCGGATGCTTTCCGGGCGTATGTCGTTGATGTCCTGGGCTACAGATCTGAAAACATCATAGATTTGAGAGACGCCACCAAGGCGCAGCTTGAATCTGCTTTTGGCAATCGCGAAACGCCGGAAGGCAAATTGTGGCGCTATCTTGATCCCCGCGGACGCTCGGACGTCACGGTATTCTATTCCGGGCACGGCGTACCCAGCCTCAAGAACAAGCGCGGCTACCTGCTGCCCGTCGATGCCGATCCCAATGCGCCGGAGATCAATGGCTACTCGGTTGATGTTCTGTTCAACAACCTGAGCCAGCTGACGGCAAAATCCATCTCCGTATTTCTGGATGCCTGTTTTTCAGGCGACAGTGAAAAAGGCATGCTGATCCGGGCCACGTCCGGCATCACGATTGCGCCTAAATTGCCTGAGAAGATGTCGACAAATATGACCATCATCACGGCGGCACAGGGTGATCAGGTTGCTTCGTGGGATTTCAAATCAGGCCATGGCATGTTTACCACGCATTTGCTCGACGCGCTGTACGGCGCGGCGGACAAGGGCGACTTTGGCAACGGCGACAGCAGGATCGCACTGTCGGAAGTTTCCGAATATCTGACGGATAACATGACCCGCGCGGCACGGCGTGAATACGGACGCCATCAGAACGCCTGGATTGCCGGTGGAGAGGAAACCATCGTGGCCAGTGTTGTACCGGGGGTGACCAGGCCGAAGGTCGTACGCCGGACAACAACTCGACCCGTCACAAAGAAAGCGCCCGTCCGGACAGTCGCAGTTCAGCCGGTGGCACCCAAAAAACGGGTCAAACCGGTGGTGCAAAAACCCGCCGTCCGGCCCAAACCGAAACTAAAACCCAGGTTCAACATCGTCAGTGCCGGACAAGGCTCAAAATGGCGGGCCCGGTTTCGGTTGAAAGGGTATATCAACGCTGAATTTCAGGAGACGGTGGAATTCTCCAAGGGCCGAATGGTCGACACGATTTACAGGAACGACGGCCTGCCCTACACCATGTACTTCAGCAGCAAGATTAATCGGCGGGGCGTCACGGTAAGCATTACGTTCGGCAATTACATCGACACCTATACCGGTGTTCACAACTGTGAGACCGTTGTCGATACCACCCAACCCACGACAATTGAGGTCACAGCAGAATGTGAGCAACGCGGTGACGATGGCCTGCGGGCGGAAGATATCATCGTCGATCTTCGTATGACCTATATCGGCAGGAGCTGACAGGCGCGCCGGTTATTCGATAACCAGTTCTTCCTCGCGTCGGTTTTCGCCTTGGTAAGGGCCGTAGACGCGCTGGGCAGCAGGCGTATGAACAGCCGAATGATTTCAGAATTCTGATCAAAATAGTTATGGAGTTTGCTGCGGAATAGAGCGTATTGTCCTGTTCCTTAAAGTCGTTTTTGTTTTTAGATATCAATTTTTAAGTAGAGTACATGATTTCAGAAATACGAAGAGTTTGTTTTGTAATTCCGGGTTTGTTGATTTTCTGTCTGTTTCTATTGGCCCCTGGCCGACCCTTGTTGGCCCAAACTCCACCAAAGAATCTTTACGGCATCGCGGTTGTCATCGGGAACACCGACTACCGGCACGGGATGCCGGGCGTCGAGTTCGCGGACAACGATGCCGCGGCCATGAAATCGATCATGATCAATGTCCTGGGGTATAAACCCCGGAATATTATCGACCTGAGGAACGCCACCAGAGAGGATATGGACTCCGTCTTCGGCAATGCCCAAACCCACCATGGCAGGCTATTTGACTGGGTCGAGCCTGGAAAATCCGATGTCGTGGTGTTTTACGCCGGGCACGGAGCACAGGGCTCGGCCGACCGGCAACGCTATTTATTGCCTGTGGACGGGAACCCGGAACAGGTCGAGGCAACCGGCTACTCGCTCAAATTACTGTTCGAGAATCTCGGGAAATCCGACGCCAAATCAATCACGCTCTACCTGGATGCAGGATTTTCCGGCAGGCTCGCGAACGACCGATATCTGCACAACGTATTCAAGTTCGGCGCCGACTTGAAATTGCCAGATGTATTGCCACCGAACTTTACCGTTTTCACTGCCTCAACGGGATATCAAATCGCCTTTCGCGACCGGGATACAAATCATGGCCTGTTCACAGGTGTGCTTCTCGACGGCCTGGCCGGAAAAGCGGATGACAACGCCTACGGCATTCAAGACGATGTGGTGAGTGCCCTGGAGTTAAAAGCCTATCTTGATGACGAAATGACATATCAGGCACGGCTGAAATTCAGTGATCACCAGGTCGTGTCTTTCAGGGGTAAATCTGACAAGATTCTGGTGCCGAAAGTTATCCGCAAAACCAGAATTTCGTCAAAAACGCGGACGCCTGCCCGGAGGAATTCCGCTAAACGTGAAAATAAAAAGACAATTCCATATCAAGGCAACTGGGTTCTGAAGTTTGAAGCAAAGGGCGGTGGCCGGAGTTGTCCTCATTATTCAAACACAGTAAAGGCCGTCATTTCCGATAATGATCTGAAAGGTATGACCGCTGGTTATATTAATCTCAAAGGTCAATTTTCCCGGAATGCCAATGAAATTTCTGGCCGCTATATCGACGGCGAACTGAGAACAAAATATTCCCTCCGCCGAAGCGGCGATTATTGGCGGGGGACCTGGGAAGGTGAAGTCGTCGACTCAATCGGGTTCTGTCGCGGCACAGTCGCTATGGCGCGTAATTTGCCAAGCCTGGCCGTCGCCGAAAAAATCCCGCTTTCTCCTCCACCGGCGGCAGTTGTCCGCAGTTCTTCCAAATCGATCGTGCGCCGACTTGCCGTACGTTCCAAATCCAAATCGAAACCGAAGTTCGATATTGTTAGTGCCGGGAACGGTACAAATTGGCGGGCACAAATCCATTTGAATGGATATATCGAAGCCGATTTCGAAAATGTCGTTGAATTCAATAAAGGTCAGTTAAGTAATACTTTCTACCGCAATGACGGCATTCAATACACAATGTTCCTCAACGGAAAAATCAACCGGAGTGGTATTCAATTCGGAATTAACTTCGGTAATTACGTTGACCCGTATTTAGGTGTCCATAACTGCGAAACCGTTGCTGAAACTCAAGAGCCTATGACGATTGCAGTGACTGCAAGCTGTAAACAGAACGGCGCTATCGGTCCGCCCGCGGCAGATATCATTGTAGATATTCGCTTGATCTACACAGGCGAGAGCTGATTGACGCTCCGACTATTCGATAACCAGTTCTTCCTCGCGGCGGTTTTCGCCTTCGTAGGGGCCGTAGACGCGCTGGGGCAGGCGGCGGCGGCAGGGGCCGACAAAGGTTGGTGTCTTGATCCGGCGCGGTGGTTTTGTGATCAGGTTCGTGATCGTCAGACCGAGATCCTTTGCCGCGATCGGGTGGACCATGTAGTGATCAACCCCTTGTTTGATGGCGCGCGTCACCATCGGCACCGAACCTTCGTCACTGATCATAATAATCGGTGTATGGGCACCCGGCGTATCGTCAGGGTTCCTGATATGCTGGGTGAACTTGAAACCGTCGACGCCTTTCATCACCCGGTTGACGATAACGACATCAACGGCTGAATTTTCGATTTCGTAGTAGGCTTCCTCGACGTTCTTGGCCATCGGCGTGCTGCCGACATCGAGATTGCGCAAGACGCCGGAAATCATATGACGAATTTTCACATCGTCATCCAGTGTCAGGATCCTGAGCGCTTTCCAGTCTATTTTTTCGTCGGCCATAATCTGTTCATGTCATTTAATAGTATGATTTGTCCCTGAGATTTATAGGACAGGAATGTGCTGTCAATATGACAAAGGCAAAAACAAAATTTCCTTTGGCAATATTAGCGATTTGACGACTCAATTCGTCAATATCGGACGAAATTGTCGAATTTCAAGGCCGCTACTCTTTTTGCCCGGCCGCGCCGATTGCGACAGAGGATTCGTCCGCCACGCCGGATGGCACTTCGGCAGTACTGCGGTTCAACTGGCCAACAAAAAATGCCGGAATCAACCCCAATACGGCGGCAAAGACAATTGCCGCTTTCCAGTTGATGTCGCCAAGCTTCATTTTGCGCTGCAAACGGCTGCCGCGGCCGAGGAAAAGGGCACCGACAAGTACACATGTCGCGACCAGCCATACGACGAAACTTTCCATCCGGCCTTTACTCCGTCTCGATCAATTCGAACTCGAAATTATCATATCGCAAGTCGGAACGCGAATATTCAACATTGCTCATCTTCTACAGATGGGAAGCAAGGCGGCGAAAGATAAGGGAAAAATTGTTGGCCGGCATGTCGATGATATCGGTCATCGCCAGACCATTGACGGTCGCGCAATCGACAACCGCCTCAAGATCCCGGATGCCCCAGTCATCGTTCTGTGATTTCAGCCAGTTGTCGAAGGCCGCATTGCTGGGCGCGGTAAATTGCCCCCCCCGATTATAGGGGCCGTAGAGGAACAAAAGCCCGTCCGCCGGCAAGCGTTGACCGGCGAGTTCCATTAATCCTGTGCAACAGGCCCAGGGCGAGATATGGATCATGTTGCAGTTGGTGATGGCCGTGATGTCGTCTGGCAACACCTCATTCACAGCGGCCAGGTCCGTCATGTCGAGGCGCAGGGCCGGGCGAATGTTTTCAGCACCCGTATGCTGACGCCAGCCCTCGATGCTCTCCAGCGCCGCCTCGTCAATATCACTTGGTTGCCATGTCAGATGCGGGAACTGCGGTGCGAACAGGGCCGCGTGTTCACCGCTGCCACTGGCGATTTCCAGCACGGTGCCTGAGGCCGGCAGACGGGGTTCGAGCACCTCCAGAATGGGGCCATGGTTACGCGTCGTCGACTCAGCGAATTTCCGCCGATCATTTGATGCCACGAACGGTACCTCTATTTTTTTGCACTGGTCATCAATCCCTTGATGATTTTGTCTGCGGCGATCATCGCTTTTGCGAAAGGCAAGCCCGGTTTCATGCGTTTGTCGTAGAGTGTGCGCAGCAAGACCTTGTCGATCAGCGTCAGGGACATTTGCTGTTCCCGGTCATTAAATATCGAGGGCGAGACCAGAGGGCTGTCGTTGGGAAGTCCCATTGATTGTGCCATTTCTTCCAGCAAACAGTGTTCAACAGCCAGACGCGGCTCCTCGCTATTGATCGCGATCAGTCCTTTGACGATGCGGCCCTTGATGTCATAGGACAGAAAGAAGCAACGCCCCTGGGCGACGATTTGCAAGACGCGCTCATTCTTTTCAAGCAAACGTCCGGCGTCTTTCATAGACCCCCTGCGGGCAAAAACAAAAATCAGGTCTTCGCCCGGCGCCTTGCCGGGAATTTCCTTCAGCGTGACACCGGTAAATGCCTTGAGCACCCTGGCGTGGCGCTCAATGACAGGCCTGTAGTACTCGGCCTGTTTTCTCAAACCCGCCATCTTGTATTTGATTGTTTTGCCGGGCCATTTACGAATGTAGGGTTTCGGTTTGCCGACCTCATATTCAGACCCGAAGGCAACGATTTCGAAAAACTCAACGTATTTTGCAACGGGCAACCGTTCGGCGGCGGAAGCGCCGGGTATTGCACTGCCGATGAGAGCCGTAAGAACTGGAACGACGAAAAACTTCATGATCGCTCATGATCCTCGTTTGGCCGTTGTCAAATAGATGCCCGAAAATATAAACACTGCGCCAATGGCGTGAAAGGGTCTAAGCACCTCACCGAGGAAGAAAACGGCGAGCAGGGAGCCAAAAAGCGGTACCAGGTTCATGAAGATACCAGTGCGATTGGGGCCGAGTGTGGCGACTGCCTTGTTCCAGCAGGTATACGCCACAGCCGAGGTGATGATGCCGAAATAGAACAATGTCGAGAGCGTTGCCGGCGTGATGTCAAATCCGCCGTAGATGGTGGTTTCCCAGATATAGACGGGCAACAATATCAGAACGCCGAAGGTCATCGTGCCACCAAGCATTGTCATCGGGCGGAAGTCCGGGGGCATGCGCTTGAGGGTCACAGTATAAAGTCCCCACAGGGGCACGGAACAAATCATGATGATGTCGCCATTCTCGATGGCCAGTGACAGAAACCCGGCGAAGTCCCCACGCAAAACAATCGCCGCCACACCGCCCAGCGAAATCAGAATACCGATGGCCTGACGTGGTGTGACCTTGTCGGCATATATCAGCCGCCCCATGATGGCGATCCAGATTGGTGAAGTCGCCATAATCAGCATCGCATTGACGGCGACAGTCGTTTGCAACGCGGCGTAAATCAGGGTGTGAAAACCCGTCATTCCTAGCACACCGAGCGCCGCCAGCCTGAACCAGTGCTGTTTGATCAATCCGGCCTGGGCGCGCATATCCCGCCAGGCGAAAGGCAAAAAGACGAGCCAGGCAATAGACCAGCGCCAGAACGACATGGCGACCGGACCGATCTCGTCATGCATGGCACGACCGACAACAAAATTGCCGCCCCAGAAGAACATCGTCATTACCAGCAAGACATAGATCCAGACATGGCGGGCAGGGGCCGTCGGTGTACTCATTGACCCAGACTGTGGCGGTCGATGGCGACGGCCTTGATCATCGCGTGGACCGGCTTGCCGACCTCCAGTGACAATTCACGCGCCGAACGTCTGGTAATCCGCGCCCACAAGGGGCAGGGTTCAGTGGCAGGTTCCGCTGCGATATCCAGCAGCACATCCATCTGGGAAGCACCGGCTTCGGCAATTTCGGTGATTCGCCCGGCATAGACGTTGAGAATGCTGATACCGCTCGGTGCTTGCAGCGAGAGGGCGACATCGCGCGCACGAATACGCACCCTTAATTCCTCGTCGATTGGCAGATCGACCGTCGGCACGTTGAGCACACCGCCGGCAAACCTCAATTGCGTCAGACCATCACGACTGTCATGTCCGTCGACCTGAACAGGCAGCACGGCACCGGCCTCATAGCGCCCGGTTAGCGGGCGCAGATCCAGGCGGCTCATAACATCTTCGACCGGGCCACTGGCAACCGTTTCACCCTCGGCCATCAGCACAACGTTATCGGCGAGGCGAATAACTTCTTCCGTTGCGTGGCTGACGTAGATGATCGGCAGACCAAGTGAATCCCGCAGCCGTTCGATGTAGGGTAATATCTCGGCCCGGCGCTGGACATCGAGATTGGCCAGTGGTTCATCCATCAACAAAAGATCGGGCCCGGAAAGTAACGCCCGTCCAATCGCGATGCGCTGACGTTCACCGCCGGACAGGCGATGCGTATGCCGATCAAGCAAGCCGCCAATCCCCAGCATGTCGATAACATCATCAAAACTGATCGAGTTGGACCGGGCCTGACGACGCTTGCGGCCATATTCAAGATTACCCCGGACTTTGAGGTGCGGGAAAAGCCGGTCTTGCTGGAAGACATAACCAACACGCCTGTGCTCCGGCGCGACATCAACGCGCGCATCGGCATCAAACAAAACCTGGTCATCCAGTGTGATCCGGCCTGCATCGGGGCGTTCAAGACCGGCAATCATATTGATCAGTGTCGTTTTACCGGCGCCGGAGCGGCCATAGATCGCCGTGACGTCTCCACCGTCGCTGTTGAAGTCGGCGGATATCGCCATGGTCTCGAGCTGGCGCTGAACCTTGACCACAAGCCTTGTCATGACGTCGCCCCCGTGATGCGCTTCGTCACCCGTCGGGCCACGATTTCGGAGATCAGCATGGCGGCCAGCGCCAGGCCGATCGACAAACCGACAATGCGCATGGCTGCGTCTTCGCCGCCGGGCGACTGCACCAGCGAATAAAGGGCAATGGGCAGGGTTCGGGTTTCACCCGCGATACTGGAGACAAAGGTAATCGTTGCGCCAAACTCACCGAGCGAGCGCGCGAAGGCGAGAACAACGCCGGACAAAATACCGGGCATCGTCAACGGCAGTGTGATCGTCAGGAAAACCCTGAACGGTCCGGCGCCAAGGGTACGTGCCGCTGTTTCCAGTCGTTGATCAACCGCTTCTAGCGACAGACGCACCGCGCGCACCATTAATGGAAACGACATCACTGCCGCCGCAACGGCCGCGCCTTGCCAGGTGAACACGAGGGTCACGTCGAAGGTCTCATACAGCCAGCCGCCGACCAGGCCTTGCCGGCCCAACACGACCAGTAGCAAGTATCCGATGGCAACCGGCGGGACGACCAGCGGCAGATGGACAATCCCGTCGAGCAGCACACGACCGGGAAAGCGTGCGCGCGCCAGCAGCCAGGCCATGGCAATTCCGAATGGCAGGCTCACGGCCACGGACCAGGTCGCAACCTTCAGCGACAGTGACAAAGCCTCATATTCAAGCGGCGTCAGCATGTACTGACGTCCACGCAGGGCAGGAAGCCGTGCGATGCCAGAATTTTCTGACCGCCTCGCGAGAGCAAGGCATCGACAAATTTCCGGCTGGTAGGGCGATTCCGACCGGCAATCACAGCCACCTGATATCGAATTGCCGGATGGCTGCGGGCTGGAAATACGGCGACGACGTGAATTGCGTTCGACAGCCGGACGTCGGTCGCATAGACGATGCCGGCACTCACCTCACCACGCGCAATCAGTGAGATGGCGGCGACGGCATTTGGTGACCGGGCAAGCCCGGGGCGAATTTCCTGCCAGATGCCAAGATACTCAAGCGCCGCCTTGCCATACTGGCCGACCGGAACGTGACCCGGATCACCCATGGCAATTCGCCCTGCATTGGTGGCCTGCACGAGCGCCGCCAATAATTCACCAGTCAATGTCGAGCGTTTGTTTGCCACGAGGACCAACCGATTCGACATCAGGGTCGTGCGTGAGTTCACCTCGAGCAGGTGTTTGTCATCGGCCCAGTCCATCCAGTTCGGATTGGCCGAGATATAAAGATCGGCCTCGGCACCGGCTGCAATTTGTCGGGCGTGCACGGACGACGCACCGGGAGATACCAACACAGTGATACCGGTCGAGCGCGAAAATTCGTCGGCGATATCCCCGATGGCTGCCGCCGCACTTGCGGCCGAAAACACGACCAGCCGTTCAGCGGCGCGAAGCGGGGTCGTTCCCGCCATCAGCGCAAACAGGCTGGCAATGATCAGGGCTTGAAGGTGTCGCCGCGTCACAATTCTTTTCGCTTTCGTTTGCTTGACATTACAGGGTTATGTTTCACCATATACAACGGTTTGAGGTATTGCACACTGTTCAATGTGGCGGACAAGGGCCAGCTGTGTATGATGTTCGCCGGTTATTTGTTTGAGGAGAGCAGGGTGGCGACTATTCGATATGCGGGCGAAAGTTATCCCGCTGAGCCGGGTGAAAAGGTTCTCGACGTTTTGTTGCGCAACAATGTCGACAAATCATATTCCTGCCGCCAGGGCGTCTGCCTGAGCTGCATCACCAGATGCACCGAAGGAGATGTTTCCGAAGACGCTCAAAAAAACATCAAACCGACGCTGGCCAAACAAGGCTATTTCCTCGCGTGCCAGGCTGTAATTACCGGCGACATGGTGCTGGCGACCCCCGACAATGCGGCGCTTTATACCCGTACCAAGGTCCGCTCGATAGATAACTATGGCCCTGATATTATTCGCCTTGTCCTGCAGCCGGCGACACCGCTGTATTATCATGCCGGGCAGTACGCCAACCTGCGCAGACCGGATGGCTTGAGCCGGAGCTATTCGATGGCCAGCGTACCATTCCTTGATAGCGCCCTCGAATTTCATATTCGCAAAATGCCGACGGGCCGCATGAGCAACTGGATCGCCGATCATCTCAAGGTTGGCCATTCGCTGGATCTTCAGGGCCCAAACGGGACCTGTTATTACCTGACGGATGAAATTGACAAACCGCTTTTGTTGATCGGCACAGGCACCGGCCTCGCCCCACTATACGGTATCGCCCGCGACGCCTTGTTCAGTGGTCATACAGGGCCTGTATTGCTCTATCACGGTAGCGGATCAATGGACGGGCTCTATTTCCGCGACCGGATGAAGGAACTCACCGATCTGCATCCGCACTTCAAATATGTCCCGTGCCTGTCACGCGGCGACGCACCGGACGGCGTGCGGTCGGGCCGAGCCTCCGAAATTTCGCTCGAGGATCTCCCCGATCTTGCCGGCTATAACGTCTACATCTGTGGCGAACCGGATATGGTTCATGACATGCAGCAGCAAGCCTATCTGGCAGGTGCGTCCCTTGCCGACATTCATGCCGATGCCTTTGAATACCGCGACAAACGAGCCGAAGCGCGTGAAGCCGCCGAAGAAGAGAATACGAAAAGCTAGCTGTAGAGTTTGTCCGGATCGACCAGCACGTCGGCGATTTCCTGGAACTCACCGTCGCGCCATGCCCGGAAAAAACAATTCCGCCGTCCCGTGTGACAGGCCACGCCGTCCTGATGGACCTGAAGCAAAACCGTATCGCCATCACAATCAAGCCGAAGTTCGGACAGCATTTGCACCTGGCCCGAACTTTCTCCCTTGCGCCAAAGCTTGCCTCTGGAGCGTGAAAAATAGCAAACCCGGCCGGTCGCCAGCGTTTCCTCGACGGCCTCGCGGTTCATCCACGCCATCATCAGAACCTCGCCGCTGTCATGCTGCTGGGCAATGGCCGCGACCAGTCCGTCGTCATTAAATTTGATGGTGTCAAGAACGCTCGAAAATTCGCCGGTCATAGTGGTGTCTCCAGATTGATCCAGCGCCAATCTATCGCAGCCGCAGACAGGAGGCGAGGGCTTGTGCGTTGGCGCGCATCATCGATTGATAATGCTGCGGCCCCGGTTTGATGCGTTTGCCGATGGGGTCGAGGGCTGCCTGTCTCATGTTGGCGGACTGAGACAACTGCCGGGCCAGGCTGGACTTGCCAAACGGGTCGGTGGCAATGCAAGTGACAGCGCGCGCTGCCATGATCCGCTTCATTTCGTGCAGTCGCCTGGCGCTGACACCGCCCGCCGCCACAGTTGTCAGGGCGCCAACGGGATGAAGATCGTAATCCTTTTCAAAATATTGAAATGAATCGTGCAGCAAGACGAACGGGGTTTTCGCGTGCTCTGCGAGCAGTTGCTTGATCTCGGCGTCCAATACTGACAAATCGTTCTTCAGGTTTGCCAGGTTGGCGGCATAGTCGTCTGCATGGGCGGGATCAAGTGCCGTCAGTCTGTCGGAGAGGGCTGCGGCGATGACCCGGGCGTTGTTGGTCGAGAGCCAGACATGGGGATCGACGACATCCGATGGTCCGTCGTGATCATGGTCCTTTGTCCAGATGTTACCTGCCCGAACCGGGCGGCGTTCCAGTTCATCCAGTTTGAGAACCGTCAGGATTTCGCGACCGGCTTCCGGTGTTTCGATCATCCGGCTCATGAAGCGTTCGAGTTCCGGCCCAATCCAGAGCACGATGTTTGCCCGCGCCAGAGCCCGGGCCTGCGAGGGCCGCAAGACGGCATCATGCGGTGACAGTTTCTGGTCCAGTAAACGCACAGGAATTGCCACCCCGGCCATAATTGCCGAAGCCAGACCGTGCAGCGGAGCGATGCTGGTGACGACGCGGGGGGACGCGGTGACAACACCCGTCCACGCCACGGTCAACGGAATTACCACGGAGGAAACAAGCAGGAACTGTCGTGTGACGCGGCACAGGATCGTCATGAAATGTCCGTCTGATACAAAAGGGCTATTAATTTCGCAATGTTATAATATAACATCATGGAACTTGAAACCGACGATTTGAGAGGCGGGATCACATGGGCCAGGCCAGACATCCCCGGCACGACCACAAAAAGTGCATCAGCAGCGCCTTGACGGCAGCCGAGCGGGTGTGTGATCGCGAGGGCGTTAAATTGACGCCGTTGCGCCGTCAGATCCTTGAACTGGTCTGGGGCAGCCACGCGCCCGTCGGGGCCTATGAAATTCTCGAAAGACTGGCAGCGACGGATGGCCGACGCGCAGCACCGCCGACGGTATACAGAAGTCTCGATTTCCTGATGGAGCAGGGCCTGGTACACCGGATCGAAACACTGAACGCCTTTGTCGGTTGCGCCCACCCTGAAGCGCCCCACGAAGTTCAATATCTGATTTGCGATTCTTGTGGTGATGCGGTCGAAGTCGAGATCGATGGCCTGGTTCGTCAGATCGGCAAGGCAGCGGCCGTGCAGGGCTTTGAAGTTGACGGCCAGACCATTGAAGTTCGCGGCCACTGCAAGGACTGCCGTACATGACCGACGCGCTGATCGAAGTCAAAAACCTGACGGTGCGGCGGGGCTCGGACGTCTTGCTGAGCCACGTCGATCTGACGGTGAAATCCAAAGAGATCATCACGGTTGTCGGACCCAACGGTGCCGGCAAAACCACATTGTTGCGTGCAGCCATGGGCTTGACGGCCATTGATAAAGGCACGGTCCTGCGTCGGTCGGGGCTGGCCATTGGATACGTGCCGCAATCCTTGTCGATCGATCCGGTCCTGCCGCTTAACGTCCGGCGGTTTTTATCGCTTGGTATCCGGGCGGCGAAAGGCACAAGAGCTTCGTTGATGGAAGAGGTCAACGTACCGCATCTGATCGACAAGCCGATGAGCGCGCTGTCAGGCGGCGAATTGCGTCGGGTGTTGCTGGCGCGCGCCCTGTTGCGCGAGCCCGACCTGTTGGTGCTCGATGAACCGGTTCAGGGCGTCGACGTCGGAGGCCAGGTCGAGATCTACGATTTGATCGCCCGGCTGCGCGACAGGTATGGCTTCGCTGTTCTGATGGTGTCGCACGATTTACACCTGGTCATGGCGGCGACCGATCACGTTGTCTGCCTTAACCAGCACGTTTGTTGCGACGGGGCACCGGAAACCGTGCAGCAACATCCGGAATACATGGCCCTGTTCGGGGATCGGGTGGCTTCAGGTTTCGCGCTTTATGCCCACCATCATGACCATGAACATGATGCACACGGTAATGTCGTCGCCGCTGGCGAGGGACAGGCACACAGTCATGGCCCGCATGACCACCATGATCACAGTTGAACGGCATGGATGATTTCATACTGAGAGCGCTGATCGCCGGCATCGGCGTGGCGCTGATCGCCGGTCCGCTCGGCTGTTTCGTGGTCTGGCGGCGTATGGCTTATTTCGGAGCTGCGCTGGCACATTCCGCCTTGTTCGGCGTGGCGCTTGGTTTGCTGCTGGGCGTCAGCCCGACTTTTGGCATAATTGCGGTGAGCCTGGCCGTCGCGTTCATGCTGGTCGGCTTGCAAAGTCAGCGGCACATTGCCAGTGACACGCTGCTGGGGATACTGGCCCATGGCATGCTGGCTTTAGGCCTGGTGGCAACAGCCCTGATCGAAACCGTCCGCGTTGACCTGATGTCCTATTTATTTGGCGACATCCTGGCGGTGGGTACAACAGACATTATCTGGATATTCGGTGGTGCCATTGTCGCCCTCGCAGCGCTGGCCCTGATCTGGCGGCCCTTGCTGGCCATGACGGTGCATGAAGAGCTGGCCCATGTCGAAGGTGTACCGGTCGTCGTCACTCGCCTTGTATTCATGGTCATCATCGCCGTTGTAATTGCCGTGGCGATGAAGGTGGTGGGCATCCTGCTGATCGTATCCCTGCTGATCATCCCGGCTGCCGCAGCCCGTCCATTCGCCCGCACGCCGGAACTGATGGCGATAATGGCAGCGGTCGCGGGATGCATTGCTGTCATCGGCGGTTTGGGTGCTTCGATGACATGGGATGTGCCCGCAGGACCGGCCATCGTGCTGGTCGCCGTCGTCCTGTTTATTATCGGCGGCATCCGGCGACTGGGCAGCCATTCCTGAATTCTCCACCAAATTGAGGTGGAAATTGAAGGCGCCAGTTAATGCACGGAAATACGCCTTGAAAATAAAGGCATAAATCACCCTTCGACCATTCTTGTCCACATGGACAAACTCTGCTACCGTCCGCTCATAACGGACGATTTAGACGTTGGCTATACCGTTATTCGGGGGGCCAACATAATGATAAACAGCAGGGTCTGGTTCGGTTGTGAAAACTTTGAAAATCTGGCGGGGGCCGTCGTTCGTCCCGCATATTTCCAAACATACCGAAATAGACCTGCTCATAATGAACAGGGAAAACAGACGATGAAGTACCTTAAACTTCTCGCAGCGACGGCAACAGCCGCCGTCCTCTCAACAGCAGCTTCAGCCGGTACGTTGGAAGACGTAAAGGCCAAAGGCTTTATCCAGTGTGGCGTATCAACCGGTCTGGCCGGTTTCGCGGCACCTAACGATGCCGGTAAATGGGAAGGCTTTGATGTTGATTTCTGCCGCGCCATGGCAGCGGCCGTTCTCGGCGACAAAATGAAAGTCAAATTCACCCCGACAACAGGTAAAACACGTTTTACCGCGTTGGCGTCAGGTGAAGTCGACGTTCTTGCCCGTAACACAACCTGGACCTTCAGCCGTGATACAGATCTCGGTTTTGAGTTCGTGGGCGTCAACTACTATGACGGCCAGGGCTTTATGGTCCGCAAAAAACTCGGCATCAAATCAGCGACCGAACTCGATGGCGCCAGTGTCTGCATCCAGACCGGTACCACCACCGAGCTCAACCTTGCTGATTATTTCCGTTCGAACAAGATGAGCTTCTCACCGGTCGTTGTTGAAGACGCCGCCGAAGCCCGCCAGAACTACGACAAAGGCGCTTGCGACGTGTACACGACAGATCGCTCAGGCCTCGCAGCCCAGCGTTCGGTTCTGTCCGAGCCCGATGCCCACATGGTTCTGCCGGAAATCATTTCCAAAGAGCCGCTTGGTCCGCTGGTTCGCCACGGCGACAACAAGTGGGGCGACATTGCCCGCTGGACACTTAATGCTCTGATCACTGCTGAAGAACTTGGTGTTACCGGTGGTAGCGTCGACGGCATGATGGGTTCGAAAAATCCGGAAGTAAAACGTCTTCTGGGCTCTGAGGGTGACCTCGGTGGCATGATCGGTCTTGATAAAGCCTGGGCCGCCCGCGCGATTAAAGCCGGTGGCAACTATTCGGAAATCTACGAACGTAATATCGGTCCGAAAACACCGATTGCCTTGGCGCGTGGCGTCAACGCTCTGTGGAACCAGGGTGGTATTCTTTACTCAGCTCCGTTCCGCTAGGATTTAGGGAAAGGGCCGGAGGCGGAAACCTCCGGCCTTTTTCTTATCTATCACCGCACGAGATAAAGGGCGGGCACGGACGTCTTCCCCTAAAAATAATACTCGGCGGTTTGCCCTTCAGGGAGGGCCCGGTACCAGGGTTTCGCAATGTGCGGAAGCCGTGCTTACAGGGGAGGTCTCATGACTGCTGAGACACAGGACGTAAAGTCCAAGACGAATCCTTTATATGATCCCAAAGTTCGGGCGATCATCGCACAGATTGTGGTGGTCGTTTTGTTCGTTGGGTTTGTTCTCTACATTATCGATAATACCCAGGCTAACCTCGAACGAAACGGCGTTTCGGCAGGGTTTGACTTTATGGGTCTGACCGCCGGTTTCATGCCGACGGGGCCCAATTTCAATATGACCAACTTCAATATGAATACGTCGACACATGGCGATGTATTTATTCTGGGCCTGGTCAACACCATTCTGATCTCGGTTATTGGTATTGTCCTGGCCACCATCGTCGGATTTATCATGGGCGTGCTCAGGCTGTCGTCCAACGTCCTGATCAGTTTTGTTGCGACGTGCTATATCGAAGGCACCCGCAACATTCCGCTGTTGCTGCAGATCCTGGTCTGGTATTTCGGCGTGATTCTGCTGCTGCCCCACGTCAAGCAGTCCTTTGACATATTTGGCGTCTTCTTCCTGAATTCCAGATATCTGGCGTTTCCGTCCGTTTCTTTTAACGACACAGCCGGGTACGCGCTTGTCGCCCTGATTATCGCCGGTCTTGGCATGTTCCTGTACTACTGCTTCACGCTATACAGGGGCCAGGGTAGTTCCACTTCTGCCAGCGCGGACACGGATGAAGACGAAGGCGACAAACTCTGGGTGCTCTGGATACTGATTGGCTTCGCGATATCCTTACCGGCGGCTTCAATCATCCGACCGATTTTTGGTGATCTTTCACACCTTTTATTGATGAACCCCGTGACTGCAGTACTTTACGGCGTTGTATTCGTCAAGGTCGTCGGATTGGTTACGCCGCGCGGCACAACAGGCAAACCCGTGTTTCGAGCCCTTACCGGTTTCCTCATTGGTTTGCCGATGGCAGGCTTTTTTGCCGAATTCGGCATGGCTGTTTACCTCGCCTTGAACGCTGCGGTTGCTGCGGCAGCAGGCATTTATGCCATGATTCAGTGGGCACAGAGCAGACTGGATGAAACCGGCAAACCGCTGCCGGTTTTCTGGATGTGCCTGGGCCTGGTAATTGGCGTACCTTTGGTGGTCCTGATTGTAACGGGCTTCCCGGTCAATTTTGACGTACCGGAACTCAAGGGCTTCAACTATCGGGGCGGGGCGCAAATTCCAGCTTCGATGATGGGCTTGCTTGCTGCCTTGACGTTCTACACCGGTGCCTTCATTGCCGAGAACGTACGTGCCGGTATCCAGGCTGTCAGCCACGGTCAAACGGAGGCTGCGCACGCTCTGGGAATTCGCCCGAGCAAGACAATGCGTCTGGTCATTATTCCGCAGGCCATGCGCGTGATCGTGCCGCCGGTGACAAGTCAGTATCTGAACCTGACGAAAAACTCGTCGCTGGCCATCGCCATCGGCTATCCCGATCTTGTGAACGTGTTTACCGGGATTTCGCTGAACCAGACCGGCAAGGCTCTGGAGATCATTGCGATGACAATGCTGGTTTACTTGACGATCTCATTGCTGATTTCGCTCTTTATGAACTGGTACAATACCAAAGTCGCACTGGTGGAGAGGTAAGATCATGACAAAAGGATACGTCAAAACCGAACTCCATCCGGACCTTCCACCGCCCTCGTCAGAAAGCGGCAAGATCAAGTGGCTGAGGGATAACCTTTTTAATAACTGGTACAACTCGATTGCCACGATCCTGATTTTTTATCTGGCCTGGCTATCGTTACCACCGATTATTGACTGGGCAATTATCTCCCCCGTCTGGGAGGCCACAAGCAACAAGGATTGCCCGCGCGATGGCGGTGCCTGTTGGGGCATGATCGACAAACGTATCGGCCAGTTCATGTATGGCTTTTACGAACCGGGTGAACGCTGGCGTCCTGATCTGGCGCTGATCCTGTTCATCGTCGCCATGGCACCCATCTTGTTCGATAAATTACCGGGCAGGGACAAGGCTGCGCTTTTCCTGATCTTCATCTATCCGGCAATCGGCATCGTGCTGATCCATGGTCCGATCGAAATCGTCGGCATGTCGGGTGGCGGTGGCCTCGTGTTCTGGGGCGTTTTGTTTGCCGCGGCGGCGGGTTACGGATTTTGGTCGGCGGCGGATACCAATCCGGGCCGGGCAACACTCTCGTTTGCTGTCGCTGGAATTGTCGCTTTCCTGGCCTTCCTTTCCTGGGGCTTTGGAATGCCGGTAATGGAAACGTCGAGTTACGGCGGTCTGTTGCTGACCTTGATCCTGGCAGGCGTCTCGATTGCAGTGGCCTTGCCACTGGGGATCTTGCTGGCGTTGGGCAGACGGGCCGACAGCATGCCGATTGTGCAAATGCTGTGCATCGGCTTCATCGAAATTGTCCGCGCGGTGCCGCTGATCTCGGTCCTGTTTATGGCCCAGTTCATGTTGCCACTGTTTCTGCCGGAAGGCGTCAACTTCGATAACGTTGTCCGGGCACTGGTCGGCATGTCGTTCTTTGCCGCAGCCTACATGGCAGAAGTTATTCGAGGTGGCCTGCAGGCGATCCCGAAAGGTCAGTTCGAAGCGGCCGATTCCCTGGGGCTGAACTATTACCTCGCCATGCGGCTGATTGTATTGCCGCAGGCATTGAAAATTGTCATCCCGGGTATCGTCAGCACGTTTATCGGTCTGTTCAAGGATACGACCCTGGTCAGTATCATCGGGCTCTCCGATATTTTGCTGGTCGGAAAACAGTCGGTCACAGATTCCAAATGGCTGGGTCTGGAGCACGAGGCCTACTTCTTTGTCGCCCTCGTCTATTTTGTCTTCTGTTTCGGTATGTCGCGTTATTCGATGTATCTCGAAGTCAAGCTCCACACCGGTCACAAGCGTTAAGAGAGGACATTTGATATGTCAGCTGCAGAAAATGAAGAAATCGAAGTCGCCATCCAGATCAACGGCATGCACAAGTGGTATGGAGACTTTCATGTCCTGAAGGACATCAACCTGTCGGTCGACCGGGGTGAACGTATCGTTATTTGCGGACCATCCGGTTCCGGCAAATCAACGATGATCCGCTGTATCAACCGGCTTGAGGAACATCAACAAGGCACCATCATGGTCGGTGGTATCGAGTTGACAAACGATCTCAAGAATATCGATCAAATCCGCCGCGAGGTCGGCATGGTCTTCCAGCACTTCAATCTTTTCCCGCATCTTACGGTGTTGGAAAACTGCGTGCTGGCACCAATCTGGGTCCGCAAGACTCCGCGCGAGGAAGCGGAGGAGATGGGCATGAAGTTTCTCGAGCGGGTGAAAATCCCCGAGCAGGCTGCCAAATTCCCGGGTCAGCTATCAGGCGGCCAACAACAACGTGTGGCCATTGCCCGGTCCTTGTGCATGAATCCGGATATCATGTTGTTCGATGAACCGACATCGGCACTTGATCCGGAAATGATCAAGGAAGTGCTCGACGTCATGGTTGATTTGGCTGAAGAAGGCATGACCATGCTGTGCGTGACCCACGAAATGGGCTTTGCCAAACAGGTCGCTGATCGTGTCATCTTCATGGATGGTGGCGAAATCATCGAGCAGAACGAACCGAATGAGTTCTTTAACAATCCGCAGAGTGATCGGACCAAATTGTTCCTGAGCCAAATCCTCGGGCACTAGGTCGACGATCATTCATGGGGGCGCGGACAGCCCGGTGACTTGAATAAGTCGCCGGGCTTCGCTTTTTCCGAACGTCGTAAAAGGCCTTAAAGGATGACCTGCTTAACGGTTTCCTGCTTGTAAGGCGTAAATCCGGCGCGCTGATACATAGACAAGGCCTTGGGGTGATCCAGCGTGCAGGTATCGAGGATCAAACGGTTGGGGATGTAGGTCCATACCCGGCGGATCGCCCAGTCCAGCATATAGGGGCCAAGGCCCCGGCCTATGTAATGCTCGACGATGCCGAAGTAGGAAATTTGAATATCAGGCGTGCGGCGCCGGTCGATTTCGACAAAGCCGGCCGGTTCGCCATTGTCGTAGAGCACGAATATTTCGACAAGATCGTCGCCGATAATCTGGTTCAGGACTTCGTCCGAAATCAGTTTGCGCGCCGTCCACTGCCACTTGCGCCCAACCGCATCATAGAGATAGCGATAAAACCCGACACTTGGATCATGACAACGCAGCAGGGCCAGTTTTTCTGCGGGTACCGGCACTGGTGGCGTCACGGGCTGCACCGTCATTTCCAGATAAGTGATCGTTGAGTCGACCGTCTTCTGGACGGGCGCATGCGGCCGGCCATCAAGCCTGCGGGACAGGACCTTGACCTGTTCCTCGACATAACCGAGCCTGTCGTAAAAGGCGATTGCCGTCGCATTGATATCGCGCACCATCAGCTGAGACTTGGGCAGTCCTCGTTTTTCGAGCCATGCCTCCCCGGCGGCGACCATGGCGCGACCGAGGCCTTCCTGTTGTCTCGCAGGTTCAGTCGCCAGGTAATAGAACCAGCCGCGGTGGCCCTCATGTCCAACCATGATTGTCGCGATCAGCTGATCCTGCTCGACGCCGACTAGGACCACGCCATGTCCGCTCGACCGGCACAGTGCAATGTCGGCACGGGGGTCATTCAGGGGATTTACCGTCAGGCCGGCCGCATCCCACAAGGCAATGACGTCGTCTTCATCGGTTTTGATGAATGAACGAATTTCCATTTACGTCCGGGCCGGACCCGTCTCGATTGGTAAATCTTCCCGACCGCCCCATTCAGACCACGAGCCATCGTAAACCGATGTCCGCCGGTGGCCGATCAAGTGAAGCGCCAAGGCCAGGAACGAAGCGCTGACGCCCGATCCGCAAGAGGCGATGATCGGCTGTTTCAGATCGAGACCGGCGGTTTTAAAGGCTTCGGCAACAGCGTCCGCCGATTTCATGGTTTTGTCTTCATTGAGCAATTCAACGAAGGGCAGACAGACGCTGCCGGGGATGTGTCCGCTACGCAATCCTGCACGGGGTTCCGGGGCCGAGCCTTCGTAACGCGCCCGGGCCCGTGCATCGACAACCTGTTCGCCGCGTGACGCCAGGTTGGTAACGACCTGATCCACGGAACGGACCATTGTCGAATTCTGACGTGCCGTGAAATGGCGCTCGCGCGGCGGTGTCGGCAAATCGGCGACGGTGCGACCTTCGGCCAGCCATTTGTTCATGCCACCGTCCAGCACCGCGACGTCATCATGCCCAAACAATCGCAGCATCCACCAGGCGCGTGACGCCGCCATCATCACACCACCATCATAGACAACGATACGGTTGCCATCGCCGAGGCCGAGCTTGCGCATGCGGCTGGAGAATTTTTCCGGACTGGGCAGCATGTGGGGCAGGGGACTGTCGGTATCCGCTATTTCATCGATATCGAAACGCACGGCACCGGGAATATGTTGCACAGCATATTCGGCCGCGGGATCGCGTTCATCAGTCGGCAGATACCACGACGCATCGACGACGCGAACGTCCGGTGCATCGAGATGTTCAGCCAACCACTCGGTTGAAACAAGTGCTTCAGGGTTTGTGTATTCCATAGGGAGAAACTGCCGGATAAAAGGTGAAATCAGGAAAGCAGGGCAAGTGAAACACGGCGGTTCTGCTTGCCCTTGTTTTGAATTTTGGTGACTTCGACCGGGCCGATTTCGCCGGTCCGTGCCACATGCGTGCCACCGCAGGGCTGTAAATCATGATCGTCAACCCGGATCAGACGGACATGGCCGGCACCGGTCGGCGGCTGAACCGACATTGTCTTGACCAGCTCGGGCTGGGCCGCCAGTTCGTCGTCCGTGATCCATTCCGAAGACACCGTTTTGTCGGCGTCGATCAGTCGGTTGAGTTCAGCGGTGACCTCGCCCTTGTCCGGCACGGCACCGTCGATATCAAAATCCAGTCGCCCCTTGCCATCGCTCACCTGACCGCCGGTTACCGGATATGTCACGACGGATGACAACAGGTGCAGGCAGGTATGCATGCGCATCAGCCTGTGGCGCCGGTCCCAGTCGATCTCAGCCGTTACGGTTGTGCCAACGGAAATTGAAACGGCACCCTCGGCTGGTACATGAAAAACACTGTCGAGTTCCTGGCCCTTGCGGGCTTCGATGATTTCAATCTCAACGCCGTCCGCCGACCGCAACAGACCGCTGTCTCCGGGTTGACCACCGCCGGTCGGGTAGAACACCGTCCGGTCGAGATAGATGCCCTTGTCGTCTACCGCCGTAACAGTGGCCTCGCAGGATCTGGCGTAAGCATCGTCGCGAAACACGGCTTCCATCAATTGCTCTCCAGCCACGGGGCGACGGGCAGGCCTTTTTCGCGCAGGAAATCCGGATTGAACAGTTTGCTGGCGTAGCGGTCGCCTGAGTCACACAGCAACGTAACAATGGTATGGCCCGGGCCCAGTTCGCGGGCGATCCTGACGGCCCCGGCCACGTTGATACCCGAGGACGACCCAAGCACCAGGCCTTCGTCGGCAATCAGATCAAAGACCATCTGAACCGCCTCTTCATCCGGCACCTGAAGCGGCATATCGACTTCCAGATCAGTGATATTCGCCGTCACTCGCCCCTGGCCGATGCCTTCGGTGATTGACGAGCCTTCGGCCTTCAGTTCACCATTTTTGTAGTAATTAAAAAGCGCCGCCCCCATAGGATCAGCCAGACCGATTTTGACGTCGCTGCTCTGTTCCTTGAGGTACTTTGCGACGCCGCCGAGCGATCCACCGGAGCCGATGGCACAGATGAAGGCGTCAACCTTGCCATCGGTTTGTTGCCAGATTTCAGGGCCGGTCGTGGTGTAGTGGATATTTCGATTGGCGACGTTGTCGAACTGGTTGGCCCAGATTGCACCATTCGGTTCGCTGGCATTGAGTTCCTCGGCCAATCGACCGGAAAATTTGACGTAATTGTTCGGATCCTTGTAGGGCAGGGCCGGGACCTGACGTAATTCGGCCCCACACATGCTGATCATGGCCTTTTTTTCCTCCGACTGTGTCTCCGGGATAACAATGACCGTCCGGTAACCCAGGGCATCGCCGACCAGGGCCAGGCCAATGCCGGTGTTGCCGGCGGTGCCTTCGACAATAACGCCACCGGGTCTCAGCGAGCCATCGGCTTCGGCAGCACGGATGATCCCGAGCGCCGCCCGATCCTTGACCGAGCCACCCGGATTGAGGAATTCAGCCTTGCCGAGGATCTCGCAACCCGTTTCATCCGATAACTTTCGCAAGCGGATGAGCGGGGTATTGCCTATAGCTTCAATCAGACCGTTTCGGACGTCCATGTCGGTTCCTGTTGCATGATCAGCGGGAAATTCGTTGATCGCATTAAAGCGCGCAATGCGATCAGAATCTATCGCCAATCTCATAACATTTTGTGATCTCGCCGTCAGTTCTTGCGCGGCCCCAAAATCATGTCCTCGAGGATATCAAGCACACGTCCCGTCGCTTCCTCAACCAGAACAACAGTGAGATCGTCGACGATAACGCGTTTGGTGCCCTCAATCGGTGGCGGCAAGTCCCTTACCAGGTCTTTGGGTAATTCGTCCCTTGCCAGTCCCGGCGGCAAGGACGCACGTTTGGCTAGTCCCGGCGGCAACGATTTTCGTTTGGCCAGTCCCGGCGGCAGACCTTTTTTCTTACCCTTTTTCTTTTTGTGTTTTTTGGCTTTTTTGCCTCTACCAGAGTCATCACTATCGTCAGCTTCCTCATCTGTCGCCACAGGACGTTTTAGATCGAAATACCGTTTCATGATCCGACGTTCAATGTCGCTGAACACAATATTTTCGAGCGAGTCGGCAGAAGCCACAGTCGGCGGCAAAAGAAAGGCAGATGCGAGTAATATGGTGACTACAAATTTGGCAATTTTCATCAATCAAACTCCGTCTCGTGAAACATAATTTTGCCGACCGGCTTTACGGTACATCTCGCAGGATCAAGCCTTCAAGATGATTTTTCGGACTTAATCTTCGACCAGACATATCTTGTTATATGCCCGTGCACGAAGGATAATAGCCACCTATACTCAATAATTATTAATCCGCCGCAATCAAATAAAATAGCGATATTTCCCGTTCCAGCCAGCCGGAGATCGGCATTTGAAGCAGCGTTATCGATTTGTGGTTATTCCCGGTTTCGTACTGGCTGTCGCAATCATCGCAATATTGACCGTTTACGGTTCTGAATTTTCCCGTTTCGTTTCTTATCTGAACGGCGGCGCGATTATTGTCGGCGGCGGCCTTTTGCTGTGGTTGATCACAAAGAACCGAAAATTGCTGGAAGAACGCGATGCCAGCGCCAGCGCTCTCGACACCAGCGAACAACGGTTCGCCGACATCCTCGGCGTATCTGAGGACTGGATATGGGAATCAGACGGAGATCTGAGATTTACTTTCCTGTCCGCCCGGAATGAAGAAATTCTCGGACATCCGCCGACTTTCTTTTACGGCAAGCGCCGCGAGGAGTTCATGGCGGTCGAATTGCTGGAAGACGAGGACTTCAAGGCCCATCTGGCGGACCTTGAGGCGCATCGCCCGTTTTCCAATTTCACCTATCAAATCCTCAACGCCAGAAATCAGTATCGTTCGTTCAGGATAAGCGGCATTCCTCGATATGACGACCAGGGTGTTTTCATCGGATATCGAGGTGTCGGCAAGGACGTAACGATCGAGGAAGATGCAAAGCGCCAGGCAAATATCGCTCATTTGCAGTTGATCGAGGCGATTGAAGCGATAAACGACGGCTTCGTCATCTATGACACTGACGGCACATTGTTGATCTGTAACAGTCGGCAAAAAGAACTTTTCCCGCACACGGCACACCTTCACGTGTCAGGCGCGAAGTTTGCTGATCTGGCGCGTGCGGATGCCGAGTTGAGCGGCCTGCCAGAGGCGAACGGAAATGTTCAGGCCTGGATCGACGACCGACGGCTTAACGATAATTTCCACAGGGCATCCTTTGAGTTCGAAACGACTGAAGGAAGATACCTGCGCTGTTCAGATTACATGACTGAGTCGGGTCGAATTGTCGGCATCAGGCAAGACATCACAGAACAAAAGGAGGCTGAGAAAAAGCTCCGGCAGAGCGAGGAATATTTCCGTTCACTGATCGAAGATGGCGTCGATGTCATCACAGTCATGGACGAAAACGGGCTCCTGCAATATGCCAGTCCGTCATATACGCGTGAACTTGGCTATTCTCATGACGACCTGGTTGGTCACTACGCGGCCGAGAACGTCCATCCGGATGACCTGAATCATGTGCTGGCCGCATTTAGTAAAGCGATCGACAGCAGCGGTGTGCTGGAAACAGTCAATTATCGTTTTAAGGCCGCCAATGGCGAATGGCTTCATGTCGAGAGCCACGGTCGCAGTCAAATCGGTCAGGAAGCCGTGGGCGGCATGATCGTTATTTCGCGGGACGTCACACAACAACGGCTGGCGGAAATGGCGCTGCTGGAATCTCAGCGGAGACTGCAGTCTATTGTCCAGAATGCACCTTTAATAATCTGGGCCGTTGATCAGGACGGCGTATTCACCATGAGCGAAGGCAGCGCACTCAATACTATCGGCCTTGGAGCAGGGTCGGGCGTCGGAAAATCTGCATTTGAATTACATGCCGGGAGACCTGCGGTCATTAATGGTGTGCGAGGCGCGTTGAACGGCCAGATAAAGACCGGCACCGTGACGTTTAATAATCGACAATTTGACATGAGTTTTATGCCAGCAACGCTCGATGACGGTACCAGCAACGGTGCATTCGGGGTCGCGGTCGATGTTACCGAACGCGAGTTGGCCGGGCGGGAGGCCTTGGCGGCGAAAGAGGAAGCTGAATTTGCCAACAAGGCGAAGTCCGAGTTCCTTGCAAATATGAGCCACGAACTGCGAACACCGCTCAATGCCATCATCGGTTTCTCGGAAATGATGCAATCCGGTCTGTTTGGTGATTTGCCGGAAAAACAATCTTCTTACGTGCAGGACATTTTTAATTCGGGCGAACATCTTCTGCAACTCATCAACGACATCCTCGATCTCTCCAAGATCGAGGCCGGCAAACATGATTTATACGAAGAGGTCGTTGACCTGAAGAAAGTTGTCCAGGCCGCCCTTCGAATTGTCCAGGACACAGCGGATTCTCGCAACATCGCCCTGAACATACTGTTCGATCATGAGCTGCCGTTGTTATTGGTAGATGAAAGAATGCTCAAACAGATATTTATCAACCTGTTGTCAAATGCGATCAAGTTCACGCCGGAAGGTGGAGCTGTTGAGATACGTGCAGTGGTCGTTGTTGATGACGGCATGATTATCGAGGTGGCAGACAATGGCATCGGCATGGCAGATACCGAAATTGGCCACGCCATGTCGGCGTTCGGACAGGTTGAATCGGCATTTGTCCGTCAACAACCGGGCACTGGTTTAGGCTTGCCCCTGGTAAAGTCGATGGCGGAATTGCATCAGGCCGAACTCGAAATCGAGAGTGAAAAAGGCATGGGGTCGACCGTCAGAATCAAGTTCCCGCAGGCTCGAATAGAATTTGCCGACACGGCAGAACAACAAAAAATTTCGGGCATGAATTGATGGCAGAAATACGTATCCTGATTGGGGATCAAGTGCTGGTAGCGACCACATTCGATACGCCAACGGCACGTGCACTCCTGTCTGCCTTGCCCTTTGACTCGCGGGCCCAAACGTGGGGAGAGGAAGTTTACTTCTCAACCCCTGTTACAGTCGAACGTGAGCCCGACGCCCGCGACGTTGTACAGGCCGGTGAACTGGCTTTTTGGGTTGAAGGCAATTCAATCGCCATCGGGTTCGGTCGTACTCCCATATCGCAGGGCGATGAAATCAGGCTCGCGGCGCCAACAAATATCTGGGCAACGACGGACGGAGACGTCAAAAAACTTGATCGCATTCAGGACGGAGCTACCGTCCGGGTCGAACAAAATCTCTAACTCAGTTTTGTGATTCAGAAAAAGATTTCAAGTGATCAAGAGCAATCCGGCGAGCTTCCGGGTCCTTGATACTGGCGTAGGCCCGAACCAGTTCCAGCGTCTCCGCCCGTGAAACAAGAGTATCCGATATCTGTGGCAGAGCGGACGACCGTCGACGTCGCGTTTCGTTCAGGTTGATGACAACATTGGTCATGAACAGATGGCTCTTTTTGAACGGCCTGGAGTGATCATAGTTCTACTTTTGCGTTCTTGCATTTCCACAATTACACTCAAACAATTGTCTATTATGCCGAACAATGCAATAGGAAATTTCCTATTTAATCTTATTGATTGTAAAATTCGTACGCACAAAGATCCGAACTGTGACAAGTTCAACAGGCTGGTCAATTTTGACGGTTCTGGCTTTCCCGCGTGGCAACTTCGGTCGTCGCATGGTCTGAACTGAATTCTGCCGGCCCTCTGATCAACCAGTCGAGAGAAACCATGGTATTGCGTGAGATCACGTCGAGTTCCTGGAGCGTCGGATCATCATTCCCGTTTTCAAGATCATTGTATCTGGCCAGTTCAATTTCCAGGCTTCCGGCAAACAATGCCGGCGTTGGATTGCGTGATTTCAAACGCACGACCGCAAGTCGCATTGCAAATGACATCAATCCAGCATCGGATAACTCGTGCAAATCAATGGCAATATTCCATTGATCATGCGCTTTGGCAGCATTCAAATCAGATTCCGGGACATTCAGAATATTGGCCAGTTCAAGTCGTATCGCTTCAGGCAAATTCCGGGGCGATCCGCGTCGGACAAATTGCTGAAGATAAGCATGATTTCGGCCAATCATTAGCGAAAGTTCTTTTAAAGTCAGGCCTCGGTTTCCCGCCAACTTGACGATTCGCGACCTGATCGGGTCGAGGCCTTCGTTGGTACGAATACCACTCATTTATAGATCTCCCCCAACCGTATTTTCAATATTTTCAAAATTTCACTGCCTCAAAAATTGAGCAATGAATAATTTATTCCCGGTTGTACATCATATCGCCCTGAATCCTACCACAATTCCTATTCAGAATCCTACATCGTTTTGTCCGGGGCAAACCTATTTCCGCCGAAACCGGAATTCTGTATTTGAAAAATGAGTCACTGAAACAACGCTGAGTTTATGTGAAGACGCATCAGGATAATATCGCGTGAGATATTGCTCTATCCGGATGTTTCCGGGCCCCTTCGGTGAAAGGCGCTGACTGTTTGGTGTTTTGGAGGAGTAATATGAAGAAACCACAACTTTTATTAATCCCTGGACTGGCTGCAAACCACCGAATGTGGGAATACACAGCGCATGAACTATCAGATTCGTTTCACTGTATTACGGCGTCGCTCCCTGCGATGAACAACCTTGGAGATATTGCCGGCCACATTCTAAAACGAATTCAGGGGAATTTTTCAGTCGCCGGATGGTCGATGGGGGGGTACCTGGCCTTTGAACTCATGCGGCAAGTGCCACAGAGAATTGACCGCCTTGCATTGCTGAGTACGAGCGCACATCCGGAAGCACGCGATGTCGCATTGCGCCGCCGCATCATGATCCGCGAGGCAGAGAGCAAGGGGTATCTTAATATGATCAGGCAAGTGACACCCCGGTTCCTGCATCCCGAAACCGTCGAAAGTGGCCTGGTTGGTCAATTAATGATTAAACAGGCAGCAGAGGTCGGTCTCGATGCCTTCTGCGTTCATCAGAAAGCGATGATGACACGACCAGACAACCGCGCACTGGCGTCGACAATTCAAAAACCTGTCATCGTAATGGTCGGAAGCGGCGATATCGTCACGCCGGTCTCCGGGCACGAAGAACTTGCTGCGATGATCCCGGAAGCAGAGTTGATCAAGGTCCCGGACGCCGGCCACATGATCACACTGGAAAATCCGTCGGTGACGACCAATGTTCTTCGACGCTGGCTCACGGACAAAGAAGCAGCGATTGCAGCTTGATCAGGTTGTCAGATTTAATTCATTAACTAACGAAGATTTTTTTGATTGAAGCCACACCCAGAAGAAATTCAATTCGGCCACTCTCGCCTTCAATGGGTGCCAGGGCTGTAAACAATCGGCATTTGTTACCTTTGGCATTAAAAAAATAGGTCCCGGTCGATACCGTTTCCCGCGTGCGAAGCGCGAGATCGAAAAGAAGCCCGAGGTCTTTTTGCAAACCTTTTTCTCCGTGCCGCTCCTGGTTATCGTCTGCTTTTTCATTGATCGTGAAGCCGACCAATCGCCCTTGATTGGCGTCTTCAATGTCATTTCCAACCATTTCGTACAAATACTTGCCCTCCGGCAGTACTCTGATCAGGACCAGGTTATCCTTGATCTCCGTTAGATCCGAGAGACGGATATCCTCAATACCCGGTATATTTCCGCCAATACATTTACTTCGCCAATATATTCGTAATTGTTTTTCAAGCGTCATCCAGCCCGGCGTGACATCAGCCACCCATGAACTGTCCGAAAAGCGGACAATTTGTTCGTCATCTCCCAGTGCGGACAAACCAGAAATAACGACGGCCGGCAGGTCTTGCTTGAAACTCCTGATTTGCCCGTCCAGTTCTGCAAATACTTCGGCAGCTATTGAACGTTGTATGAGCAGGGAGCGGAACAACGATATTTCGCTGTAGCTGATCGTGGCGCGGCGGTTATCAAGTCCGACAAATTGCTGATAAGACCGGCGATCTTCGATTTCATGATTGAATTCCAGCGCGGACAATGAAAACCATTCAGCAATCAGAAGCGCTTTGAAAAGCTGGATTGGTTCATGTCGAAGTGGCTGGCCAGGCTTTTCAAGCCAGTCAAAAAACCGTTCAAATGAATTCCAGTCGACGTGAGCATCAATTTTGGACAATAAATTACCAAAGCCGGATTTGCTGTCGGTGCCCGCGTCGACCGATCTGTTGATGGCGCTAATCGGCGGCTGCTTTTGTCGGGTCATAGTATCCAAATCAATCGCGGTGGGAGTTTGCTCCAGGCCACCTGGAGTCTAATGCGTCTCATGGTGGTGTCAAGATCGACGAGCATAAACACATGGTTACTAAAGGAACTTCCACGTGTATTCGGGCTTTCCAAATATGTGGGAATCTCCCTATTATACCGATAAGTGATCAACCATTGAACGTGTATATTTCAGGGTACTTTTTATTTATATGTCTAATACAAGCAAGTTGTCGAAGATTGAGCGTCTCAAATCGCTGGAAATTGATCTGGCGAACTCCTACGGTGAAGCGATGCAGAATGGTCTTGGTATGGCGGCGACACTGATTGGTGCGGCCATGGAAGATGTCGGCAGACAGATCGAACAGCATCATGGTGCCGTCGAACTCATGGGCCTGAGACGCAACCGCTTCAACAACTAGCCTGACGCAATCTCCCGTCCGGATTGTTCATTAAATTCGAACTTTTGGCGTGAAAAAGTATTTTGGCTGAGGTATTTATGAGTTTCTTTCATTAAACCCTGTTACGTTCATTCAAGTTAACAAAAGTTAGTGCGAAAAGTGTGCTCTGAAGCCATCAGCGCTTGCAATTAGCCATTTTTGCTATAAACCTTTTAGTATATGCCGGGCAAAACAAATAATCGTGCCGGGCACCAAATTTCCTATTCGGAAGGAAATTTGGCGTTTAAATGTAATGAAGGGCAACTACTGTTAAAACCTGCAGTTAATTGCCATAACAAAAGTAAAGGAGACGTGGTTTGAATACCCCCGCAACCACAACCCCCACAACGCCAGTACCCCACAAACCCAATCCAGTTGACGTACACGTCGGAAGCCGGGTGCGTCTGCGCCGGACTCTTCTGGGCATGACCCAGGGTAAGCTGGGAGAGGCCGTAAGCCTGACTTTCCAGCAAATCCAGAAATATGAACGCGGCGCAAACCGGATCGGCTCAAGCCGTCTGTATCAGTTTGCCCAAATCCTCGATGTGCCCGTCTCATTCTTCTTTGACGATATGCCGGTTGATATCGCTTCAGGCGCCATCATCGACCCGGACAGCAACCCGGCTTTATCTGAAGAAAACCAGTTTGCCCGCCGCGAAACACTGGAACTGGTTCGCGCCTACTACGCAATTGACAGCACAGCAGTCCGCAAACGCGTTTTCGAACTCGTCAAGGTCGTTGCAGGACTGGCCACTGACGAAGAGCTTACAGTCGAGGAGTAATTTCCGACTAAATGTCGAAAAGTTTTCCGGGGATTTCGGGCGTACGTGAATAACGTGGCGCCCGTTTCCTGTTTGGCCGTGCAAATCCTGAAAGTGCCAATGGATGAGTGACCAGCACACCGACCGGCAAAAGGTCAGGTCCCCGTTTGCCGAACGCTGGGGTGCCGCGCTGGGCCTGTTTGCGACGGCTATTATCTGGGCCACGATGGTGCCGTTCATCGCGGCATTATTACCCTATTTCGACCCCTTTCTTTTGTCCGTGCTGCGATATTGCCTGGCGCTCCCCGTGCTGATAGCTCTGGTTTTCCTGATTGAAGGACAAAACCCGTTTAACCGCCACGTGAACTGGACCAGGATGTTCATTCTTGGCGTGGCGATGACCGGTTTTTCGACCTTTTATACGCTGGGCATTCTGTATTCCGACCCATTGACAGCTGCTGTCGTCCTTGGCCTAAGCCCCGTTATGGCGGCTGTACTGAATTGGCTCATGCATCGCACGGCCTTGTCGGCATCCGTCTATATCGCCATCGCGATGTCCGTCGTTGGCGCAATGCTGGTCGTGCAGGGTGCGCCATCGACATCTATATCCGGTTCGGGTTCACGTGGTGGTGAATTCCTGCTTGTTATGGCGACGACTTGCTGGAGTTGGTATTCCTTCAAGGTTCAGGCCTGGTTCCCGGCAATGTCCAATTTGCGCGTTACCACTTTGACTTCTGCGACGGCGATTATCTTGCTGGCAGCGATGTATGGAATATTCGTCGCGACAGGGCAGGCGGTACTGCCGACTGACATCCCTGGACCCGGACCGATCTTTATGTTGCTCTGGGTAAGCTGGGGCGCAGCCGGCCTCGCGATTGTGCTCTGGCATCATGGTACAAGCAGACTGGGCGTGCCTGTCGCGACGCTTTACATCAATTTGATTCCGGTATTTGCATTTATTCTGTCATCATTCATGTTTAGCATTGTTCCAAATGCATATCAGATTGTCGGCGGTCTCGTTGTACTGGCCGGTGTCGCTCTGGTGCAGATGAACAGATTAAGAAATTTGCCTTAACCAAAAAGTTTAAATCTCTACAACCTGGAACAAACCGTCAAATGAATGTCCGCCGCGAAGATATTATTGAAGGCCGGATGGAAGCGATGCTTGAGGAAGCAGAGCGCAAAGGCGGTTTCAAACGCATGCGCCCCGAAGAGCGTGAAAAATCCCGCATCGAGACCTTGTCCCGTCTGCCGGAAGGCGAGGACGTCTGGCTGTTTGGCTACGGCTCACTCATGTGGAATCCGGCCATTCATTATCTCGAACGCAAGCCGGCCAGGCTTCACGGCTACCATCGCCAGTTTTGCCTGTGGACGACGCTCGGCCGCGGCAGTGAAAGCCACCCCGGGCTCATGCTGGCGCTCAGGCCAGGCGGTTCCTGCAAGGGGATTGTCTATCGTGTGGCCGCTGATCAGGTGAATGATGAACTCGCCATTGTCTGGAACAGGGAAATGGTCAGCGGTGCCTATGTTCCGAAAGTGCTGGATGTCAAAACTGAAAATGGCCCGATCAAGGCCGTCGTCTTCGTGATCAATCACCGGCACGAACGATACGCCGGCAAGCTCACCAACGACACAATCGTCCAGGCCATCGCGCATGCCGAGGGACCGATCGGATTGTGCAGGGATTATCTCTACAGCACAGTCGAGCATATGGATGATCTCGGCATAGCTGACGGTGCCATGCACAGCCTGGCGCGCCAGGTTCGAAGCGTCGTCGAAAAAGATCAGGCGCGTTAGAGCCTGATCGATGAACGTTCGGCATTGCAGAGTATCGTTTCGGCACGCGATTTCGGCCTTTGCGCTAATGACATTGCTGATCAGCGCTCAGACCGGTCGGGCAGACGAATACATTGAAGGACCGGTTCAGGTCATTGACGGGGATACGCTTCAATTTGGCGATATCCAGGTTCGGATTTACGGCATCGATGCACCGGACATCCGCCAGATTTGCGTCTGGAAATCAAAGGCTGTGCGTTGCGGTGTATTATCCGGTGACGCTCTGAAAGATCTGATATTTGGTGCCACTGTCAAATGCGTGAAGCGTTCGGTGCTGGCCGACAAAACCGTCATTGCAACATGTACGGCTGACGACCGGGATATTGGTCGAAATCTGGTTCACACGGGTTGGTCGCTGGCTGATGCCCGACAGTCAAAGAGATATGTTCCGGTGCAGGAAAAAGCCCGCAAGGCCAAACGCGGATTGTGGCGCGGCCCTTTCGTCAAACCGTGGGACTGGAAACAAAACTAGATCGACTTGATGTCAGGGACCTGATCAGTCGTCGACCTGCCGCAATATTTTTTCCAGTTCAGAAAGTTCTTCTTCTTTCTTTTCTGGTTCTTCTGCTTCTTTTGTTTCTGCTTTGTCAGAGGGCTCGGCCTTGGCGTCGGTCTTCGCTTCGTCGCCGGTCGCTCCATCTTTGGTCGACGCCTTCGCGGCCGGAGATGGTGGCTCAGCGGCTTTCGCCTTGGCCTTTTCTTCCTCCTCATCTTCAGGGAAATCGCGCATATCCTCGAAATCGTCAAAATCAAGCGGACCCGCCTTGGCCCAGATCCTCTTCTTGCGACCGAGAATCCAGCTTCGTTTGAGCCAGAGTATCAAGCCGTAGATCGACATCATGACCGTCGGGAATGCAAGGACGATGAGTATCCATTTGCCGTTGGGATAAATCGGCTTCTCGGCGATAAACCCCTTAAAACCGATCTTTGTCAGGGAGCAGCCATATTTGACCGCGACTTCATCATAAACCCGTCGATATCCGGTCTCGCCACGACCCGCCTCGACCAACCAGTTTTGACAGGCGGCACGACGATCAAACACATCGACCATGGCAAAACTGCCTGCGCCAATCGTCCAGATGGCAGTCAGACCGATCATGGCGACAGCTAAAAGCGTGAAATGCCCTTTCGGTTTGGCACCTTTGCCTTTGCTCCGGGCTCTGGCTTTTTTCGGGGCGCTTTTTTTGGCAGGTTTTTTCCTGGTCGCTTTGGCCATCTAACAGAATTCCATTCGATTGCTATCCGTCATTTTGCGGTCGAGTTTAACAGGCTGGTGTCAATTTTCGAAGAACCTGGTACGGCTTTTCCCCACTTGAATATAATCCGTTCCGGAACAGCGACAAACCCCTTCGCAGCGGGTATTATTCTTCCCGACGGGCAACCCGCAGAGAGGGCATGGCGATGGACAGAATATACACATCAGCCGGTATGAAAAAGATCATTGTTTGGTCTTTTGCGTTATCCGGTCTGATTGCCAGCCAATCGATGGCGACGACCAGCGATGATCTCAGGGAAATATTGACAAAATGTGATCTTCAGCCGGATCAGGCTTGCGAACAGCTGGCGTGGAATTTTGCCGACGTCAGCGAGGATCAAAAACTGAGCAAGGCCGAGATCACGCGATTCCTTCGCCTGGCTTCCATGTCGCAGGCGACGGGAATGGCTGATGCAGAACGATCCGCCGAAGTCGTGACATTCTTCCTCGGCCCGTGGGGTGCGCAAAGCGTTCTGGATAATTTTGATTTTGACGGCGATGGTTTTCTGACGAAAGCCGAACTTTTCCGCGACGTCGGTGCTTCCGACATTAAACAATTCACGGCGACGATTATCTCGTCCAGTAAAGACGCCCTTGCTCTGGGTGGCGCAATGGCGATGGGGCAAATGGGGCAAATGAACAGTCTCGGCACAAAAGGCCGCCAGCAAAAACCCATCGCAACAAGGCGGCCACAGACAGCAACTGTCCCAAGAGCAACAATCAAACAGGGAAAATCTACAGCTACACGGGCGACGACGCCAATTGCCACCAATGATTCACCTGCGTTTCGTGTGGTCGCGGATCAGGCTAAATTGTGCTGGATTCCGCCTTTGGGGATGCGCGATACCGACGACCTCGAAGTCAGTATCAAGGTCACGCTCAATCTGGACGGCAGCGTGCGCGGGGAACCGGCAATCCTCAATCCGCAACGCATCACCGAAGGTGGGGAACCGGTACGCCAGTTCGCGGCCAGCACACAACGCGCAATAGTCGATTGTGCGCCTTACAATCTGCCTGCCGAGCATTATAAAAAATGGCAGACGGTGTTGTTGACGTTCGATGCCAGGGGATTGCTGGGCCAGTAAAGCCTGCATTCTCGCGACGCACTTCGAAATGGCATGATTAATACAAATGGTTCAAAAATCTAATTAATGTTTCATTTGTTGCAAAATTTAATTTTGCCTGGTAGCCTTGTCGAAATGCTCCGTTAGATGAGCATGATTTCGACAGGGGCATTTCGATGGACAAGAGCAGGGCGTGAACGCCACGTCAGAATTGACGACCCGTCTTGAACAGGTCTTTCAGTCGCTTAGTCCTCAACTAAGGCTGGCGGCGCGTTACGTCCTGGATGCGCCGGATGACGTGGCGCTCAATTCAATGCGCACGGTCGCGACCCATGCCGGCGTCAAACCATCGACACTTGTCCGCCTGGCGCGGGAACTCAATTTCTCCGGTTATGCAGAGTTCCGCGAACCCTTCCGTCAGCGCTTGCGCACGCATGGTGAACGCTATGTCGATCGCGCCCGCAACCTGCAGGCACGAAGTAGCAGCCCGGACAAACGACCAGACGGCAATCTGTTGCAGGACGTTTTGTATAACGGCAACCAGAATTTGCAGAACACATTTTCCGCGACCTCCGACGCTGAACTTTCCGAACTGGCAATTCTGCTTGAGGGAGCTCGACGCATCTATGTTGTCGGTATGCGCAAATGTTATCCCGTAGCCTACTACCTGCACTATGCATTTCGCATGTTTCAGGAAAATGTCGTGCTGGCCAACGGCGTCGCCGCGACGGTGGCGGATGACTTGAGAGGTTTGCAGGAAGGTGACGTTCTGATCGCAATTGGTTTTGATGCCTATACACGAGGTACGGTTCGTGCCGCCCAACACGCGATCACAGCAGGTGCTGATGTCGTGGCGATCACCGACAGTACCTTGTCACCATTGGCACTTGGTGCGCGGCAAACTTTCGTCGTCGCCAATGACAGCCCGTCCTTTTTCCGATCTCTGGCGGCGGCCATGGCGCTGGCCGAAACAATTGTTGCTTATCTGGTCGCTCAAATTGGCGAGCCTGCCGTCGAACGCCTGAGGCAAACCGAAGATCACCTTGAAGCCTTCGGCACGTATTGGAATTCCGACGATAGTCTGACCAGAGCGGAAGGCGCCTTCTGATGGGCCATGTATTTCACCGCCAGACGAAGTCGGAATTGCCCGTCGCCGTGCGCGGAGAAGGTATCTGGATATTTGATGCCGAAGGGAACAAATACCTCGATGGATCGGGCGGTGCAGCGGTGTCAGCACTTGGTCATTCCGACGAGGGCGTACGACGCGCCATGCAAATGCAGGCCGATACGTTGTCCTATGCGCACAGTGGGTTCTTCACCACGGACGCCATGGAGACGCTGGCAGACAAACTAACGACCAGGGCACCGGCAAATCTTGATCAGGTGTTTTTCCTGTCGGGCGGCTCCGAGGCGATGGAAGCGGCGCTGAAACTGGCGCGGCAATATTTTCTGGAAATCGGCCAGTCACAACGCCGGCATTTTGTCGCCCGGCGTCAAAGTTTTCACGGCAATACGCTGGGTGCCTTGTCGGTTGGTGGTAATCAGTTCCGTCGCGAGCCCTACGAGCCCATGCTGATGCCGGTTGATCATATTTCGCCCTGTCATGCATGGCGCGGGCAACTGTCGTCCGAATCCGAGCACGACTATGGCAACCGGGTCGCCGACGAACTCGAAGCCGTGATCCTTGAACGAGGTGCTGAAACCATCGCAGGCTTCATCGCTGAACCCGTGGTCGGTGCGACGCTGGGCGCAGCGACCGCAGTTCCCGGGTACTTCAAACGCATACGGGAAATTTGCGACCGCCATGGCGTGTTGTTGATCCTTGACGAAGTGATGTGTGGCATGGGTCGGACCGGCACCATGTTTGCCTGCGAACAGGAAGGCATCGTGCCCGACATGATCACTATCGCCAAGGGACTGGCAGCCGGATATCAACCCATCGGCGCGTTACTGGTTTCAGACAAGATTTATCAGGCAGTTCAATCCGGGTCCGGCGCTTTTCAGCACAGCCATACCTACATGGGACACGCCGTCGCCTGTGCCGCAGCCCTGGCCGTCCAGGAAAGCATCGAACAGCGGGATTTGCTCAACGCCGTGGTGGAGCGGGGGCAGGATCTGGATCATGCCCTGATCGAGCGCTTCGGCAATCACCGCTTTGTAGGCGACATTCGCGGGCGCGGCCTGTTCCGGGCAATTGAGCTGGTTGCCGACCGCGAAACCAAGGCCCCCTTCGATCCCGATCTGAAAATTCATGCTGCGATCAAGGCGGCGGCGATGGCACGCGGATTGATGTGCTATCCAATGGGCGGAACGATTGATGGTGTGCACGGCGACCATGTTCTGTTGGCACCACCCTATATTGTGACCAGGGGAAACATTGAAGATTTGGCTGATCGGCTGTCTGATGCAGTTGAGGCCGTGACCGGCGAGCTTTCTGCAACTCAGGCCGCCACAAGTTGGCAGAAAAATGAGGATGTTATTTGAGTACGCGTAAATTTGAACTGAACAGGCAGGGGAATGTCGCACCCTGTCGTCATGATTTCGTAGGGTGTTGGCAAAACGCACGCGGATCATAAGTGAAGAACCAAGGCGACGATCAACTTCCCAGGGAGGGAAAAATGAAACTGACGAAAATGAAACTAGGCGCGGCTGCCGCGACGTTGATGGGAATGGGTATGATCGCCTTTTCGCCAGCAGCGATCTCGGCAACAAAATTTGTTTCCATCGGTACCGGCGGCGTGACCGGCGTGTACTACCCGACGGGTGGCGCGATCTGCCGCCTGGTCAACAAGAACCGCAAAAAACACGGTATCCGCTGCTCCGCGGAATCAACCGGCGGATCGATCTACAACATCAACACCATTCGGGCCGGTGAGCTCGAATTTGGTGTGGCTCAGTCTGATTGGCAGTACCACGCCTATAACGGTACGTCCAAGTTCAAGGACGCCGGAAAATTCAGCAAACTTCGCGCTGTATTTTCGGTCCATCCGGAACCCGTCACGGTTATCGCGCATGACAAATCCGGCATCGCGAATATCAGCGACGTCAAGGGCAAGCGCATGAATATCGGCAACCCCGGTTCCGGTACCCGCGGCACATGGGAAGTTCTCGAAGCTGCCATGGGCTGGAAACGCACCGACCTCAAACTGGCTTCGGAAATGAAGTCGGCTGAAACCGGTGCGGCCGTTTGTGACGACAAGATCGATGCCTATTTCTGGCTCGTTGGTCACCCGTCAGCCTTAACCCAGGAAAGCCTTGCAACCTGTGCCGCGCATCTGGTCAACGTTACGGGTCCGGCCATCTCTAAACTGGTTGCTGACAAGCCGTACTATCGTACCGCGACCATTCCGGCCGGCATGTATAATAACAAGTCGGACGTCACCACGTTTGGCGTCGGCGCGACATTCGTCTCCAGCACAGATGTCTCGGATGATGTTGTTTACGTGATCGTCAAGGCAGTGTTCGACAATTTCGATCAGTTCAAGAAATTGCACCCGGCCTTCCGTAATCTGAAGGAAAAAGAAATGATTACGGATTCGCTTTCTGCACCGCTCCACCCCGGTGCCGTCAAGTACTACAAAGAACGCGGCTGGATGTAAGACGTAAATTGAGTGGACCGGCCCGGAATTTTCCGGCCGGTCCACTTTTTTAAACATTTTGAGTGAACGAGGGGCGTAGGGTTATGGCTGAGCAAAAAGTATCCAGGGAAACTGCGGAAGAACTTGTCGCCAAAGTCGATACCGGTGGCAGGGAGCCCACGGGCTGGCAGGCCAAAACCTTCCTCACGCTGGCCTTTATCTGGGCGCTGTACCATTTGTACATCGCCTCAAGTCTGCCCTTCCTGTTAACCGACTGGACCAAGATCAGTTTTGTCGTCACCAGCACAGATGCCCGACGGGTCCATCTGGCGTTTGCCTTTATTCTGGCCGCCATGGCTTTCCCGCTTCGGGATTCAAGCCCGAGGGATCGTATCCCGTGGTATGACTGGGTGATTGCAGCGTTCGGTATCGCCACCTGTCTTTATGCCATTATTTTCGCCGACGCCATCGCTGTGCGCGCCGGTTTACCAACAGACGCCGACAAGGTCATTTCCGGCATCGGCATGGTCATTCTGGGCGTGTCGGTCTATCGCTCGCTGGGCATGCCACTGCTGGTGATATCGCTGGTTTTTGTTTGTTATGTATTTTTTGGCCACCTGTCGTGGCTGCCAGAAGTCATCCAGTGGAAAGGCGCCTCATTCGGCAAGGCAACATGGCACTACTGGATGCAGGATGAAGGCGTGTTTGGCACAGCGTTACGTGTCTCGACCCAGCTAATTTTCCTCTTCGTGCTATTTGGCGCCATTCTCGAAAAAGCAGGTGCCGGCAATTATTTCATCAAGCTGGCCTTTTCACTGCTCGGACATTTTCGTGGCGGGCCGGCCAAGGCTGCCGTGATCGCCTCAGCGATGAGCGGACTCTATTCAGGTTCCTCAATCGCCAACGTCGTGACCACCGGCACTTTCACCATCCCCTTGATGAAGCGCACGGGGCTTTCGGCTGAAAAAGCCGGTGCTGTTGAAGTCGCGTCCTCGACCAACGGTCAATTGATGCCGCCGGTCATGGGGGCGGCCGCCTTCCTGATCGCAGAATTTACCGGCGTGCCATACACCGATATTCTGCTGCATGCGCTTGTCCCGGCGACGATCTCATACATCGCCCTGGTCTATATCGTGCATCTCGAAGCGATGAAGCTCGACCTGAAAGGTCTACCGCGACCACCTGCAACGATGAACCTGACCATGAAAATGATCAGCTTCCTGACGGGTTTCATTGGCACGGCGATATTGTTCGCGCTCGTGTACGTGTCGCTGGGCTGGGTCAAATCTGCCTTCCCCGACTGGTCTCTGGCCGTGGTCATGGCGATGTCGTTTGTCGCCTACATCGTGCTTCTGTGGTTTGCCTCCAGGCGCCCGGACCTGGTCGTTGATCCGCCGGACGCGCCCATTACAGAATTGCCGCGCCCTGGTGCTACAGCCATTACCGGGCTCTATTATGTGCTGCCCATCGTTATCCTGATCTGGTGCATCCTGCCGACACCGGATCGTTTGTCGCCGTCGCTTGCCGCTTTCTGGGCCGTGTTGGCCATGACATTCGTCGCGCTGACCCATCACCCGATCAAAGCGATCATGCGGGGCGAGAGCGACATGGCGGCAAAACTGAAAGCTGGCCTGCACGAATGGATCGACGGTATGATCGCCGGGTCACGCAACATGATTTCCATCGGCATCGCAACCGCTGCCGCCGGCATCATCATCGGGTCGATCTCACTCACAGGCGCGCATCAGATCATTGGTGAGTTCGTCGAATGGCTGTCAGGCGGTTACCTCATGGTCATGTTGATCATGGTTGCCGTCATGAGCCTGATCCTGGGGATGGGTCTGCCGACGACAGCCAATTACATCGTTGTCTCATCGTTGATGGCACCGGTCATTGTCGCCCTTGGTGCCAAAAGCGGGCTCATCGTACCGTTGATTGCAGTTCATCTGTTCGTATTTTATTTCGGCATATTGGCGGATGACACGCCACCTGTTGGACTGGCGGCTTTTGCCGCCTCAGCTATATCAGGCGGTGATCCGATCAAGACGGGCCTGCAAGGCTTCGCCTACGATATCCGAACCGCGCTGCTGCCGTTCCTGTTCATTTTCAACACGGAGTTGCTGTTGATCAATGTCGGGGTGGGAAAGGCGATATTCGTCTTCATTGTCGCAACGGTCGCCATGATGCTGTTCGCTTCGGCGACACAGCACTGGCTGGTCGTCAAAAACAAATTGTGGGAGTCTGCGGCCCTGCTGCTGATTGCGTTTACACTCTTCCGGCCTGGGTACTGGCTCGATCAGATCGATCCACCATATCTCGATGTTGATCCGACAACTGTCTATGAAGTTGTCGGAGATGCTCCGGCCAATGACATTCTGACAATTGTCGTCAGTGGCCCCAATTATAACTCGGGCGAAATGGACGCGACGACGTTGTTGATCCCGCTCGGCAAGCCGCTTGAAGCAGCCAAACGTCTGCGGGCCGCCGGCTTGACCGTCACCATCGAAGACGGTGTGACCAGGATTGAGGAACCGCTGCCGGGATCGCCTATCTTCGAAAAAATCGGCAAGTTGTTTGATTTTTATGGCGACGATCCGGTCAAGCTTTCGACGATCAAGCAACCAAAGGATCGTATGGCCAAGGAATGGTTTTATGTACCGGCGATCGTTTTGCTAGGTTTGATTTTCTGGCTGCAGCTTCGTCGCCGGGAAGAAGACACACCTGCGGCAATACAGGAAAGTATGTGAATACCCGCGCAGACGAAGGGGAAATTTTTCCCCCGGAACTCGGCCGTCTGGCCAGCGTGCCGCGCGTCAAATTGTTCGGCGGACCCACACCGCTGCAGACCATGCCACACCTGGCAAAGGTCTGCGGCGGGCAGGCCGAACTTTATGTCAAACGGGATGACTGCACCGAGCTTGCCTTCGGTGGCAACAAGGTTCGCCAGCTCGAATTCTATTTTGGCGAGGCCGTCGCCTGTTCAGCGGACACCGTTCTGATCACCGGTGCCGTTCAGTCCAATTTCGTGCGGCTGGCGGCAGCGGCGGCGGCCAGGCTTGGTATGGCCTGTCATATCCAGCTCGAAGAACGCGTCCCAAAGAACGATCCGGTCTATCGCACCTCGGGCAATGTCTTGCTCGATCATATGCTGGGCGCGACGATGCACCACTATCCCGACGGCGAGGATGAAGCCGGTGCTGATCGTCAATTGAGCGTCATTGCAGACGAGCTGAGATCGACCGGCAGTCGTCCCTACATCATTCCCCTGGCACCCGGGCACGCACCGATTGGCGCGCTGGGTTATGTCGTTGCCGCTCATGAACTGGTCGGACAGCTCGCCCTAGAGGAAATTGAACTGGATGAAATCGTCGTTGCCTCGGGCAGTGGTGCAACGCATGCCGGATTGCTCTTTGGCCTGCGGGCCCTGAGTTGTGAAATCCCGGTGACCGGGATTTGCGTGCGCCGGGATGCAGATAAACAACGACCAAGGCTCATTGAGCGTTGTCAGGAAATTGCCGAACTGCTGGATATCGACAACAAGGTGACCGATGAAGACATCGTCCTGCGGGATGATTTTCTCGCACCGGGCTACGGCAAATCAGGCGAGGTCGCCATGCGAGCGATCTTGCTCGGTGCCCGCACCGAAGGCCTGATGCTTGACCCGACCTACACCGGCAAAACCATGGCCGGATTTATTGACCGGGCCGAGACGGCGACCGAACCGACGCGTCTGTTGTTTTTTCACACTGGCGGATCACCGGCCATCTTCGCTTATCAGAACGAGCTCGACGACGTCATGACGCCGGACGCCGTATGAGCCGGACCGGGGCGTCCTGAAACGATGCCGAGCGGTGCCGATATCATTGCACAGCGGCTGTACAACGCCGGATGCCGTCACGCGTTCGGTATTCCCGGCGGCGAAGTTCTGACGCTGATCGATGCGCTTGCTCGGGCAGGGGTTCGTTTCAGTCTGTGCAAGCATGAAAACAGCGGCGGCTTTATGGCCGAAGGGACCTGGCACGCCACCGGCACGCCTGGCATTCTGGTGGCGACGGTCGGGCCGGGTGTGGCCAATCTGGTCAATGTCGTTGCCAACGCCTTGCAGGACCGGGTGCCGATGATCGTCCTGACGGGATGCGTCGATGCGCGCGAAGCCGCGACATACACCCATCAGGTTTTTGACCACCGGGCGATCCTGGCACCCGTGACCAAGGCCAGCTTCACGCTGGCCGATGGTGCCGTCGATGTGCTGATCGACAAGGCGCTGGCCATAGCCATGGACGGCCAGCCCGGACCGGTCCATCTCGATCTGCCCATTCGCGTTGCGGCTTCAGATCAGACCGGGGATGGCTCGATGCAGCGCGCCGCAATTGCTGCCAGCGCACCTGCTCAATCGCCAGACCTCCGCGCGGCTCGCTCTGCACTGGCCAACGCGCAACGCCCGTTGATGATTGCCGGCGTCGATGCCTTGAACGACAACGCCGGGACTGAAATCGCCAACTTTATCGAGGCTTTCCAGGTTCCGCTGATCACGACCTACAAGGCCAAGGGCATCGTGCCGGAAGATCACCCTCTGGTGCTGGGCGGGGCAGGGTTGTCGCCGAAAGCCGACGAGATATTAATGCCGCTGGTGGCGCGGGCCGATGTCGTTATCCTCGCCGGGTATGATCCGATTGAAATGAGGGTCGGCTGGCAAAACCCGTGGGCGGACGACGCCACGGTGATCGAATTTTCTGCCGTTCCCAACACGCACTATATGCATCAGGCGAGCCTCAGTTTTGTTTGCCATACCGCAGAGGGCTTGAGATCGTTGCGCGAGGGCGTGAGTGTCGGGGAAACCTGGCCGGACAACGAACCGTCAACAACCAGACAGCTTCTTGACGAGGCCTTCCCGACTGATGAGCCGTGGGGGCCGGCGGCGGTGGTCGACACCGTCCGCAAGGCTGCACCGGATAATACCGTGGTGACGGCAGATACCGGCGCGCATCGCATACTGCTCAGCCAGATGTGGCCCTGTCCCGCGCCGCGCTCGCTGTTGCAGTCGTCGGGGCTCTGTACCATGGGCTGCGCAGTGCCACTGGCCATTGGTCATCGTCTGGCCGATGATGCCAAACCAGTCGTCGCCTTCACGGGTGACGCCGGACTTGAGATGGTTTTGGGAGAACTGGCGACGCTGCGGGATTTGCATTTGCCGGTGATCGTCATCGTCTTTGTCGACCGCTCCCTCGCCCTGATCGAAATGAAGCAGCGCAATTCCGGGTTCGATAATCTCGCCGTCGATTTTGGCCGAGCCAATTCAGGCGGAACCGATTTTGCCGGTGTCGCCGGTGCCATGGGCGGCGTCGGTGTCACGGCTGAGGATCGGGCAGCCCTTGAGAGTGCTGTCCACGAAGCGCTGGACCGCGAGACCTATACCGTCATCGCCTGCCCGATTGAAATGCGTGCCTACGACGGTCGTATCTAGTCAGACAATCAGTCTTGCGGCCAGGCCGCGAAGCCACCGTCCATGCTGTAGACGTCCGTAAATCCGTTGCCCGAAAAGAACTCGGCGGCGGACTGGCTCGAGTGACCGTGAAAGCAATACACCAGCAAGGGCTTTTCTTTATCTGCATCGGCCACGAACTGCTCAACGTTGGTATTTCCGATCAACTGGGCGTCAGCGATATGACCGGCTGAATACGATTGCGGATCACGGATATCGATAATCGTCACGCCGCCGCCATCGATCAGCGTCTTGGTGTCCTGAACGGAGATCTGTTTGAAGCTCATGTCGGGGTGTCCCGGGTAATTGTCTGACCTGTTTCCCGGAACATATCCGAGGCCCCGGACAGGAACAACCGCGAAGGCGTCATGGTTATGACGTAACCGGGAGCCCGAAAAAGACTAATTGTTCTTCCACTCCGACCAGTTTGTTTCTGAACTTTTCATGCCGATGATATCGCGCATTTGACGAATGCGTTTCACGAGGATTTTCAGGATGCCGCGTGTCACCGCATCCATATTATCGATACGTTCCTTGAACTCCTCGGCGGAGAGGGCGACGACCTCGGTTTCTTCAATGGCGATGGCACTTGCCATGTGCGGACTGTTATCGATCAGGGACATTTCGCCGACAACATCACCCTTGCTCAGAACGGCGAGGGTGTGCGGATTGTCACCGAGGTCACTGAGACGAACCTCGACACTGCCCGACATAATCAGAAAGGCAGTCTCCGTCTGCTCGCCCTCTTTGAGCAGATAACTGTTCTCCGCAAACGTCTTCCGCTTGATCCTGCTGGCCACAATCCCGATCCCCCAAAAGCCCCCGCTTGAGTTATACCTCAAACCCGAGTGTACAGGGCTCGGCAGAAATAGCTAACTGCCGGTTTTGAGGGCCTTCCAGAATTGAGCATTGCGGTGACCCAGCAACCGGTTGTTTTCCATGTTCAGGCAGACCCGCAAACTCGGAAAGATATCGAGCTCAACACTGCGCCGGCAGATCGATACCGCAAGTTTGCCCTTGGCAAAACCGGTCGGGCTGAAAGCACTTTCACTTTTCGCCGCTGATTGCCAGGCCTCTTCGCGCACCAGGTCGTCAACGCGACCGTATCGCGGCAGGCCACTGAGCGTCTGGCTGACCAGTTGCGCCGCTTCCATCTCCGGGTCGGCTCGATCAAACCAGCCAGCCGCCAGTTCGCGCGCCGCGCCAATCGCCGTGGCGATCTCGGCCACTGTATGCGGTTCCTTGTCACCGACAACAGGCGTCGGCACGATGGCGGCACCGCCCGGCACCGAAATCGAGAAGGCACTTTGATCCCCGTCACCCAGTGCCGAGCGCGGCAATTCAATGCGGACCGATGTGTAGAAGTGCGCCGCCCGGAAGGACAGGGCGCCGGCCACCACTTTGCTGCCCGCACCCGAAATCACGAATTGAGCCGCGTCCGCCGCAACGTAGGGTGTATCCGGCAACGGGTGCGCCCGATCCGGCTCAAGGCAGAAGCTCGCCAGATAAGCCACACAGGTATCGCCCTCGCAGCGCAACGGCACCGGCGCCGCCGTCGCCACAATCCCCAGCACCTGAGGCGCGGCTTGCGCAAATTTGGAAAATCCGAAACCTGTAAACACCAAAGCAACCAACAAAATCGACGAGCGAATTGCCATCGAGACCATAACAATCTCCTGCATTGAGGTATCTGGAGCAGTCAGTGTCACATATTTGGCCAGACACGGGAAATTTTTGACAGGGAGGTGCGGCAAATTTCGGCTACGGATATATTGTAAAATTCTCTTTAGTTGCATATTGTGAATAAATTCTCGCAAAAATTCGGGGAAGGATAACATGGCGAAGCGTCTCAGTTTTTCAGAATTTGAAAGCGCAATTGATGAACGCACCATGACAATTGAAAACTTGAGTTCATATATTGAGTTCGACCCTTCATCGCCAACGCCAAAATTAGCATTCAAAACAGACGCTCTGCTGGATGAAGCAGACTCGGGTTATGACGTGGATCGAGTCGTCTTCAACCTGGCACGCGAGAGCAGGGCGGATATACGAGATCGCGCGGAAATGTTTTCTTTTACCGCCCCGATGACGGTTGTGGCCGAAGGCGATTCCTGGTTCAACATGCCGCCATTGTTCTTTGTTCCAACGGCGATAGCTGACTGGATTGAAAAAAATCGTCGGTTCCGAATGAATAACATTGCCGACTGGGGACATACGTTGGTGAAAATGCGGAAAGACGAGGAGTACATCAAAGTGATGGATGACAGTACTCCGGATTTTTTCATGTTCAGTGGCGGCGGGAATGACTTGCAGGAAGGGATCGCCTCAAAAACATATCTAAAGGATTATCACCCTGACAGACCTCCTGATGAATATCTGACTGAGCAAGGTAAACTGGGGATCGCCGACATAGGAGCCGGGTATTCAGATATTCTGGAAAAAGTGACGGGAAGGTATCCGGATTTAAGAGTGTTTTGTTACGGATACGATTACCCGCGTCCTCTCGTCAGAGAGGGAAAATACATCGGGAGCGTGCTTAGGGAAATGGAAGTACCGGACGGCGAAATGGTCGATATTGTTTCACCGATCATGGATTTGCTGAATTCGACAATTAGTCAGGTCACTGAAAAATTTGAATCCGTCCAGTTTCTCAATTTGATCGGCGAAACAGAAGGATACACCTGGTATGACGACATGCACCCGGACAGCGAAGGGTTCTTGACCCTTTCCTTGAAATTTGAAGAAGCAATGTTGCGTTCCGGGTCAGCAGCCAATGTACCAATTGGATGATTAACTCACCCCAAACGAAACAAGGGACCAGCTGTTTCCAGCTGATCCCTTGATATTGGCTCCCCGGGCCGGACTCGAACCAGCGACAAAGCGGTTAACAGCCGCTCGCTCTACCAACTGAGCTACCGGGGAACAGATCGTGATCCAGTACGCGATCACGAGCTTGAATTCGGTGTGTTTGTTCGTCGGTTCTGCACCGACAAACGCAGGCAGGCGGGTTATAACAGCACAAAGAGCCGTCCGCCAAGACTGATTTTCAACTATTTTGCATTGAGGGCCGAGAATTGCAATCCCACAATGCCGATTGCCACGATGGCCGCCGCGGCAATGCGCCAGCGACCACCGGATTCGCCCAGGATACGAGTGCCGATGAAGGCGGCAATTATGACGCTCGTTTCGCGCAAGGCGGCGACATGGGCCATCGGGGTAATGCTCATGGCCCAGACCACCATCGAGTAGCCGACCGTCCCCAGTACCCCACCGATCACACTGGGCCGCCAGACCAGGATCAGGTTTTGTTTGAGCACACCGCGCCGACGCCAGACGGCGATCAGGCCGATGGGTATGGATTCGAGGAAATGCATCCAGGCAATATACGAGAGTGCTTCGTCCGTCCGGCGCACACCCTGACCATCGACGTAAGTGTAAAACCCGATAAACAGGCCGACGGCGATGGCATAGAGCAAGGGCTCGCGACGAATGCGATCGACGCCGCCCATCAGGGAGAGGCTCAGGATCCCGGCGCAAATCACCACGACGCTGACGATTTCACCGAGGCTGAGTAATTCATTGGCCAGCAAGGCACCGAGGATGGCGACATAAAGCGGTGAGGAACCACGGGCGATGGGATAGACCTGGCTCAAGTCGCCACCGGACTGATAGGCCTTGACCAGAGTCAGAAAATAAAACGTGTGAATGACGTTCGAGGCAATGATGTACGGCCAGGCTTCCGCGGCGGGGAAGGGGAAGTAGATCATGAACGGGATCGCCATCAATCCTGACATGCCCATGACGATGGCCATACTGACCAGCCGGTCGCCGGCGTTTTTGACGACGGCATTCCATGTGGCGTGAAACACCGCTGCCAGCAAAACCAGGAACAGGACGATGGGTTCCATGTGTCAAGCCTTGCCGTTTGGGGATCTAAAGGGCGGGTCGGGATTGAAAGGGCGGGTCGGAAAAGAATGGAGGCCAGGACCGGATTCGAACCGGTGTCCACGGCTTTGCAGGCCGCTGCGTAGCCACTCCGCCACCTGGCCCCATAGACTGGTAAGACGTATCGATCAAGGATCATGGCTAATCGAGAAGGCTGTATATGCTGCAGCGCTGCCGTGGTCAAGTCGCCAGGCGTCATTGGCCCGGGTGTTTGTGCTGTATTTAGTTGTCGCCTGCGGTTGCGGTTGGGTATATCAAGTGTATCTGGTAATTACCGTTTATTAACAGCCGTCCCGTTACAGGAAGCAAACATGCCCGATTTCGCCGCTGCCCGTCTGCATATGGTGCAAAATCAGCTCCAGCCAAACAAGGTGACCGACAATCGCGTCGCCGCCGCCATGTCGAATGTGGCCCGCGAACGATTTGTGCCGGATGCGGTATCCGGTGTCGCTTATATGGATGAGGACATAGAGATCGGCAGCGGTCGTTATCTGATGGAACCGATGGTTCTGGCGCGGCTGCTTCAGGCGGCTGAGGCTGAGGCCGGTGATCTCGCGCTCGATGTCGGTTGCGGCACCGGTTATTCGTCGGCCGTGCTGGCTCAGCTCGTCGGTACGGTAGTTGCGCTTGAAAGTGACGCCGATCTGACGGCCCGGGCCACAGCCCTTCTGGCCGACCTGGGGGTTGATAGCGCGGTTGTCGTGTCAGGCGCGCTGGCCGATGGTCAGGCGAAGCAGGGGCCGTATAACCTGATCCTGCTGGGCGGCTCAGTGCCCGCGGTTCCGCAAAGCCTTCAGGATCAGCTCGACGATGGCGGCCGATTGCTCGCCGTGATCGATCAGAACGGGGTCGGGGTGGCAACAATGATTACGCGCCGGGGCGACAAATTCCTCAGTGACGCGCTTTTCGATGCCATGGTCCCGCCATTGCCCGGATTTGAGCAAAAACAGGGATTTGTGTTTTAGGCGGCTTTTTGCGTCGCAAAAGCCAAATTATTAATACTTTTCCAAGACATATTGCGATTTCCGCTTGTCTAACGTACTATATCTAGTGCATGAAGAGAGTTAACGAGAAATCAGGAAATGGCGCAGGGATGTGTGCAGGCGTTGTTCTGAATGGATTTCAAACCGGTCGGTATGAACCGGTGTGTAAAAAAGACGAGTTGTTCTTGTTGCATCAGTAATTACTCACCAGTTAAGTGGGGTGGCCGATTGGGCCGAATTACTGAATGTGTCGTGGGGGCCTTGGCTGGACCGGTGTTTCACCGTATCTATCCACCTCATGCACAACGGAATTGTATGTGAGGATCAGGTTTGATGTTGAAACCCACCGGAGCCGCCCAAATTGGCTCAACCGCTGCTCTGGCGGTTTTATTGTTTGCGTCGGTTGCGGTCACACCTGCACACAGCGAAACACTCGCCAATGCGCTCGCTTCGGCTTACAACAATAACCCGACATTACAGGCCCAGCGCGCTGCCTTGCGGGCAACGGACGAAAATCTTTCGCAGGCTTTGTCAGGCTGGCGCCCGACCGTGGCCCTGAGTGGGTCGTGGGGACAAAAACGTGTTAGTTCCCGAACGGTGAAGGATGTCTCTCTCGGCCAGCGAACAGCACAGTTATCGGTTGATCAGCCCCTCTACAGTGGTGGTCGTACGGTAAGCGCGACGGAGCAAGCCGATAGTCTGATTAACGCCGGACGATCGCAGCTTGCCAGTGTCGAGCAGAATATTCTGCTTTCTGTCGCGACAAGCTTCATGAACCTGTTGCGCGATCAGGCCGTGCTGGAACTGAACATCAACAATGTCAACGTCCTGAAAAAACAGTTGTCCGCCACGCGGGATCGCTTCGAAGTCGGGGAAATCACACGAACTGATGTTGCCCAAGCCGAAGCGCGTGTCGCTGGTGCGGTATCGCAGCAAGTCCAGTCTGATGGCAGCCTCAAGCTGGCGCGTGCCGCTTATAAATCCGTTGTCGGACAGGCGCCTGGCCAGCTCCAGAAACCCTTGCCACTGGAAAGTATGCCCGGCAGCGAGGCGATTGCGCTTGAACTTGCTCTGGAAAACAATCCGGCCCTGAAAACGGCGGAGCACAATGAAGCCGCCTCAAATCATGCTGTCCGAACAGCCTGGGGCGCCTTGTTGCCATCGGTTGCGCTGAGTGGCGATCTGACCAAGGCCGAGGATTCGACCTCGCGGGGATCATCGACGGACTCGGCATTTATTGGCGTGTCGGTTTCAATCCCGCTCTATCAGGCAGGCGGTGCCTATTCCTCCTTGCGCCAGAGCCGCTATTCAAACAGCCAGCAACGCATACTGGTCGAACGCGCCCATCGTGATTTACGCGAGCAGGTTACGCAGGCCTGGGAGCGGCTGACGACGGCACGTGCGACCAAGGTCGCGCGCGCAGCCCAGGTCCGGGCAGCAGGCATTGCCCTTGAAGGTGTGCAGCAGGAACTGGCCGTCGGATCACGCACCACACTGGACGTTCTCGATTCAGAACAGGAATTGCTCGACGGGCAGGTTGCCCTCGTTGTTGCCGAACGGGACGAGTTCGTTGCTTCCTTTGATCTGGTTGCGGCGATGGGTGGACTGACGGCGCAAAGCCTGGGATTGGCCGTCAATTTGTACGATCCGACGAAGAGTTATGAGCGCGCTAAATCCGCCTGGTTTGGTGCAAAAGTCGACGAATGAACGATGTTAAATTATTTTTTTAATTGTTTTAGTAACGGTTTATTTAGTTTTTCGGATTTGACTGCCGTAACGTTGCGGCGAAGTGAACCGATAAATAAGGGTTGAAGACTTGACTGACGCTGAAACCCAGCAAGAACCGACGATGGAAGAAATCCTGG
>Ga0315336_1000280_pt1 | contig 177012 bp, 166 predicted proteins | sample ASW5metaG_FD_204512 | JGI IMG/M metagenome (GOLD analysis project Ga0315336, IMG submission 204512) | Ammonia-oxidizing marine archaeal communities from Monterey Bay, California, United States - ASW #5 | ecosystem: Environmental > Aquatic > Marine > Intertidal zone | place: USA: California... | reverse complement strand
TACGATCCCGTGGGTGGTCGGGTGGGGGAGTGGGCCGGAGCGAGGCACCTGCCAACAAAAAGGCGTGGTCGGGTGGGGGAGTGGGCCGGCCAGGCGCCGGCAGAGCCAAAACCGTCGTCTTGTCAGTTGTCGGATTGGCGCCGGTCCTGGATCGCGCGGCTTGGAATCGGACCTCACCATGCCTATCCTCTGAACAGAACGGGTGGATAGGCCGCCCCGGAGATCAACAGCGCATGCTATTCCGTTCCAAAGCGCCCGTCGTTGCCGTGATCCGCCTGCATGGGGTGATCGGCCGGATGGGCCCGATGCGCAGCGGCCTTAGTCTGGCGGGGCTTGCCACCGTCATCGAGCGCGCTTTCAAACTTAAACACCTGAAGGCGGTAGCGATCTCGGTCAACTCGCCTGGCGGATCGGCGGTGCAATCCTCGCTGATCTTCAAGCGCTTGCGGGCGCTGGCGGAGGAGAAGGACGTGCCCATCCTCGCTTTCGCGGAGGATGCCGCGGCCTCGGGCGGTTACTGGCTGGCTTGCGCCGGCGACGAGATATTCGCAGACGAGAACTCCATCGTTGGCTCGATCGGCGTGATCAGCGGCGGCTTTGGTTTTCCCGAACTGCTGCGGCGCATCGGCGTGGAGCGCCGCATGCATACGGCCGGCGCCAACAAAAGCATTCTCGACCCCTTCCAGCCGGAGAAGGCCGACGACGTCAAACGGTTGAAATCGCTGCAGTCGGAAATCCACGAGAGCTTCATCGCTCTGGTGCGCAGCCGCCGCGGCAAGCGCCTGAAGGGCGAAGATAAGGAGGTGTTTTCCGGCGCCTTCTGGACCGGCCGAATGGCGCAGGAGCTTGGCCTGATCGACGGCATTGGCGATGTGCGTAGTGTGATCCGCGACCGTTTCGGGGAGAAAGTGCGGCTTCGCCTGGTTCAGCCGCGGCGCGGTTTCTTGTCGCGCCGGTTCGGTTTCGGTGCGACATCAGGCGGTTTCTCGGCCCCCGGCGACTGGGCCGGCGCGCTGATCGCGTCGGTGGAGGAGCGCTTCCATTGGTCGAGGATCGGGCTGTGAGCTCGGGCCCGGCGCGCCGGCGTTCGGCGCAACAGATCTGAGCCGGCGGGCCGAGAGCACCCATGTTCGGTTTCAGCCTCGCCAAGATCCTGGTTCTTGCCGGTATCATCGCCGCCGTCTGGTTCGGCTTTAAGTACTATGCCCGGCTGGAGGCACGGCGCGCAGATGCCCAATTGCGCGGCAAGCGTGGCGGTACCAAAGGCCGCACCCGTCGCCAGCGGGTCGAGGAGCCGGAGACGATGGTTCAATGTACAGTCTGCAAGGTCTATCAGCCCGCCGGTGACACAGGCCGCTGCGACCGCAAGGATTGCCCTTACTGAGCCTGAATTGAGTCTCGATCAAGAGCGTTGATCGACGGGGCCTTCCTTGCCCTGGCGCGCGCCGGCGTCTAAGTTGCGCCGCACAAATCGCGGCCCATTCGCCGCCTGCACCCCGCCCTGACCCAACGCATCGCCCCAGACATGGCGCGCAAACCCAACCCGGATACCTGCTTCCAACGCCTGATCCTGAAACTCCAGGATTTCTGGGCCGATGAGCAATGCGTGATCCTACAGCCCTACGACATGGAAGTGGGGGCGGGCACTTTCCATCCGGCGACGACCTTGCGTTCACTGGGCCCGGAGCCCTGGCGCGCCGCCTATGTCCAACCCTCGCGCCGGCCGACGGATGGGCGCTACGGCGAAAATCCCAACCGACTCCAGCACTATTACCAGTTCCAGGTCATCCTGAAGCCCTCGCCGCCCGACAGCCAGGGGCTCTACCTGAAGTCGCTAGTGCGTCTCGGCATCGACCCGATGGCTCACGACATTCGCTTTGTGGAGGATGACTGGGAAAGCCCGACGCTGGGCGCTTGGGGCCTCGGCTGGGAAGTCTGGTGCGACGGCATGGAGGTGACCCAATTCACCTACTTCCAGCAGGTCGGCGGCTTCGATTGCGATCCGGTCTCCGTGGAACTGACATACGGCTTGGAACGCCTGGCGATGTACGTGCAGGGCGTGGAGAACGTCTATGACCTCGACTTCGATGGGGCCGGCACAACCTACGGCGACGTTTTCCTGCAGGCCGAGCGCGAATACTCCGCCCATAATTTCGAGCATGCCGATACGGAAATCCTGCTGCACCATTTCACGGACGCCGAACACGAATGCCGTGCGCTGCTGACCGCCAAGCTGGCGCTGCCGGCCTATGACCAGTGCATCAAAGCGAGCCACCTCTTCAATCTGCTCGACGCGCGCGGAGTGATCAGCGTGACCGAGCGCCAGTCCTACATCCTGCGCGTCCGCGCCCTGGCCAAGGGCTGCTGCGCGGCCTGGCTTAAGAGCCGTGGCCACGTCGTCGCCGAAGCCTCGGAGGCGGCGCAGTGATGGTGGGGCAAACCGCCAAGTTTTTCCTCCGCGTCACCCCCGCGAAAGCGGGGGTCCACTGCGCGACAGAAATGGATGCCCGCTTCAGCGGGAATGACGATCGGTGTGGATTGGGTGAGGGCATCCCCCATGCCTGAACTCCTCCTGGAACTGCTGTCCGAAGAGATCCCGGCGCGTATGCAGGCGCGCGCCGCCGAAGACTTGAAGCGGCTCGTGACCGACGGACTGAAGAAAGCCGGGCTCGATTTCGAGAGCGCCGATGCCTATGTCACGCCGCGCCGCCTGGCGCTGGTGGTCGACGGTATTCCGGCTCAGCAACCGGACGTCACCGAAGAACGAAAGGGCCCGCGCGTCGGCGCGCCCGACAAGGCCATAGAGGGATTCCTGAAGTCCGCGGGCCTTACCTCGCTCGATCAATGCGAGACGCGTGAAGTGAAGGGCAACGAGTTCTGGTTTGTTGTCGCAACAAAGAAAGGCGGACCTTCCGACCGGGCGATCGAAGGTGCGCTCGGCCCGATCTTCCCGGCGCTGTCGTGGCCGAAATCCATGCGCTGGGCGGATGCGCCGTTCCGATGGGTGCGGCCGCTGCATAGTGTCATGGCATTATTTAACGGCGCGGCTTTGCCCGGTGGTCTGAAGCTGGGCGGCCAAAGCCTTGATGCGATTGAATTTCACGACCGCACTCTGGGCCACCGTTTCCTCGGCAACGGTGAGATCACCGTCAAGAACTTCGCCGACTACAAGGCCAAGCTCGAAGCCGCCCACGTCCTGCTCGATCCCGCCGACCGGCGCACGACGATCGAAAAAGACTCCGCCGCGCTGGCCCGCAAAGCCAAGCTCGTGCTGCGCGACGACCCCGCGCTGCTCGATGAAGTGACCGGCCTCGTCGAATGGCCGGTCGTTCTCATGGGGTCGATCGACGAAGCCTTCATGGACGTGCCGCCGGAAGTCCTGATCACCTCGATGCGCTCGCACCAAAAATACTTCGCGCTCACCGATGCGAAAGGTGGGCTGGCACCGAAGTTCATCGTCGTCGCCAACATGGTGACGGGCGACAAGGGTAAGGCGATCGTCGCCGGCAACGAACGCGTGCTGCGCGCCCGGCTCTCAGATGCCAAGTTCTTCTGGGACCAGGACCGCAAGGCCTCGCTCTCCAGCCGCATTCCCGCGCTGAACGCCATCATCTATCACGAACGCCTGGGCTCGATTGGCGACAAGGTCGACCGCATCGGCGCCCTGGCCGCCGAGCTGGCGCTGCTGACCGGTGCGGACCGTGACAGGGTGCGTTCCGCCGCGCGTCTGGCGAAGGCCGATCTGACCACGGAGATGGTCGGCGAATTCCCCGAGCTGCAGGGCGTTATGGGCCGCTACTACGCGCTCAATGACGGTGAGCATCCGGAAGTGGCAGAGGCCGTCGCAGCGCACTACGCGCCCCAGGGGCCGAATGACAATTGCCCGACCGCCCCGATCTCCGTGACCGTGGCGCTGGCCGACAAACTCGACACGCTGGTCGGCCTCTGGACCATCGGCGAAAAGCCGACCGGTTCGCGCGACCCGTTCGGGCTGCGCCGTGCGGCGCTCGGCGTCATTCGCCTGATCATGGAAAACGAACTTCGGCTGCCGCTGGTCCCGGTGCTCAACACGGCGACCCAGATGATTCTCGACCAGCATTTGCGCGATAGTGTGCTGGAGACCCGCGCCGCACTCGATGATCTCGGCCTCGACGAGCATGTCGCGGTCGAGACCATAGAGGTCGAGGTTGAAGAGCATGACCGCTATGGCGAGATCTACGCCGTCGTCCCTGAGTTGCTTGGTTTCTTCGCCGACCGGCTGAAGGTGCATTTGCGCGGCCAGGGCGTGCGCCACGATCACATCGACGCCGTGTTTGCGCTCGGCGACGAGGACGACATCGTTCGGCTGCTGGCCCGCGTGGAGGCGCTGTCGGGTTTCCTTGGCAGCGACGATGGCGCCAACCTGTTGATCGCTTACCGGCGCGCCGCCAACATCGTCCGCATCGAAACGAAGAAGGACGGTGCCGCCTACGACCAGGCGCCCGACCCGTCGGCCTTTGCTCAGGATGAGGAGAGGGCGCTGGGCGCGGCATTGGGTGAAGCCTCTTCGGCCATGGACAGAGCCATCGATGGCGAGGATTTCGCTACCGCAATGGCCGCACTCGCCGAGCTTCGGGCGGCAGTTGACACGTTCTTCGACGAGGTCACGGTTAACGCCGGGGATGCCGCGCTGCGGGCCAACCGCCTGCGCCTGCTTTCGGCGATCAAGGCCACCATGGACCGTGTCGCCGATTTCTCGAAGATCGAGGGCTGAAACGCGACCTGCATTTCAGTACCGCTCGCGTTTCTACGCCGGGGCATGTTCGTAACTGGGAAGATACGATCCAGATGACCAGCCAAGCCAAGCCGAAAACCAAATCCAAAGCCAAAGCTGTGCCTGCAAAGTCAAAAGGGAGCGCCTCCCAGTGGGTCTTCCGCTTCGGCGCGGGCAAGGCCGAGGGCCGCTCCGACATGAAAGAGCTCCTGGGCGGCAAAGGCGCCAACTTGGCGGAAATGTCTTCGATCGGCCTGCCGGTGCCGCCTGGTTTCACGGTCACCACCGAAGTCTGCACCCATCACACCACGAACGACGGGCGCTATCCGGACGGACTGAAGGAGCAGCTCGCCGCAGCACTTGCCAACGTTGAGAAGACTGTTGGCGCCAAATTCGGCGACACGGCGAACCCGCTCCTGGTCTCGGTCCGCTCCGGCGCCCGCGCCTCAATGCCGGGGATGATGGATACCGTCCTCAATCTCGGGCTCAACGAGAAGACCGTCGAGGGACTGGCGGCGCAGTCGGGCGATCCGCGCTTCGCCTATGACAGTTATCGCCGTTTCATCCAGATGTACGGCAACGTCGTGCTCGGCGTTGACCACCATCAGTTTGAAGAATTGCTGGAGCTGAAGAAGGACGAGCGCGGCGCTTATATGGACACCGATCTGAGCGCTGAAGACTGGCAGGATCTGGTGCGCCAGTACGAAGCCATGGTCGAGGAGCGCACCGGAAGTCCCTTTCCGCACGATCCCATGGACCAGCTTTGGGGCGCTGTCGGCGCTGTGTTCGGCTCGTGGATGAACCAGCGCGCCATCACCTATCGGCGCCTGCACGCCATTCCCGACGACTGGGGCACGGCTGTCAACGTCCAGGCCATGGTGTTCGGCAATATGGGCGAGGACTGCGCGACGGGGGTCGCCTTTACGCGCGATCCCTCCGGCGGCCAGAACCGGTTTTATGGCGAGTTCCTGGTCAATGCTCAAGGCGAGGATGTGGTTGCCGGCATCCGTACGCCTCAGAATCTCACGGTTGCGGGCAAGGAAGTCTCACGTTCCAAGCTGCCTGCGATGGAAGAGGCCATGCCGGAGATTTTCGGCCAGCTGGTCGCCATCCGCGAGACGCTGGAAAAACACTACCGCGACATGCAGGACATCGAGTTCACCGTTCAGAAGGGCAAGCTCTGGATGCTGCAGACGCGCACCGGCAAGCGCACGACCCATGCCGCGTTGCGCATCGCCGTGGAGATGGCGGAGGACGGACTGATCGACCAGGCCACTGCGGTGGCGCGCATCGATCCGTTGGCGCTCGACCAGCTGTTGCACCCGACCCTCGATCCCGACGCCGACGTGACGATCTTGACACGCGGGCTTCCTGCGTCACCGGGGGCGGCCTCCGGCATTGTCTCGTTCTCCGCCGATGAGGCGGAGGCGCTGGCCGGCCAGGGCCGCGACGTGATCCTGGTACGTGTTGAAACCAGCCCGGAGGACATTCACGGCATGCACGCCGCGCGAGGCATATTGACGGCGCGCGGCGGCATGACAAGCCATGCAGCTGTTGTCGCGCGCGGCATGGGGCGACCTTGCGTTGCCGGCGCCGGCGAGTTGCGCATCGACTATCCGGACGAAAGCCTGACCTTGCGCGGGCAAACCGTCAAAGCCGGCGACGTCATCACCATCGACGGCGGCTCCGGCACGGTGATGTTGGGCGAGGTGCCGACGATCCAGCCCGAGCTCTCCGGCGATTTTGCAAAGATCATGAAATGGGCCGACGGGGCCAGGCGCATGGCCGTGCGCACCAATGCCGACACGCCGACCGATGTGCGCACCGCGCGCGAATTCGGTGCGGAGGGTATCGGGCTCTGCCGCACCGAGCACATGTTCTTCGAGGGAGAGCGTATCGTCGCCATGCGCGAGATGATCCTCGCCGAGGACGAGGCCGGCCGGCGTGCCGCGCTCGCCAAGATCCTGCCGATGCAGCGTCAGGACTTCACCGAGATTTTTGAGATCATGGCAGGTCTGCCGGTGACGATCCGCCTGCTCGATCCGCCGCTGCACGAGTTCCTGCCCCACGAGCCGCAGGAGATGGAAGCGGTTGCCAAGGCCGCCGGGGTCGAGGTCGCCACGGTGCGGCGTCGCATGGCGCGCCTGCAGGAAACAAATCCGATGCTGGGTCATCGCGGCTGCCGCCTCGGCATCACCTACCCTGAAATCTACGAAATGCAGGCGCGTGCGATCTTCGAGGCCGCGATCGCCGCTGGTGAGGCGGCCGGCGAGCCGGTGGTGCCGGAGATCATGATCCCGCTGGCAGCCACCAAAGCCGAGCTCGACATCCTGAAAACGGCGATCATCGCGGTGGCCGGCCAAGTCGAGGACGAGACCGGCGCCAATCTCGACTACCTGGTCGGCACCATGATCGAGCTGCCGCGCGCGGCGCTGCGGGCCAACCATCTGGCCGAGACCGCGGAGTTCTTCAGTTTCGGCACAAACGATCTGACCCAGACCACCTTCGGGCTCAGCCGCGACGATGCGGGCAATTTCCTGCCGGACTATCAAGCCCAGAAGATCGTGCCGCACGATCCTTTTGTGTCGCTCGACATCGAGGGCGTGGGCGAGCTCGTATCGATCGCCTGCGAGCGCGGCCGCGCCACCCGCCCCGACATAAAGCTCGGCATCTGCGGCGAGCATGGCGGCGATCCGGCCTCGATCGAATTCTGCGAGAGCGTCGGGCTCGACTACGTATCCTGCTCGCCGTACCGCGTGCCCATCGCGCGCCTGGCCGCGGCGCAAGCTGCGGTCGGCCGCAGGGGCAGCGACGGCACGGCGTGATGCGGCGCTTCGCGGCGCTTAGCCCTCGTCCTTCGACAGGCTCAGGATGAGGGCCTGTCCTGTTGGTTTAACGACAACTCTCGCTCATCCTGAGGAGGGCGCGGATGCGCCCGTCTCGAAGGACGCAGCGACGGTGCGATTGTGCGTCCGTCGAGGCTCGCCAGCGCTCGCACCTTAGGACGAGCGAAATTTGTGGTGGGTGGCCGGAACGATGAGACCCAACTTTCGAGACCCATCCTGAGCCCGTCGAAGGGCGAGGCGGGCCGAAAACACGAGGAAAGGGAGACCATCAGCCATGCCGACCGATGACACCTGCATCTTCTGCAAGATCGTGGCGGGCGAAATACCGTGTTTCAAGCTCCATGAGGACGACGACACCATCGCCTTCATGGACATCAACCCCGCCCATCAGGGCCATGCGCTCGCCGTCGTGAAAGGTCACTGGCCGACGATACTCGATATTCCAGGCGACAAGCTCGCCGCCGTCGCGCAAACCGCCAAGCGCGTCGCCGAGGCCCTGCAGGCCTCGCTTTCGCCCGACGGCATCAATATCGTCCAAGCCAACGGCAAAGGCGCGGAGCAATCGGTCCCGCACCTCCATTTCCACGTTCTGCCGCGCGTCGTCGGCGACGACTTGAAGCTCAATTGGGGCCACAACCCGAGCGACATGGAGGTCATCAAGGCGAATTACGAAATGATGCTGGCGGCGATGTAAGCCGGAAGTGTGAGAACTTGCGGGCGTCCTTACTTCTTATGCCCTTACTCCTTCAGCCCCGCCTTTTTGAGACCCTCTGTTATGTGCTTCAAATCGTTTGGCGCGGCATTCCACTTCTGAAGCTCGGCGCGCGGTGAGATGTCGGGTTTGAGTGCATACATGCGTTCCAGCGCGGCGCCGGCCTCGGCGCGGCCGAGCTGGCCGAGCGCGGCGGCCTCGAACAGCCAGGTCCAGTAGAAGTCCGGCATGCTGATCCGCTGGAGGTCTGCCAGTACGTCCTCGTAGGCCCGCTGATCGTAGTGGTGGCGGACCGAGCTGAAATAATACCAGCCCGGATGCAGCGGATTGTACTGCCGTGCCCGTCTGGAGAGCTCGACCCCCCGCTCGAACTCGCCCATGAACGCATAATAGTGCCCGATATCAGCCAGCGTCTCCGCGTCGTTGGGATTGAGGCTGAGCGCGCGTTGAGCCTCGGCCTCGAACTGCTGGTTCTCGCCGCGGAAGAAATGGACGATGGCGAGCCAGCCATGGGCATAGGCGTTCTGGGCGTCGAGCCGGACGGCGGTTTGCGCCATCTTCAGCGCACGTCCGACCGGATCGGGGCGCGGATTGGTGTCGAAGCGGTGCTCGGCCAGATAAACGTTTGCCAGCAGCGCGTGGGCGTCGGCGGAGGTGGGATCGAGGGCCACGGCTTTTTCCAAAAGGTCGCGCGCTTCGGCATGCATCTCGGTACTGAGTTGCGCCGTATAACGGCGGGCATGCAGGACGCAGTCATAGGCGTCGAGTTCGGCCGGGCTCTTTCTGAGCGAACGGGTGAGCGCGGCATCCTGCAATTTGACACCGAGCGTCGCGGCGATCGTCCGCGTGACTTCGTCCTGGACCGCGAATATGTCCTCCATGTCGCGGTCGTAGTGGTCGGCCCAGAGATGCACGCCGTTGCCTGCGTCGATCAGCTGCGCGGTGATCCGCACCCGGCCCCCGGCACGGCGTACGCTGCCTTCGACGACATAGCCGGCCTTCAGCTCTCGCGCGAATTCCGCCAGGCCGAGGCCGCTTTCCTTGAACTGGAACGCCGTGGTGCGGGCGATGACCTGAAGATCGCGGAACCGCGCCAAGTTGGTGATGATGTCTTCGGTCACGCCGTCGGCGAAATAGGCGTCGCCCTCCGCGCTCAGATTGTCAAACGGCAGGACGGCCAAGGTCGGGCGATCCGTCGGTGGCTGCGGCTGGTTCGTTCGATGCGCCAGGGTCGCCGCCTCGTCGTTCGGGCTGAGTCGCGGCGCGCCGTCTGTCTGGCCCTCCGGTCCTGGATCATCGTAAGGCAGCACGTCCCCAACAAACTGGACGCCACGACCATGGACGGTGCGGATCAGTCGCTGCGTTCGGCCGTCGTCGCCGATTGCCTGGCGCGCCGCTTTCAGGCAGGTCGAAATCGTCGCTTCGGTCACGATCCGGCCGTCCCAGATTTCATCGACAATCTCGTCCTTGGTCACCATGCGGTTGTGATTGCGCACCAGGTGGTGCAGCAGATCGAAAACACGCGGCTCGACCTTGGTGGCGCGACCGTTCTGCCGGAGCTCGTAAAGCTCCGGGTCCAACTCCCACTCACCGAACGCAAATATCATTTCTAGTCGCAGTCGCCTGCCCGGGACGTAACGATGCCGATTGTATTGCTATGCGCCGGCTTGTCGACCCGCAACGCTTGCGTTGGGCCGGCCGGGGCAACCGTCAGTTTGCTCGGCAGGCGCAGCGCGGCGTTTTCCTGAACCTCAGATGAACAGCGCTTTCAAGTTCGGTTCAACAACGCTCTGTCATAACCCACGCCAGCAACCGGCCAGGAGAAATCACCCGCCCCCCCCCCGATTATGCCGGCCAACCGAACTAAAGGAACATGGACATGAAACGCCAGCTCAAGATCATCGCAATCGCCGCCGCCGCTGCCGCCACCGTCGCAATTGCCGGCGCCGGCGCCGCATCCGCCCGCCATGGCGGCTCCGCCCTGCGGCTTTCGCTGCACCAATGCGCCCCCGGCACCGTCCAGACCGGCGTCGTTCGCTTCCAGAACGTCGGCAACCAGGACTTCAACGAAGGCGCGCGCAACTACATCGCCATCCGCCTGTGTTCGGCGCGGCGCTTCAGCCCGGTCTATCTCTCCCGCGGCTATTGCGGCGGCCGACTGGTCAGCCGGACCGGTTTCCGCAATGTCGGCAACAACGACCGCTATGAGGGCGCCCCGCACGTCGTCCGCTTGTCACTCTGCGCGCGGCGTCCGCATCGCCGTCGCTTCGCCATCTCAACCCGGCATTGCCCCGCCGGCACGCGCACCATCAGCGCCGTGCGCTTCCAGAATGTCGGCAATAACGACTTCAACGAAGGCGCCCGGAACTTCGTCACCGTCCGCCTCTGCGCCCGCCGCTGGGCCTAAGCGCCAGTAGCGATCTCTCAGAGTTATGGGGGGCCCGCCGAGCGATCGGCGGGCCTCTTCATTTTTGGCGACAAGAGTAGGCGTGCCTGCCCAAGTCAGCCACTGCCGATCACCGCGACGGCCTCGATCTCGACCAGCAACTCCGGGCGCACCAACGCCGTGGTGCCGACCACGGTGCTGGCGGGTACGCCGTTTGGAAATGTCTCCGTGCGCGCCTTGCCATATTCCGCATAGCGCGACAAATCGGTCAGGAAGGTATTGATTTTGACGATCTCAGACATCGAGGCACCGGCGCTGGTCAGCGCCTCCTCGATATTCTGGAACGTCTTCTTGGTCTGGGCATAGAGATCATCTCCGCCGACGACATTGCCGTCGCCGTCGAAGGCGACGGCGCCCGACAGATAGATCGTATCGCCGATTTTCTCGCCGGCGGAGATATTGAATTTCTTCAGCCAGGCCCAGCCTGGATCGATGCGTTCGCGTTTCATAAGTTTGGCTTCCTTTTGGTTCCGCTCAGATGCAATCGTGCTTATCGCCGCGCGTCCTTCAGGATGGCACGCGCGGCGTTGCGCCCTGGCAGGCCGGTCACGCCGCCTCCCGGATGCGCGCCGGCCCCGCAAAGGTAAAGCCCTTTCAGCGGCATGCGGTGGTCGGCATGGCCAAGCGCCGGGCGCAAGGCGTAGAGCTGGTCTAGATGCATGGCGCCGTGGAAGATGTCGCCGCCGATGAGCCCGAACTCGCGTTCCAGGTCGAGCGGCGAGAGGATTTGTCGCGCCACGGTTTGCCCACGAAGACCCGGCATGTAGGCTTCCAGCCCGCGCAGGATCGCGTCCGCGACCTCGTATTTCACGTTATCCCAGCTTCGCCGGCCCGAGAGTTCGGGATGGAAATGCTGGCAGAACAGGCTCATCACATGCGCGCCTTTGGGCGCCAGTGTGTCGTCGATCAGCGACGGGATGCACATCGAGACCACCGGCTCGCGCGACCAGCTGCCGGTCTTAGCCTGGTCGTAGGCGCGATCGAGATAGGCGAGCGAGGGTGCAATGTCGATCGTGCCGCTCAAGAATTCGGCGCCGTCGCCATTGGCAAAGCAGTTGAATTGCGGCAGGCCGCTCAAAGCCAGGTTCATGCGGAACGTACCCGAGCGGCAGCGCCAACCCTCGATGCGTTTGCGAAAGCTGTCCGGCAATACGGCCGGGTCCATGAGTTGCAGGAAAAGAAGCTTCGGATTGACATTAGCGGCCACACGGCGGGCTCGGATCGTACGCCCGTCTTCCAGCACCACGCCCGCCGCCCGCGCACCGTCGCCCTGACCCTCGATCACGATCTCGCGGACCGCGGCGTCCACTTCGATCGCCACGCCTCGCGTTTCCGCGGAGGCCGCCATGGCTTGCGTGATCGCGCCCATCCCTCCCTTGGCATGCCCCCAGGCGCCGGTGCGTCCATCGACTTGGCCGAAGGCGTGGTGCAACAGCACATAGGCGGTGCCGGGGTGATAGGGGCTGGCGAGATTGCCGATGATGCCCTCGAAGCCAAAGGCGCCCTTGACTGCGTCGCCTTCAAACCAGCGATCGAGATAGTCGCCGACGCTCATGGTCATGAGGTCGGCCAACGCGGCTTGGCGCGCCGGGTCCAGGCTGCGCAGCTTCTTGGCCAAAGCGAGCGCTCGAAGAGTGCCGCCCAGACCGCCATTCAAGTCAACCGGCGGTTCGCGCATGAGGGGGCGCACTGTCTCGGCGAGCGCCGTCAACTCCGCGTCGAAAGCGTCATAGGCACCACCGTCGGCGTCATGAAATTTCGCCACCTCCGCTCGGGCTTCAGCCCGGTCGCGGCTCAGATGTAGATAGCGTCCGTCGGGCTGGGGCAGAAAGACACCGGCGGGCCGATCGATGATTTTCAGGCCGAACTTGGGCAACTCCAAATCGGCGATGACGCGCCGGTCGAGCAGACTGACGACGTAAGAGGCGACGGAATTGCGGAAGCCTGGATGGAATTCCTGCGTGACCGCAGCGCCGCCGACGACGCTCCGGCGCTCGACCACCATGACCTTCAGGCCGCGCCGTGCCAGGTAGCCGGCGCAGACCAGGCCGTTATGCCCCGCGCCGACGATTACCACGTCGTAGGTTCTGGCGCGTTTGGCCATCGTTTCGATTCCGGTTTAAGGCGCTCCGTAGCCGATCCGCCGCGATGGCTACATGTGCAGGAGTTTCATTTGATCTTCGGGATAGCGGGTACCCGCGGTGACGCCGGCAGGGAAGGCGGCCTCCAGTCGCGCAACCTCGTCGGCCGTGAGCGCGATCTCCGCGGCGGCCGCATTCTGCTCCAGGTAGGTGACGTGCTTGGTGCCGGGGATCGGCACGATATCCTCGCCCTTGGCGAGGTCCCAGGCGATGGCGATCTGTGCCGGCGTGGCGTCCTTGTCCGCAGCGATCGCCTCCACTGTGGCCAGAAGCGCAACGTTCTGCTCAATGGCCTCGGCGGCGAAGCGGGGGTGGTCGTGGCGCCGGTCACTGTCGATGATGTCGGAGGTGGATTTGATTTCGCCCGTCAGAAAGCCCCTGCCGAGCGGTGCGTAGGCGACATAGCCGATACCGAGCTCGCGGCAGGTCGGCAGCACTTCGGCCTCGCAATTGCGGGTCCACAAGGAATACTCCGATTGCAGCGCCGTGATCGGGTGGGTGGCGTGGCCGCGGCGCAGCGTGTCGACGCCGGCCTCGGACAGACCCAGAAAGCGGATCTTGCCTGCCGCCTTCAGCTCCGCCATCGCGCCGACAGTCTCCTCGATCGGCACGTCCGGGTCGACGCGGTGTTGGTAGAAGAGATCGATGCAGTCGGTCCCAAGGCGCTGCAGGCTGCCCTCGCAGCTGGCCTTCACGGCCTCGGGGCGGCTGTCGCAGCCGGTCGGCCGCTCGCGTGAGATGCCGAACTTGCTGGCCAGGAATACTTTGTCGCGCTTTCCCGCGAGCCCGCGGCCGAGCAGCTCCTCGTTCTTGCCCATCGCGTAGACCTGGGCGGTGTCGAGGAAATCGACGCCCAGTTCGATGGCCCGATGCATCGTCCGGATCGATTCCGCGTCGTCGGGCGTGCCGTAGGCGAATGACATGCCCATGCAGCCGAGCCCAATCGCGGAGACTTCAGGGCCGTCTTTGCCCAAGCGGCGGCGTTTCATTGGCGCGCTCCCTCTCTATTCGATGATCGGGCCTATTGGACGGCAGGCGGCGCGTTGCTGCAAGCGGGTTGTTATCCGGGCACCCACGCGGGATTCGGTCGTGGTCTTACGCCGGATGACGTCAATTGGTGGCGGGCAGCAAATAATACTGGACTCTTCGGTCCGGCAATCCAATTTACCGGACTGAACGGTTCAGAATGGTGCTGTCTCATGGCCCGACCCCGGGAATTCGATGTCGAACATGCGCTGGATGCGGCGCTCGATGTATTCTGGGCGAAAGGCTTTGAGGCGACTTCGATGCGGGACCTGATGGGCGCCATGGGACTCAGCAAGAGCAGCCTCTACGACACCTTCGGCAGCAAGCACGAGCTGTTCCTGCAGGCCATGGACCGCTATGCGGGCGACCGCACGGACGGTCATGAGAAGGCATTTCTGAGTGCGCCGTCAGGCCGCCGCGCGATCGAGGACTCGTTCCGGCGCATCGTCGACGACGCCACCGGCGCCGGACCGCATCAGGGCTGTTTCGCGATGAACTGTGCGGTCGAGGTCGCGCAGTCCGATCCCCAGGCCGCCGACCGCGTGCGCCAGGCCTTCGAGCGCTACCAGCGCAACTATGAGATTGTGATCCACCGGGCGCAGTCCGATGGCGAGATCCCGGCCAGCAAGGACGCCCGTGCGCTTGCCCGCTTTCTGACATCTAGCGCCCATGGCCTGCATGCCATGGCCAAGGCCAACCCGGACCGCGAGGTCCTCGAGGATGTCGCGCGCACCGTCCTGGCGGCCCTCGACTGAGGTGTTTTTTTGAGAATTCTGGACCGCATGGTCCGAAATGAAGGAATCCCAGTGACCGCCCCTCCACGAAATCTGACAACCGAACCCAACCTCAATCCCGACCAACCATGGAGATTGCGATGACCACCATTGATACCGCCCGCCCGATTGACCTGTTCACGCCCATTACCTTGGGTGCGCATGGGCTGAAAAATCGGATCGTCATGGCGCCGATGACGCGCAACCGTGCCGGCGAGGGCAATGTGCCCCACGCATTGAACGCCGAATACTATGCCCAGCGCGCAAGCGCCGGGCTGATCATTACCGAAGCGACGCAGATTTCGCCTCAAGGCCTCGGCTATCCCGGCACGCCCGGCATCCACAGCGACGCACAGGTCGAGGGCTGGAAGGCCGTGACCCAGGCGGTGCATGCCCGTGGCGGCAAGATTTTCCTCCAACTCTGGCATGTCGGTCGGATCTCGCATCCCTCCCTGCAGCCGGACGGTGCACTGCCGGTTGCGCCCTCCGCGCTCAAGCCAGAGGGCGAGGGGATGACATTTGATGGACCGCAACCATTCGTCACGCCGCGCGCACTCGACCTCCGGGAGATCCCAGGCATTGTGGCGGACTACCGCAAGGGCGCGGCGAACGCGCTGGCCGCGGGCTTCGACGGTGTCGAGATCCATGCCGCCAGCGGCTATTTGATTGACCAGTTCCTGCGCGACGGCGCAAACCAGCGGACCGACGCTTATGGCGGCAGCATCGAAAACCGGGCGCGCTTCCTCCTCGAAGTGACCGATGCGGTCGTCGATGTCTGGGGCGCCGACCGCGTGGGCGTGCGCCTGTCGCCGGCGGGCAGTTTCAACACCATGTCCGACAGCACGCCCGACGCGACGTTCCAGCATGCGGTCAAGGCGCTCAACCGGTCCGGCCTGGCCTATCTCCACGTGGTCGAGGACCGAACGGGCGCTCCCCTTGATTGGAGCGCGCTGCGCGACGCCTTCAATGGGCCGTATATGGCCAATGGTGGGTTCGACAAGGAACGCGGCAACGACGCACTGGCGCGCGGCGCCGCGCACCTGGTCTCCTTCGGTTCGCGCTACCTCGCCAACCCTGACCTGCCGGAACGGTTTGCCGACGACGCGCCGCTCAACGATCCTAATCCGCAAACCTTCTATGGCGGCGGGGCCGAAGGCTACACCGACTACCCCGCGCTCGACCAGGCGGCGGCAGCCTGACGCACCGACGACGATGATGGGAAGACCGATCCCCGTCCGGCTTTGCCGGGCGGGGGTTTTTTCCGGTCGTTGCTGCATGATGGTTCATGGCGAGTATCGCGGAATAGCACCAACCCATTTCTGAGCTTGAGGTCACAGGTTTCGTCGCGCTTTGCGAACTGTCCGCTACGGTGCCTTGATGCGCGCCAGAGACGGCTCGGTCAGGCTGCCGAGCCAGAGATAGCCGCCGGATTCCACCACAGCTGTGACAGGCGAGTAGGCGCCCTTGGTATCCTGCAAATTATGCGTAACCTTCCCGTCTTGGCTGAGGCCCAGCACGAAGCCGTATTTTTTTGGTTTGGGCTGCAGGAATTGTGGCAAGCGCCATACCACTTTGCGCAAGAAAGGCTTGTTCGCCAGCGCGTCGGCTGCCGGGTTGCGCACCGTGTACAGGGCCACCCACAAGGTGCCGCTCGGGCCAACGGATAGATTGTCCGGAAAGCCCGGCAGGTTGTCGATGAAAATGTCGGCGCTGCCCGCCTTGGCGCCGGTCAGCCAGTAGCGGCGAATGCGGTAGAGCCCGGTTTCGTTCACCAGCACGTGGGATCCGTCGCGGGCCAGTGCCACGCCGTTGGCGTATTGCAGCTTATCCAGCAAAACGCGCACGCGTTTCGTGCTTGGGTCGTAACTCATCAGCCTCCCGGTCGCCAGATGCTCGAAGATATCGGCGACCGCCTGCCCCATCCGCCATCGCGTGGAAGAATCGGTAAAGTAGATCGTGCCGCCTGGCGCGATCGCGAGATGGTTGGTGAAGCGGAACTTGGTCTTGTTGGCCGCGGTTGCCAGCACCGTGATCGTGCCTGCCGGCGTGACGCTTAGCAGTCCTTTGTCGGCGTCGGCGACGATCAGATTACCGGCCGCATCGAACCGCATGCCGAGCGGCCGACCACGCGTATTGGCCACGACGACATGGCGCTTGCCGTCCGGTGAGAAACGGACGATCCGACCGTCCTCGAAGCCGGTATGCACCCAGCCTTTGGCGTCGATAGCGAGGTCTTCAGGGCCTATGCCGATGCCGGCGCCAAAGCGCGCGGCGCCTGCGAGCCTATCGTTGACGGCGTAGCGACCTTCGAGCTTGGGCGCGGGCGGAGGCGACCAAGCCACGGGATCGATCGAGACTGGCCAGAACAGCAGGTAAAAGACCGCGAAAAAGGCGATCGCACCCGACAGGCGAAGCAGGCGGCGGCGCATAGCGCCCGCTACCCCGCAGCCGAGGCGTTTTGCGCCCGTTTTGCTTTTTCTTCGGCGACCAGTTCCTTCTTGGAGAGTTTGCCGACCGGGGTCTTGGGCAACGCGTCGCGAAACTCGATTTCGGCCGGGATTTCGTATTTGGCCAGCTTGTCGGTTAGAAAGGCTTTGAGTTCATCGGCCGTCAGCGTCGCTCCCTTGCGCAGCTTTACAAACGCCTTGGCGACCTCCCCCTTATACGCGTCGGGAATGCCGATCACCGTGACCTCCTCCACCACCTCGTGTTCGTAGATCGCGTTTTCCAGGTTTCGCGGATAGACATTGAAGCCGGAGGAAAGGATGAGGTCCTTCTTGCGGTCGACGATGAAGAGATAGCCATCGTCGTCCATAAAACCTGTGTCTCCGGTGTAGAGCCAGCCACGTTTCAGCACTTCTTTGGTTTCCGCGTCCCGCTTCCAGTAGCCGAGCATGAGTTGCGGGCCTTTGATGCAGATCTCGCCGATCTCACCCAGTTTGAGGACCGTCTTGCCATCATCCAGGCTGCGGATTTCGATCGTCGTTCCCGGCAACGGCACGCCGCACGAGCCCACTCGGTATTCGTTCCGGCGGACTTGGCCTGTTGCGGCGGGCGAGGTTTCCGTGAGCCCATAGCCTTCATAGACCTGCACGCCAGTCACCTCACGGAATTTGGCCTGCACCTCCGGCGGCAGCGGCGCGCCGCCCGATGCGCAGTATGTCAGCGAAGAAAAGTCCGTACTCGCGGCATCGGGGTGGTTTGCGATTGCGGTGAACAGCGTCGGCACGCCGGGCAGGATGGTCGGTTTCTTACGGGCGATGTCTTTCAGCATCAGGCCGATATCGGGCTGCGGATAGAGAATGATCTCCGAGCGGTCGCGGATCGCGCCCAACAGCACGACGGATAGCCCGAAGATGTGAAACAGCGGCAACACCAGCGAGATCTTGTTTTCATCGCCCGGTCGCTCGCGAAACTGATCGCCCCAGGCAGCGTACATTGCATCGGCGGCGGTGATCGCAGCGTGCGAGAGCATAGCGCCCTTGGGGACGCCGGTGGTGCCACCGGTGTATTGCAGCAGCGCCACGGTCGTCGCCGGATCGAGTTCCGGCGCTTCGTAGTCGCCGTCATTGGCGACCAGTTCATCGAAGCTCATGTGCTGCGCGTCTGAGGGTATGGTTGCGACCGACTTGCGTTTGGCCAGGGCGTAAAGTTTGTTCTTCGGGAAAGGCAGCGCATCGGCCATGCGCGCCACCACAACTTTCTCCAGGCAGGTTTCCGCGAGCAGGGCCGGCACACGGTCGCAAAGCAGCTTCAGGTCGATGGTGATCATGACCTTTGTGCCGGAGTCCTCGATCATATGGGCCAGCTCGCGCGGTGCCAGCAGAGGGCTCAGATTGACGGCGGTCGCTCCGGTCTTGAGCGCGCCGAACAGCGACGGCACGTATTGCGGCACGTTCGGCATGAAGAGGCCGACCCGCGTGTCGGGTCCGATGCCAAGCATCTGCAACCCCTTGGCGGCCCGGTTCGCCAGGTCGTGCATTTCATTGAACGAGCAGCGCCGGCCGAGGAAATCGAGCATCGTGCGGTCGCCCGCAATCGCGGCCGCTTCGTCGAGGATGTGTGGAATTGGGCGCGGCTCAATCGCAAGCCCCCAGTCGACCCCGTCGGGGTAGACACTCTCCCAGCGATGCTTGGTCATGTCCTGCCTCAGGTGGCAGCCGCGGTTTGGGCGCGGCTCCGCGCGTGTTGCGCGGACTTTTGTATCTTGGGCTGCACGGTATCAAAGACGGGGTCCGTCCGCCACGCGCTATGGCGGCCCGAGAATGCTATCCGGTCAATCAAAGCTCAGTACTTTGCCCATGTGGGTTTGTTCGGGGTCAGCGTCGCGGCGTTTGCGGTCAGTGGCGTGGCGGCCTCGATTGCATCGAGACGCAGCAAAGCCAAGGCAATTCCATCAACCCCCGACCGCATCTCGCCGGCTTGCTTGTCGCCCTGCATCACCGGTGTGCCGGGCGCGGGCAGGGGGCCGTCCACCGTAACCGGCATCAGCCGCTTCTTCACGAGGCCGCGATAATGCGTGCGCGCGGTCAATTCCTGTCCAAGGAAACAACCCTTGTCCCAATCGACGCCGTGTAACTCGTCGAAACCGTTTTCCAGGAGGATCGCCTTCTCCGGCATCAGATCGCGGCTGCCGTCGGGTAAGCCGAGCGCGAGGCGCGAGCGGTCATAGGCCGCAGCGTCGGTGCCGTCAAAACCGGCATCCGCCAGGACCCGTTCGGCTTCGTCGGCTGGCAGGATCGCGCGCGCACCGGCCGCGGCGAGCCGCGGATCGACGAAGACCAGTCCGCCGCCGAGCAACCGTGCGGTGCCTGCCTCTTCGCCCAATTCGAGTTCGGCGCCGGCGCCTTCGCCGAATACGGCGCCGACCACGAAGTCCGGTCGCATCTCGATCGCGACCTTGGAGCGCAGTCTGTACATCGAGAGCCGTCTCAGCAGGTCGTCCGCGCGCGCCGCCTCGCAATCGAGCAGAAACGCCTCACCTTGCGCGGCGATGAAAAAGTCGTGCAGATATTTGCCCTGGGCCGTCAGGAAGGCCGCGTGGATTGCCTTTTTCTCGGATACCGTCTCGACATCGGTCGAGACTAGGCCCTGCAGAAAGCCCACTCGATCCTCGCCATCAATCGCCAGAACGGCGCGGCTTTCCAGTATTGCGAATGAGGGTTTCGTCATCACCGTCCTTTAATCAGCCAGCGCCGCTCTTGCCGGCCGCGCGGCTGCGTTGTCGAGCCGTCATGAAATTGGGGTGAACCAAGCCGCCCGGCAAGCCCTGCCGCTGGCTTTGGCTGCAAGAGGGCTCTATAACCCGGCGCCATGCGGATCCTCTTCATTACATCCACGCGCATCGGCGACGCGGTGCTGTCGTCGGGGCTGCTCGCACACTTAGTCGAGCGCTACCCCGAGGCCCGGATCACGGTCGCCTGCGGTCCGGCGCCCGCTCCGCTCTTTGCCGCGGTGCCCAATATCGAGCGCCTGATCGTGCTGAAGAAGCAACCGCTCGGCGGGCATTGGTTGCGACTATGGGCGACGACCTTGCCGATTCCGTGGCACACGATCGTCGATTTGCGCCGTACGGCGTTGTCATGGCTCGTGCTGGTGAAACGCCGCCACCGCATGGGACGGGAGCTGCCGGCGCTACACAAGGTTCGCCAGTATGCCCGCGTGCTTGGCTTGGAGGATGCGCCTCCGGCCCCCAAGATTTGGACGTCCGAGGTCGACGAGACGGCCGCCCGGTCGCTGATCCCTGACGGCGCACCGGTGTTGGCGCTCGGCCCTACCGCAAATTGGTCCGGCAAGGAATGGCCGCCCGAGCGATTCGCGGAGCTAGCCGTACGCCTAACCGGGCCCAAGGGCCCGATGCCCGGCGCTCGGCTCGCCGTTTTTGCCGGGCCGGGCGAGCGCGACCGGGCGCTGCCAGCGCTTGAGTCGGTGCCGGCAAGCCGACGCATTGACCTCGCCGGTACGCTCGATTTGCCGACGGCCCATGCTTGCTTGGCGCGTTGTGGTTTCTACGCCGGAAACGACTCGGGTCTCATGCATTTGGCAGCGGCCGCCGATACGCCGACGCTTGGTCTCTTCGGTCCGAGCCGCACGGAGCACTACGCGCCCTGGGGTGAGGCCGCAGATTGCGTGCGGACGATGCAGAGTTACGACGAATTGGTCGGTGCCCCCGGCTACGACCACCGCACGACGGGCTCGCTGATGGATGGACTGAGCGTCGATGCGGTGGCCGATGCCGCCGGCGCGCTCCTGAAGCGCGTCGGTGCCTGCGCCGCATGAGCAGGCCACAGCTCTCCGCACTCGTGGTCGCGCATAACGAGGAGGCGCAGCTCGCCGATTGCTTGGCCTCGCTCGCCTTCGCCGACGAATTGGTGGTCGTGCTCGACCGCTGCAGCGACGGCTCCAAATCGATTGCCGAGGGCTTCACCAAACACATCATCGACGGCGCCTGGGAGCTTGAGGGTCCGCGCCGCAACGCCGGCATCGCGGCCTGCACCGGCGACTGGATACTGGAGGTCGATGCCGACGAGCGCGTCTCGCAAGCGCTGGCGGAGGAAATCCGGGCGCTGATCGTCGATGCTGAGCCTGGCGCCTACAACATTCCTTTCGACAATTATATCGGCGAGCGGCTGGTGCGGCATGGTTGGGGCGGGGCGTGGGGCGTCAGCTCCACGGCGCGGCTCTTCGCCAAAGGCTGCAAGCGTTGGGGCGATCAGCGCATCCATCCGGCGGTTGAGCTGTCCGGGGCGCGCGGCCGGCTTACATCACCCATGGTGCACTACGTCGACCGCGATATCGGAGATATGATCCGTCGCTTGGACCGATACACTGCCGCACGAGCCAAAGATCTGCGCGATGCCGGTATGCCGGAGAGCTTCGGGCGCAACGTTCGGCGAATTTTTAGTCGTTTCTTCAAATGCTACATACGCCGCAAGGGGTATAAGGAAGGCCATTACGGGTTTCTGATCGCGCTGTTCGCGGCGCTTTACCCGATCCTCTCCTGGCTGCGCGCCAAACTCGACAGGGAATGATGGCCGACGCCGCCAAGCCCCGTATCCTCCAGGCGATCGCCGGCGCCGACCATGGCGGTGCGGAGGCCTACTTCGTTCGGCTGTGCCTTGCATTGGCCCGTGTCGGGGTCGTGCAAAAGGTGGTCATGCGCCCTAACGCCGAGCGCCGAAGCGCACTTGAGGCCGAAGGACTGAGCGTGACGGAGGCGCCGTTCGGCGGCCGGCTCGATTTGCGCACCGGCAAGCTGCTCGCCGCCGAGGCCGCAACGTTCAAGCCCGACATTGTGATGAGCTATATGAGCCGCGCCAGCCGCTTCGTGCCGAAGAAGGTTCCAGACACCGATTACCAGACCGTCGGACGGCTTGGCGGTTATTACGATCTCAAATATTTCCGTGGGCTCGATCATCTCGTCTGCAACACGCAGGACCTGGTCGACTACGTCGTGCGGGAGGGTTGGTCGGCCGAACGCGCGCACTACCTGCCCAATTTCGTTGTCGACGGCCCTGCGGCGCCGGCGGTGCGCGAGCCCTTGCGCACGCCGGTCGACGCGCCGCTCATCTTCGCGCTCGGCCGATTCCACGAGAACAAAGCCTTCGACACGCTGTTGCGCGCTCTGGTCGATCTGCCCGATCATTATCTCTGGCTCGCCGGAGACGGTCCGCTGCGCGGCCAACTGGAAACCCTGGCCGAGGAACTCGACGTTGCGGGGCGCGTTCGTTTCCTGGGCTGGCGCGACGACCCCGCGCCCTATTTCGCGGCTGGCGACGTCTTCGTACTGCCATCGCGCCACGAACCGCTCGGCAACGTTTTGCTGGAAGCGTGGATGAACGCCCGGCCCGTCGTCGCGACCGAGAGCCAAGGCCCGACGCAGCTTGTAGAGAGCGACGGTGAGGCGGTCATGGCGCCGGTGGACAATCCGCCCGCGCTGGCCGAGGCGATCGCCTCGGTGACCGGCGACCCCAAACGCGCGGCGACGCTGGCCCGCGCCGGCCGCGAGGCTTATGAAATGCGCTTTACCGAAGCGATCGCGGTGGAACGCCATCTGGCGTTCTTCGATCAGATCACCAATAAGCGCTGAGGGCCGCCATGACCGACAGCTTCGACCTTGTCATCCGCGGCGGTGATTGCCTTACGCCGTCCGGGCGCCTGCAAACCGATATCGGCGTGCGTGGCGGGCGCATCGCTGCACTGGGCGATCTGACTGCGGCCCCTGCTGCCGAGACCTTCGATGCCTCAAAGTTCGCGGTGCTGCCAGGGGTGATCGACACCCAGGTCCATTTCCGCGAGCCGGGGATGGCGCACAAGGAGGACCTGGAGTCCGGCACTCGTGCGGCGGCGCTCGGCGGGGTTACGGCGGTATTCGAGATGCCCAACACACGCCCGGCGACCACCACCGCAGAGGCGCTCGCGGCAAAAGTCGCGCTGACAAAGGGTCGTATCTGGTGCGATGCCGCATTCTTCGTTGGCGCCTCGCCGGATAACGCCGAGGCTTTGGCGGAGCTGGAGCGCTTGCCGGGCGCTTGCGGCGTCAAGATGTTCATGGGCAGCTCGACCGGCACGCTTCTGGTCGCGAGCGACGCCGATGTCAGGCGGGTGCTCATGGGCGGCCGTCGCAGGGTCGCCGTCCATTCCGAGGACGAGGCGCGGCTGGAAGAGCGAAAGGGCATCGCGGCGGACGCCAACAGCCCCCATGCCCATGCCGATTGGCGCGACGTGGAAACCGCGCTCCGTTGCACGCAGCGTCTGCTCAAGATTGCTCGCGAGACGGCCCGCCCGGTCCATGTTCTTCACATCACCACCGCCGAGGAGATGCCGCTGCTGGCCGCGCACAAGGACATCGCCACCGTCGAGGTCACACCCCAGCACCTGACCCTGAGCGCGCCGGATTGCTACGACCGACTCGGCACGCTCGCCCAGATGAACCCGCCGATCCGCGGCGAGGCGCACCGCGAGGCGATTTGGCAGGCGCTGGCGGAGGGCATCGTCGACGTGATCGGCTCCGACCATGCTCCGCATTCGCTGGAGGAAAAGGGCCACGCTTATCCGAACAGCCCCTCAGGCATGCCCGGCGTGCAGACGCTGGTGCCGGTGATGCTCGATCATGTGAACGCCGGACGGCTGACCCTTGAGCGCTTTGTCGACCTCACGAGCGCCGGACCGCAGCGGCTTTATGGCATTGCTGGAAAAGGCCGCCTCGCGGTCGGTTACGACGCCGATTTCACGGTCGTCGACATGAAGGCCAAGCGCACCATCGAGAATAGCTGGATCGCCTCCAAATGCGGCTGGACGCCCTTCGACGGCATGAAAGTCACCGGCTGGCCGGCCGCCACCATCGTGCGCGGCGCGTTCGTCATGCGGGAGGACGAGCTGGCTTCAACGCCGAGCGGTGAGATTGTGCGCTTCGTCGGCCTTGGTGGCGCGCCGGCCTGAGCGGAGACTGAGCTACCCGCAGATCCCCTTGAGGGCCGCCCAATCGGCTTTGCTGAGGGCGCGGCCTCTGCCGGTCGTCGTGGCGCGGATCCGCTTGGCGCGCTCTGCGGAGGGCGGATGGGTGGAGAGATAGCTCCAGATCCCACCGAGCGATCCGCCCGACTTGCCTTTCGGCTTGGTACCTTCTTTAGATTTCTTCTTGGTTCGCGCACTGGCAATGCGGGCGAAGAAGGTGGCCAGCCCTCCGCCGCTGATATTGGCGTCGTTGAGCAGCTTGACCCCGACACGGTCGGCCTCGCGTTCGTTGGCGCGGCCGTAGGAGAGCGACGCCAGACCCGTACCGAATTCCGCCAGGGCGCTGCCGATCGAGGTTGTGTTGCCGACCAGCGCGGAAATGATCAGGCGGAAGCCGACGGAGCGGAAGAGCGCTTCCGTGGAGTGACGTTCGACGACATGGCCGATCTCGTGAGCAAGCACGCCGGCAACTTCGTCGGGGCTCTTCGCCTTGTCGATGAGGCCGCGCATGATGATCACCCGCCCGCCCGGCGCGGCGAAGGCGTTGACCATCTTGTGGTCGAGCACGCGGACCTTAAAGCGGTAGCGCGTCTTGAGCCCGCCCGTGAGACGCAAGGTCAGGCGTTTGAGCGCCGCTTCTCCCGCGGGTTCGGCGCAAGTTTTGGTCTTGCGAAAAAAGAGCGTGGTGATCTGGCGCACGACCGCATCGCCCAACGCCTCTTCCCATTTCAGCGGCACCACGCGCGCCGCCAATGCCGGCATCTCCGCGACCAGGAGGTAGACTGCCAGGGCCGTGATGCCGACGCCGGCGCCCCATTTGCCGAGGCGCTTGGGCGTCACCGTATGTCGCAACTTGCCGCTCAGCTGCGGGGCCCGCTCGGTCAGTGCGCGCATCAGTCCGGTATGCTCGATCGTGAGCCGTCCGTCGCCGTCGCCCCGGCGCAAGCGCATCGGCGCGTCGCCGAAGCGTTCCTCCACCAGCGTGATCTCGAGGTAGGGCCAGCGCTCGATTTCCTCGCCGGCCTCGATCAAGACCAGCGCATCGCCAGATAGATCGAGCGCAACTTCGCGGACCTTGGCGGTACGTCCGTCGGCGTAACGCGCGCGCGGCAGCGGCGCCGGTTCAGATGCCGCCGACATCGAGCATTTCCGCCAAGCCTTCACCGCGTTTCGGCATCGCCTCTGCACTCTGTTTGAGCGCGTCGTAATCCATAGTACCGATGATGGAGAGCGTGTTGCAAAGCGGCCCCGCCACGCCGTGGATCACGATCAGATAGCGCGCCACGCTGGCCACAGGCAGATATATCACCATCACGATGGCGACCGCGATCGTGGTGGCGCGCGGGTCGCCGGCGAGGCTCTGAATGGAGAATCCGGCGGCGGCGGCTATGCCGCCAAGGATCGCCAACAGGACCACGACAATCAGAAGATAAAGCGAGATCATGCCGATCACACGGCGCGCCGGCAGCGCCGACGCGAAAGTGAGCGTTTCGTAACGCGTCCACTCCGCAAAGCGACGGAACTGCACCACCCGGTACCAGGCATACATCACGTAGATACCGCCGATCCAGAGCGTGTAGAGGATGATGACGGCGACGATGACGGTGCTCCTTCCGCCCTTCAAAAGCCCGGAGGCCCCGAGCGCAACCATGATCCCGACGACCAGCAGATAACCGCCGAATCCGACCCCCCAGGTCGCCATCCAGGGACCGTAGAGCGGACCGGCTCGGCCCTCGAACCCGAAAGTGTGCGGCCCGAACATGGTCCGGTTCATGAGCGCGCGGTTGACCCAGATCGAGGTCACCGGGACGGTGAGCCCGATGGTGATGACGTTGAGCAGGGTGCAGCCCATGCCGAGAAAGCCGAATTCCCAGGCCGAGCCCGTCTGGGCCGCTCGGATGCCGCGCCACTGGGAGCGCGAGAACCGGTAGCGCCGGGCAAAGAACACCGCAGCCCAATAGAGATAGATCAGCACCACGTAGAAGATCAGCACCAGGACGATATAGAGCGGCAGGTTCACGCCCGCGACGTAGTTGAGCAGGAACTGGTAGGGCAGGATCGTCACCAGGCCGAAGCCGAGCACGACCAGGAAACCGAGGAAGAGCTCCATGCCGCGGCCGGTATATTCGATGCGTTCGCCATGGACGCTGACATGGCCCCAGAAATACTGACGGAGCCGCGTCTTGGCCCAGAACCGGTAGATCCCCAAGGTGACCAGCGTCAGCGCGGCGTTGCGCCAGGCCAGCGAGAAAACTTCGTTCCCGCGCCCGTCATAGACGGGGTGCACGATAGGGCCTGCTGGCGGCTCGGCCGGTGCGGGGGCGGCTGGCTGGGCGGTGTCCGGCGGAGTGGCCATAGTGTGTCCTTGTGCCCCCTCGACTGCGGCTAGCATCGCACGATCATGATCCCGGCAGAAAGACTTCGATAGTCTTAAACCGGGGCCAATTTTGGGCGCGCTTTGCCGGGCAGGGCGCTTTTGATAAGCTCCGCCGCTCGCGCGGCCGGGTACGGGATCTGGACGCGCCAGCTTATCAAATCCGGGGGAGATGGTCTTATGGGTTTCAAGGCGCTGATGCTGGAGGAGGCCGACCGCAAGGTTTCGCAGGTCTGGAAGGAACTCGAAGACGCCGACCTGCCCGACGGCGAAGTGACCATCCGCGTCGCCTATTCCGACCTCAACTACAAGGACGGCCTCATCCTCAAGGGACTGGCGCGGCTCGTGCGCGATTACCCACACATTCCGGGCATCGATCTTTCCGGCACCGTGGAAGCTTCCAGCTCTGCCGATTGGAAGGTTGGCGATGAGGTCATCGTCACCGGCTGGGCGATGGGCGAGCGCCACTGGGGCGGCTATGCCCAGAAAGCGCGAGTGCGCGGCGATATGTGCGTGAAGATGCCCGCTGGCCTCGACCTAAAGCGCGCCATGGCCTTCGGTACGGCAGGCTTCACCTCGATGCTCTCGGTGATGGCGCTGGAGCGCCACGGCGTCACTCCTGACAAGGGCGAGGTTTTGGTGACGGGGGCCGCGGGCGGCGTTGGCGGTGTTGCCGTCGCGCTGTTGGCGGCGATGGGCTACCAGGTCGCAGCCTCCACGGGGCGCGCCGAAACCCACGACTACCTGAAGTCGCTGGGCGCTGCGACCATCGTCGATCGCGCGGAACTCTCCGAGCCTGCGGAACGGCCGCTCGAAAAAGGGCGCTGGGCGGGCGCCGTCGACACGGTGGGCGGGACAACGCTGGCCCGCGTTTTCGCCCAGATCGACACCCATGGCAGCGTCGCGGTCTGCGGCAATGCCAGCGGTAACGATCTGGCGACAACGGTGCTGCCGCTCATCTTGCGCGGGGTGAACCTGCTCGGCATCGATTCGGTGATGTGCCCCCACGATCTGCGCAACGAGGCCTGGGCGCGCTTGGCCAAGACCATGCCGATGGACAAGCTCGACGCCATGTCCGAGGTCGTGCCCTTTGCCGATCTGCCGGCCAAGGGCGAAGCCATCCTGAAAGGCCAGGTGCGCGGGCGCTGCGTGATTGACGTCAACGCCTGATCCGGATCGGTCTGCTCTGGTTCGCCCGGGTTCCATCCTTCGAGGCTCGCCAGCGCTCGTACCTCAGGATGAGCATCCGATCATGCAAGGTCCAGACGCTCATCCTGAGGTGCCGCGAAGCGGCCTCGAAGGATGGCCGCCGCTCCCCGACCACCGGATTTGAACCCCGCTTAACGTTCCCTTAGCCACTGCGCCGCCATAGTCGCCCAAGGATTGTGAAAGTTTAAGACAAATCCGGGGATATTGATGACAGCGCCGAAAACGCTCCTGATCGCCCTCGCGGCCGGTCTGACCCTCAGCGGCTGCAAGACCGACGGCATCATGGAAGTCTTTGAGAATCCAAGGCCTTGGCCCAACGAACGCCGGGTGCTGGCCCGCGACTGGGTCGTGCCGGGCCGCCGGGCCAAGGAAAAGCCGGTCTACTGCTACCGCACGCTCGGCGCCATGGAATGCCATTCCAAGCCTATCGCCGGCCAGGAGCACCGCCGGGTCGAGGACTATTCGTCAATGACCCCGAGGAAGCCGCGCTAGAAGCCGTTCGGACCGCGCGCCGCGCTCACTCAGGACATACTCGCATATTCTACGGTGCCGCCATCGCGGCTGCCATGGCCGGCGGCTTCCGTCGGGTGCGCCGGCCGCCGAGCAGTTCGCTGACCGGTCGCAGGCGCTCGACGTGGTCGCAGACGACTTTGAACGAAACGAGCAGCGGGATCGCCAGCAGCACACCGGGCACGCCCCACAGAAATCCCCAAAGGACAAGGCTGAGGACGATCGAGATCGGGTTGAGCGTGAAGCGGCGGCCGAGCAGCTGGGGCGTGACGAACTCGCTCTCCGCGACGCTCAGCAACGCATAGCCGCCGCAGGCAATGGCCGGCATCGTCAGGCCAGGGAAGATCGTCATGCCCACGAAAGCGAGCAGCGACAGCATCGCCAGCGGCCCGATATACGGCACGAAGTTCAGCATTGCGGCGAGCCCGCCCAGAACAAGCGGATTGGGCAAGCCGAGCGCCGCCGCGAGACCGCCCACCACCAGGCCAAATACGAGATTGATCGCCGTGATCGTGGAAAGGTAGCGCGATATGTCGCGCTCGGTCTGTTGGGCGATCACCAGCGCGCGCCGGCGGTTGCCTGAGGCCAGCACGCGGATCAGCCGCTTGGTCAGCACGCGCCCCTCGGCCAGCATATAGAACAGCAACAGCGCGATGATCACGGTGGAGATCAGCAGCTGTCGACCGCTTTCCAGGATCTTGGCGCCCAGATCCTTCTCCTTGATAACGACTGATTTGGTCTCCTGGCCGTCGCCCGATTTGCCGACTGCGGTCAGCTTTTCCGCGGCCTTGCCCGCGCGCTTCATTTCGGCCACCGGTTTCTTCAGCGCCTGCAGGCTCTGCTCGATATGCCAGATCTCGCGCGGCGCCTGCTCGATCCAGATCGAGACCGGGCGATAGAGCGTATAGCCCCCGGCGCCGACCAGCCCCAAGAGCCCGGCCACGATGGCGAGCGCCGCCACGCCGCGCCGGATCCGCAGGCGTCCGACCAGCCGCATGACCGGCTGCAGCACCAGCGCCAGTAGCACCGCGATCACGATCGGCATCAGGAAGTCCTTGGCAAAATAGACGGTGTAGAGCAGGGCCAGCAGGAACAGCCCTGTACCGACCATCGAGCGCACCGGCAGCGGCGGGCCCGGAGGCACGCCGCCGGCATTGCCGCGCGCCAAGCCGACTGCACTCATAACCGGTCTCCGACCCATACTCATTGCCATTGTCTCCCCGTCGGTTGTCCAAAAGCTCATGCCGCCGGCAGGCCGGAAAGCGGAAGGAATGCCGAAGCGCCCCGGGATCGGTTCTCCCGAGATCGTGTCTTCATCGAAGTTTTTAGCGATGCGGTACCGGCGCTGCCCTTGACGGCTCGGCGTCACGGCCCGGTCCTACGCCCCGATTGTGAAGATCGCTTGGCCCGATTGCGGCAAATGGTTGGCGAAGGCGGAGTCATACAATTTCTGTACGAAAACAGAATGGCCCCAGAATTGCGGTTTTCCGGAAAGCGCCTCCTATCATGATGTGTCCACCCCGCCATACGTCGCCCGGCCGGCAGCGCCCGCCATGCGTCCCCCGCATACAGGCCCGAGCGCCGTGTCCCGGCGATTGAACGAAACGGCGATTGCCGTTACCGTTCGGCAGACCTATTTCCTCAGCAGCACGCCTGTCAGCAGCCGTTCGCCCTCGGGAGGGGCCAGACCATGGAACGATCGTTCGCCAAGGAAGTCGAATTACTGAAACTCGGCGAAGGCGATACCTTCGAAGGCGAGGGGATCCTTGCGGTCACCAAGGCCGCCTTGCAGGCCGGCGTTTCCTATGTTGGAGGCTATCAGGGCTCGCCCGTCAGCCACCTCGTCGACGTGCTCTCCGAAGCCAAGGAGATCATGGACGACTATGGCGTGCATTTGGAAATTTGTGCCAACGAGGCCGGGGCTGCCGCGATGCTCGGCGCCTCGATCAACTACCCGATCCGCGGCCTTGTCACCTGGAAGTCGGTGGTCGGCACCAATGTCGCCTCCGATGCGCTTTCCAACCTGGGCTCAGTCGGTGTGATTGGCGGCGCGGTCGCGGTGATCGGCGAGGATTATGGCGAGGGCGCCTCGATCATTCAGGAGCGCAGCCACGCCTTCGCCATGAAGTCGTCGATCTGGCTGCTCGATCCAAGGCCCAACCTGACCTCCATGGTCGATATCGTGGAGAAGGCCTTCGAGCTTTCCGAGGCCTCCAACTCCGCCGTTATGGTGATGCTGCGCATTCTGGCCTGCCACGTACAGGGCCGCTTCACCGCGCGCGACAACCGGATGCCGGAATTCTCTGGCCGCAACAAGCTGAAGAAGCCCGATTACGATCTCAGTCGCATCGCGCTGCCGCCCGGCACCTACGCCCAGGAAAAGGCCAAGTTCGAGCACCGCCTGCCGGCGGCCAAACGCTTCATCCTCGAGCATGGCCTGAACGAGACTTTCGCCGGCGATATCGGTGATGTCGGTATCATCACCCAGGGCGGGCTCTACAACGGCGTGATACGGGCTCTGGAGCGCGTGGGGCTGGCCGACCTGTACGGTAATTCGAAGGTGCCGATCCATGTGCTGAACGTCACCTATCCGCTGGTCGACGAGCAGCTGACCGAATTCTGCGCCGGCAAGAAACATGTGCTCGTGGTCGAGGAAGGCCACCCGGAATATATCGAGCAGCACATCAACGCGGCGCTGCGCAAGGCCGACCTGCAGACGAAGATCTACGGCAAGGACGTATTGCCGATGGCGGGGCAGTACACCGCCGAGGTAGTGCAGACCGGCGTCGCCAAATGGGTCGAGACGGTGAAGCCCGAAGGCGCCGACACTGACCGCGCCGGGGCGGTGCCGGAGGAGATGTTCACGATCAAGGGCAAGGCCGTCGCGCACTTGGGAGCGCCGGTGCCGCCGCGTCCGCCGACCTTCTGCACGGGCTGCCCGGAACGCCCGGTCTTCAGCGCCATCAAGCTGATGGAGCGCGATCTGGGGCCGACGCATATTTCCTGCGATATCGGCTGTCATACATTTTCCGCCCTGCCGCCGTTCAATCTCGGCAATACGGTGCTCGGCTACGGGCTCGGCCTGGCCAGCTCGACCGGCGTTGCGCCCAACTTCGACAAACGCGTCATCTCGGTCATGGGCGACGGCGGCTTCTGGCATAACGGCATGACCACGGGCGTGGCGAGTTCGGTCTTCAACAACGACGATTCGATCCTGATCGTGATGAAGAACGGCTACACCTCGGCGACCGGCTGGCAGTTCCTGCCTTCCAGCCCGACCAAGGGCAATTTCGAGGACACGAAGATGTCGATCGAGCGCGCATTGCGCACGCTCGGTGTCAAATGGCAGCGCAAGGTCCGCACCTACGACGTCTCAAAGATGGTCAAGACTTTGAAGGAGGCGATGACCACGGCGCAGGATGGCCTCAAGGTGATCGTCGCGGAAAGCGAGTGCATGCTCGCCAAGCAACGCCGGGTGAAGACCGAGCGCGCCGAGCGACTGAAGGCCGGCAAACGCGACGTGCGGCCGCGCTTCGGCATCGACGACGACGTTTGCACGGGCGATCATTCGTGTATTCGCCTCTCCGGCTGTCCCTCCCTCACCATCAAACCCTCGACCGACATGCTGCGCACCGATCCCAAGGCGCATGTCAACCAGGGCTGCGTCGGCTGCGGGCTTTGCGGCGAAATTGCCCATGCGGCGATCTTGTGCCCCTCCTTCTACAAGGCCGATATCGTCTCCAACCCCTCCAAGTTCGAGCTTTGGCTGGCGGGCGTGCGGCAGAAGGTGATAGCCAAATTCCTGACCCCCGAAGCGATAAGCCTCAACGGCGTGCACGGCGCCGAAGCCGCCGAGCCGGCTGACGCGCAGAAGGCGGCCTGATCCGATGGCGGCGCGCAAACGCAAGGCCCCAAAGGCAGAAGTACCCGTCAAGATCATGATCGCCGCGATGGGCGGCGAGGGCGGCGGCGTGCTGACGAGCTGGCTGGTCGAGGCCGCACGGGCTGGCGACCTGCCGGTGCAGGCGACATCGATCCCGGGTGTGGCGCAGCGCACGGGGGCGACGACCTACTACATCGAGATCGTGCCGACGCCTTATCCGAAGCTGAAGGGCAAGCAGCCCGTCCTCGATCTATATCCGGCGCCTGGCGACATCGATCTCATGGTGGCGACCGAGCTCCTGGAGACCGGCCGCGTCATTGAGAAGGGCTTCGTCAATCCAGCCCGCACGACCCTGATCGCGTCGACCCACCGGGTCTACTCGCTGGCCGAAAAGATGGACATGGCCGACGGCCGCTACGAGGGCGAGAAGGTGCTGGAGGCGGCCAAGAACATCGCCAAGCGCGCCATCCTCTTCGACATGGACCGCACCGCCCAGGATGCGGGCAGCATCATCAACTCCGTCATCCTCGGCGCCATCGCCGGGGCCGACATCCTTCCGATCACGCCCGAGGCCTTCGAGCAGGGCATCAAGGACGCCGGCAAGGCCGTCAAGTCGAACCTCGCCGGCTTCGCCGCCGGACGCGCCTATGCCGAAGGCAAGGTCGTTGAGGCCCGGCCCACGGCCAAGCCGGTCGCCAGGCGCAAGCCGCCAAAGCTCGAGGGCGCGGCGCAGACGCTGAAGGCGCGTATCGAGCGCGACTACAAGACGACGGCCCAACCGATGGTGATGGAAGCCGCCGGCCGTTGCCTCGATTTCCAAGACGAGGCCTACGCCAAACTCTATCTCGATCGCCTGGACGGCGTGCGTGATGCTGACGGCGCAAATGACGGCGTCGTGTTGGAAACAGCGCGGCATCTGGGATTGCGTATGGCGTACGAGGACGTGATCCGCGTTGCCCAGTTTAAGACCCGGGCTTCGCGCTTCGAGCGGGTGCGCGGCGAAGTTGGCGCGACCCCGGACCAACTCGTGCGCGTGACTGAATTCCTGAAGCCGGGACCGGAGGAATTCGCCCAGGTGATGCCGCGTTTCCTCGGCGCGCCGCTCTCCCGCTGGGCGGAACGCAATCCGGAAAAGGCGCGGAAGCTACATTTCGGCATGCATGTGCGCTCCGACACGCTCTTCGGCTTTATGCGCATGCGCATGATGGCCGGCGCCCGTCGCTTCCGGCGCAAGGGGTTCCGCTATGGCGAGGAGCAGAAGGCGATCGAGCATTGGCTCGATCTGATCCGCCGCGCCACCGCGAAGAGTGCGCCGCTGGCCCGCGAAGTGATCGAATGCGCGCGTCTCATCAAGGGCTACGGCGACACCCACAAGCGCGGTAGCGGCAACTTTGCCCGCATCACCGGCGCGCTGATCGAGCCGGCGATTGCCGGCGGCCCGGTCAAGCCCACCGACATCGCCAAGGCGCGCGCCGCCGCATTGGCCGACCCCGAGGGCGACGCTCTCGACAAGGCGCTGGCGGAAATGGCAGGCACGCCGACGGAAGGGGCGCAGGCCGCGGAATAGGGCGGGAGCCGCTCGCGTATTCCTTGGTTCGGCTGATGTTCGGATTCAGGTCGTTGGGCGACCTGTGTCATGCGGGCGGTCTCAGCTGTCCCGTCATTCCGTCTCCCGCGTTCCAGCGGTTCCGATCTTCCAGTCACGGTCACTATTGCGTGAACCGCGCCATATCTAGGGCGATCACACGATGGCCCAAACCAATGATCTGGCGGGACTCTTCCTCCTGCGCTACGCTTTGCCGTGAGACGGCGCCGCGAAGGCGTTGCCAAGCGAAAAAACGTAGAACACGGATGGGAGGTTTTTATGCTCAAGCAGACAATCATGGCCGCCAGCGCTGTCGGCATGGCGCTGGCGCTTGCCGCCGGTGCCCAGGCACAGATGGCAGGCCAGAAGGAGGTCGTCGACCGCTCCAAGGCGATGGTCCCCGCGCCACCTTGGCCCAAGGGCGATGAGCGCGGCATGGCGAACGGCATCGGCCCGGGCACCTGGATGCGCTGCGCCTACCACCTCAACAACGCAAAGTCGAAGGCCTATGAGATCAGTCACGTGCGCTCCAACACGATGCCGAGCTCGCCCTTCGGCGCGCCGCTGAAATACAAATTCACGCCCACCGTGGTGCTGCCCTTCACCAAGCATGCCTTCAACGGCGAGCAGGTCCTCTCCGGCGAGCCCGGCGCACAAGGCACGCAAATGGATGCACTCGGCCACTTCGCCTACATCGACAAGCCGTGGATCATAAAGAAAGGGCAGAAGAGCAAGCCGCCTTCGGGGAATGCCAAATACTACGGCGGCTATACCCAAAAGGACGTCAAGCCCAAGCCCGATTCGCCGCTGCTGCGCCTGGGCATCGACAAGGTCCCGCCGATCGTCACTACGGCCGTCGTGCTCGACGCCAAGAGTTTCGTCGGCAAGGGCACGGCGCTGAAAGACGGCGCGATCGTAACCGCCGCCCACATCGAGGGCATGCTCAAGGCCCAGGGGCTAGCCTGGCGCGGCATCCTGCCGGGCGACGTCGTCTACATCTATACCGGCTGGTCCGAGCAGTGGAAGGATCCGGACGTCAAGAAAACCTATTACACGATGGGTCCGGGGCTCTCCTATGACGGCGCCAAGTACATCGAGCAAAAGCGCGCGGTGCTGGTCGCACTCGACAATCCGTTCACCGATCCGGTGGCCAAGGGCATGCTCCAGGGCAAGGCCCCGCCGGCGCCCGGCACGCCCAAGGGTCTGCCATTTGCGATCCACCACCACAATCTGACGCAATCCGGCATCCATCAGATCCAGAATGCCAATCTGGCGGCGATGGTGCGCGATAAGGTCTGGACGTCGTGCACGATGATCCTGCCGCTGCGTTCCAAGGGCGGCGCCGGCTCGCCGGTGCGGCCCGTGGCGATTGGCGCGCCCGGTCAAAGCTAGACGCCAGCGATATCGTTGCTGATTAACTGGGGGCGGGTCCGATACCCGCCCCCTTCTCTGTAACGGGTTGGGAGGTTTCGCGGGAGTGACGAGTGGCTGATGCAGGGGTTAAGCGTCGCCGCCGTCAGCCCGCGGCCTGGTTGAGCTCGATGACGTTGCGGTCGGGATCGCGGATGAAGATTGCCTTGGCGCCGCCCGGAAACTCGATTGGGCCTTCGGTGATGGCGATGCCGGCAGCCTCGACCGAGGTTTTCGCAACCTCCAAGTCTTTGACCGCGAGCGCGACATGAGTGTACCCCGCGTGCTTCTCGGCGATATCCATCAGCATATTCGTGCCCGTGTCCTCGCTGGCATTGAGAATGAGGTTGATCTCGACCCCCGAGGGATGCTCCAGGATCGCCACCGGCTCCGGCCCGACAGGTCCGATGAGGAAGCGAAACCCGAGACGCTCGTAAAAGGCGCGAGCGCGCACAAGATCGTGGACGCGAATCCCAAGATGCGCGACGCCGACGATCGAAGTATCGCCTGCAGCTTTGACCATAAGTAGTCTCCCTGTCGATTGGCGTTTCGCCGGCACTCGCCGCAACCAGAAGCTAGGGCGCCTGCAAGCCCGGCAATGTCTGGATCGCGGCGCGGCCCCCAGTATAGCCGGTGAATGGTGTTACAATGACGCACAATCCAAGCGGCTTTCGTGGTCAGCCTTCCGGAGACCCCATGCGCTCGTTTGAAATCCTAGGCATCGTGCTTTTTCGGTTTCACTTGGCGCCGCGCCTCTGGGTGTTGTTGCTAATCCTGACAAATGCCGGCGCCTTGCTTTTCATCGACACGATCTACGGCCAGCTCAGCCTCGCCTCGGTGCTTGCCGCCATCGTCATCATGGCCGTCTTCTATGCGAAGCTCGGCTTCGTGCGGCTGCTCGGCATCGCCCATATATTTTGGATCCCAATGCTGATCTGGTTCGCGCTCAATTTGCCCGACCGGTCGGCGCAGCCATGGCTCTACTATTGGGTTGTCGTCCTGATGGTCGTCGATTTCATTTCGCTGATCGTCGACACGTATGATGTCGCGCGATATATCGGTGGCGACCGCGAGCCCTACTACTTTTGGAATCCGCCTCAATCCGGTTGACGGCTCGCTACGGTAACCGCATCACGGTCTAGTCACTGGGGGACGTAGTTAACAAAGTGTAAACCAATTCCCGATAAGTCAGGTGGGGAGGGCGTTACAGCCCTCGACGTAGAGCAAGCAATAACCAACGGTTGCCATGCTTGGATACTCTGCCCGACTATTGACCAAAGCCACGCCGGCTCCAAGCCGGCCAGTCGGCGCTGTGGCCGTGATCGTACTGACGCTAGTGCTGTCGGCCTGTGCGAGCGCGCCGCGCGGCGGCGACAGCGGCCCGGTCACGCTTTTGTCGGCGCCGGTCAAGAACGCACGGGTCGCGCGCGGATTCGGAATGTGGCGGCATCCCATTCTCGGCTACCGGCGCATGCATCGGGGCATCGACTACGCGGTCAGGCGCGGGACACCGATCTACGCCGCCGGCAACGGGGTCATTGAGATTGCCGGCTGGCGCGGCGGTTATGGCCGCTATATCCGGATTCGCCACGGTCACGGCATCCGCACCGCCTATGCGCATCTATCGCGCATTGCCCGTCCGGTTCGCCACGGTGCGCAGGTGAAGATGGGCTCGGTGATCGGGTTCAGCGGCAGCTCCGGTCTTTCGACCGGTCCGCATCTGCACTATGAAGTCTGGCGCCGCGGCGTCGCTATTGATCCGCACCAGCTTGATCGAAACCGCCAAATCGTCCTCCGCGACATTCAGCTCAGTAAAACCGACTGATCCGCCCGCACGTCTCCCGGTATCGGGCGATTTGCGGCATGATATTGGTGATGTTGGCGAAAGACCGTTCGCCGGGGAGTGAAACAGCACAATCATGATCCGCTCCTGCGATCCCGCAGACTTCGCGGCAATCTTCGAAATCATCAACGATGCCGCCGAGGCCTATCGCGGCGTGATCCCGGCCGACCGCTGGCACGAGCCCTACATGCCCGAGGATCAGCTCGCTGCGGAGATCGAAGCGGGGGTGGCTTTCCATGGGTTGTGCGAGGGCGCGGGCGGGCGCCTGATCGGTGTCATGGGCATCCAGCCGGTGAAAGATGTGAGCCTCATCCGCCACGCCTACGTCCGGACCTCCAACAGGCAGGCCGGCGTTGGCGCCGCGCTGCTCGCGCATCTTCAGGAAACCAATGAGCGACCGCTTCTGGTGGGTACCTGGAAAGCGGCCGCCTGGGCCATCCGGTTCTACGAAAAGCACGGCTTCGAGGCGGTGACCGAAGCAGAGACCGTTGAACTCTTGCGCCGCTACTGGGATATCCCTGCGCGGCAGGTCGAGACGTCGGTCGTTCTCGCCGACCGAAGATGGCTCTCCGCCAACCGGTAGTGGCGCAACACGGCCTCGATGTTGTCGTTCCGGCCGACGCCACGGCCGTTTTCGAGCCGCTCTCCGAGGTTCCCCATGAGGAGCGCCAGCAGGCTGCGCTCGACTATCTGGCCGGGATCTATGGCGCGACCATCACAACGACCGCCGATCTGCTCGCCGAAACAAGTAAGAATGCCGCCTGAGCGACCGCCTTCGATATTTGAAAGTCTGGGTTAGGGGGCGTCGGCGAGAGCGATTTCGCCGCACCCCTTACCCGACAGTTGCCGCGCTCAAGATTTTTCCAGACGCAGCTTTACGCGCCGCGGGACATCGAACGCCGGCAGCCCCGCGTCCTTCCACGACCCCAGCGCCTTTTCCATCAGATCCTTGGGCGGCAGCGAGAATTCGCCTTCAGCGACGCTTTGGGTCGCGTCAATGACCAGTTTGCTGCCAAACGGCAGGCGCGTATCGCCGGAGCCCAGTGCCGGATCCATACTCGAGCGAATATAGCAATCATCGATGATGTCGGTGTCGCGGTGCGGCATGTAGCGAGCGTTCATCGCCCAGTCGACATGCATCGGATCGCGGATGTCAATGTCGTCGTCGACCACGGTGATGCGCTTGAGCGGGCCGAAATTGGCGATCAGGCGGCCGACCTTCTTGGCATGGCCGGGATGGCGCGGCGTCATCGAGACGATGCCATGGCCCAGAATGCCGCCGAAATGCAGATCGACATGAACGTCTGATACCGCGGTTTCGCCGAGGTCGTGGCGGATCGTTTTCAAAGTCACGGCAGCCTGGGTCAAGCTCTGTAGCACGGTGCTCTCGCTGGGTGGCATCTGGCTGGTCAGCCCGTAGTAGATGGCGTTGTTGCGGTGGGTAATCGCGGTGATGCGGACCACCGGCTTCTGGCCAACCGCGCCGACATAGCCGACCATCTCGCCGAACGGCCCCTCGGTTGCTTTCTCGCCCGGCAGCACTTCGCCCTCGATGATGATCTCCGAATTGGCCGGCACCATGATGTCGCTGGTCATGCACTTGACCATTTCGACCGGCTCGCCTTTCAGCCCGCCCGCAATCTCGACCTCGTCGGAACCAAACGGCATGTTTGCCACCGTCGCAAGATGAACCGCCGGCTCGGTGCCGATGACCCAAGCGATCGGGGCCGGTTTGCCCTGATCGAGCCAAGTGCTGGCCTGCATGAAGCCATGCCGCCCCGGATTGAGATTGCAGACCACGTCGCGGGGCCCGCGCACCATGGTGCGGTAGACGCCCATATTCTGAACGCCATCGGTGTTTCGCGTGACCGTGATGGTGGTGATGTAGGGGGCGGCGTCCTTGCCCGGCGTCCAGGTTGGGATCGGCAATTTGGTGACATCGGCCTCTTCGCCTTGCAGCACGACTTCCTGGCAGACAGCGGATTTGACCGGTTTGGGTTTGACGGGATTGAGCAGCGCGGTCATCCAGGTGTCGTTGATCTCCTCGGGGGCGACGCCGAGCGCCAAGGCGTAAGTCTGCGCGGACGCGCCCAGCACACCTGTGGCCAATGAAAAATCGGAGCCCTCGACGTCCTCGAACAGGAGGCCGAAGCGTTGGTCGTTGGGCAGTCCCTGGAAGGCCCATTTGGCTAGACAAGCCGCTTCCCAGCTGGGGTCGATGCTCTTGCGGACCCGGCGCAGCAGGCCTTGTTGCTCGGATACCGCAATGAAATCGCGGAAGTCGCGGATTGCCATGCTCTCTCCCTGGGTTATCGGTTCGATGCCGCCGCCAAGCATCAAGCGACGGCGCCATTGCTGGGCCGTCGCTTCGTCGTCACACGATCAGGCTAATATGCGATCACCGTGGCGGCAACTGCACGGATGCCGCCGCAACGGCGGTCAGTCGGCGAGGCCCTCGCGATAACGGGCTCAGCCCCCGGCCAGCTTCTGGGCCTGCTCGATCCATTCCTCGCGGTCGATCCGGCCCTTGAAATTCAGCTTGCCGTCGACCTCTTCAACCTCGTCGCGCGTCCAGGCTGCGATCTGCGCGTAGCTCGTCACGCCCATCGCGTTGAGCTTCTTGGAGATGGCCGGCCCAATGCCGGAAATCTTGGTCAGGTCGTCCGCCGCGGCTGTTTCCGAGGCGGCCGGTGGTGGCGCTGGTGCAGGCGCGGCCGGTGCTGGCGGGGGAGGCGCCGGTGACGCGGCCGGGGCTGCCTGAGCGGCCGGTTGCGGCGCCGGCGATGGCTTGGCGGCGGGCTTGGCCGCGGGTGTCGGCTTCCAGCCTGTGGCGCCGATAATTGCCAGCCAGAACAGAACTGTGAATACGATCAGAAGGATCAGTACGAGACCACTCATCTGGCAATTCCCCTGCGATGTTCCCCGATACCTCCGATGATGCACCAATCGACCAAGATCGTCCATGCGGCAGCGGGCAATCTCGGACGAATTGGACGCTTCATCGGTCGGATGGCTCGGTATTTCCGAACGCGGCGCCAGCATCGAACATGGCCCGGACCAACGCGTCCTTGGGCGCCAGCGGTTTGGGGTAGGCCTTGCGACTTTGGCTCAGCCCCAACCCGAGCAGGGCCTCGGCGAGCTTGTAGGTCAGTGGGCCGGGATTGACGACCGGCACCTCCAGCCGCCCCGCCAGATAGCCATGCGCCTCATGCATCGTAGTGGAGCCGAGTAGAATGACCTCCGCGCCGTCCTCCGCCACGCAAGCGCGCGCTGCAGTTTCCAGCAGCGGAAAGATCTCGTCTTCCTTGCCGCCCAACAGGTTGCGGTTATCGGGCGTCACATTGATTGCGCGGATCGAGGCGCAATGGCTCGCGATGTTGAGTTCCGCGATGGTTTTTTTGTAAAGCGGCTTCCACGCGTCCCACATGGTCAGCACCGAGAAGCGGTCGCCCAGCATCAGCGCCGTCAGCATCGAGGCGCGGCCGGGCCCGATGACCGGGATGTCGAGCACGGAACGCAGCGCCGCGACGCCGCTGTCGCTCATCGTGTCGATGCAAACCGCGTCGTAGCCGTCGGCCTCCGCGCTCTGCCCGGCCTCCAGCATCGACAGATCGGCCAGCGTGGTATCGGCATGACTTACATAGCGGTCGGGTCCGGCGCGCACCGGGCGATAGTCGAAGGCGATATCGGGGCCGAGCGCGACGGCTTTCTGTTGCGCCGTACGCAGCGCCAATTGGTCGTCGGTCATCGGAAACGGGACCAGCACCAGCACGCGCTTCATTGGATCCTGCCCGACAACGTCCCGCCCAAGGCCGAATCAGTGTCGCGGGGCTCGCAGAAATTCCGTCTCAAGATGGTGCTCCGCTTCGATTGGGTTCAAGGCGCGTGCGGACTCTTAGCATGGCTGGGCGCTTTGCATGATCGGGACAATCGAGGCGCGCTAGGTACGGGCCGGCCCCGCTACCGGATGTGGGAAAAGGCCGAAGCGTCGTTCAACAAAATGTGTTCGGGGATCCCGGTGCCGAATCAAATCCGATCGGCCGCGGCCGTCGTTATAGCAGTTATCGAAAAGATCGCGCTTCACCGTCCATGCAGAGCGGTTATCGAAACCATAGACAATCGATATTTCACTCTGCGCCAGGGAAAACCGATCTTGTCATGACGGGCCCGCGGCGTGTCTTGCGCCGGGCCTCAACTCAAAGGAAAGGATACCGATCATGCTCATCAAGACCCTCATGTCATTGGTTGTGTCACTCGGTTTGGTGGCCGGCGCTGTCCACGCCAAAACCCCGGCACAGCTCAACGATCTGGAGATCGCCCACGTTGCCTATACGGCGGATGTGGTCGATATCCGATACGCCCATCTGGCGCTGGCCATCTCCAAGAACCCGGCGATCCACAAGTTCGCGCGAACCATGATCCGCGATCACGGTGCGGTGAACGTGCAGGCCCTCGCATTGCTAAAGAAGCTGAAGGTCCAGGCCGTCGACAACACCGTAAGCCGAGGTTTGAACACGCAGTCGGACCAGGTCCTGAACAAACTCAGCAAGCTGCGTGGCGCGGCATTCGACCGGGCCTATGCATTGAACGAACTCCGCTACCATCGGGCCGTGAACAAGCTCGTTGAGTTCACGTTCATTCCCCGTATCAAGAACCCCCAGGTCAAGGCGCTCTTCAAGCAGGCCTTGGCCATCTTCAAGGCGCACGAGCACCATGCCGAGATGATGGTGCGTTCGCTCGATTCGTGACGGTCATGACACCGACACGAAACTTTTCGCGGATGATTGCGGCGGCGTTAGTCGCCGCAATCGCCGCCGCGCACGTGTCGCTACCGACGCAGGCCCAGGAGCAGGCCAAGGCGTCGGGCGGAAAGCGTGTGATCGTCGAAATCCGCGCGTTCAAATTCGCACCGCGAATGCCCGACGTCGCTCCGGGAGATACGGTGGTCTGGGTCAATAAAGACATCGTTCCGCACACGGTGACAGCACGCGACGGAAGCTGGGATTCGGGGAAAATCAAGACGGGCGCCCGCTGGCAGATGGTCGTCAAGGCGGGCCAGTCGCCCCAGTACTACTGCAAGTTTCATCCCGCCATGAAAGCGCGGCTTCAGATCGCACGAAAGCGATAGAGGTCAAATGATCCGGCGTCCGGTCATCACCGGGCGTCGGATGGAGGAAGGGAAATGTTAGATCAAATCGACGAACAGCAACGGGCCCTACCGGACGGTTTTGAATTGCGTGGCAGCTACCGCATCGACCGTATGTTGGGCGCCGGTGGCTTTGCTGTCACATATCTTGCACGGCATATCGGGCTCGACCAGTTGGTTGCCATCAAGGAATACCTGCCGATCGATTCCGGTCAGCGCTCAGACGACGGCGTGTCGGTGCTGGCGAAGCCGGGCGAGCAGGAAGCGTTTCGCTGGGGGCTTGACCGTTTCGCCGAAGAAGCGCGCACGCTCGCTTCGTTCGATCATCCCGGTATCGTTTCCGTGGCCGACATTTTTGAGTGCAACGGCACGGCGTACATGGTGATGGACTACGTCGCCGGCGAGCCGCTGGAAACGCGGTTGCGTCGTGATGGCGTGCTGGACGAAACCGCGTTGCGTGGCTTGCTCGGCCCCATCTTGGATGCCCTGCAGGAGATCCACGCGCGCGGCATCCTGCATCGCGATATCAAGCCGGAGAACATTCAGATCGACGAGAGCGGCAAGCCCGTCCTTCTCGATTTTGGTAATGCGCGAAACACGCAGGTCAACAAAGCCAAGGGCTTGACGGTGATGTTGACGCCGGGCTTCGCGCCCGCGGAGCAATACTCCACGTCCATCAAGCAAGGCCCCTGGACGGACATCTACGCGTTGGGGGCGACGCTTTATCTTGCGGTTGCCGGCTTTGAGCCGCCCGAGGCGCCCGACCGCGCCATCGAGGACGGTTACCAATCCGCACATGAGGCAGCGAAACCGGGCTTTTCCCGGCCCTTGCTCTCGGTCATAGACCGTGCGCTGGCGCTGAACCCAGCCCAGCGGCCCCAGAACATCGTGGAGTTCCGAAGGATTCTCGATGCCCCGGCGAGCCCGCTGAATACGCTTGTCCCGGTGCAGTGGTCGCGCGCGGCCAAGCCCCGTTCGACCGGACCGCGGAAACGCTCGCCGTTGCCAATGCGGCTGGGGGGTGCGATTGCGGCGGGGCTCTTCTCGGCTGTGATTGTCGGATCCTGGTATATCGCCGGATCGGAGGTTCGGCGGGCCGAAGAGTTGCGGATAGCGACCGAACAGGCCCGCATTGTGGCTGAGCGTACCGAGCGTGAAACGGCACAGCGTCGCGAACGGCAGCGCTGGGAACGGGCCGCTGCCCAAGCGCAAGTGGAAATGGCTCGCCGGCAGGCCTTGGCGCAAGCTCGCCAGCGCGCTCAACAGGCGGCCCGCATCAGGGCCGCAGAAGACGCCAGGCGTCGCGAGGCGGAAACTGCCAGACAAAGGGTTCAGCGCGAGAACTCGCGGCGCCAAAAGGCGCAGCGCCAATTGGTCCAACGCCAAGTCAAGCGTGATCCTCTGAACGGTCCCGGAGGTCTACTCGGCGGCGTGCGGCGCTTGTTCCGCGGCTTGGTCCCTCCGCAATAGCGACCCCCTCTGCAATAGCGACCTGGCGCCGGTCGTTAGGTGACGACCCGGATTCCTGGCCGCTATGGCAGATCGCGAGCAACGCGGAAGCCCTGGTAGTTCTCCCGGATCGTCGGATCGCGCCGCCGGCGGTTGGCCGAGCGCAGACGGTCGGGCACGCGGGTCCACGAGCCGCCGCGCACCACCCGGAAGCCGCAGCTGGAGCCAATGAAGGGTCGCCCGTCCGAGGGCGCCCCCCCATAGCTGTCGCGGTAACAGTCGGCGACCCATTCCCAGACATTGCCACTGGTATCGTGGAGACCCCAGGGGTTCGGCTGAAAGCTGCCGGCCGGGGCCGTGCGGCGGTTGTCCCAGCGGCTGCCGCAGGACCGGCACACCGCGTTGTTCGAACCGATGGCTGGCCCCCACCAGAAGGCGGTCCTGGTTCCGGCCCGGGCGGCGTATTCCCATTCGGCCTCGCTCGGCAGCCGGTAGCGTTTGCCGGTGACCTTGGAGATCCAGATCAGATAGAGCTGGGCATCGTTGAACGAGACATTCATGGCCGGCCGCCGGCCTCGGCCCCAGCCGTGGTCTCGCGGGCGGTAACGGCAACCACCGGCGGTCCGGCAGGCATCCCATTCGGCGAAGGTGACCTCGAACTTACCGATCGCGAACGGCCGGCCGATCACCACCCGGCGTCGCGGGCTCTCGTCGCCACCGCGGCGCGGCTCGCTGCCGGGTGAGCCCATGGTGAAGGCGCCGGCGGGGATCTCGATCATTGTCGGGCAGGACGGGCAATCGCGGAAAATGCGCGGGCCGGGCGGCGGCACCGGACGCCGTACCCGTCGTCGCGGTGGGGTGCGGCGTTTCGGCCGCGGCTCGACACGGCGCCTGGGAGGTGGTGCGACCCTGCGGCGGCGTTTTTCCTCAGCGGCTTTGCGGCGACGCTCAACCTCAGCCGCTTTGCGGCGGCGCTGAGCCTCGGTCGCCTTGCGCCGGCGCTCAGCCTGGGCCGCCTTGCGACGGCGTTCCGACTCGGCCGCCTCGCGGCGGCGTTCCGACTCGGCCGCCTCGCGGCGGCGTTCGGCCTCGGCTGCCTTGCGGCGGCGTTCGGCCTCGGCTGCCTTGCGTCGTCGTTCCTCCTCACCGGCCTTGCGGCGGCGCTCTTGCTCCCCGACTTTGCGGCGGCGCTCTTCTTCGCCTGCCTTGCGGCGGCGTTCGGCCTCGGCGGCCTTGCGGCGTTCTTCTGCCTTGCGGCGCTCTTCCGCCCTGCGCTTTTCCTCGGCCGAGCGTTTGCGCTGCTCTTCCGCTTCCTTGGCGCGCCGTTCTTCCTGGCGCCGGCGCTCGATCTCTTCGCGCTTCTTGCTGGGCCCGCCCTGGGCGAGTTGGGTTTGGGCAAGGTGGAAAACTGAGGTGTCGCTTCGGTCGCTGGCCGCCGGAACGGCGCCGCTGTGAACGACTAGAAAAGCCGTGGCGAGCATCAGGCCGAATCGCGTCGATCGGATCATCGTTCCCCCTCGCTATTCCACTTCCCTGACCACGCGGAACCCGGTCGCGAAGTCGCGTGCCGCCGGTTTGTCACCCGAGCGCATCGCCGAGCGCAGGTCTTTCAGCGGCGTCAGGAACGAGCCGCCGCGTGTCACCCGGTAGGCGCAGGCGCCTGACCGAGAGACCGGTGCGCTGCCGGAGCCCCTTCCGTCGTAGGTGTCGGTCCAGCAGTCGGCGACCCATTCCCAGACGTTGCCCATCATGTCGTAGAGGCCGAAAGGATTGACGGCGAACCGGCCGATCGGTGCGGTCGACTTGTTGTTCCAGGCACTGCCGCAATTCTTGCAATTGGCGCGTTTGTTGCCGACCCCACCGCGCCAGTGCCGCAAAGCCTTGGTGCCACCGCGCGCGGCATACTCCCATTCCGACTCGCTCGGCAGGCGGTAACTTTGACCTGTCTTGCGGCTGAGCCAGGCGACGTAGGCGCGGGCATCGCTCCAGCTCACATTGATCACCGGACGCGTGCCGCGGCCCCAGCCCTTGTCGGAGGGCCGGTGGCGACCGCAGCCGCCGGCCTTCAGGCAGGCTGCCCATTCTGTAAAGGTGACTTCATATCGCCCGAAGGCCAGCTTCTTCGGGATCACCACGCGGTGTTGCGGGCCTTCGGCGCGTTCCCGGCCAGGTTCGCCGGTCGGCGAGCCCATGACGAAGCTGCCGGCCGGAAGCACCACCAGCTGTGGACAGTCGGAGCAATCCTGAACCAGCGCGCCGGGCTTCGGACCTGCGCTCGCGGGCGCCGTGCTACCGCCGGGGCGCTCGCTACCGGGCGCGGTAGCCCCGCTTCCGGTGCTAGCGCCGCCTGGCGTCGATCCGCCGCTGGCAATCTTGCTGCCGTCGCCCTCAAGACCGAAGAACTCCGGGCCGAGCCCGAACCAGGCACCGGCGGCGCCGCCGCCCAGCACTACGAGCACCGCAAGCGATATCAGCGCCAGGCGTCCGCCGCCGCGTTTGCGTGCACTGGCGACCGGTGGCGGAGGCGGTGTCTTGGCCGGGCCGGGTTCCACGCGGACCGGGTCGGCGCCGGCGCGCATCGTCTGGTTCTCTGGCTCCTGGAGCTGCGGCCCGACGCGCACCGTGCGATCGGCCGCAGGCTCGGCGGCCTCAATTGAGGTTGAAATGGGGTTTGGAGAGGACGTCGGGGCGGATGAAGCTGTTCCATCCGGAGGCGTGGCCGGGGCTGGCGTTTCAGTTGGGGCAGGGGAGCCTGGCGGCTGCGCCTCGGGGGGCAGGCGGTGGACCGGCACGGTCTGGCGTTCCGCCGCATCCAGCGGTACCGGCGGTCCGGGCGTTTCCGGCAGGCTTTGGCCGTCGCTCAGGGTTTGAAGGCTGACTTCATCGTCTTCCAGCTCTTCGAACATCGCGCGCCATTCGGCGATGCTTTGCGGCCGGTCTCCGGCCTTCAGCGCCAGCGCCTTGTCGACGGCGGCGCAAAGCGTCGCACTGAACGCCCCCCCGGTCACTTCGGAAATGGGCTTGTAATCTTCCTCTGCGATCCGGTCGGTGGCTTCCGAGGGCTTCTCGCCGGTCATTGAGCGATAGAGCGTGGCGCCGAGCGCGTAGATATCGGTCCAGGGGCCCTGCTTGCCCCGCTTGGAGTACTGCTCGAAGGGCGAATAGCCGGAGGAGATGACACCGGTCAGGGCCTGGGTCTGGACGCCCAGCGCCAGCCGCGCCGCGCCAAAATCGATCAGCACCGGATTGCCGTTCTGCTGAATGAAGATGTTCTGGGGCTTGATGTCGCGATGAAGGAAGCCGGTCGCGTGAACCTGCTCCAGTCCGTCAAGCAGCGGAATCGCGATCTCGCGGACTTCGTCCTCGGTCAGGGTTTCGTTGTCGCCGAGCAGTTCGGCCAGGCTGCTGCCATCGACGTATTCCATCACCAGATAGGCGGTGCCGTTGTCCTCCATGAAGCGGTGCACCGCGACGATATTGGGATGGCGGAAGGCGACCAGAGCCTTGGCTTCCTCGCGAAAGCGCTGCAGACCGTAGGTGTAATCGCCGGCCTCGTCATCGCTCACGGAATGAACTGAAGTGCCGTTTTCGCCGCGCAGGGCCAGATGGCGGGGCAGGTATTCCTTGATCGCGACTTTGCGGTCGAGCCCGGCTTCGGTGGCGAGATAGGCGATGCCGAAGCCGCCCGCACCCAGCACGCGCTCGATCGTGAACTCGCCGAGCTGATAGCCCGCCGTAAGCGCGTTGCGCTGTTCGTTGGCCACGGCCTGCCTCTTCCTCGCGCGACGACCCGAAGGAAACCAGCAATCCGACCTTAGTGGGCAGGGTAGGCGAACGCAACTTGGGCAAGGTGCTGGAACAAAGGACTCGAACGAAGCGCCGGGGCAAGACGTGTACCAAACTTCAAGCCGCGTCGGCGAGGCGCGTCGTCATGTGCTCAAGATAGCGCTCGACCAGTGCGGCGCCGGTCTGGTCGAGTACCTTGAGGCGGCCGGAACGCTCCAGCAGCAGCACGCCGGAGAGGTAGCAGGCCGTAGCGACGGTCTCGGCGCCAGCCTCGGTTGGATCGAGCCCGCCGAGGTCCGCTATGGTCTTCGCGATCGGGCGCAAAGCCGCGATCAGGCGGCCGTTCAACTGGCGGTCGAGGGCCGGCGACAGTCCGCGCGGGCCGATCCCCTGATAGAGATAGAAGCTGAGATCAAGGTCGGCTGGGTTGGCACGGTAATGGTCGTAGAACGCGCGGGCCGCAGCTCGGGCCTGGTTCGCTTGACCGCCAGTCGCGGAGGCTGCCTCACGGATCGCCGCTGCAAGTGCCGACAGCGAATCCGACAGGATGTCGGCGTAAATGTGTTCCTTGGCGGGATAGTAGCTGTACAGCGCGCCGACGGTGTAGCCGGCCTCCGTCGCGATGGCCCGCATCGAGGTGCCGTCGAGGCCGCGTGCCTGAAAGATGCGCTTGGCGGCCTCCAGGATGCCCTGGCGTTTGAAGTCACGGACCGCCTCGCGGCGCGATGTTCCGCGGAGTTCTTGCGGGCTCGCCGAGGTCATCTTCGCGTTCACGCGCGGCTCAGTTGTCGATCCCCCAGAGCTCGTCGAGATGTTCGCCGCTGTCGCGCTCCTTGACCGCCTGCTTGAAGCCGACCTCCTCCGATCTTGCTTTGAAAGCGAGGCCTTCCGGCGAATGTCGGGTGATGCCATCGAATATGGTGGCGATAAGCTGGGTGTTGGCGAGGCCCATATTCTCGTAGGCCTGGTTGATCATGAGCTTCTGCATCATGAGCTGGTTCTTGGGCATGCCGGCCATGCGCTCCGCCCAGCGATCCACGGCTTCGTCGAGCTTTGCGGCCGGTACCGCCTCGATGCAAAGGCCGAGCTCCTTCGCCTCTTTGCCATCCACCAGATCGCCGGTCAGCAGCATGCGCTTTGCACGTTCCGCGCCGACCCGGTAGACCCACATCGCCGTGGTCGGGCAGCCCCAAACGCGCGTCGGCGGGTAGCCGATCTTGGCGTCCTCGGCCATCACCAGCAGATCGGAGCAGAGCGCGATATCGGAGCCGCCGGCGACCGCGTGGCCCTGGACCTTGCAGATCACAGGCTTGTGGCTGCGCCATATGCTCATGAACTGGCGCGTGAAGCGGCCCATGAGCGCAACGTCCTTCATCGGGTCCCAGGGCATGTCCTGGGTCAGCGACTTGTCGCCCTTTTGCTCGGCGAAATAGACCAGATCGTAGCCGGCGCAGAAGGAGCGGCCGGCGCCGCCGAGCACGATCACATGGATCTTGGGATCGACGTTGGCGGCCTCCACCGCGGCCTCGATCTCGCCCGGCGTTTCCATGTTTATGGCGTTCAGGCGCTCCGGCCGATTGAGCGTGATCCGGGCGATGCGGCCATCGGTTTCGTATTTGAGCGTGCTGTACGACATGGGAGGCGGCTCCTGCGCGGGCGATATAAGAGGGAATAGTGTACAAAAATTTAAACAATGTTCAATAGTCAATCCCGCGACCGGATCGAATGGTGTTGGCACCGCTACCGGCACCGAAAGAATCCATGGGTGCGCGCCGCCCCCTAGTTGCGCCGGCCCGGGGAGGTGGAACACATTTTTTTTGCCGGATCGCTCCTTCATGCCGGAAGGAATCGCGTCGATCCGCCTTCGCGGTTGCCTGAGTCCCAAAAGTGAATGTCGACAGGCCGAATATCTAGCGGCAAACGAAGGCAAGCTACGAGATAGAGTGCTACCCCCAACATTTATCTGAAACGACGTCAAATACCCCAAAATGTAGTTGACCTAAGAGTCCCGGCTAGGCTATCAAGCGCATACAGGTGCTGAAGGACGCGGAGAAGACATCCTGACGCGGAGGCTCGGTCGCGAATTCCTCGAATGAGGGTTCGTACCGGGCCTTCTGCGTGTCTGGGCCACCGGTGGTGGCGTAAAGGCAAGCATCACTGACCGCTCCGGCGCTCGCCCTGAGGCGTGAACTTGCGCGGAAGCACGGGTGCCTCTGAGGATGGATGCCACGCAATCCTGCCCCGGCGCGCTTTTCGAGGCCCGTCTCTCCTGGGCAGAACACTCCAGGGTGAGCCTCGAAGGATTGCGGCGGGTGATTTTGGGAGCCAGCCACTCTCGCAATTTGTCCCAAACGCGCGAGCAGCATTCAGCGGCCGGTCGAACAACCGCCACAACGGCACAAGCAGATATGCGAGGGGTCAAAATAAAAGGAGACGTCAGGCGCCTGGACGCGGAGTCCCTGCATGTATCCCGAAGAATACTCCTGACATCTCCGGACCGTTCTTCCCGAGGGCTTCCCGGTCCACGTGGCTCCGAACCCGAGAGCCCGTCTCCACGCAGGATCAATATTGCTTGTTGTCCACTAGGATTGCAACGATAAAATCAAGTAAAGGCCAAATTACTTGTGGATAATTACTAAGTTTTTTCACACCCTGTACACAAGATATTCACAGAACACTGTGTACAACTTCGTTTCAACCAAAGCAGATCCATCCAATATTGCTATAGGAACGTACGACGATGGGCCGGCATGACGGTAGCAAGGCAAACACACAGGGTGCCGGCAGCCAGCATCGAGCGGCGCACGTATGGTCGCGACAGCTTAAAACGCGTCGGCCCAGATAGAACTGTGAGGGGGTCAAAATAAAAGGAGATGCCAGGTGCCTGGACGCGGAGTCCCTGCTCGTATTCCGAAGAATACTCCTGACATCTCCGGACCGTTCTTCCCGAGGGCTTCCCGGTCCACGTGGCTCCGAACCCGAGAGCCCGTCTCCACGCAGGATCAATATTGCTTGGCGTCCATTAGAATTACAATGACAAAATCAAATAAAAGACAAATTTCTTGTGGATAATTATTATGTTATTACACAGGCTGTTCACAAGATATCCACAGTATTCTGTGCATAACTTTGTTTGACTGCCAACGGAATAGTTTTAACGCCTTGGAACTCGATACTATTTCCGGCGCAGACGGTTGTTTGCCGCCCGCCGAACCGAGGCGAATGGGAGCGAGGAGGCCGGAGCGTCAAGCTACGTCGGAGAGCCCATTGTAGCCACCTTTGTAGAACACCAGCGGATTGGCGTCGGTGTCGATCGCCATGGCGACTACCCGCCCAACGAAGATGACATGGTCGCCGCCGTCATACTGGGCGTAGGTCTCGCATTGAAACTGGGCCATAGCCCCGTCGATGAGACGGCAGCCAGTCTCTCCGGTGCGGTAGCTGGTGTCGGACCATTTGTCGGCGCTGCGCTGGGCGAAGCGGTTCGACAACGGCTCCTGGCTGTTGGACAGGACATTGATGGCAAAGCGGCCAGCGGCCGAGAAGGCCGACAGACTGAGCGCGCTTCGGTCGAGGCTGAACAACACCATAGGCGGATCAAGGGAGACCGAGTTGAAGGAGTTCACCGTAATCCCGACATGCTCGCCGGCTTCGTCGACCGTGGTGACAATGGTGATGCCGGTAACAAAACAGCCAAGCCCGTCCCGAAATGCGCGTTTGTCGATGGAGTTGGTCATGCTGTTTGTTTCCTCAGTCGCCGGGCGCGGGCGTCCGCCTGCTTGGCTTTCCTGGCATTGGCTCCGGTGCGCAGCTGAGTTTGTCGAAGCGCGCGCTTGCCGCTTCGCGGACGGCCTGACTGACCGTCCACTCTTCGTTGCGAGCCATGATTGTGCCGCTGCGACTGGGATGTCACTCCGCCGCTTCGCTTGTGGCCGGTGCTTCGGGCACGTCGTAGCTGTCGGTCAGGCCGTCGACGACGCCGTGGAAGTGCTCCCAGTCGGCCTCGCGGAATGAGTGGTTGCGAATAATGAACGAGGCGCCGGCATAGAACTTCTCGTATTGCTGCTGGCGGCCGGCAAACTCGGAGCCAACCATGTCCCAGACCAGCTTGAAGAGCTTCATCCGGTCGAGCGCCCCCATCTGCGGCGTCTGAAAGTACATCTCGAACTTCTCGCGGATCTCCGGGTCGTGCATCACCGTGGCGCTCGCCGGCATCTGGAATACGCCGCCGCCCGACAGTTCGCGCAGCTGGTCGATGATCCGCGAATGCTCCTGGGTGCACCAGTTGAGCGCCGCATACATGATGCGCCGGTTGAAGGTGACATAGCCTTCCGGCCACTCTTCGGCGGCTTCGATCTGGCCGTGGATCATGCCCGAGAGCGTTGCCTCCAACGCGGCCATGCCGCCCAACACTTCCTTGACAGCCGGCACCTCGATCGCGCCGGTGGCATGCGCGACCTTTGAGCAGACCCCGGTGATCAGCTCCATCTTGGACCAGAAACGGACGTTGGACTGGTGGTTGCCGTAGCAGTGCGACGGCGTACGAATGTAAAGCTCACGCGCCAGGATGGCGTCGTCGAGCATGAACACCTTCTCCCACGGCACGAAGACGTTGTCGCACATCACCATGAGGTCGGTCTCGTCGAAGCACCAGGCGAGCGGGCTGTCGAACTGATTGGCGGCTGGACGTTCCAACGACTGGCGCGACCACAAGGACAGCCCTTGCGCGTTGACCGGCACTGCGCAGGTCACCGCCTGCTTGACCTGGTCGGGGGCCAGCGGCAACAGGTTGCCGATCCAGATGTCGTCGCAGAAGGCCGCGGACGTGGCCAGCATCTTCATGCCGTTGATGATGATGCCGTCGTCGCGTTCGTCGGTGACTTCCAGGGTCGGCACCGGCAGGTTCTTCTTGATGTAGAATTCCGGGTTGCGCGCGGCTTGGGGCGGCAGAACGGCATAGGTCGCATAGATGTCGTTCTTGCGCGCATAGTCGTAGTATTTGAGCAAGTTGTCGCTGAAATCGTGCCGCTCCGTTCTGAACACTTCGGGTTTGGTCGACATGCCGGTGACAAAGCCGGAGACATGGTCCGGTGAGCGGCCCATCATGCCGTATGTCATGTCCGCGATTGCCTTGTGGCAGCGGCTGCGCCGGCGCAGATCGTCCTTCGACTTGGCGCGCAAATACCACATGGAATATCGCTCGCCGTCTTCTTCGAAGGAGAAGAGGTCGAGGTTCTCCGGCGCACGCTTGGCGTCGAAAATGCCGGCGACGGTCTGCGCGGCCTTCGCGAAGGCGGGGTGCGTGGTGACGTCGTCGATCTTCTCCGAGCCGATATAGATGGTGCGCCCGTCGCGCAGCCCTTCCAGATGTTCCTTGCCGGTCTTCAGCATGTCCAGTCTCCTTCAGAAAAGTCCCGCCTCACCCGACACGTGCGCCGAGAGCCGTGGACTTAGCTGCGTGTGATGATCCAGGTCTCGGTGATCTCGGTGCCCGACTGGCGAATGACCATCGAGAGAGGGCAGAACTTCGCCAGATCCGATTTCAGGCGTTCCACCAGCTCGTCGCTGCCTTTGACGCGGGCATTGATGGTCACCTCAATCTTCGGGAAGGGCACTTTCACCTCTTCCTGCATCATCACACCGCGGCGGTCGAAATCGGCAGCGGCATCAACGGTCATATCCTCGATCTCAAGGCCGATATGCTCGGCGATGCGGTTGGAGACCACGTTCGTGCAGCCGATCAGCGCCCCGATCAGCGATTCGGTGGGGGTCGGGCCCTCATTGGTGCCGCCGCGCTCGGCCGGCTCGTCGATCGTGAAGGTCTGATCCCGCACGCTGATATCGGTGCGTGCATGATTGACGGATTTGCCTGCCATTTTCATCGTCACGACAGATTTTGGTTTGATCGTCGCCATCTGGTTTCTCCTCCCGTTATTCCGCCGCCTGGCGCGGCGAGCCGTCCGTTTCATTGAGCGCCGCTACGGTATCGAGCGCGCGCTTCGTGTTGCCGACAAAAGTGTCGATGAACCGTGCGAATTCGGCGAATTCGGCTCGGCTGAGGTCGCTGAATAGAACGTCGTTTACCTGTTGCTGAAATGGCGCCAACCGCTCCAAGGCGATTTGGCCTTTTTCGGTCAGCGAAACGAGCACGCCCCGCCCGTCCTCCGGATTGGGACGCTTGGCCAAAAAGCCGGATTGGACCAACGCGCCGACGGTTGTCGTCACATGGGGCGCGGGTAGGTGCAGGTGGTCAGCCAGGCGCCGAATGCCGCTTCCGCACCCGCCCTGGATATGGGCGGTCGCGATAAGCACCGCATATTGCGCGCCGGTGATCCCGATATGGTGGCCGAAGGCCTCGGGATATTTTTGGAGCCGGTTGGCCACCACCAGCAGGTCCCAGATGATCTTCCGGAAGTTGGTGTCGGATCCGCGCTCAAGGAGCTCCGGCCGGGTGACACTGAGCGGCGGCTCGAATGGTCCGGGCTTGGAGGCGGCAATGTCGTCTCGAGCTGCGGAACGAGAAACGTCGGTGCTCATGAAGCCAGCCTGCGTTCCCCTTGTCACGAGATCGGCGGCGCCGGCTCGCCAAGGGTAGCTATGAAAGATAGTTACGTATCGTAGCTAAATATACAGGCGGTGCGATCTTGGAGTCAAACCAAATATTGCTGTGAAATATCACTGACTGTAATTTGGCCGCGGGCGGGTGCGAGGGCTCGCAGCCTGCCCGCGGCCTGGATCGTCATCCGTTCAATAGCCGCGATAGCTGGAACCGTATCCGCGATGGTAGCCGCTGCTGCGCTGATATCGCCGGTATCCATAGGAACCGTAACCGTGGAGGAGCCGACCTAGAACGTATAGACCGCCGCTATGTCCATAACCGCCATAGCGGCCGCTGGAATGGCGCCGGCCATAAGCGCCACGATGGCGGCTCCGGCCGTATCCACTCCGATAGTGGCTTCGACCATAACTGCCGCGATGGCGGCTTCGACCATATCCGCCGCGATAGCGGCTTTGGCCATATCCGCCGCGATAGCGGCTTTGGCCGTAGCCACCGCGAAACCCCCTGCCGTAACTCCTGCGGTAACTCCGGCCGTAGCTACGGTATCCGCGATTTCCGAAACCGCGGCGGTATCCGCCGTGACCGCGGCGCGAGCCGGCCAGTTGAACGAACCCGGCAGCATCGCCCTCCGCGATCTGCACCGCCGGGCGCGGTGCGGCGGCGGCGGTGAGGGAGAACGCGGCAACGCCCGCGCTCACCAGCAACGGCATCGCCAGGCGTTTCAAGATGGTGGACATGTAAGGCCTCCTTTCAGGAATTTTCTATTCCGTGAACGCAACGCGCCGCATCAGTTAGGAGAATAGGAACGACGGATCGTGCTTTGGAGGACCTCACGCCCGTTCTCGCGCGGAATTGAAAGCCGGTCACAATCGCGTGCCATTGCGGGCGAATCCGGGGAGGGCTAAGGCCTACCGACCGTAGGGAACGGCTCAATTTCGGATCAGGAAAATCGCCGTTAGCGTGAGCCCAATCGCGACAACGAGCCAGCGCATCGCGTTGGGATTGATGCGCCGCGAGACAGCGACGCCGCCATAGCCTCCGACGATCGCGGTTCCGCCGATTACCGCCACGGCCAGCCAGTCGATGACGCCGGCGGCGATGAAAAAACTGACCGCCACGATCTGAAGCAACGCGGAGAGCAGGTTCTTGGCGGAATTGATGCGATGAAAGTCGCTGCCTTCCGTGATCGTCAGCGCCGCCAGCATCATGATGCCGATACCGGCCCCGAAGAACCCGCCGTAGAGCGCGACCAGGAACTGGAACGATACCATGGCCGCGCGGCGAAGCCGGCGCGTCCCCCAGTCGCCGCCGCGCCGGGCCAGCTTCGTGATCACCGGGCCGGCCGCGAAGAGCAGCGTTGCGGCGAGCAGCAGCCACGGCACCAACGGTCGGAAGGTCGCATTCTCAAGCTGCAGCAGCAGCAAGGCTCCCAGCCCGCCCCCAATCGCACTGACCAGGCAGAGCGAGGCGAAGTGCCTCAGATTTGCGCGGATTTCGCTACGATAGGCGAAGGTGCTGGCGAAGCTGCCAGGAACCAGAGCCACCGCACTGGTAGCGTTCGCAGAGATTGGCGGAACCCCCGCAGCGAGGAGCGCGGAGAAGGTGAAGAAAGTACCGCCGCCAGCCACGGCGTTGAACAGCCCCGCCACCAGCCCGGAGCCGGCGAGCAAAATCATATCGAGGACCGTCACGGACTAAGGCGCCGCTTTGCGGCTGGTGGTGCTTGATCGTGCGCCGCCACGGCTTCAGATCGACTTCACGATATTCTCGCGGGAGGACTCGATATGGGCTCGCACGGCGGCCTCGGCGCCGCTGCCGTCGCGGGCCCTGATCGCCTCGAAAACTGCTTCGTGCTCGCTCTGGACGCGCGTGTGGTGGTGCTCGTCGGAGAGCGAAATGAACCAGAAGCGGAGGCTGCGTTCGTGCAAGCCGAGGAGAATTTCGGCCAGCACCTTGTTGCGGGCGGCGCGCGATATCGAGGCGTGGAAATCCCGGTCGAGCGCCATCAGCCCTTCCACGTCGCGGGTGTCGACATGATCGCGCGCGCGGTCGAGCAATGCCCGCATGGCCGCGATTTCGTCCGCGGTCGCGCGTTCGGCAGCGAGCTTGGCGCAATAGGGCTCGTTGATCAGCCGCACCTCGGTTAGCTGCAGGAACTCGTCGAGCGAGACCGGGCGCACGATCACACCTTTGCGCGGGATGATCTCGATCATGCCCTCCAGCATCAGCCGGTCGAGCGCCTGGTGGACCGGCGTGCGACCGATGCCAAGCTGCTCGGAGATCAGCGCTTCGTTCAGGTATTCCCCCGGCGCATAGGCGAGCGTGATGATCCGGCGCTTGATCTCCTCATAGGCCCGGCTGCGCAGCGAACGCGGTTCGAGCCGGGCCACGCCCCCGCTTTGGGTGGCGCTTTCCGGGTCCGTGGATTTGGGCTTCGGCGCCATGCTTCAATTAGCCCTTGGCCTCGTCGAAATAGTGGATTTCGAACATCACGCAGCCGCCGTCGGATTTGAACGGCCCGTGATGGACGCCGGGCGGACGGCAGGCATAGGTCTTGGCCACGAACTTCTCGCCGCCATTGCCCTCGGCATCGTTGCCGACGATGAGATCGCCTTCGAGCAGGAAGACCTCCTCCCAATGTTCGTGGACGAATGGAACGGTTGAGAAAGCGCCCGGGTCGAGCTTCAGCAGGCGTGAGCGGCTTCCCTTGTTGCCGTCCTCGTCGATATCGGAGGCGAGGATCTTTTGTTTGAACCCAGGCGGGTATCCCTCCGGTGTCTCCCAGCCATCGTCCATTTCGAGCTTGTGGAATTCCAAATGCGGCTTGTTGAAGAGCATGGTGTGCGTCCTTTCAGGTGCGGGCCTTTGCAATCATCCGGGCCTCTTGCTTCGACAGGCTCAGCATGAGGCCCTACCATTCGGCTTCCAAGGGTTGGAACTGTGCGCAGATCTTAACGTCGCTGCAAACGAAGCGCGCCTCATCCTGAGCGTGTCGAAGGACGAGGCTTTCGATGGGTTGAGCTCATTGCTCATCAGCCCTCGACCGGTAGAGTCTTGGTCGAATAGGCATGCGAGATTTTGCGTCCTCGCACCGGGTCCTCGATCTCGATCTCGAAATGCTCGCCCGGTTCGAGCGCCCCGATGACGGCCTGCGTACCACAGAACATCGCCGTGCCCACCGGCAGCGTTGCGCCTTCGCCCAGATACTTCTCGATCAGGTCGCGGGGATGGCGCATCTTCGCGGCCGGCCCTTCCTGGTAGGCGCGGCGTTTGCCGTCGATCGTTGTCCAGGAGCGCAGGACAAGGTCGTCCCAGTGGTCCTCGACATCGGTGAAGCGCCACAGCGTCGGGCCGAGCGGCTTGGCGCACATTTGTTTTGAGACTGTGATGCCGTAGGCCTCGACCTTGCGGTCTGTGTGATCGGATCCGACCCCCATAACGAGACCGTCGGGCAGGCTGAGAACGACCGCCTCGACTTCGCCGCTGCTGTCGCCGCCGGGCACCTGGATTTCGCTCGCCGTCGTCAGAAGCTGCGCCGCGACCCGGAAGAAGATTGGCGTCGATTTCGGGCGCGCGATGCCGATGGCCGCCAGCTCCTCGATATGGGCCTCCATTGCCGCCTGGTCGCGCCCTGTCCAGCCGGCGATTACGAGTTCGCCGATATCCGCGGTGATCGCCGATTTCGTTTCGCCGTCGAGGGCCAGGGAGAGTGTGTTTCCGCCGTCCATGTTTCCGGTTCCGTTGTGTCTCGGCCTAAAAGATATTCGCGCGTTCGTACTGGACCGGCCACACGACATCGCCGGCTTTCAGTACCTTGGCGGCATGAAGCGGCCAGTGCGGATCGTCGAGGAGTGTCCGGCCGAGCGCTACGATATCGGCGCGGCCATTGGCGATGATCTCCTCCGCCATCTCCGGGGTGTGGACCAGTCCGACGGCCGCAGTGGCGATCTCGGCCTCGCGCCGGATCGTCTCGGCGAACCGTACCTGGTAGCCGGGGAAGATCGGGATTTTCTGCGCCGGATCATTGCCGCCGGACGAACAGTCGATCAGATCGACATCGCCGCGTGCCTTGATCAGCTTTGCCAGTGCGACGGTGTCGTCCAGGTCGTAGCCACCCTCAACCCATTCTGTCGAGGACAGCCGCAGGAAGAGCGGCAGCTCTGCCGGCCATTCGCTGCGCACGGCATCCAGGACATCCATCAGCAGGCGCGACCGGCCAGCCAGATCGCCGCCATAGGCGTCGTTTCGTCGGTTGGAGAGTGTCGACAGGAATTCGTGGATCAGATAGCCGTGGGCGGCGTGAATTTCGACGATGCGGAAGCCGGCCTCACGCGCCCGACGGGCGGATGCGGCAAAGGCGGCGGCGACCTCGTCGATGGTCGCCTGGTTCATCGCGGTCGGGGTCCGCGACTTGTCGTCATAGGGTTCCGCCGATGGTCCGATCAGCTCCCATCCGCCGTTGCTCGGCGAGAGCGGCTCGGAGCCTTCCCAGGGCCGCGAGATCGCGGCCTTGCGCCCGGCATGGCCGAGTTGGATGGCCGATACGGCACCCTGTGCTGCAATAAAGTCGACAATGCGCGCCAGCTTGTCGCGCTGATCGTCGTTCCACAAGCCAAGGCAGTAGGGCGTGATCCGACCGCGCGCCTCGACATGAACGACTTCGGTAAAGACGATCCCCGCACCGCCGACCGCACGCGCCGCCAGATGCGCAAAGTGCCAGTCGGTCGGCGCGCCATCGTCTCCGGAATACTGGCACATCGGCGACATCATGATGCGGTTGCGGCTGGTCACATCGCGGATCGTGATCGGTCGAAAGAGATGCGGGTTGCGGCCGGGCTTGAGGATACGGTGCTTGTCCTCGCCGACGGTCGCAAGCTTGTCCTCGCCCGGCATCAGAAGATTTTCTCCGCGCGCATCGCCTGGTGCCGGATCGTGCCGTTGAAGGTCGGAAAGTTCGCGCGGTCCTCGAAGGCTGAGCGGCGGGCCCCTGAGTCGAGCGCGGTCTGCAGCGCGGCTTCACTGTCGAAAACCATCTGCGAAAGCAAATGCAACCCGGCATCGGTCACCGGATAGGGATCCTTTGCGGTGACCGGTCCGTGCAGGATCAGTGAGCGAATGCCGGGAAAATCTCGAAGCAGATCGGCGTGAGGACCGGCGTAATGGGCATCGAAGGCGGCCCGATCGGCGGGTAGGCCCTCGTAACGGACAAAATAAGACACGGTCATCGCCGCTCTCCGATTGTGCGCGGGAGACCCCGCTGGTTGGAGTGAAAGCCGCGTTTGGTTTGATTGTGAAATATCACGGGCATTTCATGCAAGGTCAAGCACCAGTCCGGCCATTGTCGCCAAACGGAGCCGGGTGGTGAAAGGTCCCATCGTGTCGCTGGCGCCTTGCCCGAGGGCGGAAGGGGCAATGTTCGGTTACTTAAGATTTCCACCTTTGCCCGACGTGTCTTGCCGGCGGGCTTGGGCAGCGCATCCTCCTAGGACGCATATGGAATAATCGGGGCAACTTCGCGGCCGAGGCTCGATGGCTCGGCCATGAGATGTTTTCGACCGTTTTGGCGCCTAATCAGGGATGGTCCGCTCGCCACCGTCCGTGCCGCCGCCACGCCCGTCGGCCGCTGGAGCGCTGTCCGTTGTTTGGGCGATCTCGACCGCGGCGTCTGCGTCCCGCACCAACGTTGCCGCCGCTCGAGCGAGATTGGTGAAATCCGCCCGGTCGAGCCTTCCGAAAAACCGGTCATTGATCGAGCGGACCTTTGGCGAAATGTCCTCCAAGGCCGCTCCGCCCCGTTCGCTTAATCGCAGGAGGACGCTTCGGCCATCGCGCGGGTTCGGAGATTTCTCCACCAGGCCCAGTCGCACCAGCTTGCCCGCCTCCACGGTGACGAAGGCGCCGGTGACGTGGAGCTGATCGGCGACCAAGCGGACCGCTACCCCGTCGCTTCCGGCCAGCCGTGCGATTGCCATCAGGATCGAATATTGCGGGCCGCTTACACCAAGGTCGCGGGCCAGCGCGTCGCGCACTGCCTCCATGCGCACCGAAACTGTGAACAAGTCATAGACCAGTTGGCGGAAACGCGCATCGGAACCCCCTTCGAGGAGGTCCGAAGCCGAGACTGTGGCGGAGAGCGGTTGATGCGGTGCCATTGTCATCCCGCGCCGACCGTTCTAGCCGCCATAGGCCTTTTTTGCGGCAAGCGTTGTGTAGCCGGTGTCGTGGAGGACGTGGTTCTCGATCGGGATATTCAGGGCGTCGTGCAGCGTGTTGTAGAACTTCCAGAAGCTCGCGACCATGGCGATTTCCACGATCTGCGGCGGCGTGAAATGCGTCTTCAGTTCGGCGTGGGTCGATGCCAGGATGTTGGCAGGATCGGCGGTCGCCTCGCGCACGAATTCGATTGCCGCCCGCTCTGCCTCGTTGTCCCAGCCGCCGGTTCCATCGACCAGCGCCTGTAGCTCGGCCTCGCCGACCCCCCAGCCCTCGGCTTCATTGCCGGACCCGGCCTTCAGCATGCCGCAGCAATGCGAGGTGCAGTAGTTGCAGCCATTGCCGGTGGAGGCGACGGCGGAGAGCTTTCGCTTCAGTTTCTGGTCAACCGTCGAGCTTGGGTCGCGCATGATTTCGGAGTTGAGCTTCCAAAGGGTCTGCGCAATTTCGGGTCGGTGCATGTGCAGCTTGAGTGCATTCGGGATGAAGCCCATGCGCGACATGTAGGGCTCCAGGATCGGTCGCAGATTGTCCGGGTAGTCTGCTTCCTCGACATATGGAATGAACGGGTCGGCTTCGACGGTGATAGTGGGGGCGGGGGTGTCCATGGGGTCTTGCTCCTCTAATGTTTGGCGGGTGGCCCGCTCACCCTTCGAGGCGCTTTCGGCGCGTGTCAGGCTGAGCTCCATTGATGGTTCATGTTCGCCGTTTTGAATCGGACAAAAGCTCATCCTGAGGTGCGAGCGCGAGCGAGCCTCGAAGGATGGCCGCCCAGTCTTGCCCCCTCAGTCCAGATAATCCTCCAGCCTGACCTTGCCCCAATGCGCGGGCATGGCGTTTTCGTAATCCTCCAGGCGGTGGCGCGCCTTGGCGGTGGCGTCGATGCCGAGCTTGCCGACTGTGCGCCAAAAGTCGTCGCCGGGAATTGGGGTCGCCGAAGGGTCGTAAGGCGAGCCGCGGGTGTTTCCGACGATGATAATGTCGCGCGCGGGATCGCAGCGCGTTGCGATCGAGCGGTAAACGTCGCCCGGATTGTCGAGATCGACATCGGGGCTGACCGCGACGACCATTTTCGTGTTCAGCCAGGGCGCCCCCATGGTCTGCATGAGCGCGTCGTTGAGCGGGCCCTCGCGTGGCGCCTCGACCTGAATGATGCACGAGGCCGCAGCGCCCCAGGTCGGGAAACGGACATCGTGCACGGTGAGACCGATTTCGGTGAGGCGGTTATAGAGAATGGCCTCGTGGCAAAGCCTTGGCAGCGGCTGGTGGTCGGTCTCCGGCGTCGTCTGGTGGTGCCGATAAATGGGTCGGTCCTCGCGCATCGTAACGGCGGAGACCGTCAAGACCGGCAGCGTCATGTCGGCCGGCAGGTAGTACCAGCTTGGACTGACATTGAGGCCGGCCGGGGCGGTTTTGGTGAAATCGACGGTGCCCTCGACGACGATCTCAGCCTGGGCGGGTACGTTCAAGTCGATGGTCTCGCAGGGCACCATTTCCACGTCGCGGTCCATGATGGTCCCGACCATCTCCAGCTCGCCCCATTGGTCCATATGGAGCCCGGAGAAATTGGCCATGATCTCGTAGGCCGGCGGCAGGCCGAAAACGAGCGCGATCGGCATGCTGTCATGCCCGAGTTCGCGGTACTTGCGCATGATGAGATGGGTGTGCGGCGTCGCGAAGCTCATCAGGCCGGTGTTGCGGTCGACCACGTTGGTGCCGGCATGCGATGAATTGTAGAAGCCTGTTTCCGGGTCGACGACGATGTTCATCGCCGTGACGTACGGCCTGGTTTCCTTCGCGCTCGGCGTTGGCACCGGGAGCTTGGTCCAGTCGACTTGCCGGCCTTTCATCTTCACCGCCTTGACCGGTCCGTCGGTCACCTGGATGAAGCCGCGCGGCGGCTTGCGCAGGCGGTAAGCGAGCGTCTTCAGGTATTGCTCGCGCGGTACGCCGAGCGCGCGGGCCTGCAGATGCCGGTGCTTGACCAGGATATCGAGCACGCGGAAGTCCGGCTTCTCGGTGATGTTCTCGAACAGGATCGGCTGTTCGCTTTGCCCGATCAGCGCCGGGATATGCTCAAGCGACACCGGCTTGGTGATGTGTGTGACCACATCGTCATTGGTATCGAGATAGCCCCGCAAATCGGCGTCGAGCGCCTTGTTGGGCGTGGCCGGCGGGGCGTGGCTGACGGTGAGCGGCATGGTCTAAGCTCCCTGGCTTGGCCGCCTCTTTCCGGGCGGTGACAGGCAAAATAGCTTAGTTACTAAGTTAAATCAACATATGAAAATCGGCTCGAACGCAAATCGGGCGCTTCCGTTTCAATGGCAACATGCGCCAAGAACGACTATCTATAGATCCTGTTAACCAAAAAAGGCGCGGTTCTATATCGAGCGCCACCGTCGAATTGTCAGGACCGTTGGGAAGGGGCAGCAAGATGAGCGTCGAATCGGCTATCCAGGACATTGAGACCGAGGTCAAGAAGCAGCAGAAGAACCAGTCCAAGCTCACCGAGACGCTCACCAAGGCGAGCAAGAGCATGGACAAGCTCGGCATCGATCTCGATATCGAGAACGCCACCTTCGAGGAGGTTCACCAGCAGCAGGAGGCGCTCAACTCCTCGATCGCCGAGCTGATCATCGAGCTCGACGACGTTACCGCGTCGTTCGGTCAGGAATTCGACCGGATGCGCGAGAAGACGGGCTGGGAGTCCTTCGTCGGCATCTTTTCCAAGACCAAGGCCGACACAATGCGCGAATCGCGCGTGCGCAACACCGATGTCGACAGCAAGCTGAACGACCTGATCGCCAAGTCGGACATCATCGTCACCATGCTGCAGAACCAGCTGGGCGACCTGAAGACGCAGGAATCCAAGGTCACCACCAATCTTGAGACTGTTCTGGAAGAGCGCGTCACGGTGGTGGAGACGCTGGAAGGTATCCGCCAGAAGCTCACCGACATGGATCCCAAGGTCATCGAGATCGAGCAGAAGATCGCGGTGGAGCAGGGGGCGGCGGCGCGCACCAAGCTGGAAAAGGATCTACAAAAACTCAACGAGCAGCACAACCAGCTGGTCAAGGACGAACAGGTCAAGCTGGCGCTCAGCCAGACCTACGAGAAGTACATCAAGCTTGGGCAGACTTTCGTCGATTCGCTGCAGAACCAGGTTTCAACGCAGCTCGTGCTGATCGACAAGCTGCAGACTGATACCAGTCAGCGTGTGGTGCTCTATGACGCGCTGTCCAAATCGCTTAAGACGGCTCAGCAGCAGGATATCGCGCACCGTATCAATGAGATCGGCTCAGCGGTCGACCATGAGGCGCAAGCTTCCATGGCGCATATCGGTGCGGCCACCAACCAGCACCTCGCCGAGATGCTCGAGGCGCATGGCGGTAACATGGCCGCGGCCAAGGAGATCCAGGAGAAGAAGGCCAAGGCCGACGAGCGCTTCATGCGCCGCTTCGCCAAGATCGTCGAAGAGCATAACCGCGGACAATACAAGGCCGAACAGGCGCAATCTTGAGGCGCACTGACGCGATACACCCGAAACGATGACCGGGCATACGTTGGAATTCACGGACGGCGCGCTGGCGCGGCGGTACTTCGCCAAGACCGGGCGCATTCTGGATTGCCTGAACCGGATCGCCGCCGACAAGGTGCCGGGCGCCGAACGCGCCGACCATGAAAGCGAGATCGTCGCCGATCATTTGAGCCGGCTGGCCAACAGCTTCCGCGCGCTCTCCTACAAGCACATCCTGACCGGACGTATCGAGCATCGCCTGCCTGCGGGCTTCGAGATCGATACCAGCGACAGCGGCTTTCCGGTGTTCCGAGAATTCGTGCAGATGGAAAACGACGTCGACATGGTCGACGAGGTTCTGTTCGACCTGCCGGACCGGACGCGCCTGAAAAAGGAAATGGTCGATCACGTCCTGAAATACCGGACGCTGCCGCGCGACCTCCAATTCGCGATGGCGCAGCGGCACTATTTCGAGTCGCTGAAACGGGGCGATCTGTTCTTGGCGCGCAACACGCCGGCGCTCCAATTCATTGCCGAGCGTCCGCCGCACGGACACCGCCGCTATGTCGTCGACTGGGCGGTCTACGATACCCAACGCAATCTGCCCGATATCTACATCATGGTTCTCGACGACAGCGCCGACCGGCCCTTGCACAAGGACGAGGCTTATTCGACGCGGCTCGGCGAGGCGATTTTGAAACAGTCGATCTCGACGTTGAAGCTGGTGACCATTGCGTCCGGGCTCGACAGCGACTTTCCGACCGTTCACCCAAAAAGCCTGAAACGCATCCATGTCGGGCCGCTCTACTCCAACACCTTCACAAATCATTCCAGCGACCTGCAGGCGATATTGGACGACCACGCTGGAGAGCCGGGCTACGACTGGGTGTTTGCTTGGACGGTGGAGAGTTTGGCCTCCAAGGGCATCGAATATGTCCGCACCGGGCTGTTCGGACAGATCCAAAAGGAAATCTATCAGGTGGAAGGCCACACGATGGATACTTTCGAGGCGGGTTCCAGCTCCGTTGAGCGCTACATGATCCTGCCGCTGGAGGCGTATCAGACGCTCCAGGAATCAGGCGGCCGGCAGTTCCAGGGCGTGCACAAATTCGTCGTCGGGGCTGACGGCGAAGTCGTAACGCACAGCTAGAAGAATACGCGGCAGACAAGGCGGCAGGGCACAAATCGATGAGCGACGCGAAGACCGCGATGGAGATCAAGGAGGACGATATCCGCAAGCACTACGAGGCGGCCTTTGCCGCGCTTGCGGAGATCGACCACGCGCCCCGATACGCCAAGGAGCAGGCGCCGCGGGCCGAGGCCGATCTGGGTGCATCGGGGCCCAGTTCGACGACCTTTGTGCGTCGCCGCTTCCGCAGTACGATTCCCGGCGTGTCGCCCACCGTCAGCGAGCGACGACCGACCGCCCATGCCAGCCTTGTCGAAAGCGTAGCGGCCGTCGAGGACGACGACCCGCTCCCCAGCGAAGTGCAGAACCATGTGTTGCGGGTACTGCGGCGCGGCGTCGCAATCGGCCATGCCATCGTCGACCTCTACGGCGACATCACGCCGCTCAACAAGCTGAAGGAGGCGAACCTCGTCGGCGATTTGGGAGCGGCCAAACAGGCCGAATTCGGCGACCTGTTGTCGTCGAGCGCCGCCATCGCGCTCTTCGCCATGGCGAGCTACGTCACATTCATGCTTGCCGACTACATGGTGGAGGCCGACAACGCTGCGGTGACCGTCAGCGATCCGGAAGAAATCGTGCTTGAGAATGCCTTGGTGGCGGTCAAGGGCATGCTCTGGGAACTCGACCAGATGATAGGCGCCCAGGCCGACAGCGACGCGGCGCTGGTTAAGATCGTGCGAGAATACGCCACACGCCTGGCGGCTGAACTCACTGTGCGCAAGGACGGGCTCAAGCACCTGGAGGCCTTCCTCGCCCGCAGTTACCGGGTCGAAGCCGACGACTTCACCATCGAGGGCTTTGCCCAGGCGCGATTGGCGCGTTCCGCCGCCGTGGTGATGGATTTTAAACGGCCCGACCAGGTGGTAGGCAACCACATCGCCAAGTATCAGTGCATGAAGCTGGCCAAGATGCTGATGGCCTACGACTTCCAGCGTCAGATGAATCCCTTCGTCGACCTCGGCGGTTTCATCTTCACCTTCATCGGCGACGGCATGCCCGGCACCGGCAAGACGCTGCTGATCCAGATGACCGGCGGGTTGCTGCACGAATACTGCACGAATGCGGGCTATCCCTTCCGCTACCAGAACCTGTCGATGGACAATGTCGACAGCTACCAGGGCAAGTCGGGCCAGAATGCCAAGAGCTTCATCCAGAACGTCATGGATCCTCGGGCCATCGGCTTCGGCACCATCGACGACATCGACCAGATTGCCGCGCGGCGGGGCGACGATCAGTCTTCCGCCGGGCAGCAGGAGATCACGGCCGTCTTGATGGAATCCTTCGCCGGCGCCAACACCGTGGTGCGGGGCAACTGCTCGTTCGGCATGTTCTCCAACTACCCGGAGAACGTCGATGACGCGCTGCGCCAACGCGCCGGCGCGCGCTATCTGGTCAACGGTCCGCAGACCCGCGAGGACTACATCGACATTCTGTCGCTTCTGCTCGGCAAGCGGCACGCCATGAAGCTGGGCAAGCACGACTTGTTCGCCACGCAGGATATTCGTCGCGTCATCGACACTTCCTATGAGGCCCATAACGAACCGCAAAACGAGAAACTTCGCGAGGTGTTCGAGGGCATGCAAAAGAAGGTCGGCAAGCTGAATACGATCACCGCAATCGGCACCTACCTCGACGCGATCCAGGATGTCGACGAACGCTTCACTGGCCGCGCGATCAAGAACATCACCGATGCGGCCAAGCTGCGCGCGATGGATTTCGAGATTCCCGACGAATGGATGGAGAAACCCGACCTCTTCCTGTTCAAGGAATACGAGGAGAAGAAGGGCATGATCGCCGATCTCATGGGCGAGATTACACCGGAGATGCTGATCCAGGAGATCAATCGCTACGCCGACAGCGAGTTTCGCTATGCCAGCGAATCGGACGAAGCGTCGGTCGACGATCTCGTGCGCAACATGCGTCTGCGCGCAACGGCAAACAGGCGATACGCTGAGGATCCCGGTGGCGGCGAGGCCGGAAGCCGATGACGGCGGCTACGACCAAACCTCCCCTCGCCGATGACCCGCTGACCGTGCAGGGCCTGCGCTACGGCCGACTGATCGAGGTGAAGAGCAAGGCCATGCGCGAGCGGTACAACCGCGCGCTGGAACGGCTGACCGGGCGGACAAGCCAGCTGAGCTCTTTTCACATCGACCTCTCGGGTTTCTCGCCGGAAATCGCACTCGAACTTAAGAATCCGCTCTACCTCAACCCGCACGGCGTGAACAAGAAGTTCATCCTGTTGACGACGGGACAGGGACGGCTGCCGGCCTTCGACACCCAGTTCACATCTTCGGCGACCATCCTCAAGCGCTTCATCGCGGACAACCGCAAGCCGCTTTTCGCACTCTCAACCCGCGACGTGATCTTCGGCGAACTGCAGAACTCGACCTACAAGATCGACACGCTGGCCGATCTCCTTTCGATCAACCGTATCAGGATGGAGGTCCATACGCTGAAAGACATCGTCGCCAAGGCGGGCGAGTTGGAGGCGTTGATCGAACGATTTCGTAAAGACGACGAAGCCTGGCACGACGACGAAGTGCTGACGACGATGGTCGATCTGGCGCAAGTCACTGGCGATATCCGACGGCATCCGGTGGCGCCGGGCGAAAGCGAGTATGCGCAGCCCAACTACTTCACCACGCATTTCGGCGGCGTCTATGTCTTTCTCGACACGCGCCCGGCCACGCTGATCAGCCTCGACCCGAATTTTGAGACGCATCTTGTGTCGGGCGGGCCAAAAGTCGACCATATCCCGGTCGGCGACCGCGCCGCGGTCGCGCGCTTCCTGGCCGACCGCAAGCTGATCGCATTTGTCGGCGAAGGCATGGCCGATCCGGCCGAATTGCTGCGTGAGAAGGCGAGCTTCGTTGCCTATGACGAGCTCGCCCGCAGCGGCACCGTCGATGGCGGAAAAATTCCAGGCAAAGAGGCGTATAAGCGCCTGATCTACGACCATTTCGATGCGATGCCGGCTGAGTTCCGGTGGCTTACCGACGCGGTCAAGGTGCTTGAGAACGAGCCCGATGCGGGGCTCGGCCGGTTGCCTTCGGAGATCTACTTCTACGCAGTGCGCTCGTCCAACCACGCCGACCGCGAATTGGTGAACCACCTGATTTCGCAGTTCACCCCGTTCGATTTCCGCCAATGCTACATCTGCAACCGGCGCCTCTTCGACCGGCTCTACGACGATTGGCCGGCGGCCAAGCAGGCGCTCGTCGCCGGCTATCTCGCGCGCCACTACGCGGGCGCGGAGGCGAAGCTGGAGGAGCGGCTTTACGGTTGGAACCAGGGACCGTGGGGCCCGCAAGTGCGATGACCGGGATCCGAACGCCAAACAGCCCGGGAGACGGCCTATGACGATACTGAAATGGATTGTCCGGATCTTGGCGCTCGCGGTGGTGCTGGTTGTCGGCGCCTTCATGCATTTCTACCTGCCGGGCACGGATGTGGTGCGGGTCACGGGCACGGACGTCAAACGTATGGATTTGCATACGCGCGGCAACCGCAAGAAGGGTATGCCGGTTGCCACCCGCGACGTCCGCTTCATCAATACCGTGACCGAGAGCGGCAGCGTGCGGGTCTACCGCAACGAAGATACCGGCTGGGGCTGGCCGCCCTATTTCAAGTTCGACAGCGCCGATGTCACCGCTAAGGCGACCGCCGTGCTCAAAAGCGAAAATAGGCAATGGGTGGCGATCACGTCTTATGGCTGGCGTATCCGGCTGTTTTCGATGTTCCCAAACATCACGTCGGTCAAGGTGGTGCCGAAGGGGTATTTCCAAATCCCGTACTTCAACATCATCTTCTTCGTGCTGTTGGGGACGGGGATCTTCTTCCTGGTGCGCTGGTTCAGGCGCTTCGTGGAGAAACTGCGGCTCGATGAGCGCTTCGACGCCGGCACGGCGCCGATCGACAATGTTGTTGCTTGGACAAAGACTGAAATGGCGAGTTGGCGAAAGAAGCCGAGAAAGACACGGCCGCGGCGCCGGGGTTACTAACGAACCCTGGAGCAGGCCGGTGTCGCTCGTGTCAATTCTTTCTGACCGGCCGCCCAGCTGTTGTGTTTCTAAGGGCGGCCGGGTTGACGTGCGGGCCGGCGCTGGCTTGATAATGGCGGGCTATTTTCTAGGCGGCCTGAGCGGTGGGGATCGGGCGGAAACGCACATGAAAGTTTGCCTCGTTAAGTGTCCGGCCGCCGAGATCCTTGATCCCGCCCGGCTGGATGACCGCCAGTTCGTAACACACATGCTGGATGCCCAGCGGGCCGCGCAGCTTACTGGTTACGGTGGCGATCTCGATCGCGCTGTCGTCGCGCAGGTGCTCATAGACCTGGCCGGACGCGATCGATGATTTGCGGGTGAGCTTGAGTAGCTTCATGGGCACACCATTGCTGTGTTAACGATTTGGTAACCACGACGATCTCAGGTCATGGTTAACAAAAGGTTAACGAGCAACTTTGATGTTATTGATCAGGCAATAAATACTTGTCTAGGCAAAGAAAATGCCGGGAACGGCATGAACGCTCAAGGGATTGGCACTGTGACCTAGGCCGCAAGGTCTGTCGGGCGATCTACACGAACGGAGTGGAGCAAACCTCATGAGCGAAACCACCATAGGCATTCTTCATCCGGGCGCGATGGGCAGTTCGCTGGCCGGAGCGGCGCGCGCCGGCGCCGCCACGGTGCTGTGGGCCTCCGATGGCCGCGGCGCGCAAAGCGTCGCGCGCGCGGAGGCGGCCGGGCTTGAGGATGCCGGCACTCTGGCGAGCCTCGCCGGGCGCAGCGATGTCATTGTCAGCGTCTGCCCGCCGCATGCCGCCGAGGCGTTGGCCCAAACGGTGCTTGCGACCGGATACAGCGGCCTCTTCGTCGACGCCAATGCGGTGGCACCCGCCCGGGCCCGACGCATCGCGGCCGCGGTTCAGGCGGCGGGGGCGGGCTATGTCGATGGGGGCATCATCGGCCCGCCGCCGGAACGGGCAGGCACAACCTGCCTTTATCTGTCCGGGGCGGAGGCGCCGAAAGTGGCGCAACTATTCCAGGGATCGGCACTTGCAGCCGAAGCGCTCGACGAGACGCCGGACAGGGCTTCGGCGCTGAAGATGTGCTATGCGGCGCAAACAAAGGGGCTGACGGCGCTGCTTTGCGCCCAACTTGCCGCAGCCGAGGCGCTGGGCGTCCGGGACGCGTTGCAGGCGCGCTGGCGGCAGGAGGACGCGGAGGCTCCAGAACGCGCCATCGGCCGGGTTCGCAACGTTACGGCCAAGGCCTGGCGATTTTCGGGCGAAATGGAGGAGATCGCAGCGACATTGCAGGCGGCAGGACTGCCCGACGGGTTCCACCGGGCGGCGGCTGAGATCTACGGGCGCCTCGCCGAATTCAAGACGGCGGCGGACCTGCCCGAGATCGAGGCGGTGTTGGAAGCGCTCACGGCCGAATCCAGCGAGGCTGCGCGCCGGGCCGCCACTTCAGGCGGCTGACCTCAACCTTTGCGGTTTTTCATGGGGTGATCCTCGGCGTTGACGACTTTGGTCAAAGCGATCTTGGTGTTCACCGATTTGTGGACGCCCAGCATGTTGATCGAAACGATGTTGCCGTAGGCGTTCTCCGTGTCGCCGCGGAAGTTGTCAGGATTGAAGAGCGGCGGGACATGCCACCAGAGTTCGTAGTCGAGGGCGAATAGGGCTTCGATCAGCGCCTTTGATTTCTCAATACGATCGTTCTCTAGATAGATGAGCGGGCGCAGCTTTTCGATCGTTGCGCCGGCGCCCGCGAGCACGGCCGCTTCCATTCCCTCGACGTCGATCTTCAGGAGCCTGAGGCGCGGGTATTGAAAGATGTCGTCGAGGCGCCGCTGCTCCACGCGCCAGCCCGCCGTCTCGTCTCCCAGGGAGACACCGCCGAAATTTCCGCGCGCGCGGTAGTCGAGCGGCGGTACGGTGATATGACCGGTTTCGTTGCCGAGCGCCAGGTTCAGGCAGTCGACATTGGTGATCGAGTTGAGCGCCATGTTGCCGCATAGCGTCTGGAAGACGATCGGTTGCGGCTCGACCGCCACGATACGCCCGCCGGCGCCGACGAGTTGGGACAGCCCAATCGTGTGGGCGCCGATATTCGCGCCGACCTCCACCACGATATCGCCGGGCCGGCACAAGGTCTCGAAGAGTGCGAATTCCTGCTGCGAATACTCGCCGTAGCGGATCACCGCCTGGCCGATATAGATGTCGTTGCGGTTGACGATCAGCCGGCCATATCGGCTATCAACGACCGTGTTGAAGTCTGGCGCGGTGATGTCTTCGCTCATGGCCCCCGGCACCCCTCCGGCAAAGGTCGTTGCGGCTAGCACTATTCGGCTGCCACACCGACACTTCCTTGTAGCGGAATGGCGACCCAGGCGCGAATTCGCGTAGTGGACACTTGCCGACAAAACGCTTGATCGACAGTGGTATATGCTTGTATATACAAATTAAGAAAATGCGGTTATTCGTGTCCGATTGGGCGGTCTATCGCCCGATTCGGAGCGGCACAGAAAACATCAAGACACCGTGGACATGGGAGGAGATATCCGATGAGGCTCGACAAACGATTGTTTACGCGATTGCTCACGGCGGCCGTGCTGACGGCATCCGCGGGGACGCTGCTGAGCGGCGCGGCGGCTGCCGAGACAGTGCTCAAGTTCGCCAGCTTCGTGCCGCCAAAATATGTCCTTCACAAGCCGATCTTCGAGAAGATGGCGAGCGATGTCGCCGCGGCGACGGGCGGCCAGCTCAAGATCCGCATCTATCCCTCCGGCGAGCTCGGCAAGGGCCCCGTGCAGCAATATGTCCGCGCGGTGCGCGGCGTGGCCGATATCACCATGGGCGTGACAGGCTATACATCATCGCTGTTTCCGAAGAGCCTGCTGATCGAGCTGCCCGGCGTGGCCAAGAACGGCATCGACGCCACGCGCCGCGCCTGGAAGGTGATGGACAAGCACCTGCGCAGCGAATATCGGGGCACCCATGTGCTCGCCAGCTATGCAACGCCGCCCTCGGTCTTCATGACGACCAAAAAGCCGATCCGCAGCCTTGCCGACGTCAAGGGGCTAAAGATCCGTACGCCGTCCAAGGCTGCCGGTGAGGTCCTCAAGGCCTACGGTGCGGCGCCGGTCTCGATGCCCGCGACCAAGGTCTACACGGCGATGAGTACGGGCGTCATCGATGGTGCTTTGATGGGCTCCGACAGTTTGCTGATCTTCAAGCTGATCGAGCCGACCAAATACGTCACGACCGGGCTGCCGGAAATGCCGACCTCGATCTTCATCGTCATGAACAAGAAGAGCTGGGCGAAGCTGCCAGCCGGCCAGAAGGCAGCCTTGAGCAAAGCCTCGGGCGCGGCTCTCAGCGTAGAGGCCGCCAAGAAGCTCGGCGGGTTCGGCGCATTGGCACTCAAACTGTTCGCAAAGCGCAAGGGCAAGGAGATCATTGCCATCAGCGCAGCCGAACGCGCCAAGTTCGACGCTGCGGCCGCCGTCGCCCGTGCCAAGTTGGTCAAGCAACTTGAAGGTAAGGGCATTCCTGCCGGCCAGGTGATCAGGGATATGAAATAGCTTGCCGGCCTCGGATATTCCGCGTACTGGCCCGGTGCGGCCCTAAGTGAGGGACTGCGCCGGGCCGGCGCCTTCCGAAACCAAACCCTGAGCGGCCCCATGCAAAAATGGCTTCGCATTCTCGACCGGCTCTCCGTCTGGATGGGAACGCTGGGCGGCATCGCGCTGACGGCGCTGGCCGGCTTCACGATTGTCGCGATCTTTTTCCGGTACGTGCTCAACGATCCGATCTTCGGTTCGATCGATATCTACCGGTTGTCGCTGGCGGTCATGACCTTCCTGGCTTTGCCTTATGCCGGCCGGTCCGGCGGACACATCGTCGTCGATATTGTGCCGGAGTTCCGGAACCCGGCGTTCAACGCATGGCGGAACGCCATTTCCAAGCTGCTGATTGCCGTGATTTTCGGCCTGCTCGCCTGGCAGGGCGTAGAGCGCGCCGACTTGGCCAAGCTCATGGGCGAGGCCAGCAACATGCGCGAGATCCCGCATTGGCGTTTCTATTGGGTGCTGACCGCCTGCGCCGGCTTGTATGCGCTGGTGCTGCTCACCGAAGCGGCCTTTCTCCTGCTTGGGCGCGATCTGCCGGAGCTTAAGGACGGCGTCGGCGACGACGAGACGGGCGCAACATGACAAAGAGTTCCTAGGCCATGTCCCCAACCTATATCGGCATCATCGGCCTGGTGGCGCTGATCGCGCTGATGCTCCAGCGCATGCCGGTCGCCTTCGCCATGCTGATCGTCGGCTTTATCGGCGTGGCGATCCTCAACAGCACGGACGCCGCCCTCGACACGCTGGTCGGGCAGACCTGGTACGTCAGCAGCTTCTACGAGCTCACCGTGATACCGCTCTTCGTGCTTATGGGCAGCGTCGCCAGCCATTGCGGCATGAGCCGCGACCTCTACACCGCGGCGCATGCTTTCGTCGGCCATATGCGTGGCGGCCTCGCTTCGGCGACGATCATCGGCTGCACCGGCTTCGCCGCGCTCTCCGGCTCGTCGGTCGCCTCGGCGTTGACGTTGGGCCGGGTGGCGTTGCCGGAAATGGCGCGCTTCAACTACTCCAAGCGCTTGGCCACGGGGGCGGTGGCGGCGGGCGGCACGCTCGGTATCCTGATCCCACCGTCTACCGGTTTCGTGATCTACGCCATCCTGACCGAGGGATCGATCGGGCGGCTCTTCCTGGCCGGCGTGTTTCCGGGATTGATCCTGGCCAGCCTCTTCATGATCACGATCTACATCCAGACCCTGATCAAGCCCGAGCTCGGCCCCCGCTCGGAACGCATGCCGATGCGCCAGCGCGGCCGCGCGCTGACCGGGAGCTTCGCCATTGTTGCCATTATCGTGATCACGATTGGCGGCATCTATCGCGGCGTCTTCACACCGATAGAAGCCGCGGCGGTGGGGGTCGTGCTGGCGTTCGTGGTGGCGTTGTGGCGGCGCTCGCTCAGCTTCGCCGGCTACCGCGACATCCTGCTGCAGACCTTGCGCACCTCGCTGATGGTGTTTCTGGTAATCCTGGGCGCCAACCTGTTCTCGCCCTTCCTGGCCCTCACGCATATTCCGACAGATCTGGCTGAGGCCCTTGCCGTGCTCGATCTCGGTCCGGTGGCGCTGCTCTTCATCATTCTTTTCGTGTTTATTCTGCTCGGCACTTTTCTCGATGGATTTGCGATGATGGTGCTGATCCTGCCCATCGTTCTGCCGATCATCAAGCAAAGCGGCGTGCCGGCGATGCTTGGCCTGGCCGGCGACCCCGGCAACCTGGAGGTCTGGTTCGGCGTGGTGATGGTGATCGTCCTGGAAATGGCGCTGATCAGCCCTCCGGTCGGCATGAATGTGTTCGTGGTCAAGGCGGTGGCGCAGGACGTGCCGATGAGCGAGATCTACAAAGGCGTGATCCCGTTTTGGATCGCCATGGCGGTTTGCCTGATCCTGCTGGTGGTCTTCCCGGAGATTGCGCTCTTCCTGCCAAAGACGATGATCGCGGCGGGTTAGCCAGGGCGCTGCCCTACGAACTATCCCGCTGATCCTCCGGCGGAAGGAAACTCGTTGATCCCAAGGGTCTCTCGAATGTCTTCCGACATTTCGGCCTTTTGCTCTTCGATCGGAATTCCAGTGGCGTCGGCGATCTTCACCACCGAATCGTAGATCGCCACGATGGCAGCGGCGTCGACGGCGGCGCCGGTTCCGATGTCCTGTTCGATCCGGTCTCGAATGCCGGAAAGGCTCTCGGGCGCATCATAAAATGCCTCTGCATACTCGATGAGCAGGTCGCCGCCGGGCACTTCCACGCCGCCGGTCTCCTCACCGACAATACCGCCAAGATCGTATCCATCACCGCTATGTTCGCCGCTCGCACGGAGCAGAACCGCATGGCTGGTGGTTCAATAAACGCACTGATTGATGGCCGACACCTTGGCCGCCAGAAACTCGATCTGGGCGTGGCTCAGCGCCCGATACTCATTTGCAAAATCGCGCAATGCGTCGTCCGGCAGATAATGGACGGCGTCCAAATCGAAAAATCCCCGAACCTCGCCCGGTACCAGACTTAAAGCGCGGTGAATATTCATGCCGGCAAGTCCGTCGTAGAGATCTGCTTCCGCCTCGGTGACATCCTCTGGGGCAACCGTTGGAACCCAAGCCAATGCGTCGTTCGTGTTCGCCGGGCGCCGCCGCGACGGCTCTCCCGCCACGGGTTGCGGCAATGAATGCCGTGGCAGGCCCAGGGCCTTGGTGAACCCGTCGACCGCGATGACGGTCGCAATGACAGCAATAGTCTCGACAAACTCACCGTCGCTCAAACCGTCGGCCAGCGCATCGCGATAAAACTTCTCGGTCAACCGTCCGGCATCCGTCCTGACGCGGTGTATGACTTCTACCAGTGCGTCAGGAAGATCGCTGGCGGCCTGGTGTGTTCCTTGGACGGCATAGGGAGAAAGCGCTTCGCGCCGGACGGCGCAAAAGTTGCACTCCATGGCGGCTCGCGTTTCTGCGGCAATGGCGACGCGGGTGCTTCCATTCCACCATGTTCCGGCTGCGGCAAGGCGCGACCAGGCCCGTTGATGAGCCGTCAGAATATCGTCTCGTACGGGATGCGGGCTGCCGCTGTAGTCGATTTCCGTCATCGATAGGTCCGCTGTGTCTGTTCAATCTGCAGGTGATTGTATCGATATCATCCAGAACCCGGCCGTCCCAACTTTTTGACCTATCCTCGACCGGGTGACGCGTACTCGACGTGCGTGACAGTATGATCCCGCCTAAATGACGCAGGTGAAAGGCTGGCTGCCCCAAGTTGGTAATGCTCGCTGTCGGAACGTTGGCCGGGGCGCCGCTCTTCCATGAGGGCTTCCTCGTCACCTTCCCAGCCTGACAACGCGCCGTTGGCGTGACATTAGGCTGAACACTGGGTCGGGCACGCTATGGTAAATTCAGCCGTCTTCATGGCAGGTCCGTTCCGTTCACTACTGCTCCAACGGGAAGTCCCAGAACGCCGGCTGCAATATCCGATTTGGGTCACAAGCGGACATAAACGGTCTTGCCTGCGCAAAGCTCACTTCATCGTGCCGGGCAGCCACAGGATCAGTGCTGGTACCGCCAGGAACAAGAGCAAGCGCAGGATGTCGGCCAAGAGAAACGGCATGATGCCTCGGAACACCGTTGTCAGCGGGGTTCCGCCGGAGATGCTTTTGATGACGAAGACGTTGAGCCCGAGCGGCGGTGAGATCATGCCGATCTCGATCACCATCACAGTCATGATCCCCCACCAGATCAAGTTGTAGCCAAATCCGGCGATGAGCGGCAGGACGACGGGAACGGTGATCAGCAGCATGGTGATCGGATCCATGAACGCGCCCAGAAAGACGTAAAGGACCAGGATTGCCAGCACGACCAGCGCCGGGGACAAGGCAAGGCCATTCGTCCAGGCGACCAGATCGTTGGGCAGACGGGTCACCCCGATGAAGAACGCGAATGCCATCGCGCCGATCACGATCATGTAGAGCATTCCGGTACTGGAGGCCGTCTCGTCCAGCACCCGCCATAGGGCGCCCGCCGTCAGCCCCTTCCTGATCCAGGCGAACAGGAACGCCGTGCCGGCACCGACCGCCGCCGCCTCGGTCGCCGTGAAGATGCCGCCATAAATGCCCCCGACCACAATGCCGAATAGGATGAGCACCGACCAGCTGCCAAGAAATGCGCCAAGCAATTCCGAACCCGACGCGGCTTCTCCGCGCGGCGCCAGCGAGGGCGTCAGACGGATTCGGACGAACACGACGGCCATGTAGAAGAGCGTCGCGATAATCGCCGGCACGATCGCGGCAATGAACATTTTGTTGATCGAGGTGTCAGCCAATACCGCGTAGATCACCATGATCGCCGATGGCGGGATCAGCATACCGAGCGTGCCGCCGGCCGCGATGCAACCGGTGGCCAGGCGATCCTCGTAGCCGCGCGCGCGCATCTCGGGCAGCGCCACGCGACCCATCGTCGCTGCGGTCGCGACTGAGGAACCGGTGACCGCACCGAACCCGGCGCAAGCGCCGATGGTCGCCAATGCCAAGCCGCCACGGAACCTGCCAAGCAGTGCATTGGCCAGCCGATATACGTCGGCGGAAACGCCGGCCGCGTTTGCAAATCCACCCATCAGGATAAAGAGCGGCACCGCAGCCAGGTCGAGCTTGATCAAGAGCTCGCCGGCATCCGTGGCCAGCTTGAAGAGACCGGCGGAATGACCGCCGGTCACCGCGGCGACACTGGCAAGACCGACCAATCCCATCGCCGCCGAAAGCGGGATTTGCAGCATGATCAGCGACAGCATGGCGATGAAGGTCGTCAAGGTCAGGCTGCCGCCGGAAACCGGTCCGGCGCCCGGCCGCGAGATGAGCAGGACGGCCACGGCGCCAATGCCAACCGCCGATGCGATCGCCGTCGCTGCCAGCCAGGCCCGGTCGCCGCGCGACGGCTCAAGGGACCGGCGCCCGTTGGGGCGCCCGGCGAACTGGGCAATAAGCCGTTTGGCATGGGCGACCAGCACCACGGACTGGACCAGCGTGGCAAAACCGCAGACGGCGGTGACGATCCACCAGAACGGCGTGACCGGCAGCAACAATGTGGCGGTCTCGGCATTCCTGGAAGCGAGCCCTTGGGTGTAGATCGCAAAACGCCAGGTGAGCAAGGCGACAAACACCAGCAGCAAGAGCGCGCCAAGCGCCTCGAAGAAGGCGCGCGGGCCAAGCGAAAGCTTTTCGCTCAGGAAGTCGACCGTCAGGCTGCTGCGCGTCGCCAGCACCGCGGGGAAGCAGCAGGCGATGACGATCGCCATCACCAACTCGCTCAACTCGTAAAAGCCGGGGATGGGCGTATTGATAAGCGCCCGCAGCGAGACGTCGACGATCGTTAAAATCGACAACAGCAGCATTCCGCCGACCGCCAAGAGGGCGATGCCGCGGCTGACCGACCTCAGCGAACGGTCGATTTGCTCCAGGCGACCGGATGGCTCATTCGGTCCGGTGCGTGCGCCGACCCCCTCCATCCCGCGTTTCTTGCATCCTACTATTGTACACAGGCCAGATTGCGCAGGCACTATGCCGCGTATACCATTCCGGTCGCAATTTCGAAAATCCCCTTCGGGGAGCGCCAAGGAGTGCGGAGATGAACGTTGCGGACAAGCCGGCAACAGCCCGAACGCAGAGCGTTCCAGCCGTTCGCGGATTCCACCATTTTGCATACAAGTGCAAGGATCCCGAAGCGACCCGGGCCTTCTATGAGGACCTGCTCGGGCTTCCACTGGTCCACGTCGTGGAAGAGCATGGCGTCACGACCACTACGGGCGATATCGTGTCATTTGCGCATTTCTTCTTTCAGATGCGCGACGGCTCGATGATTGCCTTCTTCGATCTAGGGGATGGCCGGGCCAGCCAGGCCGATCCCGAGACCCCGGCCTTCGTCAATCACTTGGCGCTTACCGTCGACGGGGAGGACGAACTCCTGGAGATGAAGCAGCGTCTCGAAGGCGCTGGCCAGGAGGTGGTGGGGCCTATGGACCACGACGACTTCGTTCGCTCGATCTACTTCTGGGATCCAAACGGCATCCGTATGGAATTCGCTTACTCGATCGAAAGCGAAGATCAAAAAGCGAAGAACGCCGCGGAGGCGCATCGCTCGTTCGAGCATTGGCGCGGCAAGACCTCGCCGGCGGTGGCAAAAAGGCAATAACGAATACTACAAATTTTGGTCGAGCCAGACGGGGGATCAAGGCGAGTGAAGACAACCGAAGCACCGAATATCGACCGTCAGATCGAAGTCCATCTGATGGGCGACTGGGGCTGGGCCAATCTGCATCGCGTTTGCGGCTGGCTTGGCTCGCAGCTCATGGAGCGCAGCGCGAAGGGGTCCAAATACGCGATTTGGAACACGCCCTACGCTGGGGCGGAGGCAGTGATTTCGGTGGCCAATGCGGACGTCGACATGGCGATGTCGACCCCGTCGCACATGGTGCGAAACGCGGTCGACGGCATCGGTCTCTATGAGGGTCGACAATGCGACACGCTGATGGGCCTGGGCACCATGCCCCAGACTGACAGCTTGCTTTTCGCCGTCGATGCGGCCCTTGGCATCCGCAGCTTCGACGATATCCGCGAAAAGAAGCCCGCGCTTCACATCTCCACGTCGCCCCATGACGGCAACAACAACATCGGTTTTGCCGTTGAGAAGATCCTGGAAGCAGCGGAGATCCCAAAAGAGAAGATCCTTGAATGGGGCGGCTCGTTCGTTTTGGCGAATCCACCCGACCAATGCGTGCTGGCGGTGCGCGAGGGCCGTGCCAACGTGCTCTTTTATGAAGCCATCATGACGCCCTACTGGCGCAATCTGGCCCGCGACAAACCGCTGTCGTTCCTGCGCTATGACGCCGAGGTATTGAGCCACTTGAAAGAGACGTTGAACTGGCAGACCAACATCGTTCCGGCCGGCTACCACGTCGGCCAGGACCAGGAAATCGAGGCGATCGATTGGTCGGACTGGCTGATGATGGTGCAGCCGGATTTTGATGAAGAGACCGCTTACGTCTTGGCCTGGGCCGGCTGCAACACGATGGAGATCATTGAACGGCAGTACCGTCATCTCGACCCGGCAATCAGTCCGCTAACCTATCCCCTGGACCCGGCCAAGATCTGCCAGAGCCCAATCCCGCTACACCCGGGCGCCGCCCGTTATTATCGCGACGCCGGATTGATCGACTAGAGGCCGCGAGCATGAGCGAGAAGCTGACCATCCCCCCGCCCGATCCCGAGCGCGAGCCGCTCAAGGTCAACATATATGAGCACGCCCGTGGCCTGACATGCACATTGGCGCCGCTCTTCCCCTACTTGCACGCCGGCGCCATCGTGCCGACGATCGCTCTGTTTTGGGGCCGGCCGGCCGGCGACTACGGCTATTTTGAGCACTACAACACTGTCGACGAAGTGGTGATAATTTTCGGCGCCGACGGCGCGGCGGGGCGAGCACGCACCGGGCTGGTGCGTGTCAACGCCAATACCCACGGCGTGGGGAAGTTCCTACCTGACCCCGACGACCCGGACGTGTTTTCGCTGATCTGCATCACCCAGCGCCAGGCCGAGAGCGAGCGACAGGAAGAGGCGGTCTGGTTCAAATGCGAACAGTGCCAGACCGATTTCGCGCGGCTCGATTTTGGCTGGGAGCCGGCGGCGGCTGGCGATATCCGTGAGCAATTTGGCCCCTGCGCGCCGTTGGAGACGGTCGTCCGGTCCGCCCAGGCCGCCGAAGCTTTTAATGCGAACGATGCCGCGCGCACTTGTCCGGACTGCGGGCACGTCAATCCACCATTCCCGCTCGACCGCTGGGGCTGGGATCGCTATGCCGCCCAGACCGTTGCCGTCAATCGTGCCCAGGAGGCGCTGCAGGCGATAGCCGCCTCGGGCCCGCCGGAAGACTGAGTTCGCCATGGCCCCGCGCGGAAAGCAGATGTTCCACACCTTCAAGGAAGCGGCCAAGGCCGGTCCGCATGACGAATACCCGATGCTGCCGGCAGGCGTCGACCCGCAGCTTCACCTGAGCCGCAACGATCGGCCCCAGCCGTTCCATTTGATTTGCGGCAAGGACAGCGTGCTTTTGCAGATGTCCGGCCGCGCCACGGTCCATTTCGCGGAGGGCCCGGTCCGATATCACACCGCTGCGCCGGGGGACTTCATTTATGTTCCCGCCGGCACCCCCCACCGTGTCGTGCCGGAAGAAGAGGGCGTTCAATATCGCTACAAGGCCGCCGAGGCCGGGCTCGAAGGGGTCGCCTGGTACTGCGGCGCCTGCGGCACAGAGGTTTATCGCCATGTCTGGGACACGGCGAAGACGGTCCCGCAGCGTGGTTATGCCGAGGCCTGCGACGACTTCAATGGCTCCGACGACATGCGAACCTGTGACGCCTGCGACGCGGTCCACGACAAGGTTGAATTCGACACCGCGCGATGGCGGGAGATCGCCGAAGAATTTTCCGACGCCTGAAAGCCGCGCGGCAGGGCGCCGCGCGGCATATCTAGTATGGCTACTTCTTCATCGCGCGGATCTTGGCCAGTTCCTGGTTCATCGCACCAAGGATCTTGGCGCCGCCTGGCGTAGACTTCACCCATGCCGCCTCGATTGGCTTGAAACGGGATTTCATAGCGGCGATCTCAGCATTGGAGAAGCTGAGAATTTTGTGGCCTTTCAGGCCGGCGACTTTGCCGCGGTTGAAGGCGACGTCCTTGTCGCAGATTTCCCCATAGTCGCGGGACAGCTTGGCGAAGGAGTACTTGGTGAACGCCGCCTTCGCCTTCGCCGGCAGCCGCGCCCAGGTCTTGTTGTTCATCGCCGTCATCCCGGCGATGGCGCCCATCGGCACCTCCACATGATGCGTCGTTACCTCCTGGTGTTTGAAGGCCGTAAAGCCGAGCCAGGGGCTGATGCTGCCGTTGATGACGCCCTTGCTCATCGCCTGGTAGACGCCGGTGATCGCCATCTGCACGCCGGTGGCTTTCAATGTGCTGATCATCTGCGCGTTCACCCGTCCGGCAATGCGGAACTTCATCCCCTCGACGTCTGCAAGGCGGGCAACGGGTCTGCGGCTATGAATGATTGAAGGTGGCAGGGCGGCGATGCCGAGCGGCTTTACCTGATCGTACTCGCCGGAGATCAAGCCCTTTGAATAAAGGTTCCACAGCGCCACTGAGCCTTCCGTGGAGTTGCGCACCAGGAAGGGTAGCGCCACCACGCTCGTTTTGCGGATCTTGCCGCGCACCAGTGGCTGCAGGATCCAGCCGATATCGGCAACGCCGGTGCGAACGACATCGTAAACCGTGCGGGCGTTGGCGATCGAGTTCCAGAAAAACTGGATCTTGACGGTTCCGCCGGAGGCAGCCTCGACCTGTTTGGCCCAGCGCTGGCTGACGATGTTCACATTGATCTGCGGCGGGGCCCAGCCTGCGAATTTGAGCACGATCGGTTTGTCTTGGGCTGCCGCCGTTGTGGCTACCAGGATCAGGCCTGCAGCTGCGGCGAGTGCCGGAATCTTCGTCATTGAGTTCCTCCCTCTTTTACGCGATGCAAATTGGCGCGGTGGGGCGCGGTGGTCGCGTTCAGTGTCTTCATTCGACCGTATACAATCTAGTTTAGGCGGGTTTGGTTGGCGAGCCAACGGTCACGCCGTGGTAAATGCGGTGGATCGCAGTACACTATTCGGGGCCCGGTATTGCCCAGATGTCGATGTCGGCCGCCCCCAGACGATGCTTCCGGGCGGCCTGATACTCAGGTGAGTTCCAAAAAGCCTTGAGCCGGGCCATGTCGGGGAACTCGATAATGACCACTCGGCGCCCGTCATGTGCTCCATCAAGACATTCCACCGCGTCGGAACGCGCCAGATAGCGCGCGCCATGCGCCTCAGCGACGGGGATCGACGCCTGACGATAGCGCTCGAAGCGCTCGGGATCGGTGACGTGAATTTGCGAAACGATATAGGCGGCCATTCGAAGTTCCCTCCTGGTAGCGGTTGATTACACCACCGTTTCGAACTGTCGATTGCATACAAAATGCCGAGTCGCCATGTGTCCTGCTCATGGCTTTGAGCCTCGACACCCTGCATGGCCGATGGCAGGTTTGGGTCAGCCGCCTCACGCCTGAAGAGTTTTTGCGTCATGCTTATTGGTGTCTTCGACCATCTCGACCGAAGCGCAGCAGAGCCTGATTCGTTTTTTGAGGATCGGCTCCGCCTGATTGAGCGATACGACGCAGCCGGCATTCGCGCCTATCATCTTGCCGAGCACCACGGTACGCCGCTGGGGATGGCGCCATCACCCAGCCTGTTCCTCGCCTCCGCTTTCCAGAGGACACAGCGGCTGCGACTTGGACCGATGGTCTACTGCCTGCCACTCTACAATCCCCTCCGCCTGTTGGAGGAAATCTGCATGCTCGACCAGCTGAGCGGCGGCCGGCTCGAATTGGGCGTTGGCCGAGGTATTTCGCCCGTCGAGGCGGGTTTCTATCAGCTTGACCCGGACAAGACCGCGGCCATGTATCGCGAGGCGCTGGACTTTATTCTGCGGGGCCTCGGCAACGATGACTTCACCTTTGAGGGAGAGTTCTACAAAGCAAGCGGCGTCCCCATGGTACTGCGCCCGGTGCAGCGACCTCACCCGCCGATTTGGTACGGCGTCGCCGGTCCAGAAGCGGCCGAATGGACCGCCCAGAACGCCGTCAACATCATCAGCAACCAACCGCCGGATACGGTACGCGCCATTACCGACCGATATCGTGCGACCTGGTCGGCGGAGGATCGCGATAAGGACGCACTGCCCCTCATGGGGCTCAGCTGCCATGTCGTCGTGGCCGAAACCGAGCGCGAAGCCCTGGAGCGTGCTCGTCGCGGCTACCGAGCCTGGCGCGCAAGCTTCATGTATCTGTGGGACCGTGCGGGTCGAGCGCCGATAACGGTTTCCTATCCCGAGGAATTCGACGATCTGGCCGCAAGCGGACTTGGCGTTGCCGGCACGCCCGAGCAAGTCGCGGCAACCATCGAGCGCCTTGCCGGGCAATCCGGCGTCAACTACTTCGTGTGCCGCCTTGCCTTTGGCGATTTGTCTTTCGACGAGGCGGCCGAATCATTGGAGCTGCTGGCGGCTCGGGTCATGCCCGAGCTGGGGACGGCGCCAGTCGGCGCCTAATGGACGCCGCGGCTCACCGGGAGGAATCATGGAATTTCGAACCGAAACGGTTGAACTGTCGCAAGGCGCCGTCCGGTACCACACGGCTGGAGAGGGGCCGGCATTGCTTTATCTGCATCCCGCCGCTGGGTTCAGGCTTTCGGGGCCCATTGAGCAACTGGCGTCGCGTTTTCGTCTGATCGCGCCGATCGTACCGGGGTTTGACGGCACCGACCGACTGCCCGGCATCGACAGGGTGTCGGCGGTCGCTGATCTCTATGCGGAAATGATTGCCGAACTAGCGGATGGTGCCTGCGATGTGGTCGGTCAATCGCTTGGCGCCTGGATAGGCGCATGGCTGGCCGTCAACCACCCCGAGACGGTCGAGCCGCTCATCCTGGCCTCGCCGGCCGGCTTTCGGCCGCCCGATGCGCCGCCGCTCAGTTTTGAGCCTGAGGTCATGCTGCGTCAGCTCTACGCCTATCCCGAGAAGCGGCCACCGGAAAGCAAGTCGGCCGAACAACTCGCGGGCAACCGCGACGCGGTCAAGCATTACGGCATCAGTGCGGCCTGGGACGAAGAACTCAACCGGCGCATCGGCGAGATCCGCTGCCTGACACTGATCGTCCATGGCACGAAGGATGTGCGCGTACCGGTGGATGCCGTGCGCAAGCTGCGGCACGAGATCCCGCATTCGCACCTCGTTTTCGTCTACGACGCCGCCCACAGCATCGAAATCGACCAGCCTGAGCGGGTCGGGGCGCTCTACACGGATTTCCTGTCACGCGGTGAGGCTTTTATCGTCAATCCTGGCGGCGGTACGGAGGCGGCCTGATGCGATTTTCCCAGACCCATCACATGCCGTATACCGGCATCGACGAGGCGGGGCTCGGCTGGCCGATCTCCAACAACCGCTTCGATGCGCAAATCGCCATGGATTTGTACCGCACCTATATCGACGCCAAGGTCTACGCCGAGGATTGCGGCTTCGATGAGATCGGCTGCAACGAACACCATATGAGCCCGTTCGGGATGATGCCCAACCCGAACCTGATCGCAGCTTCGGTCATCGAGCGCACCAGTAGCGCGGGCATCTTCCAATGCGGCAATCTGCTGCCGCTGACCAATCCGCTGCGCATCGCCGAGGAATACGCGATGCTCGACGTGATGAGCGGTGGACGGCTGATCGCCGGCCTGATGCGCGGCATCCCCCACGAATATGTCGCTTACAACATCGCACCCGACGACAGCTGGGGGCGCATGCGCGAGGCGGTCGAGCTGATACTGAAGGCCTGGACCGAGCCCGAGCCGTTCGGCTGGGAGGGCGAGCACTATCAGTTCCGCGCGGTTTCGATCTGGCCCAAACCGGTGCAGGCACCACATCCGCCGCTTGTGATGTCGGGGGGAAGCCCGACTTCCGCGAAGTTCGCTGCCGAGCACAAGGCCGTCATGGGCATCCTTCGCGTTACCGATGTCGATCAGGCCAAGCAGCTGATCGACATCTACAAGGAGCAGGCGCGGATGGATGGCTGGGAGGCCGGGCCAGACCGCTTCATGATCGGCGTGCCGACTGCGGTGGCGGAGACCTTCGATGAGGCCAAGCGCGTGCTCCATGACGGCACCCAGTATTTCTTCGATGTGCTGCAGGGCGGCATCAATCGCGCGCTTCAACTCGTCGTGCAGACCACCGAATACAACAGCGACGACCGCAACATTCGTCCGCTCGACAAGGACCAGCAGATGAAGCAGACACCGGTGGAGGAGCGCATCGAGCGCGGTCAGGTGCTGTGCGGTACGCCTGAGATGGTGGCCGAGCAGATCAAGACCCTTTATGGGGCGCTCGGCCACGGGCACATGAACCTGATCATCAAAGTCGGCAACATGCCGGACGAATTCGTGCGCCGAAGCATGGAGCTGCTCAGGGACGGCGTGTTTTCCGAGGTGAAGCAGCTCGGCGACGGGGCGACCGGTACAAAGCACCCGCTGGCCAAAGCAAGTCTCGTCTGATCCGCAGTAAGGTTGTACGCGAAGGCCGCCGACACCACCGGCAGGGCCTGTCGCCGGAGACCTGGCGAACGAGTCCACAGAACCCAACGGTGCTGCGCTAAAGTGACGCCATGGTGCAACTCTCCGTACTCGACCTCGCATATATCGGCGAAGGCTTCGCCCCGGCTGACGCGCTGGCCAATGCGCTCGATCTAGCACAGCACGCCGAGGCCGCCGGTTTCGTGCGCTTCTGGCTGGCTGAACACCACAACCTCGCCGGCATCGCCAGCGCAGCCACCGCCGTGTGCATTTGCCACGTCGCCAGCGGCACCAAGACGATCCGCACAGGCGCCGGCGGCATAATGCTCCCGAACCACTCACCGATGGTGATCGCCGAGCAGTTCGGCACACTAGCGACGCTATTCCCCGGCCGCATCGACCTTGGACTTGGCCGGGCGCCGGGCACCGACCAGCGCACATTGGAGGCGCTGCGGCGCGGCCCACTCTCGGCGGAACAATTCCCGCAGGACGTGGTCGAGCTGCAAGCCCTGCTCGGCCCACCGCGGGAGAACCAGGCGATCCATGCGATTCCCGGCGAGGACACCAACGTGCCGCTGTGGATTCTGGGCTCCAGCCTGTACGGCGCCCAACTCGCCGCTATGCTCGGCCTGCCCTACGCCTTCGCCTCGCACTTCGCGCCGCAGGCGCTAATGCAGGCGGTGTCGATCTACCGCGAGCGCTTCGAACCGTCGGCGCAGCTCGCCGAGCCGTACGTGATGGTCGGCTGCAACGCCATCGTCTCCGACACCGAGGACGAGGCGAGGCGGCTGTTCACCACGGCGCAACAGCAATTCACCCGCATGGTGCGCGGCACCCGCGGCCGACTGCCGCCGCCGGTCGACGACATCGAGAGCGTCTGGTCGCCGATGGAGAAGGCGCAGGTGTCGTCGATGCTTGCCTGCTCTTTCTACGGATCGACGGCGACGATCCAGGCAAAGCTGGCACCGCTGATCGAGGCCACCGGCGCCGACGAGCTGATGGTCGCGGCGGCGATCTGGGACCACCAAGCGCGAGTGCGCTCCTTCGAGCTGCTGGCTCAAGCGATGGATTAGGGCAGAGTGCCGTTTCGCAGCCGACCTACCGTTACCGACCATCACCACCGACGTCCAAATTCTGGATTGGGCAAACGTTTGCTTCGTCTTTGACGACAAAATCAAGGATCTCAGCTTCGTACTGGGTCTCTTTCGAACCATCCTCAATAGGAGGTTCAGCGCTCATGGCCGACCTGTCTTCGCTTATGGCGCCGAACAAAGCTAAAAAATCTTCCCCGCGTGTTCGCCGTGCATTGGATACATGTTCTCGCCGAGTTCCGCATGGACAGGCCCAATGGCACCGCAAAATGGTCGGCGACAAACATCTGGAATCTTGAAGAGAAAATGGTGCCGCCGGAAAGAATTGAACTTTCGGCCTCACCCTTACCAAGGGTGCGCTCTACCACTGAGCTACGGCGGCCCTAGTTACGACGGTCACAAATTGCCACGAGGGCGGTCCCGCCGCAACCGGTCAACTGGGGCAGATGTAGGGCGCGCGCTCTACGACGCAAGTGGTGTCGGCCGAAGGATGCGCCGGCGTTGGCTGGGTCCAGGGCGGGGCGGCGGACACGGCCGGCCGACAAAAAAACTGCCGATACGACACTGACGCTTGACCGCGGCGTTTGAGGCACGCACGATCCATCAAGCGACGACGGCTCGGGGACGCAGCATGCCGGAACGCGATCAAACGACGAGGCACAAGAAGACGCCGGGCGAGACGGCCCAAGGCCGTGTGGCCGGCGCTGCGCGTCAGGCGCGCTCGGCCGACGCTTTGCGTGCAAACCTGAAGCGCCGCAAGCAACAGGCGCGCGAAAGGTTCGGCCAAGAAAGCGCCCGACAAGAAAGCGTCGAACAAGAAAGCGCCGGCCAAGAAACCGTTGATCAAGAGGGGGTTGGCCGTAATTCGGTTGGTCTGGGGAGGACAAACCATGACGACAAGGGCGACGGACGGGAGCCCGGCTCCTGACGGCAACAGTACCAGCAACACACCGGCCCGCCTTGAGGACGCCCGCACCATCCAGTACAAGGGCCGCGGTGCCGGTTCGGACCAAGCAGTCAAAGCTTGGAAGGCGCCTGGCTACGTCCCGGTGCGGATTGCCAACCCGTTATCAGATCGAGGTGCGGAACAACCCATGGACAGCATAAGAATTCGCGGCGGCAATCCGCTGAAAGGGCAGATCGCAATCGGCGGCGCCAAAAACGCAGCACTGCCGTTGATGGTCGCGGCGCTGCTGACCGACGAGACGCTATCGCTCTCGCGCCTGCCCGATCTCGCCGATATCAAGACGCTCTCAAACCTCCTCATCCAGCACGGGACCGAGATCGAAATCGCCGGCGGCGACGGCGTGCGCGATCCCGCCCGCCGGGTCGCCAAGCTCACGGCCGCAACGATCGAAAGCACGACCGCGCCTTACGATTTGGTGCGGCGGATGCGGGCCAGCGTTCTGGTGCTGGGGCCGCTCGTCGCACGCATGGGCGAAGCCAGTGTGTCGCTGCCGGGCGGTTGCGCCATCGGCACCCGGCCGGTCGATCTGCACCTGAAAGGGCTCGAGGCGCTGGGCGCCAAGATCGATCTGGAGGGCGGTTACATTCATGCCCGCACACCCAAGGGCGGCCTTACGGGCGGGCGCTACGTGTTCCCGATGATTTCGGTGGGCGCCACGGAGAATATTTTGATGGCCGCCACGCTGGCGCGCGGCGAGACCGTGCTGGAAAACGCGGCCATGGAACCGGAGGTCACCGACCTCGCCGATTGCCTGGTCAAGATGGGTGCGCGGATCGAGGGCATTGGCACGAGCACGCTTCGCATCCAGGGCACTGAACGCCTGGGCGGCGCCGATCATCCGGTGGTTGCCGACCGCATCGAAACCGGCACCTATGCCATGGCCGCCGCGGCGACGGGGGGCGAACTGGAGCTTATCGGCGCGCGGTCGGAGCTGATGGGCGCTGTCACCGAGACGCTGGCTTTCGCCGGCGTCCAGTTTCAAAAGACGCCGCGCGGCTTCAAGGTCAAGCGCTCGTCGACCGATCTTATCGGCGTCGACATGATGACCGAGCCGTATCCGGGTTTCCCGACCGACATGCAGGCGCAGTTCATGGCATTGATGGCGCTCTCCGACGGCGCCTCCATGATTTCGGAAACGATATTCGAGAACCGCTTCATGCATGTGCCAGAGCTCGCGCGCATGGGCGCCGACATCAACCTGCATGGCGGCTCGGCGATGGTACGCGGCGTTTCCGCGCTGACCGGCGCGGAGGTGATGGCCACCGATCTGCGGGCCTCGGTCTCGCTTGTGATCGCGGGGCTGGTGGCCGCGGGCGAAACCACGGTGTCGCGGGTCTACCACCTTGATCGAGGCTACGAGTTGCTGGAGGAGAAGCTTGGCGCATGCGGAGCCGAGATCGAGCGGGTGAGCGAGGCGCCCTGAGCGGGCCTGAGACAGAGCGGCTGTCGCTCCGTGCGGCCGACGACGATGATCTCGCCGTCATAGCGTCGGTGCTGCAAGACGCGGTCGTCTCAATCGGCGATCTGAAATACATCTCCGCCGATAAGCTTTTCGTCATGCTGGCCAGCCGGTTCCGATGGGAAGTCAGGGCGGAGGACGGTCTTCTGAGCGAGGCCGGCGAGCCTGTCTACGAGCGGGTCCATTGCGGGGTTGCCTTCGAGGCGGTCGAGGGCGTCAAGATGCGCGGGCTTGATCTCAAGGACCGCGGGCAGTTTTTGGAGCTCCTGACGGTTCGGGCCGAGGCCGGCGCGGTCATCCTGACTTTTGCCGGCGGAGCGGCGATAAGGCTCGACGTTCCGCGCCTCAGTTGCCATATGCGCGACATGGGCGAACCTTGGCCCACCACTGTTCGGCCCGACCACAGCCTTCCACAAGACGGCTGAGCCAGCGCCAAGCGGGCGGATCCAACCGGTCCGGGCCTCCACCTGGATCATCAACCCACAGGAGCGGAGCGCCTTGTTGCCGTCGAATGAACCCCTCGTGCTGGCCCTGCCCAAAGGGCGTATCCTGGGCGAAGTGATGCCGCTGGTGCGCGCCGCCGGGATCGAGCCGGAAGCGGCCTTCGACGACCCGGGCGCGCGTGCCCTCCAGTTCAAGACGAATATCGACGGGCTGGAGATCATTCGTGTGCGCAGTTTCGACGTCGCCACCTTTGTCGCCTTCGGCGCGGCCCAGATCGGCGTGGCCGGCAATGACGTGTTGATGGAATTCGACTATTCGGAGATTTATGCGCCGCTCGACCTGAAGGTCGGCCATTGCCGCATCGCCGTCGCCGAACCGGTGGAAATGATCGCCTCCGACGACCCGTCGCGCTGGAGCCACGTCCGGGTCGCGACCAAATACCCTGCGATCACCCGGGCGCATTTCGCCGCGAGAGGTGTGCAAGCCGAATGCATCAAGCTGAACGGAGCGATGGAACTGGCGCCAGCGTTGGGCCTCTGCCGGCGCATCGTCGATCTGGTCTCAACCGGCCGGACCTTGAAGGCCAACGGCCTGGTCGAGGTCGAACGGATCGCGGAAATCACATCGCGGTTGATCGTCAACCGGGCGGCGCTGAAGACCCGTCCGGAGGAGATCGGCAGCTGGATCGAGCGCTTCCAAACGGCGGTCGAGGAGCATGGTCATGCCGCTTAGGCTCGATGCCGGTACGGCGGATTTTGAAGGCCGCTTTGCTGCGCTGCTGGGTGGCAAGCGCGAGCTTGAGGAGGATGTCGACCAGGTCGTGGCCAGCATCATCGCCGACGTGCGCGCACGCGGCGACGCTGCCCTGATCGAGCTGACCACCAAATTCGATCGCTTTCCGCTGACCGCCGAGACCATCCGTATCGGCGCCGATGAGATCGACGCCGCAGCCGGCCAAGCCAACCCCAAGGCGGTCGGGGCGCTGAAATTGGCGGCAGAACGGATTGCTGATTTTCACGCCGCACAGCGCCCCGAACCGCAGGACTACACCGACAGCGCAGGCATACGGTTGGGCGCGCGCTGGACGCCTATTGAGGCCGTCGGCGTCTACGTGCCCGGCGGCACGGCTGCCTATCCGAGTTCCGTGCTGATGAATGCGGTGCCGGCCAAGGTGGCCGGTGTGGAGCGTTTGGTGATGGTCGTGCCGACGCCCGATGGTGCGCTCAACGCTTTGGTCATGGCGGCGGCGCGCATTGCCGGTGTCGACGAGATCTACCGCGTCGGCGGAGCGCAGGCCGTGGCCGCGCTCGCTTATGGAACCCAGACGATCGCTCCGGTCGCCAAGGTGGTGGGACCAGGCAACGCCTATGTTGCGGCGGCCAAGCGGCGTGTCTTCGGCGTTGTCGGCATCGACATGATCGCCGGACCTTCTGAAATCCTGGTCGTGGCCGATGGGGCGAATGATCCGGATTGGATCGCTGCCGATTTGCTGAGCCAGGCCGAGCACGACACATCCTCCCAATCGATCCTCATCACTGACGATGCGGCTTTCGCTGACGCCGTTGCGGCGGCGGCTGAAACCCATCTGAAAACGCTGCCACGTTCAAAGATTGCCAGCGCGAGCTGGCAGACGCATGGCGCGATCATCGTCGTGCCGGCGCTGAACGATGCAATACCGCTGGTCGACCGTATCGCGCCGGAGCATCTGGAACTGGCGGTGGACGATCCCGACACGCTCGCGGCAAAAATCCGCAATGCCGGGGCGATTTTTCTGGGCCGCCATACGCCGGAGGCGATCGGCGATTATGTGGCCGGCCCAAACCATGTGCTGCCGACCGCTCGCAGTGCGCGTTTCGCTTCAGGGCTGAATGTGCTCGACTTCATGAAGCGCAGCACGTTTGTCGGCTGTTCGCCGGAAGGCCTGCAGGCCATTGGGCCGGCAGCGCTGACGCTAGCGGAAGCCGAAGGCTTCGATGCGCACGGGCTGTCAGTGGCGTTGCGGCTGGCCGACGCCGAGGGAAACCGAGGCCGGAAATAAGAGGCCCCATGGGCCGGCGCTTTGGGGGCGCGTTGAGGTGAGTGAGGAAACCCACCGTATCGTCCATATCGAGCTCGACGAGCACACCGTCGTGCGGCGTAGCGCCGACGTTGAGCATGAGCGCGCGGTGGCCATCTACGACCTGATCGAGGCCAACTACTTCAAGCCGCATCTCGACGGCGAAGGTCCGTATCACGTCACGCTGTCTGTGCAGGAAAATCGGCTGGTCTTCGACGTGAAGGGCGAGACCGGGACGACACTGGGCGAGCTCACACTCGGCCTCGTCGCCTTCCGGCGCATCGTCAAAGACTACTTCACCGTTTGCGAAAGCTACTTCCAGGCCATCAAGACCGCCCCTCCCTCGCAGATCGAGGCGATCGACATGGGTCGCCGCGGACTGCACAACGAGGGATCGGAGCTGTTGCGCGAGCAGCTGAAAGACAAGATCGAGCTCGATTTCGACACGGCGCGGCGGCTTTTCACGCTGCTCTGCGTGCTGCATATCCGAGGCTAGGCGGAACAAGTATGTCCGACTTGCCCGGCAGCGTTCTCTTCGCCTGCACTTCGAACTCCATCCGCTCGCCGATGGCGGAGGGCTATCTGAAATACCTGCATGGCACTCGCGTCTACGTCGACAGCGTCGGCGTGCGCTCGCTGGAAGTCGACGGCTTTGCCATCGCCGCGATGGCCGAGATCGGCATCGATATTTCAAAGCACCGAGCCAAGACCTTCGATGATCTGCAGGACACCACCTTCGACGTCGTGGTCTCGCTCTCGCCGGAGGCCCAGCACAAGGCGGTGGAGATGACGCGCACCATGGCGATCGACGTGGTCTTCTGGAACACGCTCGACCCCTCGGTCGTAGAGGGGTCTCGCGAGACGCGCCTCGACGCCTACCGTCAGGTCCGCGACCAACTCATCGCGAAAATCCAGGAGCGCTACCCGCCGGCGGCCAAGCCAGGGCGAGGGGCGCACGGTCTTTGAGGCGTTATTTGCTTGATCTGAGGCCTAGTCGAAGCACCCACACGTCGCCGTCGCCCGCGCCCTTGGAATAGGTGTATCCGGCCAGCGCGAAGCCGCCGTCGCGCAGGGCGACGATCTGATATATGCCGTCGGAGTCAGCGCCGCCGAAGGTCTTGCCCCAGCCGATGCGGCCAAACATGTCGACCCGTTGCAGCCAGGCGTCGACCTGGCCCGCGCCTTTCGATGTCGTCCAGGCCAGAACCGCATAGCTTCCGTCCGGCTGGCCGACCAGCGAGTAGGCGCCGTCGAAATTGCGGCCGCCAAACGTCTTGTCGCGCTTCAGCCGTCCCTTTTGGTCGAGGTGGAGCAGCCAGGCGTCGAACCTTCCCGCGCCCTTGGACTTGGTCCAACCGGCGACGGCGAAGGCGCCAAAGGGCAGGCGAATAATCGCGCGGGCGCGGTCATCCTCGGCGCCGCCAAAGGTTCGGTCCCACAGCAGCCGACCGTCCTTGTCGAGGCGAAAGACCCAAGCGTCGCGACCGCCGGCGCCTTTGGATTCGGTCCATCCCGCCACGGCGAAGCCGCGATCAGGCAAGGCGACGATCGAGCCGGCCCACTCCCATTTCTTTCCGCCGAAGGTTTTCTCCCACATCGTTCGACCCTTGGGATCAAGCCGCAGCACCCACGCATCGGACGCGCCGGCGCCCTTGGAGTGGGTCTCTCCGGCGACGGCAATCCCGCCATCCGGCAGGGCGACGATGGCGCGTGCCGCTTCCAGCGAAGGTCCGCCAAAGGTCTTGTCCCACAAGAGGTCGCCCTTGGCGTCCAGGCGCAACACCCAGGCGTCTTGGCTGCCGGCGCCTTTGGAGTAGGTGCCACCGGCAATAGCGAAACCTCCGTCCGGCAGGGAGACGACGGCGTAAGCCCGGTCGTTGCTGCGACCACCATAGGTTTTGTCCCACAAAACCTGGCCGGCCCCATCGAGCCGCAGCAGCCAAACGTCGGTGCTGCCGGCGCCCTTGGACCTGGTCGACCCAGCCACAATTAGGCCGCCGTCGGGCAGGGCGGCGATCGCGGCGGCCCCGTCCCACTTGGCGCCGCCGAAGGTCTTTTGCCAAAGCACCTTCATCGGCTTGGCGGCATGTCCGCTGGCCGGGCCGGCCTGGGCGATCTGTCGGGGCGCCGGAGCGTGCGCGTTCGAACCCGTCTTCAGAACATCGCTCGATGCGAATGCCAAGCCGGCCGGAATGGTGAGAAGGAAGGCAATCAGGCGCCACATCAGCTCGTCTCCAACATTTGCGAAACTGGAAGAATAATCATATCCGCCTTAAGGACGCTTGGTTCCGCATTAGCGGACCTTTCGTCGCCACACATACCAATAGGGATGCTTGAAGACCCAATAACCGCGGGTTGTGATGCGGCGGCCGGCGTAGCTTTTACCGACCCACCAACCGTAATCGTGACAGCCTCGGTATTTCCGGTACGAGTCCGGTTTGTAGATCTTCTTCATTAGCCCGGCATATTTGCCGCCCTGGCTGGCCGAACAACCGATGTGACCGGCCCTTGGATTGTACCGGCCCACATAAGCCCAGACATACCAGTACGGATATGCATAAACCCAATGTCCGGCCGCGGGCAGGCTGACGCCCTTGTAACGCCTTCCGCTCCAGTAGCCGTAATCCTTGCAACGCCCCCAGCGGCGTGCATCGCCCGGAACATGGATGCGTTTCAGGAGCTTGGAGTACTTATTGCCTTGGCTGGGAGAGCAACTGGCATGGCTTACCCCAGCGCCAGCGAGCGGGAAGACGAAGGCGAAGCCGACAGCAATTACGGCGCTCCGCAGCAGATTGATTGAAACAGACATGCGTACACCTCATTCGCTTGTGATGATGCGCGGATCGCTCCGGCATCGGCCGCGCACCGTCTATTGCTGTCCGGCGTGCGGCTCGTGGTTTCCGTTCATTGCGATTGGACGGACAGTTGGATCGAATTATTCGCCCGAAGTGACCAGAATCGTATAGGTGAAATCACCTATTCGCTTGACCGCCGCGCGCGCTACCCGCCATCCTTCGGCCGTTCGCCATGCGAGAGGAGGGGTGATGGCGAAGGCGGACTTGCTTGAGTTCGACGACGAAGTGATCGAACTGCTTCCCAATGCAACGTTCCGCGTCCGCGTGGAGAACGGCTACGAGATTGTCGCGCTCATATCTGGCAATATGCGCAAGATCGCATCCGTGTTCTGGCCGGCGATCATGTCAAGGTGGACATGATGCCCTACGACCCCACCAGGGGCCGTATCAACTTCCGCTACAAGTAGCTGCCGACGCCTCATGACCGACACCAAGACGCCCAGCCCCGAGCCGGCGCTCGTCCTCGCTTCGGCCTCGCCTCGGCGCTGCGACCTGCTGGCTCAGATCGGCATCGTGCCCCAAATCGTTGAAGCCGCGGAGGTCGACGAGACCCCGTTGCGCGGCGAGTTGCCGCGGGCGCTGGCGCTGCGTCTCGCCGAGGCCAAGGCGCGGGCGGTGGCCGCGCACCACGTTGAAGCCGCCGTGCTCGGCGCCGATACCGTCGTCGCCTGCGGCCGGCGTGTTCTGCCCAAGCCTGACGATGAGGCGGCGGCGCGCGCCTGCCTCTCGCTGCTCTCCGGCCGGCGCCACCGGGTCATTGGGGGCGTGGCGCTGGTGATGCCAGACGGGCGTATTCTAACCCGTGTGGTGGAAACGGCTGTCACCTTCAAGCGCCTTGAGGCCCATGACATCGCCTGGTACGTCGCGAGCGGCGAGTGGCAGGACAAGGCCGGCGGCTATGCAATCCAGGGCCTTGCGGCGCGTTTCGTCAAATCCATCTCAGGTTCTTATCCCAACGTCGTCGGCCTGCCGGTGTTCGAGGTCGCCCAGATGCTACGCGGGCAGGGATTGGCAGACGGGTCGTGAGCAATAATCGCGAACTCCTGATTGCACTTTCACCGGGCGAAGCGCGCTGGGCGCTACGCGAAGCCGGTAGGGTGGTCGAGTTGGGCGTGGAGCGGGAGCGAGCAGGACCGCGGTCCGGCGAGATTGTTCTGGCACGGGTGCGCGCCGTTGTGCCCTCGGCCAATGCGGCTTTCCTCGACCTTGGCGGCGGCCAAGAGGGCTTCCTCTCCGGCCGCGATGCGCGGCACAAGCTTGCGCCCGGATTCACGGCAGCAGCATCGCCGGAGACCGACGATATCGCTTCGCTGGTCAACGAGGGCGAGGCGCTCTTGGTGCAAATCAAAAGGCAGGCGATCGGCGACAAGGCGGCGCAAGTGACAGCCGCGCTCGCGCTGGCCGGCTGGCGTGTCGTTCTGACGCCTGGCCATGCCGGCATTCGGCTCTCGCGCCGGATCACCGATGCCGCAGAACGCGAGCGCCTGACGGAACTTGCCCGCGACCTTGCTGGCGGCCATGACGGCGAGGAGGCAGGTTTGATCCTGCGCACCGCGGCGGCGGGCGCCGATACCGACGCTCTGACGGGCGAGGCCAATAGCCTGACCGCGCGCTGGGGGTCGCTGCGCGAAGCGGCAGCGGGGGCCAAGGCGCCGGCCGCTGTGGAGACCGCGCCGACGCCGCTCGCTGCCGTGCTGCGCGACCGCGCTGACCTTCAGCCGACGCGGATCCAACTCGACGGCCGTGCTGGGCTTGCCGAGGCGCAGGCTTGGCTGTCGGCGATCGAACCGGGGCTGACCGAGCGGGCCGAGGCCGCCATGGGCAAACGACCGTTGTTCGAAGCCGAGGGCATTGACGACGAGTTCGACGCCGCATTTGCAGCGGAAGTGGCGCTGCCTGGAGGTGGTTCGCTGGTCATCGAGCCGACCGCGGCGCTGGTTGCCGTTGACGTCAACACGGGCGGCCGTACGGGCAAGCAGGGCCGGGCGATCCTGGAGACCAATCTGGCGGCGGCCAAGGCAGTGGCGCGTCAGATCCGGTTGCGCAATCTGGCCGGGCTGATCGCGGTCGACTTCCTGCGAATGCGGAGCGCGAACGAGCGGGACCGTGTGCTGGCGGCGCTGCGCGCCGCGCTGGCGAAGACGGTGCCCGACGCGGAAACCGGCGGCTTTACCCGCTTTGGTCTGGTGGAGATCGTGCGGCCGCGTAGTCGGCCGGCATTGCATGAGGCATTGGGGGAGGCGGTCCCGGGGGCCGGCTGGCGGGCTTCGGCGGAAACCGTGGCGCTGGCAGCGCTGCGCTCGGCGCTGCGCGTGGCCGCCGACGCACCGGGCCGGCCGCTCCGCCTGCGCGCCGCACATGACGTCATTGCGGCCTTGCGGAGTACACTCAAACCCGCGCACGGCGCGCTGGAGGCGACGCTTGGGCTGGCGGTGGAGATGATCGGCGACCCTGCCCTTGGGCGCGAGGACTTTGACATTTTGCCCGCCTGATATCAGGTTCGGGGCACGCGATTGTCAGACGAAAGAACGAAGGGCGCGATCGAATGGCGAGATCGGACAACGTGACACCGCTGAGGGGCCGCGCCTGCCCGATCTGCAGCGCGCGCGTGAGCATCGAGCACCGGCCCTTCTGCTCGGTGCGCTGTAAGGATGTCGACCTGTCGCGCTGGCTGGGCGGACACTACCGGGTGCCGAGCGACGAGGTGCCGGGTGAGTTCGCCAGCGACGAAACGGCGCCGGAAGACCCTCAAAGCTGAGGTCAAGCCGACGCCGTCATGGTTTCGCCGGGGTCCGAAGGTCAGGTGCAGCGGAAGCGGAAGGTATAGAGCGTCTTCCCTTTGGGGATCGTGATCTTACGGAACTTCACCATCTTGAAGCCTGGACCATCAAGAGGTCCACGGGTGTGGCGGAACGATGTCGAGATGATGGGCTTCACCACCGAGCCATCGCGGTTCTTGCCGCTCCAGCTCGCGCTCTTATCCGCGGTGCGGGCATAAATGTAGAAGACCCGGTTGCGCGTGCTGAGCGAGTTGATCTTGACCTTGCGCGCCTTCACCGTCGCCCAACCCATGGTTCGCCATTGGCCGTCGGCATGAAGCGTGCGCACGGCAACGTTGACCGATGTATGGCACCGGTTGCTCAGCATGATCCGCAGATCGCCCGGCGCCGCGCCGACTTGGGCGGCGGCCAGCAAACTAGCCCCGACGAAACCGACAGTTGCGTAGGTAATGACTTTCATTAGTGCCATCCTCCAAGTTCAAGGAATAGTGGGGATTAGATACACTTAAGTAATTAAAGTCATCCTAATTCATGAAGTCTTGCACTATCGGCAGCTGGCTCGCCGGGCCCTTCTGCGTTTCAGGCAAAGAGCCGGATGGTTGGGACGCGCCGTCGACCGCTGGCGCAACTCATTATGTGAGCGGGGAGGGGCAGGTGCCAAGTAAGCTCTAGTCTGGCGCAGGCCGAGCGCGAACCGAGTGCAGGCCGAGCGCAGATCGGACGCAGACCGAACGCAGGCCGGGCAGTGGACAGGTTCAAGGAAACGCCCTATATACGGCTTCCGCTGGCGGTGGCCCGGACCCAGTATGGCGTTGCCGCATAGAGCCCAGGTAGCTCAGTTGGTAGAGCACATGACTGAAAATCATGGTGTCGGCAGTTCGATTCTGTCCCTGGGCACCATTTCTTTCAAGAGATTAGGGTCATTGTCCGCTTGTAGCCAAATGCAGACAATGTTGGCGCATCGCGTACGAGCGCAAAGTCGCAACCCGGTGCCTGTGGGACGATAGACAACTTGCGCCGCGCAATTTCGGCGGCGGGCGGGGACTTCGTCATTACAAGAGGTTTCTAAACCTCGGCCCAGAGCCGCATCAGCTTGTGATAGAGATTGAATAACACCAGGGTCGAGTCGTCGTCCTGATCGCGCTCGGCGATCTGTACGGAGATGTCGTCGAGCTCGAAAAGGATCTCGCGGTGCACGTCCTGACGGATATAGCTCTGCACCCAGCTGACTGCGGCCAGACGCTCGCCGCGGGTCACAGTGTCGACCCAATGCAGGTTGTGGCTCGGATAAACGACCGCTGATCCGGGCGCCAATTTGAAAGACTGCTCGCCGACATGGGAGGAAATGACGAGGGCGCCGCCATCGTAGCTCTCGGGATCGCTCAGGAAGACCGTAAGCGATAGATCCGTCCGGGTTGCACGCTCTGGACTGCCGATTTGCATCACCGCGACATCGGAATGGCTGCCATAGTTCATGCCATCTTTGTAGCGGCTGAATATCGGCGCCATCATCTTGCGCGGCAGAGCGAAGTGATTGAACGTCTCATTGCGCCCAAGTCCCTGGTACACGACTTTGGCCAGCTCCATCATCTCATTGGACGGCGGCAATTCTTCGTTGCGCTTAACCGCACTCGCCTGGCTGCCGGCCGAGGCGCGTCCGTCGACAAAGCACATGCCGGCAAGTGTGTCCCGAATACGCTCGACTTCACCGGTCGATAGAACATCCGGAATCTCAATTAGCACCGACCTACCCTCCCGCTTCTCGAGGCGCCCCCGCGCCTGTTCTCACGAATGCGTGAATAATGCTCACGAGTTCGTGAGCATTGACACTAACATACGTATGCGGAATGCAGACTATTCGAATCCGACAGCACCATATCGTCCCCGTCGCCCGAATAACTTCATTTCAGTTGGAGTCCTGGCATGTGTCCGGGCTCCCATACCCTGCCGCGAAATTCGCTTCCGCAGATCGAGTTAGGGCAAATGACCGAATGTCCGGATGGGGTCACGCGCGGGCATGAAGAACTCCGCCAAAACACCGGTCATGGCGCTCTGGGCGCGACTTGCAAACCTTCTTTTCAGCGATAAGAGACGTATTCACGTTGGGATTATTCGCCGGGATCGAAAACGCAAAGCAATCTGCGCCATACAACATCGTGACGCCTACCGGCGTCCGCTACTCCTTGATCCCAATCGTTGCTCGCCTCGCTTGAGGCCAGGGCGGCCGGCCATTCGAGCCAATCTCTAAGTTTCCGTCGGTCCATCTTGCTCATGGGAATCGTGGTCAATTTGGACTTTTTTGGCTTATTCGGTATAGACTTACCCCTAATCGAGGAGTTGGGGTCCGGAGATCTCGCCGGCAAAAGCGCCCAAAGAAGGTTAATTGCGACTATGGCGAGGAAACCAGTTTTCGTTGCGCCGATTGGTCAGAACGCGTGACGAGTTGAAACTGGTTGGATTTCCTTGGGCGGAGAAGGCAAGAGCGCCGACGCACATTGTACCGCGCGGATTCCTCGACCGAATGCAGGGGAGTCTCAAGCTTGTCAATGGACATGGTTAACGGACCTAGCATTATCGACCGTACCGAGGTCGGCGGAATTGCAAGGACGCGCGACAAACTCGGATTGCCGGGCGCGTATGTCGCACCGTCCGGACCTGTCGAGACACGGCTGGCGGAGATTTGGGCGGCTACGTTCAACCTCGACCGGGTCGGGGTCGACGACGATTTTTTCGAACTTGGCGGCGACTCTTTGCGGGGTATTGAACTATTTCTCGTCGTGGAGAAGGAGTTCGGTCAAACACTTCCCGTCAGCCTGTTGTTTGAATCCGGAACGATCGCCCAGATTGCCGAGCGAATTGGATCCAAGACTTCGCTAAAATGTGTCGTCCCCATGCAGTCCGGTGGAACAAACCCCCCGTTCTTTTGCGTGCACGATCTCTCCGGCCATATCATTCACTACCGTCCGCTCGCCCGACGCCTCGGCGAGGATGAAACGATTTACGGTATCCAGAGCCTAAGCCTCGACAGAAACGAGGCGCCGCTCGTTCGTATGGATGACATTTCGAAATTCTACCTGGATGAAATCAAAACCATCCAGCCGCACGGACCCTATTACCTGGGCGGGTACTCGTTTGGCGGCCGCGTAGCGTTCAGAATGGCCCAGATGTTACGCGATGCCGGTGAAGAGGTGGCATTGCTCGCGCTCATCGATGCATGGAGCCAGGTCGGACGCCAGCGTATCAGGCTGCATCAATGGCTTGCGCTGAAACTGAAGCGGGCGGCCGGATCGAATTTGGCGGAACTTGGCTCAAGTGTTGCGTTTTGGATCAAGCGAGCATTTCAGGAGTTCACATATTTCCCGCTGCGCGCCCGCTTCTTTGCGGCGACTTGCGTGCTGTGCGAATGGAGCGGTCGACCGGTGCCGCGCTTCCTTCGCAATCCACAACTGGTGAACTTGTACATTTCCGCGAAGTACCATGCAGAACCTTATCAGGGTAACGGGGTGCTGCTTGAGGCCGAAAGAACCGACTGGGCGCACGCCGATCGGCACGAAGGTTGGCACCAATTGGTGCAAGGCGGGCTGGAAGTTAGGAATGTTCCAGGCGAGCACGTGGAAATCCTGGAGGAGCCCTACGTCGCTACTTTGGCCAAAGAGCTCAAAATCTGTCTCGAAGAGGCTCGATCCAAATCGTCGGCTCCGGCCGCCAATCGGAAAGCGCCGCCCAAGTAGCAAACCGTACCGTTGTTCGTGAGGCGTCGGCGGAGTTGTCCCTAGGGATTGACTGCCCGATCATTCGACGCCGAATCTCCGGATTAGGTCGGCCGGGCCGACAGTTTTTGAATATCGCTCCTCAATTCGGCGATGCCACGGGCCGCTATGGGCCGTCATACCGAATTCGGCGGTCATGCCCCATCTTGTGGCTCGTCCTGCAACATAGCGGTCAGTTCCGACTTCAGAACCTTCCCCGACGTTGTCTTGGGGAATTTGTCGAGCCGGATGACGTGCTGGGGCACTTTGTAGCCGGTGAGATGGTCGCGGCAGTGCGAAATTAGCGAATCGGGGTCCAGGGATTCATCGGCCACGACGAACGCCGCGACCGTTTCCCCGAACTCCCGGGATGGCCGCCCGACCACGGCCGCCTCAGCTACCTCGGGATGGGTGCAGAGGACTTCTTCGACCTCTTCGGGATAAATATTGGCGCCACCTCGGATGATGACGCTTTTGATCCGGCCTTTGACGTGTACGTAGCCGTCTTCGTCGGTTTCGGCCAGCTCGCCGGTATAGAACCAGTCGTCGTGGAAGCCCTCGTTATCCGCAAAACTCACGACATCTCCGAAATATTTCGACGCAGTTGAGGATCCGCGGACCCGCACGCGGCCCATGGCGCCGGGACCAAGTGGTTTATCGTCATCGTCGACGATTTCCAGCACGACAGTACTGACCGGCCGGCCAACGCTCTCGGCTTTTGCTTCAATCTCGGACGGGCCCAGGCAAGCGATCGTGCCGGTGGCCGAGCTTCCATAGGCGTCATAGAGGTTCGGGCTGATTTTGCTTCGGACGGCCAGTTTCTCTTCCGCAAAGAGCGGCGCGCCGAGGCTGATCAGGCTCGTCACGCTCGGCAGCAGCGGGGCGTCCTGGTCTGGAAGATCGAGTAGCCAGCGCAGCGCGGTGGGGACCAGAGCCGCGAATGTGGCGCCACACCGATTGACCTCCTCGACATACTCGCGGGCGGAGAACAATGGCGGATACAGGATCACTGTGTTGCCCGTCATCAGATGCCCAACGTAGAAATCGCTGCCACCTGAGAAACACAGCGGCAGAACCGAGAAATATTGATGCGGATCGCTCATGCGCAAATGTATCTGGTACAGCCGTGTGCGCTCGGAGACCTGTTTGTGGGTGATCACCACCCCTCTTGGTGAGCCGGTGGTGCCCGAGGAGTTGTGGATGGTTGCAGGCGCATTCGGGTCCTGAGGATAGGATGTGAGCGGCTCGGCGGCCGCGATCGCCTGTTCCCAATCGGTGTCTAGATTGACCGTGCGGGTTTCTGCGACCGATGCGGCGCGGGCTTCGACGAGCACTAAAGATGCCCCGAACGATCCGGCCCTCGTTTCCTTCTCCGAGGCTGCCGCCCGCCAATCGATGGCGAAGGCGATGGCGCCCATTCGAGCGACCGCGAAGAAGCAAATAATGTGCTGGGGGTTGTCCTTGAGGCATAAGCCGACGCGGTCGCCCGGCTGCACACCGAGGTTGACGAGGTGATTGGCGGTCTGCCCGACGAGCCGGTCGAACTCGCGATACGAGATGCTGCGCTCGCCAGCGATGATCGCCGGTTTATCGGGCTGTTGTTCGGCGAATTGGATGAGAGGATCGGTAATGTTCATTGGATGATCTGCACCTGTAACCTGCACATTTGTGGCGAACGAACGCCGCGCCCAACATAGCATACTGTCGAGGCAGGGATTGTAGATTTGGTGGTTGTGTAGGCAATCTCCGGTGCAAGATCCTGGCCCAGATCGATGGGATCTCCTGGGCGACAGATCTTCGGGTGGGTGGAAACGAGTTGGAAATAGCCTAATTTGGCCCGGAAACCGGTGTCGGTGCTTTCAGTCAAAGACACGTATTTCGGAACGATGGGAGGGTTGAAAGCCCATGTGTGGTCAGCGTCGATCGATGCTTGGGCATTGTTTTTCATCGTTCCTCTATTTGACGAGATTTGGTGGATGGCCGAGGTTATTGGCTTCTGACCGCTGTTGGTCGCACACAGGCACGACCACTGGGCGTCCATCCAGATTTTAGGCCGCCTTCGTTCGGATCTCAGCAGCATCCACCGCGATAATTCGATAACCCGCAGGGCCGTAGCGGCCAAGTTTTGCCAATATCCCAGTCTGCTTAAGTGACCATTAACTGAACTCTGATCCAGTATGGCGAATCACAGTCCCTCCCCCCGGGATCCATTCGATGGTCACGCACAACCGCCTTGATCAAATCGGCACAGATAGTCGATCTGGTCCAGCCAGCAGATCCGCTTCTGCGACCGCAGGCCTCCGAATCGATTTCGGAAACGATCAGCTGCCGGATGGCACGTTGAAGCTCCTGCACGCAATATGGGAAGCCGGCTGCGATGACGGCAAATTGGCATCGCGCGCGCATTTCGACCCTGTCACTATACCTACAAAGCTATTGCCCTGGATTACTATATTCGATGTCACATACGACCCGGTTCGCTACCGGGTGCGCATCGTCGGAACCGGGCTCGTCGGGGCAATGGGGGTGGACACCACCGGGTCATATCTCGACGAACTTGCTGGTTTTGATCGCGTTATCGCGCGGGCAAACTGGCTCTTGGATCATCGCAAGGCTTTCTTCCTGGAGAACCTGCCGCTGACCTGGGTCCATGAAAGGTACAGCCGCTATTCCGTGGTCGGACTGCCCTTGGCGTCCAACGGCCGGGATATTGACATGCTGCTATATGGGATGAGTTTTGGGTATTAGCCTGCCCAAGCAGCCGTTGATGTTTCAAGGAAATTTACTTTCACGGCAAGCTTCGTAAGCATTCCCCCCAAGTGCCGGACAACGATGGGTACGGCCGCCGGATGGTTTGAGCAATATGCGTGCGGAGAGGCCGTCCGTTTGTGGCGATCAACCCGACCGCTCAGTGATCGACCGCAACAACTCCGCATCGGAGTGTTGTCTCCAGATACCAATGGCGGCTGATGTCCGCCCGAAACGCCTCACGATAGCGCGTTTGGGCATTCTTCAGCCGCCGTGGCAAGTTCGAGCGAAACCTGTCTGCGAATGCGACCAACAGGCGTTTGCTTATCGCCTCAGCCCAACAGACCGGAAGTGGCGTCAGAGCGCTTCTGGGTCGCTCGACGTTCGAGCCTTAAAGTGTTTTCCAGACCGCGTCGATGGAGTCCGGCTGGAGCACGCCCGCTGCGGTCTCGGTCAACTTCATGTAGGCGTCGTCGCCGCGAGCCTTTTCGATCCAGGTCTCCAGCCCGGCCATGTCATCAAACGTGGCTCTAATGCCGACACGACCTGCCGGGCCGCCGACCTGGATGGCAGCGCCGCATTCCACGCCATGCTTTGATGAGATGTATTCGGCGACGTTTTTGACGTAATCGCCGGCGGCCTTGCGCTTGCCTGGAAGCGGCGAGCCCATACGGAAGAACGCAATCATGTCTTCTCCCTTCGGTTTTTTGTTGAATGGAAGCAACCCAAGGCCGTTAGCACAAAAGAGCACTTCAGACTTTGATCTCGGTCAAGCTCCCAGCGCGCATTTCGCTGGGTCTTGGATTGCGCAGCAGAAAATCCGACAATCCCCGTCTTTACCCAATAGTTCAGGATCGAAACCATGGCGCTGCACGCCGCCTTCGCCTCGCATTCGCCGGTCATGTCAATGCGTTCGCCCGGGCCCGACATCGAGCGTGAGTTCCAAGCGGCTGCCGACCGGATGCGCGCCGCCGTAACGGCCTTCGATCCCGAGCTTGTCATCCTCTTTGGGACCGACCACTTCTACGGATTCTTCTACGATACGATGCCCAGCTTCTGCATCGGGATGCGCGCCGCGTCCGCCGCCGAATACGGTATGCCGGCGGGCGGCCTGTCGGTCCCTGAAGAAATAGCCGCAAGGCTGACCGGCGAGATCCGTGACGCCGATATCGATATTGCCCATTCCTACAACATGGTCGTGGACCATGGCTTCACGCACACTTTGCAGATGCTTTTCGGCGGCCTCGACAAAGTTCTGGTGGTTCCGATCTTCATCAACTGTGCGGCGCCGCCGTTTCCGAGCCTGGCGCGTGTGCAGAAACTTGGCCAGACCGTGGGCCGCTTTGCCGACAAATTGGGACAACGCGTCCTCGTGGTGGCCTCCGGCGGGTTGTCGCACGACCCCCCGACGCCGCAGATCGCGTCGGCGCCGCCCGACGTGTTGGGCGCCATTCTCAGTGGGGGACGGACCCTCACCGACGAGATTCGCGAACTGCGGCTGCGGCGCATACTCGATGTGGCGGACAAGATTGCGAAGCACGAGATCGCGTCCCGCCCCCTCAGTCCCGACTGGGACAGGGAATTCATGGACCGGCTTGTGACCGGCAATCTCGACAGTGTGATGGCCCTCAGCGATGCTGAGATCGACGAGGCGGCAGGGCGCGGTGCCCAAGAAATACGCACCTGGCTCGCAGCCGAGGCGGCGGTGCGGGCGACAAATGGCCGAGCAGAGGCATCACACAGTTACTACCGCGCCATCCCGGAATGGCTCTGCGGCATGGGCTTGCTCTACCTAATGCCTGCGAACACCTAAACGCTGGCCGGTTGCCATTTCACTGCAACGTCGTCCGGCGGGGCGGCGGCGAGCAGCGTGCGCGTGTATTCGTGGGCTGGGTTGTCGAATACGTCCTGGGTCGCGCCGGTTTCGACGACTTCTCCCTTGTACATGACAAGCACGCGGCTGCAGAGGTAACGCACCACGGAGAGGTCGTGGCTGATGAAGAGCAGCGCGATGTCGCTTTCCTCGCGCAGACGCAGCAGCAGATTGAGAATCTGGGCCTGCACCGAAACGTCGAGGCCGGATACGATCTCGTCGGCGACCAACACTCTTGGCGCGCTCGACAGCGCACGGGCGATGTTGACGCGCTGGCGTTGGCCGCCGGAGACTTGCGAGGGATAGCGCTCCATCATGTCGGCGGGCAGCCCTGCCTCGCGCAACAACTCGCGCGCGCGTTCCAGTCGTTCGGACCAGTTGAGCGGACGCTTGCCCGATTCCAGCGGCTGGGTGACCAAGCGGCCGATGCGGCGCCTCGGATTGAGCGCCGATTGCGGGTCCTGAAAAATCATCTGGATCGCCGATACCCGCGCCGCCGCATGACGCGAAAATGGTCCGGTCAAATCCGCGCCCTCGATCTCAATGCGGCCCGCGGTTGGCGTCTCCAGCCCCATCAACAGACGCGCGACGGTCGATTTGCCACTGCCGCTTTCGCCGACGATGCCGACGAACTCGCCGGGCTGTAGCTCGAAGTTCACTTGACGCACGGCTTCTACGGGGCTGCGGCCCTGTCCGAGAAACCCGCCGCGGCCGCGAAAGGTCTTGCTCAAATCCTCCACGCGCATGACCGGCGTTGCGCCATTTGCCGCGGCGTTCGCATCGGCGGTGCCGGTGACATGCGCGGTAACGTCCGCGGCGAGATCGGGCGCCAGGCAAGCGCCGGCGGCGCGCACCCAACGGCCGGGCTCGACTTCGGTGAGCGGCGGCCGGCGTTCCGCGCAAGCGCCGTCGGCGACCGGACAGCGAGGTGCGAACCGGCAGCCTTTGAGGTCGGCGAAGGACGACAGGCCGGGCATGTGTTCGGGCAGCGAAAGCAGGCGCCGCGGCGCGCCGGAGAGGCTTGGATTGGCGAGCTCCAGGCTTGCCGTGTAGGGGTGGCGGGGCGCTGCGAAGACTTGCCGCGCCGGGCCGTGCTCCACAATTTCGCCGGCATACATCAGCATGATCTCGTCGCAGACTTGCGCCGCAAGGCGCAGATCATGGGTGATGAACAACAGTGCGGTGGCGTACTGCGCCTGCATTTCCTCGATCACGCCCATGATGCGCGCCTGGGAGACCACGTCGAGCGCGGTGGTCGGTTCATCCGCGATGATCAGTTTTGGCTCGCCGGCGAAGGCCATGGCGATCAGCACGCGCTGGCACATGCCCCCGGAAAGTTGGTGCGGATAGCGGTGCATCAGCTCTTCTGGGCGCGGCAGATGGACGTCGCGCAAATGGCCGACCGCGCGCGCCCGGCGCTGTCCTGCACCGGCGACGCCGAGGCGCTTCAGATGCTCGTCGAATTGGGTTCCGATGGAGCGCACCGGGTTCAGCGAGGTCAAAGGCTGCTGCGGGATGAAGGTGATGTCCTTGCCGAGCAGCGCGTGGCGGCGGCGCGGTTCCAGGGCCGCCAGATCCTCGCCCTCGAAGGCGAGTGAGCCTGCACTGACACTAAAGCCATTCGGCAGCATGCCGGCGACAAGGCGGCCGATCATCGATTTCCCGGCTCCCGATTCGCCGACCACGCCAAGCAGCTTGCCAGCCTCGAGCGAAAAGGAGATGTCGCGCAACACCTCGACCGGCCCGCCGGCCAGCTTTGCGGTCACCGTCAGATCGCGAGCTTCGAGCATGCTCATGCTGCGGCCGATTGGCGCTGAAGCAGTTTGGGATCGAGGGTTCTCCGCAGCCCGTCGCCCAGCAAGTTGAAGCCGATCACCGTGATGACGATGGCGAGGATCGGCAGCAGCAGACCCCAGACTGCCTGGTACATGTTCTTGCGGGCGTCGGCGATTATCACGCCCCAGGCCGGAACGTCGGCCTCAACGCTCATGCCGACGAAGCTCAAGATCGCCTCAACGATCAAGGCAATCGCCATCTCCAGGCTGAGTAGCGTGATAATCAGCGGCGTCACTGCCGGCAAAACCTCACGAACGAGCGTGCGCAAATGGCTGAAGCCGGACAACCTCGCGGCGTCAATGTAGTCGTGCCGGCGGACCACCAGGACCTCGCTGCGTACGACCCGGCAGAAGCGCGTCCAGTCGACCAGCACGATCGCCAGGATGACGTTGGAGAGCCCGACCCCGAAGCCGACGATCAGGATCAGCGACAACACCACCGGCGGGAACGACATCCACAGATCGACCGCGCGTGAGATCAGCCAGTCGACCCAGCCGCCGAAATAGCCGGCGATCAGCGCCAGCGTCGTTCCCAGGAGCATCGCTCCGAAGGCCGCCAGAATGGCGACGATCATCGCCACGCGGGCGCCGTAGATCAAACGCGATAGCGTGTCCTGGCCGAGATTATCGGTGCCGAGCAGGAAGTCGGCATTCCCGCCTTCGGCCCAGACCGGCGGCAGGAGCTGGTTGAGCAGGTCCTGGGCATTCGGATCGTAGGGCGCCAAAAGCGGAGCGAAGATGGCCGTCAGAAGCACGAAAAGCACAATGCCGCCGCCCACCAGCACCCGCACCGAGCGCAGCGGCCGTGGCCAGCGCAGCGAGATTTTACGCGCTCTCATCGCGCCGCCCTCAGCTTGGGATTGAGCAGGATCGAGGCGACGTCGACCGCCAGATTGATACTCATCACCGCGAGCGCGTAGATGAGCGCTGCGCCCTGAATGATCGGCAGGTCGGTGTTGCGGACCGCCTCGACCATCATGTTGCCGAGGCCCGGATAGGAATAGATCACTTCCACCAGCAGCGTGCCGCCGAAGAGAAAGCCGAATTGCACGCCCATGAGAGTGAGCGTGGGCAGGAAGGCGTTCTTGAAGGCGTGGCGGGTGATGACACGGCGTTCGGGCAGGCCGCGCAGCCGCGCCATCACGATGTAGTCCTCGTGGATGACTTCAAGCAGACTGGACCGCAACACCCGCATGATCAGTGGCGCCGTGCCGAGGGCCAGGGCCAGCGCCGGCAGGATCATGTGTTCCAGGGCGCTGGCCAGGGTTCCGAAGCGCCCGGTCAGCAGGCAGTCGAGCAGCAGGAAACCGGTAATCCCCGGTGCGGTCTCGGTGGGGCCGAGACGCCCGGCGAAGGGCAGCAGGTTGAAGGCGACGCCAAATAGCAAGATCAGGAAGATCGCCCACAGGAACTCCGGCACTGACATGATCAGAATGCTGGAGAGATCGGCCGCCTGTTCGCCTGGCCCGTCCCGCAGGCGAAACATCACCAAGCCGCCGATGATCCCGAAGACAGAGGCCAGGAAACCGGCCAATACCGCCAGTTCGATAGTCGCCGGCAGCGACTGCCCGATGAGCTTGAGCACGGGCTGGCCGAAGGCGATTGAGCGACCGAGATCGCCCTGCACCACTTGGCCGAGCCAGATACCGTATTGCTGGATTACCGGCAGGTGCAGGCCCATCTCGCGGCGCACCTCTTCGACTTCCTCCTTGGTCGCGTTGGGCGGCACGGCCATGGAAACCGGGTCGGCGGGGATCAGCCGCAACACGACGAAGACCAGGATCGAGACGACCAGGATCAGCGGGATGGCGACGAGAATGCGTCGCAGCACGACGCCGAGGATCTCGCCGCTCATTGTCCGGTCATTTCAACGTCTCATCCCGCGGAATACGCCGGGACGGCTACCCACAGTTCGGCCCACAGTTCGGCCTGCAATTCGGCGCACGATCTCGGCGATGCGCAGCCGGGCCCCTGCTTTGGGGCCCGGCTGCTTGCGCCGATTACTTCCACGACCAGGTATGCGGCAGGACCCAGCCATTGGCGTATTTGACCACGTTCAGCTTGCTCTTGTAGGCCATGGTCGTGACCGCCTGGAGCAGCGGTATCGTAGCGCCCGTGTTGGTCGCGTCGACGTTGACTTTCCGGTATCCGGCGACACGAGCCTTATAGTCGACGACGCCGAACAGCTTCATCACGCGCCCGCCGATGGCCATATCCTTCCAGGCCGAGAAGGGCAATTTGGGGTGCATCAGATAGCCGGTGAACATCTCGGGATCGCCGACTGCATTGTCCCAACTATAGAGCGTCGCTTCGGGCAGCTTGTTGCCGCGGTTGAGCTCGAAATACTTGGGCTGTTCGATGACCTGGATCGTCGCCTTGATGCCGACCTTGCCCCACATCGAAGCAACGGCACGGGCGATGTCGTAATCGCCGGGAAAGACGCCGTTGAAGGTGGCGAGGCCGACGGAGACGGGCTTTTTCGTGCTGAAGCCCGATTTGGCGAGCAGCGCCTTGGCCTTCTCAGGCGAGTAAGGGAACTTGAAGCCGGCGATATGGCCCGGCGTGCCGGGCGTCGCGACCACCGAAAGCGGCACCGCGCGGCCGCCATAAAGCGCACGCGAGATCGCCTGTTTATTGATCGCATGGTGGGCGGCCAACCTCACGTTCATGTCGTTGAAGGCCTTGTCGTTTCGGATCTGCAACAGGATCACCCGCGAAATCGGCAGGATGTCGCTGGAAAGCCCGGGGCGCTTGCCGAGGCGAATGGATTCGCGGATCGGGACGTCGGGCGCGAAGTCGACCCGGCCCGATTGGATCGCCGCCACACGAGCGGATGGGTCTTTCATTATCAGAACGGTGACTTTCTTGATCTTCGGCTTGGGGCCCCAGTATTTGTCGAAGGCCTCCAATACGATCCTTGAGTTGCGCTGGTAGTCGACGAGCTTGTAGGGCCCGCTGCCGATTGGCTTGTTGGAGAAGGCCTCCACGCCGACTTTTTCGACGTAGTGCTTGGGCACGACGAAATTGGCCAGGAAGGCGAGCCACGGGACCGCCGTCGGCATCGGTTTCTTCAGTTTGATGATGGCTTTGGTGGGCGTCGGGGTTTCGATTGAGGCAACGTTCCGCCAGACGCGCACCAGATCGATCTTATGGCCGGCCTTGGCGCGTCCATGGAACGTGTAGGCGATGTCGGCCGAGGTCATCTTCTTGCCGTCGTGCCAGTAGACGTCGTCGCGCAACTCAAGATCGAGCTGCTTGCCGTCGGCCGACAGCTTCCACGCCTTGACCACGGCGGGCCGGAGCTTCTGGTCGGGGCCTTGGGTCAGCGGCTGGTCGAAGATCATCTTGTAGATCGACTGCAGACCGGGATTGGTGCGCCGGTTGGGGTCCCAGGTCTGGGGGTCGACCTGCCAGGCGATGACCACGCGGTCCGATTGGGCCTTGGCGATCGTCGCCGGCATCGCCAGTGCGACCGCCGCGACGGCGACCGCGAGCGCGCCGCGCGCTTGGGTTATCAAGGTTGTCATCTTGGTCTCCTCCCTCTGCTTCTGTGTTTATCGTTGGAGCGCCGCCGTTTCGTTCTATCGGGAGCGCCAGTCTACCGCATTTTCGAAGGCATCCGATGCCCGGTAGATTGACATCTCATCGTAGTGCTTGGCCGTCAGCATCACACCCACCGGCAGGCCATCCAACATGCCGCAAGGCACGTTCATCGATGGATGGCCGGTGCAGTCGATGGGCGCCGTGTTCGGGATCGGTGCGAAGCCGGGCGTCATGTCCTCCTCGCGGCTCGGGTTCACCGGCGGCAGCTTGACCGCGTGGATCGGCGAGGTCGGCATCAGCAACAGATCGACCTCTTCAAGCGCCGCGTCATAAGCGTCCTTCAACTTCCGACTGAGGTTCTGCGCCTTGGCATAGTACCGTCCGTTATGCACCGATCGCATGTGTTCCGCGCAGATCATGCCGAGCTTGAAGATCTCGGAGTACATGTTCGACTTGCCCTGCCAACCGGCCACCGCGTTCTGCAGGCTGGGGGTGTAAAGCCCTTTCCAATTATTGCCTTGACCGAATCCCTTGAGGACTTGCTCGTAGGCGCCTTCGACCCCAATCGGCACCCAGATCGCCAGACCGTCGCGGTGCATGGGAACCGAAATCTCCGTAACGTCGGCGCCGAGGTCGCGAAACACCTCCGCGGTATCCTTCACGCATTTATCGACGCGCGGGTCGCTGACGTCGTGGCCAAAGCCTTCGCCGACGATGCCGATCTTCATGCCCTTGATGCCGGCCCCGAGCGCTTGAGTATAGCGCGCGGTCTTGGGCGCGTATTGGCGCGGGTCGAGCCCGTCGGCGCCGGCCAGCACTTCCAGGAAAAGCGCGTTGTCGGCTGTGCTGCGCGTCATCGGCCCCAGGTGGTCGAGCGTCATCTCAATGGAGAGCGCGCCGGTATAAGGCACAAGACCCCAGGTCGGCTTCATGCCGTAGAGGCCGCAGAAGGCGCTGGGCTCGCGCACCGAGCCGCCCTGATCGCTGCCGATGCCCAGGTCGACGTCGCCCGAAGCCACCAGCGCGGCGCAACCCGAGGACGAGCCGCCGGTCGTATACTCGTGGTTGAAGGGGTTGAGCGTGACCGCGACGGCGTTCGTGTGGCTCGATCCCGAGTAGCAAAAATATTCACAATGCGCCTTGCCAAGGATGGTGCCGCCGGCGTCGAGGATGCGCGTGACGACGGTCGCGTCGACCTCGGGTACATAGCCTTCAAGCGAAGAGGCGCCGTTCATCAGAGGCACGCCGGCAACCGAGATGTTGTCCTTGATGGCGACCGTCATGCCTTTGAGCTTGCCGCGCTTTGCACCCTCGATCGTGGTCTTCACGTACCAGGCGCTGAGCGGATCTTCCTCGCGGCTCGGGCGGTAACCGGGCGTGCGCGGATATTTGACCTCTGGCAAGTGGTGGGGCATGCGGTCGAGCGCACGGTAATAGGTCTCCACCGTCTCGCCGACCATCTCCGTGAATTGCTCGACGTCGGGCTCGTCCAGCGATAGCCCTAGCGTATTGGCTGCTTGCCTGATCTGTTCGCGCGTCGGCCGCTTGGCGGACATGCTGCCTCCCTCGCAGTCTTTATGTTTTGCATCTTTTGTATTGGGTCTTTTGCTTGATTGAATTGTCTATGGGCGGTGAAGGTGGGTCAAGCCGCTGCGCCAGACTTGTCGTTGAGAGTTTGTCGAACATGCAACAATCTGCGGCTCTGTGTTGAAAGATAGAAAATATTGTTGATAATCATTCTTAATTGGGGAATTCGCGCTGCCGCATCGAATTGGTGTGGCCGGCCGGCCGGATGGGGAGGAAACTGCTTGAGCACGCGATCACGAATTCGGGTGTTGGCGCTCGCCTCGTCCATCGGGCTTCTGCTGGCCCAGGGCCCGTCGAAAGCGGATGAGGACCTGAAGGAGCCATACCTCAAGATCGTCGTCCCCATCGAGCTGCAGAACGACGGGAACTTCAAATCCGATACCAGTGCCGGTCGGCGCAATGACCTGTTTGCCTCGGTGGAGCCGGAGGTCACCATCGGCATCGTCCCTGGCTTGTCAGTTTTCATTCACGGTGTGCTGGAGCCCATGCGCGACCCGCGCCCCGGCGAGAGCCGGTTATTCCGCTCGCACGGGATATTCCTCGAAGATCTTTATGTTCAATACCAAGGCTTGGTGAACCGGAGGGGCCCGAACGCCGTCAAGTTCCGGGTCTGGGGCGGCAAGTTCACGCCCAACTTCGGCACCGCCTGGGACGCTGCGCCCGGCATCTACGGGACAGACTTCGCCGAGGATTACGAGTTGGTCGAGCGCATCGGTTTCGGCGGCGCGCTGACGCTTGAGCATGGCGCGCTCGGCACGCATACCCTGTCCGCGAGCACGTTCTTCCTCGATCGCAGCGTGCTCAGCGGATCGGCCATCACAAAGCGAACACGGGTCCGGCTGACCGACGGCGGGCCCAGCAATACGCGAGGCTTCAAGTCGTTTCACGTCACCCTTGAGGGCGCGAAAATCCCAGGGTTGGAAGGACTTACCTATCACGTGTCCTTTGTGCACCAAGACCTGCGCGGTGGCGGCCGCGAGCGCGGTCTCGCCTTTGCGCTTGCCTACCAAGCCGAACTGGGCGGTTACACGATCACACCGATCGTCGAGTTCGCGCACTTCATCGACGCGGACGGCGTTGACGGCCAGCGCCGCAATTATCTGACCACGGGCGTTACCGTCGAGCGAGGCGGCTGGCATGTCGCGATCTCGCACACATTCCGGCACACCCACATGCCGTCGGCTGGGATCGTGCGCGATAACCTTTTCCAGGTTTCGGGCGGTTACACCTTCCCCGATGGTCACGACCTCGCCGGACTAGGCATCGCCGCCGGCTACAGCCACCGCAACGAGGACAGCATCGCAACTCATACGGTCGGCGTCTTGCTGACTTATGAGTTTGAGTTCTTGTTTGGCGGCAAGAAGTAACGCCGACCGATTGGTTTGTGCCGGCGCTGTGCCGCGCTAACATCGGGGGAGGCGATCCAGGTTGAACGGTTCCACATGAAAACGATGCAGGCGGTTTTTTATGAGCGCTTCGGTGGGCCGGAAGTCCTGACGTTTGGCCCGGTGACCAAGCCGGAGCCGGGGCCGGGGCGTGTATTGGTGGCGGTCCACGCAGCGAGCGTGATCCCGGCCGATTGGAAGCTGCGCGCCGGGCACTTGCAGCAGTTGTTCGACGTCACATTCCCGAAGATACCGGGGCGCGACGGCGCCGGTGTGGTCGAGGCGCTCGGTCCTGGCGTCGACGGGATCGCCGTTGGCGACGAGGTCGTCTTCGTGACCCAGCACACGGAGCAGGGCAGTCATGCCCAATTTGCAACGCCGGCGGTCTCAGCGGTCGTGCCGAAACCGGAAAATCTCAGTTTCGTGGAAGCGGCGGCGCTGATGCATGCCGGCGTTTGCGCCTGGATCTCGTTGGTGGAAACCGCCCAGTTGGATCGGGGCCAGCGTATTTTGATCCATGGCGGGGCGGGCGCGATCGGCGGCATGGCGGTGCAACTGGCGCGCCATCGCGGCGCTTTCGTCGCTGCAACTTGCAGCGCGCGTAATGCCGAATTCGTGCGCGATCTGGGAGCCGATCTTGCCATTCCTTACGACGAGATCGATTTCGAGAGCGCCCTGGAGCCGGTCGATGTCGTGCTCGACCTGATCGGCGGCGAAGTTCACCGCCGATCCTATCCGGTGCTGAAGCGCGGCGGCATGCTGGTCTACCTGATCGCCCAACCGATCGAGGACCGCTCCGCCGAATTCGGAGTTCGCACCGTACGGGCCCCCATCCACGATGAAACCCCAGCGTTGGAGGCAGTGACCCAAATTGCAAGCGAAGGCGCCTGGCACCCCCTCATTAGCAAGGTCATGCCCTTGGCGCAGGCGGCCGAGGCGCAGGCGCTGTTGGAGAGCGGAGCCAACAGCCGCGGCCGCATCGTGCACACAATGGATTGACCGAGGGCTGAAACCGCGCCCCACCGCTTGCGAACCTCTGGGTAACGCCCGCATTATGCCGGCCGTTCGAATCAAGGGGAGGCGCGGGTAGCCGGGCCATGTCCGACAATACGAACTACCGGGTTGGGATCGACATTGGCGGCACGTTCACGGACATCGTCCTGAGCGCTCCCGACAGCGCGCGCCACGCGTACAAGACGCTATCGACGCCGGACGATTACGGCCGCGGCATCGTTACCGGCCTGAAGGGCGCGCTCGGAGCGGCCGGCGTCGAACCGCGCGCGGTCGCGCGCGTCGTCCACGCCACCACGGTCGCCACCAACACGATCCTGGAGCACAAGGGCGCCACGACGGCGCTGATCACCACCGAAGGGTTTCGTGATGTCCTGGAGATGCGCCGCCTTCGCATCCCGGAGATGTACACGCTCAATTATCCCAAGCCCGAACCGCTGGTACCGCGCCGCCTTCGCCTGGAAGTGCGCGAGCGCCTCGGGCCTGACGGGGCCGTGATCGTCCCGCTCGACGAGGCCAGCGTATCGAGCGCGATCGAGCGGATAGCCGGGGCGGGGGTCGAGGCGGTCGCGATCAGCCTGATCCACGCCTACGCCAATCCCACACATGAGGAGCGTATCGCCGAGATGGTCCGTGCCGCGCTCGGCAAGGATGTCTTCGTGACCTGCTCCAGCGATATCCTGCCTGTGATCCGCGAATACGAGCGCACCTCGACCACGGTCATCAACGCCTATCTCGGCCCGGGCCTGAGCGCATACTTTGCCTCGCTGGCGCGTCACCTGGGAGAGATGGGGATCGAGGCGCCGATCCATGTGATGAAATCCGACGGCGGGCTGATGACCGTCGCCGCGGCGGCGGCGAAGCCCGCTTATATCGTCGAGTCGGGGCCGGCGGCGGGGGTGATCGGCGCCGCGCGCCTGGAAGCCGCCGACGACCTGATCAGCCTCGATATGGGCGGGACCACGGCCAAGGCTTCGATGATCGAAGCGGGCGAAGTGGCGCGTACCGGCGACTTTGAAGTCGGGGCCGGCATCAATCTCTCCAGCAAGCTCGTGATGGGCGGCGGCTATGCGCTCAAGCTGCCGGTGATCGACCTGTCGGAAATTGGCGCCGGCGGCGGCAGCCTGGTTTCGATCGACGCCGGAGGGCTGATGCGGGTCGGCCCGGAAAGCGCGGGCGCCGATCCCGGGCCTGTCGCCTACGGCCGAGGCGGTACCCAGCCGACCTTCACCGACGCGCTGGTCGCGCTCGGTTATCTCAATCCGGGCCATCTGGTGGGCGGCGACCTGGCCCTTGACGCGGAAGCCGCGCGAACCGCACTGGACGAGACCGTGGCCGCGCCACTCAACAAGGATCTGCTCGACGCGGCGCACGGGGTGTTTGAGGTCGCCTGCAGCACGATGGTGCGCGCAGTCAAAGCCGTTTCGACGTATCGCGGCCGCGATCCGCGCGACTTCGCGCTCTTTGCCTTTGGCGGCAATGGCCCGGTGGTTGCCGCCGCGATTGCCGATCTGTTGGAGATGCGGCGCGTATTGGTGCCGCTTCATCCGGGCGTCTTCAGCGCTGCGGGATTGCTCGCTTCCGATATCGAACACGAGATCGCGCGCGCATTATTCCGCCGCCTCGACGGGCTTGCGACCGAAGAGCTTGAAAGCGCCTTTGCGGGATTGGAGCGCCAACTCGAAAACGTCATGGGGGCGGAGGGACATAGCGCTGGAAGCTTCGCAACCGAACGCCGCGCCGATCTTCGCTATACCGGCCAGGCCCATGAGCTGACAGTGCGGGTCGACGAAGCGATGACGCATGATCTGTTGGCGCTGGCCGGCGCCTTCGGCGACGAGCATGAGCGGACCTACGGCCACCAGGCCGAGGCGGAAGAGGTCGAGTGCGTCGCCATACGCGTCGTCGGCCGGGTCGCCGCCGAACTGCCGAACGGGATCGGGCCTGAGATTGCGAAAGCCCCGGCCGCCGGCAAGCGCCTCGCCTTCTTCGGCCCGGAGGCGGGCCGTATCGAGACGCCGGTCCTGGGCCGCGGTGATTTGGAAGCGGCCCCCGCAGCCGGTCCGGTCATCGTGGAGGAATATGATGCGACCTGCGTCGTGCCGCCGGGCTGGACGGTGCGCCTCATGGAAGGAGGGACGGTGTGCCTGGAAGCGAGCTGACTGCCGGTTTCGGCAATAGCGATCCGATCACCATGGAGGTGGTGCGCAACGCGCTCTCCACCATCGCCGACGAAATGGCGTTGGTGATCATGCGCACGGCTTATTCCTCGATCGTGCGCGATTCGATGGACTATTCCACCGGGCTTTGCGACCGCGATGGCCGTGTGGTCGCGCATGGGCTCACCATGGCGCTCCATCTGGGCTCGTTCCCCGACGCCATGCGCATTCTGGTGCGCGACCACGGGGCCACGATCGAGGACGGCGACGTGTTCGTCTTCAACGATCCCTACGAGGCCGGCGGCATGCATCTGCCGGACGTCTACATCATCAAGCCAATCTTCCATGACGACGAACTGGAGGGCTTCGCTGCGACGCTGGTCCATCAGATCGACATGGGCGGCATCGCGCCCGGCTCCACGGCCGTCTACGCGCGAGAAGTATTCCAGGAAGGTCTGCGGCTTCCGATCATCAAGATGTACGAGCGCGGCGAGCCCAACGATACGTTCTTCAAGATCATGGGTCTCAACACCCGTATGCCCGACAAGCTCGCCGGCGACATGCGCGCCCAGATCGCTGCCTGCAAGACGGCGGAGGCATCATTTTCCAAGCTGGTCGGCAAATACGGCTCTGAGGTCTTCCGCCGCCTGCTTGACGATCTGCACGATCACGCCGAGCGGATCATGCGTTCGGAGATCGCCGCTCTGCCCAACGGGACGTGGTCGTTCACCGACTATCTCGACGGTTTGGGCGAGGACCCCGAGCCGCTGCCGCTCAAGGTCGCGATCACCATCAAGGACGACCACATGTCGGTCGACTGGGCGGGTTCCGCGCCGCAAGTGGCCGGCGCCATCAACTGCCCCTCGCCATTCGTAAAGTCCGCGGTTCACCTGATCGTCAAGTGTATTGCCGAGCGGGAAATTCCGAATTTCGAGGGCTTTCTGCGGGCGCTCGACATCGATCTGCCGGAGGGCACGATCGTCAATCCGACACCGCCGGCGGCCTGTGCCGCGCGGGCGATCGTCGGCTGGCGGGCCATCGACGTTCTGCTCGGCGTCTTCGCCCAGATCGTGCCCGAGCGTGTGCCGGCGGCGGGCGAGGGCGGCGTCACCTTCCCGGCCATCAGCGGCTACGACAAGGGCACGCGCTTCGTCTGTTCCGAAACTCTAGCCGGCGCCTGGGGCGGCATGGCCGGCCGCGACGGTGAGTTCGGTATCCCCAACCCCGGCGGCAATCTGACCAACCAGCCGATCGAGATGATCGAGGCCCAGTATCCGATCCTGGTCGAGCGCTACGGCATGGTGGAGAACTCCGGCGGCCCCGGCGAATTCCGCGGCGCCCCCGCCTTCATCCGTCAGTACCGGATGCTGGCCGACGAGACGCTGATCGTCATGCGTTCGGACCGCCGCAATATCCTGCCCTATGGACTTGCGGGCGGTTGCCCGGGGACGCCGTCGTGGAACATCGTCAATCCGGGCCCCGGCCAACGCATCGAACCGGTGATGCCGATGGGTCCGATCGTGCTCGGGCCGGGCGATGTCTTTACCCATATCAGCGCCGGCGGGGCGGGCTACGGCGATCCCTTGGCGCGCGACCCGGAAGCGGTGCTGGCGGACATTGTAGAGGAGCGTTTCACCGTCGAATACGCGCGCGCCGTCTACGGCGTCGTTATCGATCCGGAGACGCTCAAGATCGATGCGGCGGCGAGCCAGGCGCTGCGCGCGGAGTTGATTGAAGCCGCGCGGTCAGGCCCGGAGCCACGCCCGGCGTATCTCCGCCTTTTCCACGCACCATTGGGTGTTACGGAGTTCGCGCTCGAGGGCGAGCGGACCCTGCGGCTGCGGTGAGCGGCCCCTTCCGCTATTTGATCGGGTCGGTGAGCGTCAAGTGTGGGATCTTGCGCTCGGTGTGAAGCACTCCGGTCCGAGTGGGCAGAAAGCAAGGCGGGTTGCCCTTGGCGCCGCCGCCCATGACGATCTCGACTTTGGCGCGGTCTCCTTTGGTGCGGCCGACCACTTTGCCGCCTTTGAAGAACAACAACACCCATTCCCTCTCCAGGTTGTTGATACCATGGGCCTTCGAGGCGCTGTACGGGCTGTAGTAGCAGACGCGGTCCCATTTGAATGTTGTGAGATCGCCAAGGCGAACGGATTTCTGGCCGCTCTTGTGGCGCTCAACGACCGTGGACATGAATTGGTCGCCGGGCAACTGGTCGCACGCAGCCGCAGTGAGCATGACCAGACAGAGCGCCAAAAGACGGGTCCGACCGAAACGCATTTCTCGAAACTGATTGCTCATTTGATAACCTCCGATATGAGCCGCTTTGGGCGCGTCGAAACCGGGAGCGATATTGGTCTAAAAGAATCTACCGGTTAGCTCTCGATCCAGTGTCTGGTTGCTCAGGTGAAGCGCAATCGGCGCGATTAAGGAATTGATCTCCGGAGGCAGCTGTCGCTCTCGTTACCCCGCTTGGGATTGTAAGGCCGCCCACCATTGACCCTGGCGTCCGCCGTCAACCGTGACGGTGTCTGCGGCAAACTTTGATGTAGACGGGTCGGCGCGATCTTTTGCCAGTCGCGGACCGCCTTCGGACGTGGCGTCGATACTCGTAAGTGTAGATTTTCCCGTCCTTTCCCTTCGTGCCGGTGCAGTGCTTGATCATGCATTCATGGCGGTGGCGGGTGTAGTACACCCGCGGCGGTGGCCCATTGTGCCGGCGATAGGCACAACCTTGCTCGTGTGCAACTGCATTTGTCGATGCGATGGGTGAAATCAGCACCCCGGTCGCGATGACGGCCGCAACAAGGCCAGTCCCCGCATTCGATACGACGAAGAGTTTTGTGATGCCCATGGTGGTCGTCTCCTGAAGCAGGTTGACGAACGACGATGGCCCGGGCCATGACAAACCCGGTGCCGCGCAGAATAAGACGGACAATCCACAACAGCGCCGCGCAAAAAATTCTCCGCCATCAACGGATGGATCGGCCGGACTTGGCCGCGCAATCGTGTTCCGGCCAACTGCAATGCTCTAGTTTGTCGGTCAGTATTATGTGAAGGGAACGACGACGTGTCCAACGAAGGCATGAATAGCAGCGCTGAAACACCAACGATTGAAGTCCCGCCACACGCTGATGTGGCACGCCTGCGCATTGGCCTGGTGGTGCTGCTGCTGTCGACCGTTGCCTTCGGCCTCAACAATATCCTGGCCCGCCTCAGCTACGATAACGGTAGCAATGTCCTGACGCTGCTTACAGTCCGAACGGTCATTGGACTTGTTGTGATTGGCGCCTATCTCAGCTGGCTGAATTTGTGGCGGCGGTTCGCGCGCAGCGATCTGCCGGTCTTCGCGCTCGCCGCCGTCAGCTTCTCAACCGGCACTTTCTTGCTGCTGGAGTCCTTCCACTACCTGCCGGTGAGCCTGGCGATTCTGCTGTTCTATCTCTTTCCAATCACAGTCGCGCTGATCAACTTGGCGACCGGCGAGGAGCGGCTGACACCGTATGGCTGGGTCGGGGTGGTGACGGCCTTTTGCGGATTGGCGCTGGCGCTGGAGATCTTCCACGGCTTTGAGCTCAACCTGGTTGGCGTGGCGCTCAGTACGATCTCCGCCCTGTTCATGGCGCTCAGCATCGTTTCGACCCACCGGTTGATGCAGCGTTTTCCGGGCATTTTCGTCACCTTCTGGATGCTGGCCGCGTCGGGGATTTTCTTCGCGGTGGCCATGTTCGCCATTGTCGGTATTGCCTGGCCGGACGCCGGTAGGGGCGTGCTGGTGTTCAGCGGTGCGGTGATCTCCGGTCCGATCGCGCTAGTCACCTTTTTTGTCGGCCTGTCGATGGTGGGCAGCTCAAAGACCGCGCTGGTGATGAACGCCGAGCCCTTGACCACGATCCTCTTTGCGGCGGCGATTTTGGGCGAGGCGCTCGGTTGGCTGCAATACGGCGGGGCGGCCATCGTCATCGCCTCGATCGTCCTGGTCACCCTGGCTGAGCGGAAGCGGAACGGAGGCTAGGATAGGGCCGCGCTTTTTCTGTCTTGGGTCTCTTCGTGGCTCTGCCAGTGCCTGGCCGGCCCACGCCCCCACCCGACCACCCACGGGATCGTATGCTCATGGGTGGTCGGGTGGGGGCGTGGGCCGGTGCGGTACCGCCAGAGGCAAAAAGTGTCGGTGCGAGGCAGAGCCGGCTATAGTTCTATCCCACCCGCATATCGCCGCAGGCGCTGCTGATCGCTTCGATATGTCGGTGGTCGGTGCCGCAGCAGCCGCCGACGACGGCCAAGTTGGGCAACACGGCCATCAATGCCTGGTATTGCGCGCCCAGTTCTGCCGGGTTGCCTTCGTCGAGTTCCTCGGCCGCATCGAGCTCCGCATGGCTCATGCGCGAGGCATTCGCCCGCAGCCCCATGATCCGGCCTCGCCAGTCGCCACCGTCCTGCAGGACGCCGTCGAAATGGTCGGGATGGGCGCAGTTGAGCATGTAGTAAGCCGGCGAGGCGTCGCTTGCGCCGTCGACTTCTTCGATCGCTTCCGACAGCGCCTGGCCGGACGGCAGGCGGCCGTCGGTCTCCACCGTGAATGAAATGATGCACGGCATGCCCGCATCCTTCGCCGCGAGGGCGAGACCGGTCGCCTCCTGCGCATAAGTCATGGTGATGGCAGAGACCATGTCGGCGCCGAACTCCACGAACCAGCCGATCTGGTCGCTGTGGTAGGCCTTGGCGTCCGCCACAGACAGAAAGGATTGGGGGTTGTAGCCGTCGTCGTGCGGGCCGATGGCACCATTCACGATGAAGGGCGAAGCGGCGGTCTCGCGCTCGCCGCGCAGGGCGATCAGCGCCCCGACCGCCTTGGCGTGCGCGTCTCTGAGGTCGGTCTTCGACACGCCCAGCTCATCGGCCCAGCGCGGGCTGGCGCGCCAGGTCGGCGTATCCATGACGAGCCCTTTTTCGTGACGGATCGCGATATCGGCATAATGGCCCATGTAGCGATGAAGGGCGGTGCGGCCGGCTTCGTCGTTGAGCAAGGGAAAAGCTGCGAACAGCGGCAAGTCGAACCCGTCGTGAAAAATCAGACAGGTCTCAAGCCCGCCATCGGCGATACACGGCTTGCCGTTCAATTGCGGCAGGGCGTTCCGGTATTTCGCTTCGCTCATGGCGACCTCCGTTGGTTGGGCGTCCCCCATCGGAGGGAAGTGACGATCCTACTTCCCCGCTTTCTTCTTCTCAAAAAACTTTTTGGTCGTGAACGAGAGGCCCTGCTCGGCGTAGCCGCGGCAGGCGCGGTCCTTGAACTCGACCGCCTTCTCCCATTCGTCGACATCGTAGGTTTCGCGTTCGGCGACGCAGCGGATCTCGGACACGGTGCGCGGGTCGAGGCCGAGCTTCGCGCCGATCTCTTCGTCGGAGAAGCCGGGCTTGCGCTTTTCGGCCGGCATGTGCTCGGGGTAGTTGATCTGGATCGACTGGGCCATCTCCACGACCTGGTCGCGGTATTTTTTGTAGATCTCTGGGTCGACGAAATAGAAGGGCATCGTTCTATCTCCTACCTGAGTTGGCGTTTCTCGGCGCCGACCGGGCACACACGCATGCATTCGAAGCACTGGCCCTGGCTGATATTCGCGTAAGTCATCGACCACAGGGTGCGGGTCATCAGGCTGGAGTTGAGGATCATCCGGCGGCGCTCCCGGTCCTCCTCCTCGAACAACTTTTCCATGGTCTTCTGGAAGCCTGGAACCCAGTAAGTCTGCACTCGCGTGGTGCAGCGCGCCTGATCGAAGCTGCGGCTGGCGATCGCGCCTTCCTTCAGCGTCCCGCCGATGCAGCCGCCGTCGTCGATGGGGCAGACCGCCATGCAGGGCGTGGTGCCGTGCTCATCCCACATTTCCACGCATTGCGGCGCCGGACAGGCGGGGGTTTCCGGCGGCTCATCCGGCGCCATGGGAAGGGTCGAGATGACGGCGGAGTAATACATGAAGCCATGTTCGGGATGCAGCACCGGCCCCGCGAGGCTGGGCGAGCCGCAGCCGGCAAGTTCAGCCGCCAATGACATGCTGAGGAAGGGCTGGCGGCCCTTGTCGACCGCCTGCGGGACATTCAGCGCGTAGTAGCCGTAAGTTCGTTCGATATGCGTGGCCACGCGGTTGCCGAGCGCCGCGATCCGATCGGTGGTCGAGGAGACCTCCATGTGCTCGTATTTTGGGCTTTGCCAGTCGGCCGCGCGCGGCTGGGCGCCGCCCATGACGATCACCGATTTGGCGCCGGGCAGATAGTCGGTCGGGCGCTTGCCCACCGGCGCGGCATTGAAGGACTCCGCGTCAGCCACGCCCAAGACAAGCGCGCCGCTCTTCAGCGCGAAGGCGCGGAGGTCTTCCTTGACGTTGCCGCCGGCATCGGCGGCGCTGCTCGCTTTTTCGTTCATGTGTCGCTCATGGCGCCGGCTATTTCAGCTTGCGTTCGCCGCGCCCGACAGGGCAGACGCGCATGCATTCGAAACACTGGGCGACGCTTTCCTTGTAGAAGCTGACGGCGCCGCAGGAGCGGGCGAAGAAATCGGAGTGGATCATCATCCGTTGCTTGTCTTTGTCGTCTTCCTCAACGATTTGGTCGAGCGCCTTCTGGAAGCTGGAAATGCCGAAGTTCATCGAACGCGATACGCAGCGCTCCCGGTCGTAATAGACGTGCTCCATGTTGCCGTCTTCGTCGATGGAACCGTCGAGGCAGCCACCGTCATCGGCCGGGCAGGCCGCCATACACGGCGTCTTGCCGATATGCTTGTAGGTTTGCACGCACATCGGCGCCGGGCAGACGCCCTGTTCGAGCATCTCGTCATAGACCAGCGGCAGCGTGGTCAGCGCCGCGGAGTAGTAGAGCAACCCGTATTGCGGATTGAGGATGATGTTGGCCGCGAACGATCTTGTGCCGCAGCCAGCCAGCACCGCCGCCAGCATCATAGACATGCGCGGCTGGTAGCCGGCGGTCGGAAGGGCAGGGCCCTGTAGCGCGTAGTATCCGAGCTCCCGCTCGATGTAGTCGGCCACGACATGGATGGCGCGGTCGTTGGCGAAGTCGTAGCCGTTGACCTCCATGATGCGGTGGTCGGGCGACTGCCAGGCGCCTGCGGTCGGCCCGCGCACGCCGACCACGATGACTGACTTGGCACCCGGCAAAATATCGTAAGGGCGGTAGCCTTCGGGCACGAATTCGTCCCAGCGCTCCGCTGGTGCGATGCCGACGACGTCGCCGCCAGCCTTCAGCGCCATCGCCTTGATGTCGGCCGTGAGCAGCCTGACGTCTTTCGGTGGGCCGCCTTCGGTCGATGCCGGGTGCTGGTCCTGGGAAGGCTGCATGGCTTCCGTTCGGGCAACTTCTTAGGCGAGCGTAAAAGACATACAGACGCGGTGAAACTTGGTCAATCGTGGAACTCCCGACGCTTGAGCGCCGAACGCTGGACCTTTCCGGTCAGGCTCTAGGGCAGCTCGTCGATGAATTCGATCTTGCGTGGGTACATGTGGGGTTGGACGCCCGCTTGCTGGCGCCATGCGGTACGATTGGCAACGCCAGGGCTGTATGCTGAAAACCCCGGAACAGATTGGCCCAGCACGAGGAGATTGCCCATGGCACCGGCTATCGGGGGCACAGGCCCTTTCCGCCTTTTCTATCACCCGGCGAGCAGCGCTTCGATGCGGGTGACGCTCTATTTGAGCTGCCGGGCTGTGCCGCCATCGATGGTCGAGCTCGTGAGCACTGGAATGGAAACCGATCACCGCGGCATCCTCGTCTTCACCATGCCCGATGGCGACCCGGAGACCGAGAAGCTCGGGACCACTGATCTCACCGCCTTCAATCCCGAAGGGCGGGTGCCGGTGCTGCTTCTGCAGGACGGGCGCAAGATGACCCAATCCGGGCCCATCGTGGAGTTCATCGAGGACTCCATGACGGATAACGGCAAACCGCTGCTGCCCGAGGATCCGTGGTTGCGCGCCGAGGCCAAGCGGATCATGTGGATCATTGCGGCCGACGTGCAGCCTTACCAGAATATCCCCTTCATCATTCAGGCCATGGGCGAGTGGGGTATGGTCAAAGCGCCGCCGACGATCCATCCGTTGCGCCTCCATTTCATTCGACGGGAATTCGGCGCAATGGAGACGATCATGGCCCGGTGCGCAGGCCGTTTCGCCGTGGGCGGCGAAATCTCGCTCGCCGATTGCTTTTTGGTGCCGCAGGTACGCAACGCGCTGCTAGCCGGCATCGACCTGCCGGGCGAATTCCCGACGATATACCGGGTTTGGGAGAACCTGCTTGGCGTGTCCGAGGTCGCAAGCGTGGTTGAGGCCGCCGGAGGGATCGTCCAACCGTTGGTTTTCGACGAGGATAAGTTTGAGGTCTATGCGGGCGCGCCGGCACGGACCTAGGGTTTGTCCGAATTGCGTTGGTTCGGCGCCGGCCCGCTCACCCACCATTTGACTTGCTTTACGGTTCAAGCTGACAGGGTTGCTGGTGCTGGGCGGTGTCCGAACGTTGTTTGCTGCGGGATGCCGGTCCCCGCTGCCCTCCCGTTCCCGGGGGCAGCGACCGCACCAGGGTGGCCGCCAGTGGCGGGGCGTTTGGTCCAATTACGGATCGAACCTACCGGCCGGCCCGCGGTATGACCAAACCGCCGCCGATCTTGCCGGGCCGCTTGTGGTACGGGCCGGGGTTGGGAATCGGCAGGCGCGGCCTAAGGGTCGCAATTGGAAAACACTTCCAGCCGATGATCTTGCGCACGAGACGGATGCGCGACGAGCTGCTGAAATGGACCTTGCGATAGCCGAACAGCGGGATGCAGTGCCGGTTGGCGACGGGGGCCACTTGGGCGCCGGCACCGATCTGGAGTGCGGCCTCGCTCGAAGTGCTGGCGCTGGCGGCGCAGGCAATTCCGAGGGAGAGCGCTAGTGCACCGATGGTGCCTGCGATTGTCTGGAGTTTCATTTTTCGGTTCCTTTCTGCTGGTTGGTTGGACTTAGAAACCCGGCCTTGGTCGCCGAGCGTCCGCACTCTCTAGCAGCGAGAAACTGAACCGAAACTGAGGCCGGTATTCATCGATGGTTTATGAACCTGACCGAAAGACCCGTGCCTGCGGCGGTGGAGAGATGCGGCGATGGACAGACGCTGCCTGCTCGGACGTATTGCGTTGAGGCTCCCATCAAAGCGTTCAACAGGTGCGCCGCCAACTTTCGTCAGCCCTTCGAAAGAGCCGCCTGCGCGAAAGGTGAATTCTGGGTGAACCGGCGGGTCAGCTTCGGTTCACTATCTCTCCACTAACGTCTGGTCATGCCAACAGGCGTCAATAAGTTGGCACTGGCGAGAAGGCATGTCGGCAAGCCTCAGATCCGAACGTCAAGGAGGCTGACATGATTGCGTTACCCAAGATTCTGTTTATCGACGATCCGAACGAGGCCGGCGGCGCCGCCATCGAGGATGGTTCGGTCCGCGTGCGCTGGCAAAGCCGGCGGTGCGAAAGCGGCCACTGCGGACCAGCGTGTCTCAACCGGGGCGAACGCCTGAGCGCGACGCTTGTGAAGTGGTCGCGGATAGATGGTGAGCTCAAACCACACGACCTTGCATACTTGGCCGGCATCCGCACGCGTGATCTGGAACGCCGGGTTCCCGGATCCATTCTTGGATTCTTGGACCGGGCTGGCGCCAGGCTGAACCGCTTGGGTGGCCAACTGACCGGCGCGCAGCGGGCGATGGTCGAGCGTGTGCTCCACGAACGGGTCCGGCCGTTGTCGCGTGGCGAACTGGATGAGCGGAACGACCGGCTGAAATCGTTCGGCCTCGCGCAATTCATGCTCTAGGACGGACGCGCGGGAAGGCTGGTTAGGGCTTTGCTACGGCCGTGTGGCGAAGTAAAGCTCTTCAAACGCCTTCGACGATCGTCTGGACGCTGGTCGAAGCCGACATGCGCAGACGTTTGGCCTCGGCGTATTCCTCCGAATGGTACCAGTTGTGCGCGGCCTCGTAGGAGGGGAAGCGGATCACGACGTTGCGCGTGCCCGGCGGTGTGCCCTCGTAGTTCTCCGATTTGCCGCCACGCACCAAGAACTCGCCGCCATAGGTTTCGATCGTCGGCTGCACCAAGCCTATGTACGTCGAATAAATCTCCGGATCAGTCACGTTGATTTGGGCGATGACGTATCCGTGGGGCATGGCGGGTGGCTTTCTCGGCTCGGATGCGCTGGGTCGAGGAGGATCATTCCGCAAACCAGACTACCGCATTCGACTACAGCTTCAGCAATCGCCGGGCGTTCTCTTTGAGAATGAGCGGCCGCACGTCTTCCTTGATGTCGAGCTGCGCGAAATCGTTTAGCCAGCGGTCCGGCGTAATGGCGGGCCAGTCGGAGCCGAACAGGACCTTCTCCTTCAGGAGAGAGTTGGCGTAGCGCACGAGGATCGGCGGGAAGTATTTTGGAGACCATCCCGACAGGTCAATGTAGACGTTGGGTTTGTGGTTCGCCACCGAGAGCGCTTCCTCCTGCCAGGGAAAGGAGGGGTGGGCGAGGATGATCGTCATGTCAGGGAAGTCCACCGCGACGTCGTCCAGATACATCGGGTTCGAGTATTTGAGGCGCATGCCCATACCCCCCGGCATGCCGGAGCCGACGCCGGTCTGCCCGGTGTGGAAGAGCGCCGGCACGCCCGCCTCGGCGATCACCTCGTAGAGGCCATAGGCGAGACGGTCATTGGGATAGAATCCCTGCATCGTCGGGTGGAACTTGAACCCCTTTACGCCGTAATGCTCGAGCAGCCGCCGCGCCTCGCGCACGCCGGCCTTGCCCTTGTGGGGATCGATGCTGGCAAAGGGAATGAGGATGTCGGCGTGTTTCGCTACCTCCTCGGCGACTTCTTCGTTGTCGTAGCGGCGGAAGCCGGTTTCGCGCTCGGCATCGACCGTGAAAATGATGGCGCCGATGTTGCTCTCGCGAAAATATGCCGCGGTCTCGTCGATGGTCGGCGGCGCGTCGCGCCCGGTTCTGAAATAGCGCTGCATCCCGGCCTGGAAATCGTCGTAGCCGTCATCGTCGTGCCGGCCGCAGGGCGCATCCGCGTGGGTATGGATGTCGATTGCGACGACTTTTTCGGGATCAAACACAAGGCCCCTCCGAATTTTTCTGCCAGCGTTTGCTATAGCGCGTATCCACGGTGAATTTCACGCAACTTTTAGCACGCACCCGTCCACCGGGATGATCCGGGCCCAAGCGCGGAATGACTAATGCGCGGCTGCGGTGGTGAAGGGTGTCGATGCGAGGCGCGTCGATTATTCCAAGAGCCTGTTGATGCGCCACGGCTTCGACGAACCGTTGGCGGTGGCGCGGGCTATCGCGCTTTATGCGATCGTGGCCTTGATGGCTTCCTCGAATGCCTTGTCGTCCCAGCCGAACGGGCCCTTGTCACCCGCATAGGCGATCTTGCCCTCGGCGTCGACCAGGAACAGCCGCATCGGCAGACCGACATATTTCTTGTCGGTATCGTTGTCGATGCCGTCGATCAACATCGGCATGTGCAAATCGAGGCTGATCTGGCAGGCGGATGCTACCTCGGTGCGCTCCGCGTCCGTGGTCGGTTCCAGGTAGATGATGTCCTCGATCAGGTTGTTTGGCACCTGCCAGCCATTGGATGGGTGCGCCTCGCGGATATAGACGATGTAGAAGCGGACCTGATCTTTGTACGTGGCGTAGAGTTCGTTAAGGCGCACGGCCTTATTGCGGAAGGGGGGTCACGTAAACGAGCCGAAGATGATACCGACTGGCTGCCCCCTTAGATCGGAGAGCCGGACTTGCTCGCCGGTGCGCTTGCGATCGCGACCAAGTACGTCGGCGACGAAATCCGGCGCCTCGCTGCCGACCCGCGGGACCTTGGCCTCGCGGGCGCGCTCCCCTGCAATATGGGCGTCGAACTCCGCCTCGCTGATATCCGAAATCTCGATCCAAACCTTGCGCTTCTCCGCCATTTCCATGGAGGCGTATTGCTCCAGCGTCACGGGGCTCGCACGGCTATCGTCAGGCATGTCCTGGCTCCTTTTTGCGCGGCGGCAGGTTAGCAAAAGCGAATTCGCCTGAGAAGTCCGAGTGAGGCGGAACCCCGATACCGGTGCGGTCACGCAGGCTTAAGCGGCGGATCGGTGTCGGTTCTCGGCAGGGCATTCTCGCCCAGCGCCCGCCAGTAGCGCAGGTTGCCGGCGACATAGCCGGGCTCGACGACTTCCAATTGCTCCAGCAGATAAGGCCGCAGCTTGGGCAGCGCGTGGAATGGCACATTGGGAAAGAGGTGGTGCTCGGCGTGGTAGGGCATGTTCCAGTGGTACCAGCGCATGACCGGATTGGTCGTGAGCGTCCTTGCGTTTCGGAAGGGTTGGTCACCGAAAGCCGCGCCACCATGCTCCATGATCTGGTAGAGCCGCAATGCCGGCTGGCCGAGCACGGCCGGGCCGAGCCAGTAGAGCGGCAGGATCCACGGATCGATGAATGCGGTGCCGATCGCGGCGCCCAGATAGATGAGCCAGATCTGGCGGGCCTCGCGAACGATCGCGGACTTGTCGCGCTCAGGTATGAAGGGCTGGCCGGCCTTGCCGGTCAAAGCATGGCGCAAGCTGGTTTGCAGGCGCCGGCGCCAATAGGGCGGGCCAAGCGCGAACCAGAGATAGCTGGCGCGCGTGGTCGGCAGCGGCACGGCAATCTCCGGGTCGAGTGCCGGGTCCTGCGTGTGCCGGTGATGGGTCATGTGGAAGTGCCAGAGATACTTGGGTGGATAGAACAGGATCAGGCCGAGGACGAAGTTCAGGCCCGTGCCGATCCATTTGCTGCGGAAGGGGCTCTGGTGGACGCATTCGTGATGGGCGCCGAAGAGAAAGACCATTTGCACGCCGTGGACGAACATCGCCGGCAGCAGCCACCAGGTGCCGCGCGCCAGCCAAATCAGCGCGCCGCTGCCTGCGAGCGCGGCGAGTTGCAGGGTGATATGCACCAACCCCTGCCAGTTCGTACGGCGGTGCAGCGCCTTCAACGTTGCCGCCGGCACCAGATCGGCCGGTCGAACGGCTGCGGGTGCTGAGGGCGGGCCGCTTTCGGCAATGGAGGCTTTCTGGTCCATGAGACGCCCCATGGGGAACGGATAAATCAACCGTCAGGCTACCACGCGCCGCATAGCGTGTCTTGCAGTTGGCAGTGATTTAGGCCAGTGATGCCAGACATCCCCAGGGGGCTCCGCCCTCGCTTCGCGCCTGAACCGTCACGCCTGAAAAGCAACGCCCAAAAAAGCAACGCCTGGAACGAACCTCATGCACGGAAAGCTGCCTTACTATTGCGAAACCGCGTTGAACAAGCTCGGCACCTTTCCGGCCGAGCCGGTCAACACGTGGACCAGTTTGGTTCCGGTCATGTTCGGTGTACTGGCGTTGATCTTCCTGATCCGCAACCAGCACACCAACAAGATCGCCTACACCCTGGCGACATTGACGGTCGTCACCGGTCTCGGGAGCGTTGCCTGGCACTCCATGCGCACCCCGCTCACGCTCTTTGTCGATTGGCTGCCTGGCGCAATCTACCTGCTGATCCTGGTCTTCTTCTGGTCTTACTATGCCGGCGGCCGGTACCTGGGCGTGCTTTTGCTGATTGCGTTTGCCGGGCTGGTGTTTCTGGTGCCGTTTCCCATCATTCGGCAATACCAGCTGTTCATCATTACGGGCATGCTGACGGTCGCTGTGGGGCTCCTGTTCGGAACTTGGTTCCGGAAACGACCGGCCTTCAAGTTCGCCGCCTTGATGATGGGTTCGGCGGTCATAGCGGTGACGTTCCGCACGCTCGATCTCAGCATCTGCAAGTCTTTCCCAGTCGGCACGCATTTCTTTTGGCACATCTTCCTCGGGCTGGCCGCTTACCTTGGCGTCCGCATGATAGTGGTGCTCGCGGCGCAGCCCGCCCCGCGACCAGGCTGAGGCGCCCATGACAGCGCTGAAATGGACAGGGCCAGCGAGACCGGTAACAATGGTCCGCAATACCGCTATCGTTTGACTTGAAAGGCCTGAACACATGGCCAAACTGCGCCACCTAGCCCTACAGGTGCCTGATTTGGAGAAGGCTGCCCTTTTCTACGAGCAGGTCTTCGAGCTGGAGCGGGTCACTGAGGCAGAGACCCCGATTGGCAACGCCGTCATGCTGTCTGACGGGACGATGAACCTGACGCTGCTCCATTTTCCCACCGGCGAGGGCGGTCAGATCAACGGGCCCGATTGGGCCGGTCTGCACCATATGGGATTCGTCGTCGACGACGCCGAGGCGACGGCGGCGCGAATAGAGGCCCAAGGCGGCAAGTACTTCATGACGCTGCCCGGGGGCTATCCCGGGGTCGATGCGGAGACTAAGTACAAGGACAACCACGGCATCGTCTTCGACATCGCCGAGCACAACTGGACCCAATCGGACCCAGGGGCGAAGGAATAATGAGCGGCAGCATCACCGAAGAGTTCATCATTCCGGCCACCGAGGGGCGGGCAGTCGTGGTCAAGCGCGGCCAGACCTTGCGCATCCATCAGACCGAGGGCGGCCAGGTTGGCGACTGTACCTTCTACAACGCCAACGATTACAAGGAGATCTACCATGTCGGCCAGAGCTGGGCGCTCAACATGATGGCCGGCACGGGGACCTCCAAGACCTTCAAGCATTTCTATTCCAAGCCGCCCCGCGAAAACATCATGATGACCGTCACCGCCGACACCTATCCCAACCATTGGGGCAACATGGGCGGACGCTGTTCGAACAAGATCTACCAGGTTCGCGACGATATCCCCGGCGGGCATCGCTCGTGCCAGCAGAACCTGACCGAGGCAGTGGCCCCGTTTGGCCTGACGGGCGACGACATCTTCGACATCTTCAACGTGTTCATGAATGTCGACCTGCACACCGATGGCGGCTTCACCATTCACCCGACCGAGGCCGGACCCGACGACTACATCGATCTGCTCGCGGAGATGGACGTTCTGGCGGCGATCTCGGCCTGCCCGGCCGATACCTCGGCGACCAATGGCGGGACCTGCAAGCCGCTCGGCGTCAAAGTGTTCGAAGGTTAGGCGATGCAGGTGGTCGAATCCGGTCGAACCGCGGCGAAATCGAGCGAGCGGTTTCCGGTTTCCGAAAGCATCTGCCCCGTGCTTGAAAACAAGCCGGTCAATGATGGCTACATTCACCTCGTGCTCGATGCGGCGCATGGCGCGGCAGTGGCACAGGCCGGCCAATTCTACCATCTGCTATGCCCTGCGACCGGCGAGCACACGCCCTTCTTGCGCCGGCCGATGAGCATCTACCGGATCGACCGGGCCCAGGGCCGGCTTGAGTTCCTCTACAAGATCGTCGGCGCCGGCACCAAGGCGCTGGCGACCCTCAAACCCGGCGACGGGCTCGACGTATTCGGTCCGCTCGGGCGGGGCTTTGAGCTGCCCGAAACCTGCCGGCATGTGGCAATGGTCGCGCGCGGCGTTGGCCTGGCCACACTGGCGCCGCTGGCGGAGATGGCGATCGAGCGCGGCGCCCGTGTAAGCGCGATCTTGAGCGCCCGTGAGCCTGCCTATTTGATGTCGGAAGACTATCTGCGGTCCGTCGGTGCGGAGGTTGTCACGGTCACCGATGCGGAGGGAACCAGTTCCGTTGAGGATGTCGAACGCATGGTGCGTAGCCTGATCGAGCAGGAGGGTGTCGACCTCATTGGAACGTGCGGCTCCAACCGGCTCTTGATGCTGCTGCAGCGGCTCTGCGCGGAATATAAAATTCCGGGCCAAGTGGCGCTCGAACAGCTGATGGGCTGCGGCATCGGTATGTGTTTTGTCTGCGTCTTGCCGTTCCGCTCGCCCGACGGGCTCGTATATAAGCGCGTTTGCAAGGACGGCCCCGTCTTCCCGATCGAGGAGGCGCTCTCTTGGTAGATATGTCGGTGGAGATCGGGCGGACCAAGCTGGCCAATCCGGTGATGCCGGGATCGGGTACCTTCGGCGAAGGCCTCGACGAGGTGATGGACCTCAACCGTCTGGGCGCAATCGTCGCCAAGACGATCACGCCGGAGCCGCGCGAGGGCAGCCCCTTGCCGCGGGTCGTCGAATACAAGGATGCGTTCCTAGGCGCCATCGGGATTCCGAACAAGGGCCCGGACTATTTCGTGCGCGAGATCGCCTCGTTCTACCGGAAATTCTCGCCGCCCTTCGTGGCCAGCATATCGGCGCCGACTGTCGAAGCCTTCGGCAAGATTGCGGCGGATGTCAGCAAGCCCGGCATCGATATCATCGAAGTCAATATCTCCTGCCCGAACCTGGAAAAGGACGGCAAGGCCTTTGCGATGGACCCCGATGCGACCGAGAAGGCGATCCGGCGCATCTTGGAGAGCACCGATCTGCCGGTCTGGGCCAAGCTTTCGCCCAACGCGGGCGACACGCCGGCGGTCGCCCAAGCCGCCGAGGCTGGCGGCGCCCATGCGCTGACCGTCGCCAACGCCATGGTCGGTATGGCGATCGATGCGGAGGCCATGCGGCCAAGGCTCGGCAATATTACCGGCGGCATGACCGGCCCCGCGACCAAGCCGGTGATTTTGTTCATGGCCTATCAAGCCGCACGCTCGGTCTCGATCCCGATCATTGGCTGCGGCGGCATTTCCACCGCCGAGGATGCGATCGAGTACATGCTCGCCGGCGCCAGCGCGATCCAGGCCGGCACGGTCAATTTCGTTCATCCGACCGCCATGCTCGACATCATCGACGGTATCGAAGCCTATTGCCGACGCAAGGGCATCAAACGGGTTCGCGAACTGACCGGCGCCCTCGACGATCATGAGGGCATGAAACTCGAACAGCTCGCCTCGACCGCGTGATCCAATGACCGATCGCCATTTGAGAGCCGCGGTCGATGTCGGCGGCACCTTTACTGATATTGCGCTGAGCGACGTGCGAACCGGGCGCCTGATTGCGGCGAAGGTTCTGACAACGATCGACAACCGCGCCGACGGCGTGCTGGGGGGCATCGATGTCGCGCTTGATGTCGCCGGCGCCAAGCCCGAAGAGGCCGCCGAGATCGTGCATGGATCGACAACCGGAACCAACGCGCTGATCGAGCGCACCGGCGCAAAGGTCGGATTGCTGACCACCGAGGGTTTCCGAGACGTGCTCGAAATCGGGCGCTGCATGCGACCGATGGAAGGGCTCTACGATGTCACCATCGACCGTCCGCGGCCGCTGGTGCCGCGTTACCTGAGGCTTGAGGCGCGCGAGCGCCTGGACGCCCAAGGCGAAGTCATCCAGCCGCTCGATGAGGCAAGCGTGGCCGCCGCGGCCGAGCTGTTTGCACGGGAGAAGGTCGAGGCAATCGCGATCTGCTTCCTCTTCGCCTTTCGTAATCCCGCGCATGAGGAGCGGGCGGCGGAGATGTTTCGGGCCGCGCTGCCGGGCGTACCGATTACACTCTCGCACCGGATAAGCCCGGAGTACCGCGAATACGAGCGCAGTTCGACCGCGGTCATGAACGCCTATCTGACACCGATCATGAACGCCTATCTCGACGATCTGGAGCCCCGCCTGCAGGAACGGCTAGGGCCGGCACGGCTGTCGATCATCCAGGCCAATGGCGGCTCGACCTCGGTTGCGATTGCGCGCGCCAAGGCGCTGACCACGGTCAATTCCGGGCCGGCGGGCGGTGTGGTCGCTGCCGCCTTCTACGGTCGCCGACACGGCCGGTCGCGCATCGTCTCGGTCGATATGGGCGGCACATCCTTCGACATAGGGCTGGTTGAAGATGGCGCTTCGAAGGTCACGACCGATGGCGCGTTTCAGGATCTGCCGGTCAAGATTCCGATCATCGATCTGCACATCATCGGCGCCGGCGGGGGCTCGATCGCATGGCAGGATCCGGGCGGCGCGCTCAATGTCGGGCCGCGCTCGGCCGGCTCCGATCCGGGGCCTGCCTGCTATGGCCGGGGCGGCACCGCGCCCACGGTGACCGATGCCAACCTCGCGCTCGGCCGGCTCAATCCGGACTATTTCAACGGCGGTCGCATCCGGCTCGACGCGGAGGCTGCCAAAGCCGCCGTCGGCGAGCTCGCGAAGACTCTGGGGATGGGGCTCGAAGATGCCGCGCTCGGCATCCTCAAGGTGGTCAATGCCAACATGGTCAAAGGTATTGCCTCGGTGACCATCCAGCGCGGCATCGATGTGCGCGATTTCTCGCTGCTCTCGTTCGGTGGGGCGGGCGGTTTGCATGCCGCCGACCTTGCGACCGAACTTGGCATGGTCGAAGCGGTGATCCCGCCCTTGCCGGGTATCTTTTCCGCCGTTGGGCTGCTGGTCACGGAGACGCGGCAAGACTACGTGACGGCGCTCGGGAACGTCGAGACCGAAACGGCCGATCTGGCAGAACTGGAAACCCACTACGCGCGCATGGAGGCCGAAGGAACCGCCGATCTGTCGGCGCAAGGTTTTGATCAGAGTGACATTGAGCTGCGCCGGTCGGCGGACCTCAAGATCGCGGGCCAGACCTATGAGCTGTCATTGACGCTGCCAGATCAGGGCAAGTTGACGACCAAAGGCCTCGCCGCGTTGATCGAGGCGTTCAGCGCGCTTTATCGTGAGCGCTACGCGTTTTTCTTCGAAGGCGAGCCGATCGAACTTGTCAATTTGCGGGTCACGGCGTTCGGCCGAAATGCCGATGTCGATCTGCCCCAGGACGAAAGTCCAGGCGGAGATCCGGCAAACGCCGTCAAGGACCGGCGCCAGGTTTATTTCGAAGGCGCGGGTTGGATCGATTGCGCCATCCATGATCGCGACCGGCTTGCCGGCGGCATGTCGATCGCGGGGCCCGCAATCATCGAGGAAGAGACCTCCGCCACCCTGGTGCCACCGAAACGGTCGGCGAAGGTCACGGCTGATCACGGCCTGATCATTGCGCTCGGCGAGAAAGAGACCGGCTCATGACCGACATGATCACGATGCAGGTGATCCGCTATGCGCTGGAGCAGATCGCCGACGAAATGGGCTACACGCTCGTGCGGACTGGCCGCTCCACGATCATCACGGAGATCAAGGACATCTCCTGCGTCATCACCGACGCCAAGGGCCAAACGGTCGCCCAGGCACACCACACGCCAAGCCTGCTGGCGGGCTTTGAGATCACCATGCGCGAGCTGGTCGCCAACTTTGGCCCGGAGAACCTTTCGCCAGGCGACGTCATCATCATGAACGACCCCTACAAAGGCGGTCAGCACATCATGGACCTTTACGCCATCGCGCCGGCCTTCCATGGGGGCAAGCTGATCGGCTTCGTTGGCAATATCGCGCACCATTCCGACCTCGGCGGCGTCGCAGCCGGTGGCGTGGCCGGTGGGATTCGCGAGATCTATCTGGAGGGTCTCCGCCTGCCGATGGTCAAGTTGTACAAGGCCGGCGTCGAAGATCGCGAAATCGTCGACATCATCGCCAATCAAATTCGCGTACCCGACAAGACGCTGGGCGACATCCGGGCCCAAGTCGCCTCGCTGATGGTCGGCACGGATCGGCTCGACCGGCTGTTCAACCGGTACGGCGCAACCGTCGTCCACCAGGCTTGCGAGGATCTGCTCGATTATTCCGAACGCCGCACGCGCAAAGGGCTCGAAGCGTTGCCGGACGGGACGTACGAGGCGGAAGACTTCATCGACAATGACGGGATCGTCGATGAACCGATCGGGGTCGCGCTCAAGGTGATCATCAAGGGCGATCGGGTGATCGTCGACTTGTCTGACAGCGACCCGCAGGCGCAAGGCAACACCAACTCGACCATCGCCAACACTCATGCTGCGATCTATTACGCGCTGATTGCGATCGTCGACCCGCACATGCCTCCGAATTCGGGCTGCTATCGACCGATCGAAGTCATCGCCAAGCCGGGCACCATCGTCAATCCGCTGCCGCCGGGCGCGGTCGCCGCACGGACCAACTGCTCGGCGAAGATCGTCGAGGCGATGATGTTCGCATTGGCGCCGATTGCGCCGGAGCGCGTGACCGCCGGCTCCCACGGCCAGATCACGACTTGCGGCTTCGGCGGGCGCGACCCGGAAACGGGCGAGCGGTTCATCTACACGGACATTCAAGGCGGCGGGAACGGCGGCCGCGCGCACCGCGACGGCGCCGACGGCCAGGACGGCCACTTGGCGCGTTTCATGAACACGCCCGTCGAGGCCGTCGAGCAGCGCTTCCCGGTGCGTATCGAGCGTTATGCATTCATTCCCGATAGCGGCGGAGCGGGGAAATGCCGCGGCAGCCTGGCGCTCCAACGCGACATTCGCCTGCTCGCCGATGGGGTCAGCTTCGCGCGCTACAGCGACCGCCATAAATTCGCCCCCCAAGGCCTGTTCGGCGGCCTTGAGGGCGCATCCGGCGCCATCCTGCGCAATCCGGATTCGAACCGCGAGGAACGCATGGCCTCCAAAGGTCTCGACACGCTGGAACAAAATGATCTGATCAGCGTGCGCCTGCCTGGAGCAGGCGGCTATGGCGATCCGGGCGAGCGCGACCCGGTCGAAATCGCAAACGACCTGCGCGACGGCAAGATTTCGCCGGAGGCCGCGCGGCGCGACTACGGCGCCAAATCCAAGAACTGATCGCGCGATGCGGATCGTCGATATCCGCGAGACCACGGTGCCCGTCGGCGCACCCATGCGCAATGCCGGCATCTCCTTCGACGCCATGACCGCCAGCGCGCTGGCGATCGTAAGCGATAAGAAACGCAATGGCCGGCCGGTGTGCGGGCTGGCCTTCGATTCGATCGGCCGTTACGGGCACGGCGCGCTGCTCCGCGAGCGCTTCATTCCCCGGCTGCTCGCCGCGGAGCCGGACGACTACCGCGACGACAGCGGTGCCTCGATCGACCCGCTCAAGCTCTGGTCGGTCGCCATGCGCAACGAGAAGCCGGGCGGCCACGGCGAGCGCGCGGGCGCGGTCGGGCTGATCGACGCTGCCGTCTGGGACCTGGTGGCCAAGCTCGAAGAGCGACCCCTCTGGGCCGTGCTAGCCGACCGGTTCGGACCGGGTGCGGGCGCCGTGCCTCGCGTGCCGGTTTATGCCGCAGGTGGGCACTACCGCGAAGACGGCGATCTGGCGGCCCTCGCATCGGAGATCGCCAGCTATCGCGAGCGCGGCTATCGCCGGGTCAAGATCAAGATCGGCGGCGCCCCGTTGGACAACGATTTGCGGCGGGTCGAGGCGGCGCTCAGTGTTGTCGGTGCGGGCGACGATCTTGCTGTTGACGGTAATGGCAGTTTCGACCGGGAAACGGCCTTCGACTATGCCGATGCGTTGGCGCCTTACGGCCTGGCCTGGCTGGAGGAGCCGGTCGATCCGCTCGACTTCGCGCTGCTCGCCGAGGTCGCGGAGCGTTACAAGGCACCGCTGGCGACCGGCGAAAATCTCTTTTCGGCGGCCGATGCGCGCAACCTGTTGCGCTATGGCGGGCTGCGGGCGGAGCAGGACTTCATCCAGCTCGACATTTCGCTGTCCTATGGGCTTGTTGAGTACTTGCGGGTGCTGGAGACGGGCAAAGCGTTCGGTTGGGCTCGTGGCCGGTTTTTGCCCCATGCCGGCCACCTCCTGGCGTTGTCCGCGGCCGCGGGGCTCGGCCTGGCCGGCTGTGAAGCTGCGCCCGATCCGGCGTTGCCGTTCGGTGGCTTCGGCGACGACATCCCGGTCGAGGATGGGCATGTTCGACCGTCGGACCGGCCCGGGGTCGGCATTGAAGGGAAGGCGAACCTATACGGACTGTTTCGCGACCGACTGGGCGTGGCGGGCTGAGCCAGCGTTAGAGCGGGATCGAGATCACCGCGTCGTGGACGGCGTCGCAATCGATCAGATCGACCCGCTTGAGCACGATCCGGTAGTCGTCGCCGGCCGGCCGCAGGCGGTGTTCGCAGCGCGCGGCCCGGGTCGTGCGGTCGCCGGTGCGGTATTCGTGGACTGCCAGCGCCGAGGCGACATGACAAAGTCCTTCGCCATCCAACTGTTCAACAATCTCGATATTGGATACGACGTGCACGCTGCGGGGTGCGGGGTCGATGGAATAGGCGCGGGGGTGGGCCAGACGCCGCACCCGCATGGCCAGCATCGCCTTGTCCTCATGCACGATCGAAACCGTCGTCGCAGCATCGCTCTGAGCCGGCTGGCTCGGGATCCAGTAGAGCCCATCCTCGGCGAAGAGTGCGCGCCAGGCCTCGTATTCGCCGGTGTCGAGCAGTCGTGCTTCGCGGTAGAGAAATTGTTCCACAGTGGAATTCACGCTCGACGTCACGCTGTAGGCTCCGGGCACATATGTGCGAGCCAGCCCGCGAATTGGGCGCGGATCGGAAGCTCGCTGGCACCACCCGAGACCTGGCCGCCGTCCTGGTGCGGCTCGTCGCTCTCCAGGCCACGCGCCGTATTGACCCAGTCGCCGCCATGGGCGTCGGCGAGGCCGGCGCTGCACCGCCCGAAGATCTCGACGTCGTCGGCGAAAATCATCGAGGCTGGCGAGTTTAGCGTGCCCAGAAAGTGCACCGCGCGCTCGAACATGGCTTCGGGTGCGCCTTTGAGGCGGAAGCATTGGGCGTGGACGATCGCTCGGTCCGGCGCGATCGGGTGGACCACTCGGATCTGCTGGTACTGGGCATTCACGCTGACGTTGGGGAAGATCAAGTTGTTGAAGGTGTTGATCGCCAGTATTTCCTTCATGCGCGCCTCGCCCTTGGTGGCGGTCAGGCTCTCCCGGTAGGCGCTGCTGATCGGATCGTCGGCCATCGGCGACAGCACGCCGCTCGAATAGAAACCGGCCATGAAGGCATGGCCCGACGGGAACCCGACCAAACCCAGCGTGTCCCACTCGCGGCGCGTGAATCCGTTCGATTCCAGCTGGAGCTTGGTCTGGTTGCGGTCGGCTGCATCGTCGCGCAAGGCGGTTTGGCGGCCGGCGTCTACCGACGATTCGTGGACGATGCCGGGATGAATGGTGTCGTTGGCGTTCTCCTGATGGAACTTCCAGTTGCCTCGATATTCCAGCCGGAAGCCGCCGCCGGCGATCTCGACGTCGTCGTCGGGCGCACGGTCGATCAGGTTGTCGATCGCCTCGCGCAACGGCCCCAGATGATCGTGCAGCGACGGGCCGTCGGCGGAGAGGCGGGCGAAGATGAAGCCGCGATACCTATCCACCCGTGCCGCCCGGGCCAGATGGTTGGCCGGATCGTCGAGAGAGAACGATGTCCCGTAGCTCGAGGGATGTGGCACCGCGTCAAGCGTCCCGTCGAGCCGGTAGCTCCAAGCATGGTAAGGGCAGACGAAGCGGTCCGCATGACCCTGATCGGCGCCGCACAGGCGAGCACCGCGATGGGCGCAACGATTGGCGACGACGTGGATGGCGTTGCCGGCATCACGCGCCACGATCACCTCATCCAAGCCCAGCCTGGTCCGCAGGAAATCGCCGGGTGCGCTGAGCTGGCTTTCATGCGCCACGTAGAGCCAGGTTCGGGCGAAGATGCGCTCCATCTCCAGCGCGAAGACGTCCGGGTCGGTATACACGCGACGATGCACGCGCCCCGGCTCGATCAGTCCCCGCAATTCATGCTCGGAAATCGCCGCCACACCTGGCCTCCACTCCGGCAGCACGCGGATCGCGCCACTCCGGTCGAGTATCGGGGGCGCATGGCTGCCTGTCAAAAGCCGACATTGCCCGGTTTGGGGGGAGCCGGTAGAGTGTCTGCGACACTGTACGAATCAATGTTTCGTATACAAAATGCACGCTTACGGGCGCACTGCCCACAGCAGGGCTGGCCGATAAGTCCCGCGCCGTGGGATCATCGACAAAGGGAGGAAGAATTGAAAACCAGGAATTTGGCAATCGCCGCGGCGGCCGCGATGGCCGGCGTCACTGCGACCTCGGGCATAGCCTTGGCCGCTGAGGTGAAACTCAAGGCAGCGAGTTTCCTGCCGGCGCGCGCATCGTTCGGGGCGCCCTTCTTTCGCTGGGTGAAAGAAGTCAACAAGCAGTGCGCGGGCAAGGTGAACATCACCGTGCTCGGGCCTTCCGCGATCAAGGCGTTTGAGCAGCCGAACGCGCTCAAGCAAGGCGTCATCGACATGCTGTCGGGTCCTCCCGCCTACTACAAGGGCATCGCCATCGCGGCTGAGACTGCGGTGCTGGCCAAAGTCGATCCGGTCGAGCAGCGCAAAAACGGCGCCTGGGCATTTCTCAACCGGGTTCACAATCAGAAGATGAACGCCCAGTACCTGACCCATGTCGGCTACGGCGTCAGCTTCTATGTTTACACGCGCAAGCCCGGCAAGGGCGGTCGCTTCGACGGCTTCCGCATGCGCACGGCGCCGATCTACGACACATTTTTCAGGGGTCTGGGGGCAACGACCACCAAGATGCCGCCGCCGGCCGTCTACACGGCTTTGGAACGAGGCGCGGTCGACGGTTACGGCTGGCCACTTTGGGGCATCACCGATTTCGGTTGGCACAAATACACCAAGTTCCGCTATGGACCCGGCTTTTTCAACGTGGTCGTCAACATCCTGGTCAACCTCGACAAGTGGAAGGCGATGAGCGGCGATCAGCAGGCTTGCCTGACCAACATGGCCAAGTGGCTGGAGGGTGAATTCCCGTCTTGGCGCAAGGCGGAGAACGCCCGCTATTCGGCGGCCCAGGACAAAGCTGGCATCAAATATGTCGACCTTGGCGCGGCGCACGCGAAGAAGGCCGAAGAGCTCTATTGGGCCGAGCTGACCAAAGCCAATCCCAAGGACGTGAACGCTCTCAGGAAGCTGCTCACAAAGTAAGGTCGTTGGGGAATGCGGGGGGCGTCGTCGTGACCGGCGCCGCCCCCCATTTTGTTCCGCCGGGTAAAGACCAGGTGCGCTGTGCTTGATCGCATCGTCGATTTTCTGGCCGCGGTCGCGGGGGCTATCCTGTGCGCGCTGATCGCGCTCATTTGCATCGACGTCGCCGCCAGGAACTTCAAGCTCTTCGCGATCCCGTGGGGGCTGGAGGCCGCGCAGTACGCGCTCTACGCCATGACCTATATCGCCTCGCCCTGGGTGCTGAGGACGGGCGGGCATATCTCCGTCGATCTTCTGGTCCAGAACCTGCCCGAGCACCGCGCCCGCGTGGTCGGGCGCGCCACGAGCATCGCCGGCGCGCTGGTCTGCGCCATCCTCTTTTACTATTCGATGCGGGTGATCATCGCCTTCATTGGCGATGCGCAGCTGGTCCATGGCGCGCTCATTTTTCCGAAATGGTGGGTCTACATACCGGCGCCGGTGACATTCCTTCTCATGTTCCTCATTTTCGGGCGCTGGGTGATCGACCCGGCGAAGCTGACGGCGGCTCTCGCCGGAAAGTCCGACGGGCTCTAGGCGATGGAGTGGTACTACGCTCTCGGCCTGCTGATCGGCATCCTAATAGCATTCATGTTGACCGGCATGCCGGTGGTGATCGCGTTCTTCATCACGAACATCATCGGCGCCTTCATCTTCATGCGCGGCGAGATCGGTCTGTTCCAGCTCCTGCGCAACGCCGTCGACAGCGTGCAGACTTTCTCGCTGCTCCCAATTCCGCTCTTCATCATGATGGGCGAGGTGATGTTCCATACCGGCATCGCCTCGCGGGCCATCGATGCCGTCGACAAGCTGATTGCGCGGGTGCCTGGGCGGCTGGCGCTGGTGGCGATCTCCGGCGGCACGATCTTCTCCACCCTTTCCGGCTCGACCATCGCCAACACCGCGATGCTGAGCAGCACGCTGCTGCCGGAGATGTACAAACGCGGCTACAAACCAGTGATCTCAATCGGGCCGATCGTCGCCGTAGGCGGACTGGCGATGCTGATCCCGCCCTCCGCGCTGGCGGTGCTGCTGGGTAGCCTGGCCAAGATCTCAATCGCAGATCTCCTGATCGCCTCGATCGTTCCGGCGCTGATCCTGGCGGCGATGTTCTTCGCCTATGTCATCGTGCGTTGCGCCCGCAACCCGGATATCGCCCCGCCCTATGATGTGCCGGCGATGAGCCGGCGCGAACGCTATATGCCCTTCGTGATCTACGTGTTGCCGCTGATGACAATTTTCATCGTCGTGGTCGGCAGCATTGTGGGCGGCATCGCGACCCCGACCGAATCGGCGGCGTTGGGTGCCGTGGCGACGCTGATCGCCGCGGCAGCATACAGGCGGCTCAGCTGGAAGACGTTCCTGATCTCCGTCCGCCTCACTGTGCGCTTCACAGCGATGACGCTGTTCATCATCTGCGGGTCGATCACATTTTCGCAGATCCTTGCTTTTTCCGGCGCTTCGTCGGGCCTTTCCAGCTTCATCCTCGGCTTCGACCTGGCTCCCATGCTCGTGTTGGTCGGCATGCTGCTGGTGCTGATGTTCCTGGGCTGCTTCATGGACCAGGTGAGCATGATGATGATCACGATCCCGCTTTATATGCCGGTGGTCGAGCACCTTGGTTTCAATCAGGTCTGGTTCGGGGTGTTGATGCTGATGATCCTGGAGATCAGCTTGGCCACGCCGCCCTTCGGCCTGTTGCTGTTCGTCGCCAAGGGGGCCGCGCCGCCGCAGACGACGATGCGCGAGATCATCGTCTCGGTGACGCCGTTCATCGCCATGGCCCTACTGGTCGTGGTGCTGTTGCTCGCCTTCCCGGGCCTGGCGACTTTGCTGCCCGATCTGATGGCGAAAGGATAGGCGCGATGAAGGCGCCGCCTTTCGCCTATCTGCGCGCCGAGCGCCTGGGGGATGTCTTCGAGGCTTTTGCGGCGCATGGCGAGGAGGCGCAGATCCTGGCCGGCGGCCAGAGCCTGATGCCGAGCCTCAATATGCGGCTCTCGCGCCCGCAGGTGCTTGTCGACATCAACCGGATCGCTGGTCTGGGTGGGATCGGGCTCGAGGGCGAAGCGGTCCGGATTGGCGCATTGGCGCGTCACGTCGAGGTCGAACGGTCCGATATCATCGCCGAGCGACTACCATTGATCGCCGAGGCGATCGGCCATGTGGCGCATCCGGCGATCCGCAGCCGCGGCACCTTCGGCGGTAGTCTGGCGCTGGCCGATCCGGCAGGAGAACTGCCCGCCTGCGCGCTGGCTTACGAGGCCGATATCGTGCTGGAGGGGCAAGGTGGCCGCCGTGCGATCGCCGCCGACGAATATTTCAGGGGCATCTATGAGACCGCGCGGGCGCCCGACGAAATTCTGGTCGGAGTGAGCCTGCCGGTGCCCGACCCGGGCGAGCGCTGCTGCTTCATCGAGTTTGCGCGGCGGCATGGCGATTTCGCCCTCGTCGGGGTGGCGGCTCGGGCCACCGTCGAGGCGGGCGAAGTGAAGTCACTACGGCTGGTGGTATTCGGCTCCGAGCCGCGTCCCACGCTGGCCCGCCAGGCTGCCGCTGCCGCAACCGGACACGCCGTCGATGCGCTGCCGCATGACAAGATTGCCGAAGCGCTCACCGGCGAGCTCGATCCGATGGCCGACCTGCAGGGTGGCCGCGACTTCAAGTTTCATTTGGCGCGCACGCTGGTGCGCCGCGCGTTGGAACGCATTGGGGGGGCGGCATGAAGGCGGAGACGGCACGCCGGATCGCGCTCACCGTCAATGGCGAAGCCGTGGAAGCGGAGGTGCCGGTGCGGCGCCATCTTGTCGATTTCCTGCGCCTCGACTTGGGGCTCACCGGCGCCCATCTGGGCTGCGAACACGGCGTTTGCGGCGCCTGCACGGTGCGCGTTGACGGTGCGCCGGTGCGGGGCTGCCTGATGCTCGCCGTACAAGCCGACGGCACCGTAGTAGAGACGGTCGAGGGGCTGAGCGCGAGCCGCGAGATCGCCGACCTGCAGGAGAATTTCGTCGCCCGTAACGCGCTGCAATGCGGTTTCTGCACACCGGGTATGCTGACAGCTGCCGCGGAGTTGCTTCGATCCCCGCGCCAAATGAGCCGCGAAGAAGTGCGCGCTCATATTGCCGGCAACTATTGCCGCTGCACAGGCTATCACGCCATTGTCGACGCGATCCTTACGACGCTGGAGGCTCGCCTCGGCGCAGGCGAGGGGCGGGGCTGAAATGTCCAAATCGAGCAACACGATCAAAGACCAACCCGCCCAGTCGGCATCGAAGGGCCGCAGCGTGCCGCGCGCGGCGGCGGCGCGTCTGGTTGCCGGACGGGGGCGCTACACCGACGACATCGCACCGCTGCGGCTCGTACATGTTGCCTTTGCCCGCAGCCCGTACGCCCATGCCGCGATCGGCGGCATCGAGCTTGAGGCGGCGCGCGCCGCGCCCGGCGTCGTCGGGGTCTTCGCCGCGGCGGAGCTGGCGGAGGTGTGCCAGCCCTTTCAGACGCTGTGGACGAACCTGCCCCAGCACCGGTCACCGCCTCAAAGTCCGCTCGCCACGGACCGCGCCTGCTGGCAGGGCGAAGCGGTCGTCGCTGTCGTCGCGCGAACGCGGGCCGAGGCCGAGGACGCAGCCGAACTGATTGAAGTCGACTACGAGCCGCTGCCCGTTGTCGCCGATGCAGATGCGGCGCTGGCACCGGATGCGCCATTGGTGCACGAAACGCTGGGCGACAATCTCGCTTTTGAAATGACGCTCGGCGGGGACGATGTCGTACAGGCATTCAAGGGCGCTGCGGTAGTTGTCGAACAGCCCCTGCAATTCGGGCGCATCACGGCTGCCTCTTTGGAGCCGCGCAGCATCATCGCCGATTACAATCCCGCCGAAGAGAGCTTGACTGTCCACCAATCTCACCAGGCCCCACATCTGATGCAGGAGCTGTTCGCGCGCCATTTGGGGCTGGCGTCCCACAAGGTGCGGGTGATCGCCCCCGATGTCGGCGGCGCTTTCGGGATCAAGCTACATGCCTATCCCGACGATTTCGCGGTCGCCGCGATCGCGGTGCTGCTCGGCCGTCCGGTCAAGCATGTCTGCGACCGGCTCGATGCGTTTCAGTCCGACGCCCACGCCCGCGAGGTCCGTCTCGACGCGCGGCTGGCGGCGGATGCCGATGGCCGCTTGCTGGCGATGGACGCCGATATAAGAGTTGCGGCGGGAGCCTACTCGATCTATCCGCGCACCAGTTTGGGCGAGGGCATCCAGGCGCTGACGCTGAACGGCGCACCTTACCGGATGCAGGCGTTAGGCGGGCGGCTGCGGGTGGCCTACCAGAACAAAGTCCCGACCGGGGTTTATCGCGCGGTCGGCATGCCGATTGCCTGTGCCGCGACCGAACTCTTGCTCGACGAGGCAGCGCATGCGCTGGGCCTCGATCCGGCGGAGATGCGACGGCGCAACCACCTGCGCGAAGCCGACCTGCCGATGACCACGGTAGGCGGGCTTCAAGTGCAAGCGCTGTCGCTCGACGGTTGCCTCGACAAGCTGTTGGCGCTGATGGGCTACGACCGGTTGCGCGCCGAGCAGGCGGCGGCGCGCGAACGCGGCGTCCATCGCGGTATCGGCCTTGCCACCTTCCTGGAGCAGACCGCGGTTGGTCCAGCGCTCTATGGTCCCGCAGGATTGACTGTGGGTTCGCAGGACGGCTGCACGATCAAGCTCGAACCCTCCGGTGCACTGCGTTGCGAGGTCGGGGCGACCGACCAGGGTCAGGGCACGATGACCGGGATCGCGCAGGTTGCGGCAGATGCCTTCGGTGTGGATGTCGAGCAAGTCTCGATGGTGTCCGGCGACAGCGCCGGGCCCTATGGCGGTGGTGCCTGGGCTTCGCGCGGCCTGTCAATCGGTGGGGAAGCGGCGCATCTGGCGGCGCGCGACCTGCGCGCGGAGGTGCTCAGCATTGCCGCCGCTGTGCTCCAAGCCCGGCCGGCCACGCTCGACCTGCGCGAAGGCGTCATCGTCGACAACGACGGTGGGCAGGCGCGCATGACGCTGCCCGAGCTCTGCGACATTGCCTTTTATCGGCCGAACGAGTTGCCTCCCGACATCAAGCCCGAATTGGTGGCTACGCGGCATTTCACGCCGCGCGAGACGCCCTATTTCGTCGCCAATGGCATCCAGGCGAGCCATCTGGAGGTCGATACAGAGACCGGCGCGATCAGACTGCTCGGGCATTGGGTGGTGGAGGATTGCGGCCGTCTGGTGAACCCGCAACTGGTCGACGAGCAAATGCGCGGCGGTGTCGTCCAGGGGCTGGGCGCGGCGCTGTTCGAGGACTGTCAGTATTCCGAGGACGGCCAGCTTCAGGCCGCCACCATGGTCGACTACCTGGTACCGATGGCCGCCGAACTGCCGGATATCGTGGTCGGCCACCTGGAGACACCGCAGGCTGGTACGGAACTCGGCGTCAAGGGCGCCGGCGAGGCGGGCGCCGTGGGGGCAGGTCCCGCCGTGTGGTGCGCGCTCAACGATGCCTTGCGACCGCTCGGCGCACGCGTCGACCGCCAGCCCTTCACGCCGGAAGTGGTGCTCCAGGCGCTTGGGAAGATTTAGTCAGGCGGCGGTTGTTTCGAGCGCCGCGGCCAGTTGAAGAGCACCAGGCTGATGGCGGTCAGCACCAGCAGCAGTGCCAAGCCCTCGATCCAGCCGACCGCCTCGCCCAGGACCAGCGCGCCGCTGACCACCCCGATCACGGGTACCATCAGCGAACCCAGCGAGGCGATGATCGGCGGGAAGGCCTCCACGATCTTGAACCAAAGCGCATACCCGGCGATGAGCGCGATGAAGGTGATGTAGAGCGCCGCCCAAAGCGTCTGACCTCGTATCTCGTGAAGCATGAAACGTTCGCTCAGGAGCGCGATCACGTAGATCGGTATCGCGCCGATCAGGAGTTGCCAGCCGGCCAGCGAGTAAATGCCGACGGTCCATTTCACGCGTTTGACGATGAGCGTGCCGATCGCCCAGGCGATCGCGGCGCCAAGCAGGTAGACGGCCCCCAGGGGGCTGGTGCCGATGGCTTTGAAATCGGAAGAGAGCAGGACGAGCACGCCGGCAACGCCGAGCACGACGGCGAGGCTCGTGCGCCAGGTCAGCGGCTGCTTCAGCACGAACACGCTGAGTGCGGCCGTCCAGACCGGCAATGTGTAGGTGATGATCGCGCCATGCCCCGCGCCGATCATCGACAAACCGTAGCCGACACAGATGTGCCAGACGGTCATGTTGAAAATCGCCGCCAAGATCAGGACGCCCCATTGGCGACGCGGCACGCGCCAGCCTTCGCGCATCATGAGGCCGATGGCGAGCAGGACAACAGCGCTGATCGCACAGGTCACGGCGCGAAACTGCCAGACCGGCACGTTGGTGAAAATGATCCGCATCGCCGGCCAGGAGGTGCCCCAGACGAGCCAGAGCCCGATCAGCAGCAGCAGACCATAAATGCCGGCACCCTGCAGCGAACCACTGCCCCGTGAAACCGGGGCAACGGCGGGGCTGGCCGGGTCAGCCTTGGCGCGGCCGCTGGACGTCGGTTCTGGTGTCGTCATACGAGTTCCCACAGCGGGGACGGCGCGCCAGGAACGTCCCGGCCGGGCAAGGCGCGGCATCATAGGCATGGGAGCCCATGCCAGCCACGTCGAATGCGCGGGACGGCCATGCGCGTTCAAGCCGCGGTTCTCTAGGCTTCGAGCACGACCTCAAGCCTTCGAGGCCCGCGGATGATCAGGTTCTGGCGCCATTCGGTGGGCGGTCCGGCGAAGCGAATATCGCCGAAACGCTGTGTCAGGCCGAGCAGCGCCTGCTCGCCCTCAAGGCGCGCCAGCGGTGCGCCGAGGCACATATGGATGCCGCGCCCGAATCCCAGATGCTTGTTGGGGGCACGCGCAAGATCGACCGTGTGCGGGTCGTCGACGAAGGCGGGATCGCGGTTGGCCGCGTTCATCAACACGAAAACCCGTTCGCCCGCGTTGATCTTTTGACCGCCGATGTCCAAAGCCTCCTTGGCCAGGCGCACCAACATGTGGGCTGGCCCATCGGCGCGCAGGCATTCTTCCACCGCGGCGGGGATGCTCTCCGGCTCAGCACGCAGGCGGGCGAACTCGCCTGGCGCGCCGCAAATGTAGTGCGCGGCGGTGGCCAGCAAATTGGTCGTCGTCTCATGCCCGGCCCACAACACCAACATCAGCGTATGCACGATCTGATCGGTACTGAGTTCGCCGCTGTTGGCGATCAGGCGGGAGGTGAAGTTATCGCGCGCCTCGCCTCGATGGTCCGCGACCAATCGGCCGAAGCGCTCCTTCATGCCAACAACCGCACGGCCCGCGAGCCGGTAAATTCGGTCGCTGTCGGCCTCTGTGGAAGCGAGCACGAACTTGCCAAGATCGTCGGACCAGGCCTTGAGCTGATCCAGATCCTCACGCGGCAGGCCGAACAAGTCACCGATCACCATGGCCGGCAGCGGAAATGCGAAACGCTCCACGATGTCGACGGGCTCGCCGGCCGGCAGTTCGTCCAGCAGTTCGTCGACGATGGCGCGGACCCGGGGCTTCAGCTCGGCGATCTCCTTCGGCATGAAGGCGTCTTTCAGCGAGCGGCGGAGCTGAGTGTGGGTCGGCGGATCCTTGAACACCATCCAGTCGCTCAACGCCGCGCCCAGCACCTCCACATTTTCCCGGTCGCCGGCGCTGGAATGGGCCACAAAGGGCTCCAGCTTCTCCACCGAGAGCTTGGGGTGAAGCAGCGCGCGGTGGACGTCGTCATAGCGGGTCACCAGCCAACCGTGCAGCTGATGGCTCCAGGCGACCGGTGCCTCCGCTTGCAGCCGGGCGTAGGTGGGGTGCGGATCGGCTACGATCGCCGGGTCGGTCAGGTCGGTACCGGCCAGGGGATCGTCCCGCCCCGCGCCGGCTTTTTTGAAGCCTTCATTCATCGCCGGTCCCAACTCGTCTCTCGGCTGGATAATACTTGCGGCGCCGTAGCGTTGCCGGGCCGCATCTGCTTCACTTCAGCCGCTCTCTTGCGAACGATAGCAACCGGGAGGGGACATGCAAATAGACGGCGCGGCCGCCATCGTCACGGGTGCGGGGTCGGGACTAGGTGCGGCGACGGCCAAAGTGCTGCGCGAAGCCGGCGCCAAGGTGGCGGGCCTCGACCTCGGCTTCTCCGACGATGCCGGGGCCTCCGCCGATATTTGCATCGCTTGCGACGTGACCGACGAGGACGCGGTCAACGACGCCCTCGACCGCTCGGAGGCGGCGCATGGGCCGGCCCGCATCATCGTCAACTGCGCCGGCATCGGCGAAGTCATGCTGGTTCTAGGCAAGGATGGATCGGTGATGCCGTTGGAGCATTTTCGCCGCGTCGTCGATGTGCATATCACAGGCACATTCAATGTCTGCCGGCTGACCGCAGACCGCATGCGCCGGCTTGAGCCGGCGAACGCAGATGGCGAGCGCGGTGTGATCGTCAACACATCCTCGGTTGCCGGCCTCGACGGGGCGACCGGATCGGCCTCTTACGCCACGGCCAAGGCGGGCATCGCGGGCATGACCATTCCACTGGCCCGCGAATTCTCGAGGCACGGCATCCGGGTGGTCGCGATAGCGCCGGGGCTCTTCGAGACGCCGATGGCGCGCGAATTCAGCGAGGAGCTTCGCGGCAAGATGCTGCATCGCACGCCATTCCCCAAACGTATGGGCGACCCCAAGGAATTCGGTAGGCTGGTCCAGCACATCTGCGAGAATGCGATGTTCAACGGCGAGGTCGTGCGTCTGGACGCCGGCTACCGCGTGACGCTTTAGTAGGTAAGTCAAAGACCAAAGGATCGAGCCATGCGCGACGTTTATCTGATCGGCGTTTCGATGACGCCCTTCGGCCGTTTCTTTGAAAAGTCGGTGAAAGACCAGACCCGCGAGGCGGTGACTTTGGCGCTTTCGGATGCGGGCGTCGAACAGGCGGATATCGAAGCGGCTTGGTTCTCCAACACAACCCAACGGGTGCTGGAAGGCCAATATCTTGTCGCCGGTGAGATCGCACTGCGCGACATGGGCTTCCAAGGCATCCCCATGACCAACGTGGAGAACGCCTGCGCCAGCGCCTCCACTGCGGTCAACGGCGCTTATCTGGCGATCCGGGCGGGCATGTGCGACGTCGCGCTCGCGGTCGGCGCCGACAAGATGTACGCCGAGGATAAGAACCGTTCCTTCGAGATATTCGACGGCGCCTGGGATGTGCACGAGACCGAGCGCACTTTCGCGGGGTTGGCGGCGATCGGGGAGGGTGCGGCGCCCCCTGCCGGTACGGTGATCCCGAACGCGAAACGCAGCCCCTTCATGGATGTCTACGCCGCCTTCGCAAAACACCACATGAAGAACTTCGGTACGACGCAACGCCAACTGGCCGCGGTCTCGGCCAAAAACCACAAGCACTCCACGCTCAATCCTCTCAGCCAGTACCGCGACGAGATGAGCGTCGACGAGGTGCTGGACGCGCGGCTGGTTTCCTGGCCACTGACCCTGCCCATGTGCTCGCCGATCAGCGACGGCGGCGCGGCGGCGGTGCTGGTGGGCGAGGACGTGTTGGAACGCTTTCCTGGTGCAAAGGCGCGCGCAATCAAGATCCACGCCTCGGTCATCGGTACCGGCGTTGAGCGCGAGGCCGATGAGCTTGACAAGCACATCACCCGCCTGGCCGCGAACAAGGCATACGAGTTGGCCGAGCTGGGGCCGGAAGACATCGACGTGGCCGAGGTTCACGACGCGACCGCCATGGGCGAGATCACACAGACCGAAAGCCTCGGCTTCTGCGAGGTCGGTCAGGGCGGTTGGATCGCGGAGCGCGGCGAGACCAGCCTCGGCGGCCGCTTGCCGGTGAACCCTTCCGGCGGACTGGAATCCAAGGGCCACCCGATTGGCGCGACGGGCCTCGGGCAGATCTACGAGCTTGCGACCCAGCTTCGCGGCGAGGCCGGTGCGCGCCAAGTCGAGGGCGCCACAACGGCCATCGCCGAAAACGGCGGCGGCATCTACGGCATTGAGGAATCGGTCGCCTGCATCACCATCCTGGGCCGCGCCTGAGGCGGGCCATCCGCCAATTTAGGATCGCAAGTCCGTTCCGCGGACGCGTTTGCTGCATTGAGTGATCCGGCCTATTCTGTCTGGAGAAGCTGCCAGTGCGTTTCGGCACAAGTTCGAATACGCACGCCGCCACGGAGCAGCCGGGCCAATAGCTCATAAATCATAATGAACAAGGGAGGATCGCAATGAACGCCAAGACGCCAAGTCGCCTATTTGGAACGGCGGTCGCCGCCGGTATCGCGACCGGAACCGTGCTGGCCATGGCCGCGCCCGCGGCCGCAGCGGAGCGCATGATCTTCGCCACCCAGCAATCCGGCACGATGTACTACACGCTCGCCACTGGGTTCTCGAAAATGTTGACCGGCAAGCTCGGCCGCAAGGTCGCGGTTCAGCCCTATTCCGGCTCGTCGGTCTATCTGCCGCTGATCAACGCCGGCGAGGCGACGCTGGCATTTTCTTCCAGCCTCGACGCACATGCGGCCTATCAGGGTACCGACCGAAAGGCTTTGAAGAACATGCGCGCGATCGCCCGCATCTGGCCGCTCAAGGTGGCAATGATGGCGCGCGCGAAGTCGGGCATCAAATCGATTGGCGACATGAAGGGCAAGCGCGTGGTCGTTGGCTTCAAAGGCCAAAAGGCGATGGGCATGGTGATCCGCGCCATGATGGCTTCGGGCGGCGTCTCGGTGAAAGACGTCAAGGCGATTACCGTCGGAAATGTCGTGGCCGGCAACAAGGCGCTGATCGAGGGAAATGTCGACGTGACCTTCATTGCCGTCGGGATTCCGCTTGTCAAACGCGCCCACGCGGCCATCCCGGGCGGCGTCAGTTACGTCGACCTGGCCGGTGGCAACACCTCGGCGAAGTTCTTGGCTTCCAAGGCCGGCGGTATCTACCCGACGATGCTGACGCCCGCAAAGCGGATGCCGGAAGTCACCAAGCCGATTACCATCGTCGCCTTCGACATCTTCCTGCTGACCAGCGCGAAGACGCCGGATGCCGACGTCAAGGCGGTGCTGGCTGCGGTGTCGGACAATTTCAAGGGCCTGCAGAAGGACTACCCGCCGCTCAGGCGCGGCCGGGCCGACAAGTTCGCGGCCGCAACCAATACGCTGCCCTACCACAAGGCCGCGATCACCTACTACAAGTCGAAGGGCATGTGGGGCGCCGCGAACGACAACCAGGAGAAGTCGTTCGCAAAATAGCCCGGACGCTGCGAACGAAATGACGCGGAGCCTCGCCGTGAGGAGGCGCCTGGGAGCGGCGTCTGCACGACGGGGCTCCTTGTTTGCGGGGTTTGCTGCGTCTTTACCCGCTGCCTGGGCCTCGTGTCAGCGTGGGTCGTGAAACGCGCCACGGCGATCCGCGATGTGTGCCTGGCGCTGATCCCGCTGCTGGGCATCGCCTGGGCCATGGACCTGCCGCTGCACGCGGTCTCGCTGGCGCGCTCGCTTGGCTTGCCCCTGCCCGACGATTTCGCCGTCCAGACTATCGAGTATGTGCTCGTCATCGCCGGGCTGGCCGTGGCAGGGGGCTTCCTGGTCAAACCCTACCGCGAGCGGATTGGGCCGCTGGAACTGGGACTGGCGCTTATCGGACTGGCGGCCTGGTGGTGGGCGGCCTGGAACTACGACGATTGGCTGCTCGACGCCGCCAGTCGGGGACCGGAGAAATGGTTGCCCGGCGCCATCGGCATCGCGCTCATGGTCGAAGGCATGCGCCGCAACTGCGGGCTTGCGATCACGCTACTGGTAATCTTCTTTCTGATCTATGGGCTGGTCGGGCATTGGTTGCCGGGTGCACTGGAGGCGACCCGGAGCCCACCGCCGCGTTACGTCCTTTATCTCTACACCGATGCCAACGCAGTGCCAGGGATCGTGATGCGTGTCGGGGCCACGATCGTGCTCGCCTTCATCCTGATGGGCAAGGTGATGGAAGTGTCGGGCGCGTCAGGTTTTTTTACCGACGGGGCGCTGGCCGCCATGGGCTCGCGCCGCGGCGGGCCGGCCAAAGTCGCCATCGTCTCTTCTTCAGTCTTCGGCACGGTCAACGGCACGACGGTCGGCAACATCATGAGCACCGGCATCGTGACTATTCCGTTGATGAAGCGGACCGGTTTCCCGCCGCATTACGCCGGCGCGATCGAGGCGGTGGCGTCGAACGGCGGCCAACTTGCACCGCCGGTGATGGGGACGACCGCCTTTCTGATCGCGGAGTTTCTGCAGGTCGACTACGCAGAGGTCGCCTTGGCGGCGATCGTGCCGGCGGTGATCTACTACGTCGTGCTGTTCATCCAGGTCGACCGTTTCGCCCAGAACAGCGGGCTGACCGGCATGTCACGATCGGAATTGCCCAAGGGCAAGCAGGTCCTGGCTGTCGGCTGGATCTTTCTTATCCCGCTGGCACTCCTTATGACGCTGCTGTTCTATTACGGTTACAACGCCGCCAAATCAGCGCTTTACACGGCAGCGCTGATGTTGCTTTTCGGCGCACTCCGGAACTGGCGAATTCTTCTGCCGGGCAGTTGGCGCGACATTTTGGTCGGCGCGGGCGGCAATCTCATACCGTTGTTGCTGGTCTGTGGCGGGGCCGGGGTCGTCATCGGCGTGCTCAACATTTCCGGGTTAGGCCTGCAGCTGGTGATCGTGTTGGAACAGGTGGCGACGCAGGCGGGCTTCCTGGTCATGCTGATCGCCACCGCCGCGATTGCGATCATTCTCGGCATGGGCATGCCGACTTCGGCGGTTTATGTCGTGCTTTCCGTGGTGCTGGCGCCGGCGCTGGTCAAGCTCGGCGTGGCGCCGATGCCGGCACATCTGTTCATATTCTATTTCGGGTTGCTCTCGATGCTGACCCCGCCGGTAGCGGTCGCGTCCTTTGTGGCGGCCGGTCTCGCCGGCAGCAACATGTGGCGGACCGGCGTGACGGGGCTCAAACTCGCATCGGCGGCCTATCTGTTGCCGTTCCTCTTCGTTTACAATCCAGCGTTGATCGGACAGGGCAGTTCGCTCGCGATCGTAATGGCCGCCATCACGGCGATCGTTTCAGGCGGCGTGCTGGCCTATGCGGTGGAAGGCGTTGGACGAAATGGCGCGGCCGGACTGGCGACCGGCATGGCGCTTTTCGCGGCCGCCATTGGCATCGGCGGTTCGACGGTCTGGTTCGGCGCCGAGAACCCGGCCGCCCTCATTCCCGCGACGCTGGCGCTTGCCGGCTGGGCCGTCTTCACGTTGCGTATTCTTCCTAAGCAAAGGGCCCTGAACAACGGGCCAGAACAGCCCGAACAGCTAAAACAAAGGTAGGATCATGATCGTCATCGACGTCCATACCCACATGTACAGCAAGGATTGGTTCGACCTGATCAAGGCGAAGGGCGCCCCGCGCTATGAGGTCAGGAAATCGAAAGATCATCCGGCCCCTCTCGGCATCTATGCCGACGGCGCCCCGTTCGCCACACCACAGCCGGCCCATTTCGACTACGAGATGCGCATTGCGGACATGGACAAGGCGGGGGTCGATCTCGCCATCGTCTCGCTGACCGCGCCCAACTGCTATTGGGGCGATGCGGAGACCAGCCTGAAGGCGGCCAAGATCGTGAACGAAGACATGGCGGCGGCGCAAACGACGTGGCCCGACCGCATCCGCTGGTTCTGCTCGATTCCCTGGGAGCATGAAGATCTGGCGCTCCGCGAGCTGGAGCGGGCGACCAGGGCCGGGGCCGTCGGGGTCATGGTGCTGGCCAATATTGCAGGCCGCTCGCTGACCTCGGAGCACTTCGAGCCGATCTGGAAGGCGATCAACGCCAAGGGACTGCCGGTTCTGGTCCATCCGACCGCGCCGCCCGGCACCGATCAACTCGATATCCACAACTACAACCTGATCGCCCAGGTCGGCTTCATGTTCGACACCTCGCTGGCCATCGCCCGAATGCTCTATGACGGCTTCCTCGACAGCTATCCCAAGATCAAGCTGATCGCCTCGCATGCCGGCGCCTTCCTGCCTTACATCGTCGGGCGCATGGATATCTGCTACGAGAACATGGTGGCGGTGCGCGAGCGGGTTTCGGAGTTGCCCAGCGAATTGCTGCGCGAGATCTACTACGACAGCGTCACCTTCCGGCTCGACGCGCTGCAGATGTGCGTCGGCGTCGGGGGAGCGGACAAAGTGCTCTACGGCTCCGACTATCCCCACAATATCGGCGATATGCGGGGCTGCCTGTCGCGGGTCGATGCGCTGCCGTTCGAGCAGAGGAGGGCGGTTCGCGGCCGAAACGCCCAGCGCCTGTTCAATATTTGATGCCGGGCCAGTAGCACGCGGACCATTTTTTTTGACCCGCTGGGACAGGGTCCAGAAGCAGCAGTCGATCCGCCTGCCCACCTTGCGCGTATGATCTCCTGAAGGTCGCCGGCTTGGGGCCTTCAGGGTTCATGGGTGAGAGGCGGGGTGGATGGCGATTGGACGGCACGGCGTTACGGAATGCGTCTGGATCACCGGCGCCAGCAGCGGCATTGGCCGCGCGGTAGCGTTGGAATTGGCGCGCGCCGGTCGCCTCGTCGTTGCCTCGGCCCGGCGCGCTGAAGCACTTGACGAGTTGGCGCAAGAGGCGGCCGGGTTGCCCGGCACGATCCATGGTCTGCCCCTGGACGTGACGGTCGCAAGCGATGTCGCCGCTGCCGTGGCGCATATCGAGGCGGAAATCGCGCCCATCGGCACGGCAATCCTCGGTGCGGGCACCTATCGGCACGACAGCGCGGAGACGATCAGCGCGCGAGATCTGGACGTGGTGATGCGCCTCAACCTGCTCGGCGTGATCCATGCCCTGGAAGCGCTGGTCCCGCGCATGGTCGGGCGTGGCGGTGGGCACCTCGTCGCCGTGGCGTCCCTGGCTGCATATCGCGGTTTGCCGCATGCGGCTGCCTACGGAGCCAGCAAGGCGGCGCTTATTACGTATTGCGAGGCGCTACGTCCCCAGCTGAAACGCAAGGGCATCATCGTCCAGGTGGTCAATCCGGGCTTCGTGCGCACGCCGCTGACCGACCGCAACGATTTCCCGATGCCCTTCCTGATGGACGTCGATGCCGCAGCGCGCGCCTTGGTGCGTGGGCTTGGTTCCAAACGCTTCGAGATCGTCTTTCCGCGCCGTTTCGCCTACTTGATGAAGCTGCTGCGGATCGCTCCCTACTGGCTGTATTTTCGGATAACCCGTCGCATGGTGCGTGATACATGACCCGACAACAAACATCGATGACCACGGCGCTCGAGGCCTATGCCCGGTACTACGAAACGCTGACGCCGGAAACGGTGGCGGACCTTCATCGCTTGGTCTCGGCCGACATTCATTTCCGCGATCCTTTCAACGACACGCGCGGTGCTGCCGCTTACGAGCGCGTGCTGGTCAAGATGTTCCAAGATGTGATGGAGCCTGAATTCGAGACCCTGCATACGATCGTCGACGGGGCGATCGGTTATATGAAATGGCGCTTCGCATTTCGCGCGAAGCGCGGCGCCGCTCGCGAGGTCATAGGGATGACGGAGCTGCATTTCGATGCGCAGGGCCGCATAACAAAACACATCGATTTTTGGGATCCGGCCTCGCAGCTTTACGAGCACGTGCCAATCTTGGGTTTCGTACTGCGCAAGATCCGGGAGAAAGTCGCGGCCTAACGACGGTGGAGCATTGCCGAACCTGGCCGGACCGTCGCGGGCCTGGAGCCCTAGGTCCGTACCGTGCCGCCGCGGTCGGGATGCAGCACGATCGTGAGTGGTGTGACCGGAGCCTCGGGGCGCTTGTGAATGCGCGCGCCCTTGCGCCAGAGCCGCAACGCCTCGAAGTGGATGGCGGCGATGACTTTCAGGGTCATCAACGGATAGCAGACGAAGGCGAGCAGCAGTGTGGGTGATGCGAAACGGCGGCGCCGGCCGGTTTGGGCGGCTGCCATCACCGGGCCTTCGGCGTCCTCGTGGCGGATCGCGATCGCCAAGCGGCGGCCGGGCACCCGCAAGCGAAAGACATACCGTCCTTCGAGCGAGATGAAAGGCGAGACGTGAAAGCTCTTGGCGCAGTTCTGGGCAATTGCGCCGCCGCGGGCCGTCCGATCTGCGCGGATGAGATAGCCATGGCGCTCGCCGAAGGTGTTGGAGACCTCATAGAGGACCGCGCGGAGGCTTCCGTCGGAGTGATGGCAGAACCAGATCGAAAGGGGGTTGAAGACGTAGCCCAACACGCGGGGAAAGCAGAGGAGACGAACCGAGCCCCCGTCCAAGTCGATCCCTGCTTCGGCGAGCCGAGCCTCGATCCAAGGCCGCAAAGGGCGACCGTCGCGGGGGCCGTGATCGCGGTCGTGGAAGCTTAACAGGTTGAAGCGGTTGTGGGCGAAGCCGCGCACCCGCTTCAGCGTTTCCAACTCGTCAAGATCGATCAGGCAGGAGAAGACCCGGTAGACAAAGCTGTGGCGCATTGGGCGGAGGCGCCGATGCATGACGGCGCCGAAATAAAAGCACGAGTGAAGCGCCGGGCCCGAAGGCGAATTTCGATCTCGCTTCATCGCGACACCGCAATCTGTGTGGCGACGTCGGCGGCCGGGCTCACCTCATCGAAAGAACCGGCCCAGGGCGCCGGCGAGCCGAGTGCTGCCGCGACAGCAAATCCAGCGGCAAGACCGTCCTCATGGAAACCGTGACCACAGTAACTGCCGGCGAACCAAGTGTGGTTGGTGCCTTGAATCACGGGCAGGGACGCTTGAGCCAACAGCGCCGCGCGGTCGAAGCTCGGATGATCGCATGTGATCCGGTGGAGTTCGGTTCCGGGCGCCGGTTCGCGGGCCGGGTTCAGCGAAACGAAGAGCGGCGCACGTGTCTTCAGGCGCTGCAGCCGGTTCATCCAATATGTCACTGATGCATTCCTGGCGCCGGCCTCATCCGATTGGCTGATGTAGTTCCAGCCGGCCCAAATCGCGCGATTTTTCGGCATCAGGCTTTTGTCGGTATGAAGTGTAGCGAAATTTCTTTCGTATTTAAAAGCACTTAGGGTTTGTTGCTCAGTCAATGTTGCATCGGCTCCGAGAAGCGTCAGTGACTGGTTGGCATGGCCTGCGAGCACCACTTCGTCGAACCGTTCGACCCTCCCATGGCGGTCGCGTACGAGGACGCCGTCGGCCTGCCTGAGCACTGAAATCACCGCCCGATCGGTGTGGATACGATCCGCAAATGGCCGGATCAGCCGGCGCACATATTCGCGTGCCCCGCCGTTGACGGTGCGCCAACGCGGTCGGCCGAGCAATGTCGTCAGGCCGTGATTGGCGCAAAAGCCGAGGAAGCTCAGCGCCGGAAATTCGAGCATACGGCCCGGCGAGGTGGACCAGATGGCGGCGCCCATCGGCAGAAGATGGTCGTCGATGAACGCCTCCGAGTAACCGCCGCGCGCGACACACTCGCCAAGCGTCAACGCCGGATCGGCGGAGGCCAGCAGCGCCGGGGCGGCGCGATAGAAACGAAGTATGTCGCGCGCCAGGCGCCAGGCGTGCAGTCGCACCAGATTGCTTGGTTGTTCCAGAAAGAGCCCGCGGGTTGAACCGCGATACTCGAATTGCCCACCGCGCGCGGATACCGCGAAAGACATTTCGCTCGTCACAGTCGGTGCATCGATGGCCTTGAATAGCCGTGTCAGGTTCGGGTAATTGCGTTCGTTGTAGACGATGAAGCCCAGGTCGACCGGGACCGCCGTCCCGCCCGGGGCCGCCTCAACCGTATGCGCATGTCCGCCGACATGTAGGGCGGCCTCGAAAACGGTGACGTCGTTATCGCGATGCAGCAGCCAGGCGGCGCCCAGCCCGGCGATGCCGGAACCGACGATGGCGATGCGGCGGCGCGCGCGACCGTCACGTCCAGGACGCGGCTGGCCTGTGCGGGAGACTTCCAGAGCTAGGCGGGCGCCGTCAGGGGTCATGGTTGGATCACGTGCGGCTGCGGCGCGGGGAGCGCGGTTGCGGAGTTTGGTGTCGATTGCATTGGGAAACTGTACGCCGTGCGGCCCTTGATGGATCAGTGCTCAGGGAAGTGATCCACCCGAGGCTATGGCGCGTATGAGAAGTCGATAAACAAATGAAGGCCCTCCTGATGCGCGCTTGCGAATCCTCGTCTGACCATAGCTCCGGCCTTGTCGCGGCACACCCACCACCGTTAGATAACATCATGGGCCGAAACATGCCGGGGCCGAGCGGGACACCTGCGGCGCAATTCGCCGAATTGATGAGCGCGGTTGCGGGACGGCGCGACCGCGTGGCCTTTGCCGAACTTTACGATTACTTCGCGCCGCGCCTCAAATCCTACCTGCGGCGACGCGGTGCGGAAACCGGTCAGGCCGAAGAGTTGGTCCAGGAGGTCATGCTGACCGTGTGGCGCCGAGCCGAGCTCTACGACCGGTCCCAGGCGAATGTCTCAACGTGGATTTTCACGATCGCCCGCAATCGGCGCATCGATGCGCTGCGCCGCGAGCGGCGTCCGGACTTCGATCCAGCCGACCCCGCGCTTGTACCGGCGGGCGACCCGGCACCCGACGACGCATTCGCGGCCGCGGAAGCGGGTGACAGGCTGCGGCGGGCGATCGAGGATATCCCGGCAGAGCAGGGCGAGCTCTTGCGTCTTGCCTTCTACGAGGACAAAACCCACAGCGCTATCGCTGGCGAGCTGGGGCTTCCCCTCGGTACCGTAAAATCCCGCATCCGCTTGGCGCTCGGCAAGCTGCGCCAGCTAGTTGAGGAGGCCAATTGATGCCCGTCCATCACCTTCCCAACGAGCTTTTGCTCGACCATGCTGCCGGCAGCATGAGCGAGCCGGTCGCGCTTTTGGTATCCACCCATCTGGCCCTCTGTCCGAGCTGTCGTGAGGCGGCGGTGCGGTTGGATTCCGTAGGCGGTGCGCTGCTGCAGGAGATCGAGCCGGAGCCGATTGAGGCGGGCGGCGTCGACGCGCTTTTCGCCCGCATCGAAGCCGGGCCGCCAGCGCCCGCGGCCGCTCTACCGGCCGATCCGGATGCTGCTCCCGATAAAACGGCGCAAGGAAAGCCCACATTGCCGCGCCCACTTCGCGACTACGTCGCCGGCGGACTCGATGACCTGGCCTGGCAGCGTCGAGGCGGCTTGACGGAGGCGCGCGTGATGGATGGCGAGGGCGGCGCGGCGGTCAAGCTGTTGCGCATTCCCGCTGGCGTGACGATGCCGGCGCACGGGCATCGTGCCTCTGAGCTAACGCTGGTACTGGAGGGCGGGTTTTCCGACGAACACGGTCATTATCTTCGCGGCGATGTCGCCCTGGCCGACGAGACCATGAGCCACCAGCCGCGCGCCGACGAGGACGGCACCTGCCTCTGCCTGACCGTTACCGAGGCGCCGGTCCGGCTGACCGGCCGGCTTGCCCGCTTGTTCAATCCGTTCATTCGTCACTGACGGGGGCCGACCGCTCATCCAGGGTGGGCGCCACACGGTTTTGTTGGCCGTGCCCGAGGTCAGCGGCTTCAAATGCGATTGCGGTTTTGTCTTCTTCTCCACGCTGCAGGTGAGGTTGTAGGGAAATCCCTTAGCGGGATCGCAGTGGTAGAACCAAGTCGGCAGAACCAGCGCGAACCACGGCACGAACAGCAGGATCATAAGCCGGACGATGTCGACGACCCAGAACGGCGTCACGCCTCGGAATATGGTCCCCGTCTTGACGTCGGGCAGAACGCTGCCGAGAACGAACACATTGAGTCCCACCGGTGGCGTGATCAAACTGATCTCGGTCACGATCACGGCGACAATGCCGAACCAGACTTTCTTTTCATCAAGCGTCATGCCGAGATCGAGGCCGAGCACGATCGGCACAAAGACCGGGATCGTCAGCAGCAGCATCGACAGGCTTTCCAGTACGCAGCCGAGGATTACATAGACGAGGAGGATCAGCGCCATCACCAGGTAGGGCGATAGTTGTTGGCCGGTGACGATCGCGCTCAGACCCTCCGGCAGGCCGGCGCGGTTCACGAATTCGGCGAAGATCACTGCGCCGATCAGGATCATGAAGAGAATGGCCGACGTGCGCGCGGTGTCGATCAGGATCTCCACCAGCATATTCCAGGTGAGCTTTCGCGTACCGAGCGCAATGAAGAATGCGCCCGTGGCGCCGACGCCCGCGGCTTCGCCCGGTGTGAAGGCCTTGGAGTAGATGCCGCCGATCACGATGACGAAGAGCAGCAGCGTGGCCCAGACCCCGGCCAGCGCGCGCCAGCGCTGCGGCCACGGCGTGCGCTCGCCACGCGGTCCGGATTCCGGCCGCCTGATCACCGCATACTGCACCGCAAGCAGGTACAGCATCACGCCGATGAAACCCGGAATGAACCCGGCCGCAAATAGATCGCGCACCGAAGTCTCGGTCAGGAAGCCGTAGATGATCAGGATCACGCTGGGTGGGATCAGGATACCGAGCGTACCGCCGGCCGCGATGGAGGCCGTGGCGAGGCTGTCGGCATAGCCGTATTTGCGCATCGGCGGCATCGCGACCTTGGACATCGTCGCCGCGGTCGCCAGGCTTGAGCCGCAGATCGCGCTGAAACCGCCGCAGGCCAGGATCGTTGCCATGGCGAGACCGCCGCGGCGATGGCCCAGAAAGGCGTTACTGGCGGAATAAAGATCGTGGCCGAGCCCCGCCCGGGCCACGAAATTGCCCATCATGATGAAAAGCGGCACCACGGCCAGGCTGTCGTTCTGGACCGTGCCGGTGAAGATCTGTGCGGCACGGTCGACCGCAGCATCGTAGCCGACCATGACGGTGTAACCAGTGAAGCCGACGAGCGCGAGCGCAAAGGCGATCGGCACGCGCAGCACAAGCACGAACGCCAACATCACCGCAAAACCGATCAGGGACTCAACCATCGTTCACTCGGGCGTCCATCTTGGCGTCGACACGTGCCTACTCGACCATTGTGCTGCCGGCGAAATCGGTCGCCGGCGGCCGACCGACGGCGTAGAGGACGGCATTGACCAGCAGGAGGACTGCGGTCAGCGCCGACATCACCGACATGATGGCGTAGATCGGCCACAGACCCCAGTTCATGAACTGGGTCAGGTCGTTGAATTCGAGCTTCTCGAACGCCTGGATGCCGATCTGCCAGCACATGAAAGCGAACATGAAGGCGGCAAAAAAATTGATCAGGCTTTGCCGCGGCCGGACCCAGGACGACGGCATCAAGCGATCGAGCAAATCGACGCACACATGTTGTTCCAGCCGCGTCACCACGGGCAAAACCGCATAGACCATGCCTGCCAGCATCAGCCGTGTTGCATCGGTCGTGAAGGGGAAGGGCTCGTTCAGGATCTCGCGCGAGATGACATCGCCGAACGAAAGCAGCATGAGAGCGAACAATACCAGGGCGGCGCTCCAGTCGAGCCACCGCGAGATCCATCGGATCGCGCCGCGTTCGCCCGAAGCGCCACCGGTATTGCCGCTATCGTTCAAGTGACTGCCGAAATCTACGCGGCGATCACTTCTTCATCATCTTGGCGTCCACAGACCGGGCGATGGAGCGCATGTCGGCAAGCGCCGCTGTTCCGTCCACGCCCTTCTTGGCGGCAGCCGCGATCCACTTCTGCTCGATGTTCGAGACGATATTGAAATAAGCGGCGGCCATCTTGTCGCTGGCCGTATGCACGGTATTGCCCTTGGCCCTTTTCGCGTGTGCGAGACCGGCCTTGTCCGCCAAATCCCACTGAACACCCGCGACCTTTGCCAGATTCTCGCCCGAGCAACCCCAGACCGCTTTCTGCTCAGCCGCGGTGAAGCTCTTGAGCTTGGCCGGGTTCATCAGGAAGGCGAAGGCGCCGTAATACATGCCGCCCGGCACGATGACCGTGTGGGGAGCAACCTCGGAGAGCTTGAAGCTCTTCTTGGTCTCGATCGGCATGATGATGCCGTCAGCCACACCTTGGGCCAGGGTCTGGTAGACCTTGGGTGCCGGTACGCCGACGCCTTTGCCGCCGAGCGCCTTGATGATCGCCGTGCCGACGCCGCCGGGCACGCGGATCTTCATGCCGGACACGTCGCCCCAGCCCTTGATCTGCTTACGGGTGTGAAGCACGCCCGGCCCATGGGTGGTCAAGCCGACCACGACCGTGCCCCGATGCTCGTTGGCCTTCTTCAGGTGCTTTTGGTAGACGCGCCAATAGGCAATCGAGCCTGCCGTCGCGCTCATGTTGAGGCCGGGCATCTCGGCAACCTGCTGCAACGGAAAACGGCCCGGGCTGTAGCCGTGGAAGATCCAGCCGGCGTCGGCCGAGCCCTTGCGCACCCGGTCGGTCACCTGCTTGGGGTGGCCCTTGTGATACTCGATCCGATACTTGACGCTTCCGCCGGTCGCCTTGACGATGCAGTTGCCCCATGTCGGCCAGACCTTGGCATTGATGTGATGGCCCGGGGGCGCCCAGCTTACGATGTTGATCGTGCCGCCCGCCTGAGCAGAGCCAGCGGCCACCATGGCCAATACCGACACCGCGCCTATTGCTCCTACCAGCTTCATCCTATGTGCCTCCTCGTTCTATCGGGCGGTTTGCGTCCACCCGGGTTGTCTGTGTCTCATCTGGCCCAGCTGCCGGCGCATCTCCGTTGCCGGTTGCTAATTGGTTGCAGATGAAACTATTATCCGTCGGAACCCTAAATTGGCCGGCTACGCTTGTCCAGCTTTGTCGGACAACCGACGCTTGCGGGGCCGGCTTCGGCATGGTCGGAAGCGGGAATTGTGGCCGCAGGATCGGCCAAGTGCGTCGGGCAATTGATCAAAGGACCGGCAAATGGCCAAACCTCCTCCCCTGTCGTTCAGCCATATTGGCATCTTCGTGCACGATCTCGCGCTCATGCAAGATTTTTACACGCGCGTGTTGGGATTTCCGATCACCGACCGGGGCGAATTGAACGGTCGAGAGATCATATTCCTGAGCCGTGATCCGATTGAGCACCATCAGATCGTGCTGTGCGAGGGACGCCCGGCCGATCTCGGCTTCAACATCGTAAATCAGATATCGCTTCGGGCCCGGGCGTTGGAAGACTTGCGCACGCTCTACGTGGCGTTGGAGGCTGAAAAAGCGGCGGAACTGGTGGCCATCACCCACGGTCTCGCTTGGTCGGTCTATTGCCGTGACCCGGAGGGCAACCGGATCGAGCTCTTCGTCGACTCGCCATGGTATGTCGACCAGCCGCACCGCGAAACGATCGATCTGATGCGCCCGGATGCTGAGATTCTTGCGGAAACCGAAGCGCGGATCAAAGACGACCCTTCCTTCCGGCCTTTGGCGGATTGGCGTCGTGAATTCAAGGAAACGATGCTCGATTGATCAGACCCCAGCCTCCCGGGCGAGGCCAGCGAGCGAATAATGGATAGAGAAGGGAAGACATAACCATGGCTATCGCACCGATTAACGTTCGAGGTTTGCATCATTTCGCTTGGCGCTGCCGCGATGCGGAGGAAACGCGGGCGTTCTACGAAGACCTGCTGGAGCTGCCGCTGGCGCATATCATCCGCGCTGACAATGTGCCTTCGACGGGTGAGTACTGCCCCTACGTCCATCTCTTTTTCCAAATGCGCGACGGCTCGTACATCGCTTTTTTTGATCTGGGCGACGACGTGATCGCGGCGCCCTCGCCCAACACCCCGGCCTGGGTCAATCATATCGCCTTCGAGGTGGACACGGTGGACGACCTGGACGAATGGAAAGCCAAATTGCAAGCGGGCGGTGTCGAGGTTCTGGGTGTGACCGACCACGGCTTCGTCAACTCGATCTACTTTTTCGATCCCAATGGCGTTCGATTGGAGCTGACCACGCGTACGGCCTCAGCCGGGTACCTGGCGAAAGCGCAAACCGAGGCGCGGGCCACGCTCGACGCCTGGACCGAGGAGAAAGCGAACGCGAACGCGAAGGCGGAGGCGAAAGCGACCGTTGACGCCTGAGATCGGGCTGGTGCCCGGCGGATCGTTTGAATCCCGGACGGTTCCGCTACACTAAGTGTCATGATTGAAATCGCGCTCGTCGCGTTCACCACGTTCTTTGCCACCGTCGGCCCGCCCGACGTCGCGGTCACTTTCGCCGGGCTGACGGCCAAGAATACGCCCGCCGAACGCCGCAGCATGGCAATCAAGGCGACGCTGATCGCCGCGGTAATCCTGTTGTTCTTCGCCTTTCTGGGCAAACCGCTGTTGGCGTATCTCGGTATCTCGTTGGCGGCGCTACGCACCGCCGGCGGCATTCTGCTGCTCCTGATCGCGATCGATATGGTATTTGCACGCGACTCCGGCGGTACATCGACGACCGACGCCGAGGAAGCCGAAGCCGCGCGCCGCGACGACATATCCGTGTTTCCCATGGCCATGCCCATGATCGCCGGGCCCGGCGCAATCAGTGCCGCGATCCTGCTGGTCACCAACACCGGCGGCGACCCGGTCCGGTTGGCCATCGTAATCGGGGCGCTGATTGCGGTGTTGCTGATCACGCTGGTTCTGATGATCGCCGCGGCTCAGGTTCAACGACGGCTGGGGGTGACCGGCGTCCATGTGGTGAGCCGGGTGATAGGCATTCTATTGGCCGCTCTGGCCGTGCAGTTCCTGTTCGACGGCATCAAGGAAAGTGGCGTGTTCCGCTAAACGCGCACACCTTCAGGGGCGGCAGCCCGGAGGCCCATAGCCATACATTGCGCAGACCGTGTTGCAGACGCGGACGTTGCGACATCTGTTGGTGGCGTAGCTGCAACGCCGTTCAGTGTGGCATTGGCGCTGGCGTTGGACGCAAATTCGTCGGCATCGCGCAGCGAGTTGCTGTCCATCGAACAAACGCGAAGCGGCAGCCGTATCCGCCGCCGCGGACTTTTCTGTCCCGTCCGCCGCGCCCAAAGGTCCGGCGGCGCAGAACATCATCGCGGCCATGGCGAACGATACGAGCGGCAGGCGCTTGAAAACCGTCATGTCTTGCTCCCTCAACCTTTGGAATTTTTTCCGATGGATTATTCTACCAAAGATCGGTTGAGAACAAAATAGGAAAATAGAAGATGTGCGCCTTTATCCGCTGGCCTGTTCCCGGATCGCCTTGGCCAATTCACGGGTGGAAAGCCCCGCCCCTGACAACGACCAGGCGCCGTCGACCGGCATGATCACACCGCTGACATAACTGGCCAGCGGCGAGGACAAGTAGAGAGCAGCATTGGCGATGTCCTGCGTCGTGCCCATACGGCGCAGCGGCACGGTCTCCGCGGCCTTGGCCTTGATCTCCGGCGTTGGGGCGAGGCGCTCCATGCCTTCGGTGCCCTCGATCGGACCAGGCACGATCGAATTGACCCGGATACCCTCCGGGCCCCATTCCAGCGCCAGCACACGCGTGATCATGTCGACGCCGGCCTTGGCCGCACAGACATGGACCTGAAGTTCCATCGGTACGTAGGCTTGGGGGGCTGAGATGTTGATAACGCTGGCGCCGGGCGTTTTCAGGTGCTGGTGGCCGAAGCGCAGTACATGGAAGCTGCCCAACACGTCGATGTCCATCACGGCCTTGAAGCCGTTGGATGAGATGCCCAGAGCCGGCGCGGGGAAGTTGCCCGCGGCGCCTGAAATCAGCACGTCGAATTTGCCGAGCGCGGATTCCGCGTCCTTGAGCGCGTTGGCGACGGCTTCGGCGTCGCGCACGTCCGCCGAAAAGCCTGCGGCCTCCTGCCCGTATCCTTGCAGCGTCTTGACCGCCGCGTCGACCTTGTCCTGGCTGCGGCTCAGCACTGCGACTTTCGCGCCATGACGTGCGAAACCCTCGGCAACGCCGAGATTGATGCCCGACGTGCCGCCGGCCACGAAGACTGTTTTTCCCGTGAAATCGAAATAACCCGCCATGTTTCTGCCCTCCCTAGGTGGTTCCGGGGGCAAAGAGCGTCAGGCGGTGAAGGATGTCAACCAATCGGCCCAGGGCCTCGCGGCCGGCTGGCGAAGAATTCTTATCTTTCGCGGAGACCCGACTGCAGCGTCGTGTAGATCGGCTTCAGCAGATAGGCCAGCACCGACTTGGAGCCTGTGATGACCTCGGCCTGCACGGTCATGCCCGGCGTGATCGGGTTGGCCTTGGGGTTGCGGCCGGCATAGGTCCGGTCGAGCTTGATGATGCCTTTGTAATAGGGCCGGCCGTCATCGTCCTGGAAGGTGGTTGCGGAGATCGAAGTCAGGGTGCCGTGGACCGGGCCGTAGCGGGCAAAATCGTAGGTGTCGATCTTAACCTTGGCGCGCTGGCCGACCTGGACGTGGCCGACGTCGCGCGTGGTGATGCGTGACTCTACAATCAGGTTTCGGCCAAAGGGCACAACCTCCATGATCGGTTGGCCGGGCTGGATGACGCCGCCCTCGGTGTTGACCTTCAGTCCCTTGACGAAACCGTCGGCCGGGGCCCGGACCTCAAGACGCGAGACACGGTCCTGCAGGCGCTTCAGTTTCTCGCGCACCTGAGCCAGCTCTGCGGTGATCTTGCCGCGTTCGGCCAGCGCTTCGCTGCGCAGCCGTTCGCCCAGTTCCTGTAGTTTCTGGCGTGCTTCGACCAGCTCGTCCTTGGCCTTGCGCGTCCGGGCGCGTACCGAGGTGAGCTCGCCCGCCGTGCGTTCGCGGTCGCGCTTGATTTCAAGATAATCCGCGCGCGAGGTCACGCCTTGTTTCAGGAGGCGCCGGCGCATCTGATAAGATTCCTCGACGATCGCGACCTGGCGCTTCAAGCTCGCCTCCGCTTTGGCCAGGACCACGAGCTCAGCCTGGCGCTGGCGGATCTGAGACTCGATGACCACCCGTTGGCTCATGCGTTCGCGGAGTTGCTGGGCCAACAATGCCAGCTGGTCGGCGACCAGATGGCGGTAACGCTTCAGTTTCCCGGTGAGCTTGATCGGCTTCCAGCCCTTGCCGCCTGCGAAGGCCTCCAGCCGGTCGGCCTGGAGGCTGAGGATGGTTTCCTTGGCGCGCTCCTGGTCGAGTTCGGCCATCGCGGCGGCTTTGTCGAGGCGGATCAGGACCTGGCCCTTCTTCACCCTGGCGCCGTCGCGGACCAGGATCTCCCGAACGATGCCGCCCTCCAGATGCTGGATGACCTGGACCCGGGTGGAAGGCAGTATCTGGCCTTGTCCGACGGCAACTTCATCGACTTTGGTGATCGCAGCCCAGGCGATGGCGCAAGCGACCAGACCGCTCACGGCGAACATGGCGGTGCGCAGAGGCTTTGGCGTACCGGCCTCCTCCAACATCGCGGACTGAGCGAGAAAACGGATCTGCGGATCGCGGCTGGCGTTGCCGCGCCGGACGGAAAGGCGTGGCGACGAGCCTGGGGCGGGGCTTTCAGGTTTGGTGGCGGAGGATTGATCTGCCGCGATACCAGCCGCCGGCTCGTTTGTCGTGTCGTCGTGACGGCTCCTTGTCGATGGTGCGGTGGGTATAGTGGGCGCGCTATTGCCGGTCCTGGCGGGCCCATCGGCCGACGAAGGTGAAGCTGAGGCGCTGTCTGCGTTCGAAGTCGGCGATTTGCTGCCGACGATGGCGGATTCCGCCGGTAGCGTTAGTCGCGCTACGGTGCCGGCGGGTGGCTTGGTGCCGGGCTTTTTATCCGCAGGCGGTTCAGTTTTCGCGGGCAAGGGTTTTTCGCCGGCAGGCTTGGCCCCGTCCGAAGCACTGGCGCTGCTGGCAGGCGGTTCAGGCTGCGTTGGAGCGCCGGATTTTGGCGACGCAACCGGCGCATTGGGTCGACCGGTGTCCGCCGGCAATTCCGGGGTGTTTGGCCATGGGTCGGTCGGTGTTGCCGATACCAGTGGCGCTTTGGCTGCCTCTGGCTTCGAAGTCACCACTGGCTTTGCGGTGGTTCCAGGTGCTTGCGCCCCGTCGGGCTTTGGTGCTTCGCCGGGTTTGGGCGCTTCGCCGGGTTCGGACGCACCGGCGATCTGGCGTGACCCGTCGGACCGAGGTGCTCCGTTGGGCTTATGCGCTCCGGGCGGCGGCGCTGCCCCGGTCAGCTGTGGTGCCGCAGGTTGGGTTGGTGCCGGCGGTTTGGATGGCGCGCCGGGCGTGGTCGATGCTTGCGGGTCTTGTGGCCGCTTGGCGTCGCCGGTCGCGGACACGATGCCGGCAGCCTCGGCCGCCAGGCGTTCTTGCAACTCGCCCACGCCTTGCTGCGGAGCCTCGTCCGGCTTTTTGTCGTTGGGGCCGCTCACAGCGAACCTGCCGGGAGTTTCTGCAAGACTTCGTCTGGCGTGCCCTCAAGCGCCACGGCGCCATGATCGATCACGATCAGGCGATCGCACATGCGCATGTGGCTGGGACGGTGGGTGACCAAGAGAACGGTGGCTTGGCCGCGCAGGCGTTCCAGCTGAGCGAGAAAAGCGTTGTCGCCCTTGTCGTCGAGGGCGTTTGTGGGCTCGTCGAACAGCAGCACAGTCGCGCTTTTGAGGTAAGCGCGCGCGAGCGAAAGTCGCTGGATCAACCCCGATGGCATGGCCTGGGCGGAGTGGTCGCCGATCCAGGTATCGAAGCCATGCGCCAATTCCTCGATATCGTCGAGCACGCCGGCCTCGTCGGCCGCGCGACGCAAGTCTTCGTCGGACGCGGTCGGATCGGCAAGCCGAAGGTTTTGGGAGATCGTGCCATGGAAAAGATGTGTGGTCTGCGGCACATAGGCAATCTTGTTGCGCAATTCGATCGGATCGATTTGCCGGATATCGAGCCCGTCGAGCATCACGCCACCGGCCTGCGGCCGATAGAGCCCGAGCGCCATTTTCAGGACGGAGGATTTGCCCGAACCGTTCGCTCCGGTGATCCCCACGATTTCGCCCGGCAACACGTCGAAAGTGACGCCGATCAAGGCCGGCTCCGCATCTGCCCTGTAGCGCAGGCTGACGCGGCTGAAGGTGACGCGTCCGGAAAACTGCTTGTGGGTCAATGACGGGGTGTTGGGGTCGCTCTCTGTTGGAATGCGCATCAAGTTGTTGATTGACTGAATGCCGGAACGCACCTGCTCAAGCTTGGTGAGCGTTAGGAAGCCGGCGTTTAGCGGCGAAAGTACGCGCCAGATCAGCGCCATAGTGGCGATCAGCGCGCCGACGGTCATGTCCCCGCCAAGCACACGAATGATGCCGAAAGCCAACGTTGCGATGCCCGCGCTCAGCATGATCACATGAGCGAGCGTTTGCATCAGTCCGGCGATCTGACCCATACGGAAGCCGCTTATAACGGCATTGGAGGAGATATCGTCGTAGCGGCGGCGCCATTCCGCCTCGCTGCCGCTCGATTTGATGGCTCGCATGTTGGAGAGCAGTTCGACCAGGAATCCCTGACGCTGGGCGACGGTCCGGGATGACACGCCGACCAGATCGCGAACGCGTGGGAAGAGGATCGCGCCGACCAAGCCGAAGAGCGCCAGCATTGCGATCGGTATGAGCGCCAACGGTCCCGCCAGCGCGGCGATCACCAGGAGGAAGATCGGTACGAACGGCAGTTCGACATAGACCAAGGCCAGTGGGCCGGTGAAGAAATCGCGGATCGACTCAAACTGTTTGAGGCGAGCAACCTGTGCGCCGATGGTTGCACCCTCAGTCTGCATCGTCGGCAGGTGGAGCAGGTGATTGAACGTACCGGTGCCCACGATCATGTCGAGACGGGCGCCGACATAGGCCAGCAAACGGGCCCGCACGGTCCGGAACACCAAGTCGAACCCAAGCACCAAAACCATGCCGATCGCGAGGTAGAAGAGCGTAGCCTGCGAGCCCGATGAGATGACCTTGTCGTAGACCACCATCGTGAAGATCGGAATGCTGAGCGCGAGCAGGTTGAGGACCAGGCTCATGGCTAATGTCTGTGCGACGATCCGCCGGAAACGCTGAGTGACCTCAGCAAACCAGGGCTTGGTACTCGGAGCCCGCGTGGCGCCGGGGTCGGCTTCGATCTTGGTGATGAAATAAGCGGTGCCGGTAAGCGTCGGATCGCGCTCGATCCGTGTATCGGCGGCGCGGCCATCGAAAGTCTGCACGCTGTCCGCATCGCGGCCCAGTATCACGCTTGCGCCGCCCTGGTCGGAGACGAACAGGCAAGGCATCAGCCGGGGGTCGATGTCGCCAATCGCGATCGCCAGCGGCTCGGTGTGGAGACTGAGGTTGGCAAGGGTGTTTCTCAGTCCGACCAGATCGAGCGAGTCGGCGTAGTGCGGCATCGCCTCGGCAATGTCCCGGGGATTGCCGCGCCAATTGAGCGCCTCCAACAGGGGCATCAGGCAAGCGGCCAAATCGGAGGCGGCGCGAAAAGCTCCAAGGCGGCCTGCATTGAGCGCCGACTGAAGTGTCTCGGGGCCTCGTTCACGCAGGCCTTGACTGAGGATTGCGGCGTTCATTGCGCCTGGCCCAACATCGCCGGGCTTGCCTTGGCCTGCGCCACCGCGCGCGAATGTCTGACCGAAGGCGCCCGTGCGGTACGGTCCACCAGCACGCCATCGCGGATCTCGTAGATCCGGTCAGCAAGTTGGAGCAGCGATGGCCGGTGGCTTACGAGGACCAGAGTGGCGCGCTCCCGGACTTCTTCCAGCAGCGCGCGCACCATCGTGTCGCCGCCGGCGTCGAGATAGGAATTGGCCTCGTCGAATAGAACCACCCTGGGGTCGCGCGAGATCGCATTGGCAATGGCGATGCGCTGGCGGATACCGGCTGGCAGCGAATCGGCGCCACTTTCGCCGACCCTGGTCTGATAGCCGTCGGGCAGACGTGCGATCACCGCATCGAGACCCAGTTTCGCCGCGACCTCCAGGGCCGGCTCGATGGCCTCGTCGCCCCTGAAGCCCGTGAGGTTCTCCATGATAGTGCCTTGGAAAAGCACGCTTTGCTGGGGCAGGTAGACGACTTGATCGCGAATGCTGATGGGATCGAAATCGCTGAGATCGTGGCCGTCGATGGTGATGCGGCCGGCGGTCGGACGATAGAGGCGCAGTATCAGCCGCAGGAGCGTTGACTTGCCGCTGCCGTTGGCGCCCCGAATACCGACGGCGCCGCCAGCCGGCACGGCCAGATCAACGCCTTTGAAGAGCTCCGGGCCGTCGTCTGAGAACGCGAACCGAATCTGGGAAAGCCGCACCGCGCCCTCAACCGGTGGCAGCGCGGGCAGGTTTTCGATCGATTCGGTCTCAGTTGCGAGCGCTTCGGCGACCTGGCCCTTGGCGACCTCGACATTCTGGAACTGGGTCCACAGGCCCATTGTGCGAAGCAGGGGCTGCAGGCTGCGGCCTGCCAGGAGCGAACTTGCGGCCAGTCCACCGGTCGTGAGATCGCCACTGATAACCCAGAGGCTGCCGATGCCGGCGGTCAGGACCATCGTCAGGTTTGAGAACATTGCGCCCAGCGACTGGGCGCGTCCACTGATCCGGTTCACCTCGACGCCGGCGTTGGCGGACGACTCCTGGAGGCGCTCGTAGCGGCGGGCCATCTGCGCTTCCATGCCGAGCGCCTTGACCGAGTGGATCCCGGTCAGCAGTTCGATGATGAAGTTGTAGCGCCGGTCGTCGACCTCCGAGCGCTCCTCGATGGCGCGGCGCAGTTTTTGCCCGACCCGCCACGCGAGGAACGCGAAGCTGCATAAAATTCCGATAGGTACCAGTACAAGCGCACCGGCGAGGTAGGCGATCAGGGCGAGGAACAACAGCGCAAATGGCATGTCTACAAGGACGACGATCGATTGGCCGCAGTAGAAATCCCGCAGCCGGTCGATCGCCGTGAGCCGGTCGAGATGGACCCCCGCCGCCGAGCGTTCATAGTCAGCCAGGTCGGAGGACAGCAGGCGGCTGACCATCGTTCGGCCGAGTTGATGCTCGAACCGCGCCGCGGCCCATCCGGTGATGTGGGTTCGCCCCAGCCGTAGGAAGGCATCGAGTACCAGCGCGGCGGCTACGCCCAGCACCAGCAGAAACAGTGTCTCCAGCGAGTTATTCGGCACGATGCGGTCGTAGGTCTGCAGGATCACGATGGGCATAACCAAGGCGAGCAGGTTCAGCGTGAACGAAGCCGCGAGCACGTCGGCACGCGCCCAGGGCAGATCACCCAACGGCACGACACGAAACGGCCGGCCGCCGGCCGTTGGGCCGGTGCCGTCCGCACGCACGGCCAGATTCAAGGCCTTCTGCGGCAAATCCCTTGTTCTCCGTCACATGATGACCGGGAACTTTCCGGCAAATTTTAGGGATATTGTCTTAAACGAGACTTAACCTTTCGGGCCGAATGGGGTGGTTTCGAAGGACCGGCGGATTGGCCAACCTGCAGCCAGCTCAGGCGAAATTTCAATGTTATGCAAGCTATGAGGGCATTGGGGTTAACCATTTCCGTAAACAGAATGTTTTTGGATTTTGCCTAAAACTTTCTCTATGAGCGGCGGAGTGTGTCCGGCGCGGACCGCTTCGCTATGGGACAGGTAGCTTCCACAAAGGACTGACGCGAGCCTCCAGGGCGCGGGTCGGCCCCCGGAGACGTCAGGATGGCGACAGACGATACTGGAAGCGGGAGCCCCGGGCCGGGCCCGGACGAGATCGACGATCTCCAGCTTCTGATCGGCGAGGACGATGACGGTCAGGTGGCCGGCGACGAGGTCGGCCAGGCCGCCGATCATGTTGTCGACACCGGAACGCGTTCGACACTCGCCACTATCCACTTGGGAAGCCGGGAACCGCTCGATCCGATAATGGACGTGCAGGACCTGGCGGGCCCGCCGCTTTCTGGTGAATTGCAGCTGATACCGGCGGCTTCACCGGTCCTGTCTGCTCCCGAGCTTCACGATACGGTGCCGTTCGATCCAGATGCTCTGGGGAATGCCGATCGGCTGGACGATCTAGCGGCGATCGAGATTTCAGGTGAACCCGATCCACGCGGCAACGAACTGCGTGGTTTGGGTCATCTTGACGGGTTGGGCGACGAGGAGCGGGCGGTCGGTTTCGAAGCCGCCGTGTCCGGCGAAGAATCCGGATCGTCCGTCACCACCTCTGGCGACGCAGAGGATGAAATTTCAACGAACCTTCCTTTCGAGCCGCCGGTTTCGGTCGACAGCACCGCCGACGCGCCCTTTGTCAGCGCCGAGGACGCGACCGGCGACGAGGATACCGCAATCTCGCTCGATCTCGTGGCGAGGCTTACCGATACCGACGGTTCGGAGACCCTGGAAATTGTGATCGAGGGCGTACCACCGGGCGCGTTGCTTTCGGCGGGTATCGATGACGGCGGCGGGCGCTGGGTGTTGCAGGAGGCCGATCTTGTCGGTCTCTCTGTCACTCCGCCCGCGGATAGCGACGTCGATTTCACGCTGACGATTGTCGCCACCAGCACCGAGACATCGACTGGTGACACAGCGGAGACCAGCCAAAGCTTCACCATCACCGTGGATCCAGTCGCCGACACGCCGACGCTGGCCGTGACCGCCAATGTGACCGGGGACGAGGATACCGGCATTCCGCTCACGATCTCCTCAGCGTTGACCGATACCGACGGCTCCGAAAGCCTGGCGGTCACCGTGGCAGGCGTACCGGCTGGGGCGAGCCTATCCGCCGGCAGTGATCAGGGCGGTGGAATCTGGACGCTGACCCAGGGCGAGCTCGCTGGGCTGCAGGTCACGCCGCCGTTGCATTCCGATGCCGATTTCTCCCTGACTGTCACCGCAACTGCGACCGACGGCAGCGACACCGCCTCGGTGGTTGACACAATCAATGTGACCGTCGACGCGGTTGCCGACGCGCCGACCTTGACCGTCGCTGATGTGAGCGGAGACGAAGATACCGCTATTGCGCTCGGAATCGACGCATCGCTGGTTGATACCGACGGTTCGGAGAGCTTGGCGATCACGGTTGCGGGCGTCCCGGCGGGTGCCAGCCTCAGCGCCGGCGCCGACCAAGGCGGCGGCGTTTGGACCATGAGCCCGGCGCAGCTGGCCGGACTGACAGTTACCCCGCCGGCGGACAGCGACGCCGACTTCACGCTGACGGTGACCGCGACTTCCACGGACGGATCTGATACCGCCGACACAATAGGCGCCATGACGGTGAGCGTCGATCCGGTTGCCGATACGCCGACGCTGGTCGTCACCAATGACATCACCGGCGATGAAGACACGGCGATCCCGCTCACGATCAACCCGGCCCTGACCGACACGGACGGCTCGGAGAGCCTGGCGGTTACGGTTGCCGGCGTGCCTGCGGGTGCGACGCTTTCCGCTGGCAGCGACCAGGGCGGCGGCGTCTGGACGCTCGCTCCTGCGCAGCTCGCTGGGCTCTCGATCACCCCGCCCGCGGACAGCGATGCGGATTTTGCGCTAACGGTGACGGCGACCTCGACCGACGGCTCCGATACGGCCTCTATCTCCGACACGATAAACGTTACCGTCGATGCGGTAGCCGATGCGCCGACACTCACCGTGGCCGATACGAGCGGCGACGAAGACACGGCGATTCCGCTTTCGATTGCCTCGGCTTTGACGGACACCGACGGCTCGGAAACGCTCGCGGTCACCGTGGGCGGCGTACCTGCCGGAGCTTCGCTTTCCGCTGGCACCGATCAGGGCGGGGGTGTTTGGACGCTGACCCCGGCGCAACTCGCGGGGCTGAGCGTGACCCCGCCGGCCGACAGCGATGTCGATTTCACACTCACGGTGACGGCGACGTCCACTGATGGCAGCGACACGGCGACAACGGTCGACACCATCGACGTTACGGTGGACCCGGTCGCCGACACGCCTAATCTGGCCGTGACCAACGATGTGACGGGCGACGAAGACACGGCGATCCCGCTCACCATAGCCTCCTTACTGACCGATACG